>HHCFC01400__coassemble_823_pt1 | contig 12171 bp, 8 predicted proteins | sample HHCFC01400__metabat2_low_PE_042 | metagenome-assembled genome bin HHCFC01400 | reverse complement strand
GCGAGCCCCACGCATCCCGCAGGCGATGGCGATGGCTTGCGGACCCGCCTCGACATCTCCCTCCCTCAAACCGGCCGGCCGGGACCGTGCGTGCAGAGGTGGCCGCCCCGGCGCACCCTGCCAACCTGCGAGGTTGAATGGATGCGCCTGTCCGGCCGCTCCCGAACGTCCGACAACGGCCGGCTGACAAGACAAAGCCGACAGGAAAAAGCATCCCCTCCTGCCGTCCGCCAAACGGTGCCGCCGGGGTAACGATGCGCCTTTCGGTCGGCTTCGCGTGGTAGGATGTTCCAGACCGTGAACGAAAGGCAGGAATCGCATGATCAGAGTAGCAGTGTCGGGGTGTGCGGGCCGCATGGGCGCCACCGTCGTGGAGGCGGTGGGCGCGGCACCGGACATGGAGGTGGCCTGCGGCATCGACCCGCATGGGCAAAGCGCGGCGTTCCCCGTGTTCGCCAGCGTTGCCGAGGCGCTCGGTGGCGCGGAGTTCGACGTGCTCGTGGACTTCACGCAGCCCTCCGTCGTGGCGGGCAACCTGCGCGCGGCGCTGCCGGCGGGCGTCGATTGCGTCGTGGGCACCACGGGGCTCTCCAACGCCGCGCTCGAGGAGCTGGCCGCGCTCGCGCCTGCGGGCACGTGCCTCTTCTACGCACCGAACTTCACCACGGGGGCCGTGCTCATGATGGAGTTCGCGAAGGCTGCGGCGCCCTACTTCCCGGAGGCCGAGGTCATGGAGTTCCACCACTGCAACAAGAAGGACGCCCCCTCGGGCACCGCGGTGCGCACGGCCGAGATCATCTCCGCGGCGCGCGGCGGGCGCGCGAGCGAGGCGCCCGGGCGCGAGACGGAGATCGAGGGCGCCGAGGGCGCGCGCGGCGCGCTCGTGGCAGGCGTTCCCGTGCACTCCGTGCGCTCCATGGGCTACGTGGCCAGCCAGGAGGTCGTGTTCGGCTCGCTCGGCCAGACGCTCTCCATCCGCCACGACTCGTGGGACCGCGAGTCGTACATGCCGGGCGTGCTGCTGGGCATCCGCAGCGTGGGCGGGCGGTCGGGCCTGATTGTAGGTTTGGAGAACTTCATGGCGTGAGGGCGGTACCAAGCTTCCGCCCATGGCATAATAAACGTTTGTACGATAGGCAAGGTTCGGCGCGGCGGATGCCATCCGCCCGCCGCCGTGCAGTGAGATGAGGAGTCAGCATGTCGCAAGAGCCCCGTTTCGGCCGCATGATCCCGGCCATGGTCACCCCGTTCGACGAGAACCGCGAGCTCGACGTGGACAAGGTCCAGGCTCTCGCCGCGCGCCTCGTGGACGGCGGCAGCGACTCGCTCATCATCAACGGCACGACGGGGGAGAGCCCGACCGTGTTCTATCCGCAGAAGATCGACCTGTTCCGCGCCGTGGTGGAGGCGGTGGGCGACCGCGTGCCCGTCATCGCGAACGTGGGCGACAACTGCACGGCCGACACGGTGGACTTCGCGCGCGAGGTGGCGGAGCTTGGCGTCGACGGCTTCATGTGCGTGGTGCCGTACTACAACAAGCCCCCGCAAGAAGGTATCTACCAGCACTTCCGCACCATCGCGAACGCGGTGGAGCTGCCCATCATCCTGTACAACATCCCGGGCCGCTGCGTGGTTAACATGGAGGCCGAGACCACGCTGCGCCTGGCGCACGAGTGCGCCAACGTCGTGGCCGTCAAGGAGGCTTCGGGGAAGCTGGACCAGGTGAAGGCCATCGTCGAAGACGCGCCGGAAGGCTTCGCCGTGTACTCGGGCGACGACGCCGCCACCTACGACATCATGAGGCTGGGAGGCGCCGGCGTCATCTCCACCATCGGCAACGTGGCGCCCGGGCGCATGAAGGAGATCGTGGACTTGTGCGCGGCAGGCGACTGGGAGGCGGCTGCGGCCGCGAACGAGGCGCTCATGCCGCTCATGAAGGGCCTGTTCGAAACGTCGAACCCCATCCTCGTGAAGGAGGCGCTCAAGCTCTTGGGCTTCCCGGTGGGAGGCGTGCGCCTTCCTCTGGTGGACGCCACCCCCGAGCAGTCCGAGCGCCTGGCCGCCATCATGAGGGAAGTCGGCGTGCTGGACGCGTAAGGCGCGTCCGAAACTGACAACGCAAGGTTGCGTCGCCCCGAGGGCGACGCTGCAAGACAAACCGCGACGAGCGGGCGCGCCTCCTATCGGAGCGCCCTGCCCGCAGGATCGCCCGAACGGGCGGCTGCGGCGGTAGCGGAGCCGAGGCGAAGCCGGGAATCCCGGCTCTTCGTCTATGCGCACCCGATCGCGCAAGACCGGAAAGACAAGGTACTTATGGAACAGCAGAACAACCAGCGCTCCGAGCGCCGTTCGCAGGAGCAGTCCCGCAACGGCCGCGGCGGGGGCAACGGCAACGGCGCCAAGGGCGCCGCGCGCGGCGACGAGAAGAAGACGCGCTCCTACAAGCACGTGCAGCTCGAGCATCGCCGTCCCCAGCTTTCTAAGGCGGGGCAGGGCCAGCAGAAGCAGGGCGGCCAGCAGAATGCGCGCCGCGCCAACTTCAACTCGCCGAAGAAGGACCCGAACGCCACGCTCAAGATCATCCCGCTCGGCGGCCTCGACGCCATCGGCAAGAACATGACCGTGTTCGAGTGCAAGGGCGACATGATCCTGGACGACGCGGGCCTCATGTTCCCCGACGACGATCATCCGGGCATCGACCTCATCCTGCCCGACTACACCTACGTGCTGGAGAACGCCGACAAGCTGCGCGGCATCATCATCACGCACGGCCACGAGGACCACACCGGCACGCTGCCGTACCTCATGAAGGACCTCGACCGCCAAGTGCCCATCTACGGCACGAAGATGACGCTCGGCCTCATCGAGGGCAAGTTCGCCGAGCACAAGATCAAGAACGCCAAGCTCATCGAGATCAAGCCGGGCGACCAGGTGAAGCTCGGCTGCTTCACGGCCGAGTTCTTCGCCGTGAACCACTCCATCCCGGGCGCCGTGGGCGTGTTCTTCCAGAGCCCGGCCGGGAACGTGCTGCATACGGGCGACTTCAAGCTGGACCAGACGCCCATCGACGGCGTGACCACCGACTTCGGCGCGCTCGCCAAGTTCTCCAAGACGGGCGTGGACCTCATGATGAGCGACTCCACGAACGCCCAGAACCCCAACTTCACGCCTTCCGAGGCGGAGGTGGGCAAGGAGCTGCGCAAGATCATCTCCCAAGCGCGCGGCCGCGTGATCATCGCCTCGTTCGCCAGCCACATCCACCGCATGCAGCAGATCTGCGATGCCGCGCGCGACAACGGCCGCAAGGTCGTGGTCACGGGCCGCTCCATGATCCAGAACACCGACATCGCGCGGCGCCTGGGCTACCTGAACATCCCCGACGAGGACATCGTGGACGCCTACGACCTGAAGGGCATCCCGCCCGAGCAGGTGGTCATCATGTGCACCGGCAGCCAGGGCGAGCCGCTCTCGGCGCTGGCCCGCATCGCCAACGGCGAGCACAAGACCATCGACCTGGAGCAGGGCGACACCGTCATCATCTCGGCCACGCCGGTGCCCGGCAACGAGAAGGCCGTCACCCGCGTCATCAACTCGCTGGCGAAGATAGGCGCCGACGTCTACGACAAGAAGCGCGCCATGGTGCACGTGTCCGGCCACGCCGGCGCCGAGGAGCTGAAGCTGGTGCTGTCCATCGTGCAGCCGAACGCGTTCATGCCCGTGCACGGCGAGGCCACGCACCTGCGCGCCCATGCCAAGCTGGCCGAGGCGACCGGAGTGCCCGCCGAGAACGTGTTCATCTGCGAGAACGGCGAGGGCCTGGAGCTTTCGAGCAGGGGCGTGAAGCGCGGCGAGACCGTGCAGAGCGGCATCGTGTTCGTGGACGGCCTGTCGGTGGGCGACACGTCGCAGGACGTGCTCGACGAGCGCAACGCGCTCGGCTCGCAGGGCTTCGCCTCGGTGGCGGCCGCCATCTCGTCCAAGCGCAAGGACGTGGTGGGCGAGGTGCAGGTGGAGATGCACGGCATCACGGGAGGCGACGACGACTACCTCGTGCGCGAGGCGCGCTCCACGGTGAAGAACGCGCTCAAGCGCCAGCTGGGCAAGGGCGGCGGCCAGAAGGAGCTCAAGAAGGCCGCGCGCGACGCGCTCCTCTCGCTTCTGTGGGAGCGCACGAAGCAGCGCCCCATGGCCATCGTGAACTTGCTCGAGGTTTAGGCTATAATGGCCGCATGCGCCCGCGCGCATGCGGCTCTCCGGCCGCGCAACCGAACCAGAAACGCACTCTAAACGCAGCAAAAGGAGCTGGGCCGTGGCCCGTCAGTCAGCACCCGCATCGAACAAGTCGAAACCGTCCTCCGCCGCCAAGCCGAAGGGCAAGGCGGCGTCGCCCGCCGAGAAGAGCGCCCGCAAGGGCGGCGGCAAGGCCGCGAAGGCCGCCCCTGCCCCAGACGGGCATCTCATCGACGATCGCACGCGCCGCGACATCACGGGCGTCGCGTTCGCCGTGGCGGCCGTCGTGCTGTTCGTGGCAGCCGTCATGCCCACGAACGCCGTGGTCACGTCGTTCGTCTCGACGGCACTGCACCTGACGCTCGGCCTGGGCGCCTACCTGCTGCCGTTCTTCCTGCTCGTCATCGGCGCGAGCTTCCTCATTCGCTTCGACCGCGAGCGCGTTCCGGCGCGCGTGTCGGTGGGCCTCGTTATGATACTGGCCGCCGTGCTCGTGCTGCTGGCGCTGTTCACGCCGCTGGTTCCCGGCGAGGAGGGGGCGCCGGCGGCGCTCTTCGACCCCGTGCAGCTCTCCGCACGCGGCGGTTACGTGGGCGCCGGCGTCGCCTGGGTGGGCTTTACGCTGTTCGGGCAGGTCATTTCGTGCATCATCATGTTCGGCGTCATGGCGGCCGGATTCGTGGTCATCGGTTTCTCGCTCTCGAAGCTCATCGAGCGCGTGCAGGACAGGCGCGCCGAGGCCGAGGGGGATGGGGACGTGCTGGGAGCACCGGCCTACGCCCGCGTGAAGAAGGCCGGGGAGGCGGGCGGCTTCGTGCCGCTCACGGCAGGAGAGGGCGCCGCGCCCACGAGCGTGCTGCCACGTGCCAGGAAGGGGCGCCGGGGCGAAGGCGCCGCGGCCGGCGAGGAGGCGAAGGGCAAGCCGAAGCATCCCTCGTCCTCGCTCGACACGCAGGTCATCGGCGGGCGGCGTGCGCCCTTCGACGCGCCCGACGCCGTGGAGCAGCCCCTGACGCGCAAGCTCGGCCGCGCGCGGGCCGCAGCCGACGCCGAGAAGAAGGCCTCCTCTCCCAAGGCGCCGTCCTCCTCGGCCACGCCGCTTGCCACCCCCCGCCCGGCGGACGGCTTCGAGCTGCCCCCCTTCGACATCCTGGCCACCAGCACGTCTGCCAAGAAGGACAAGGCCACCGACGCCGAGCTCACCGAGACGGCGGCCTGCCTCCAGGAGACGCTCGAGAGCTTCGCCATCATGGCCGAGGTCGTGGGCTGGGTGGCCGGCCCCACGGTGACGCTGTTCAAGGTGGACCTGCCCGCCGGCGTGCGCGTGAGCCGCATCACGGCGCTCGAGCAGGACATCGCGCTCGCGCTCGCCGCGCCCGGCGTGCGCATCTTCGCGCCCATCCCCGGCACGAACTACGTCGGCATCGAGGTGCCGAACCGCACGCGCCAGACGGTGCTTCTGGGCGACGTGCTGAAAGACGCCCCGGCCGGGCCCTTGCAGGTGGCCATCGGCAAGGACGTGGAGGGACGCTCCATCGTGTCGGACCTGGCGAAGATGCCCCACCTGCTCATCGGCGGCACCACGGGTTCGGGCAAGTCGGTGTCCATCAACGCCATGATCATGTCCATCCTCATGCGCGCCACGCCCGCCGAGGTGCGCTTCATCATGATCGATCCGAAGCGCGTGGAGTTCACGCCCTACAACGGCATCCCGCATCTGTACGTGCCCGTGGTCACCGAGGCCCGCGAGGCTGCGAGCGCGCTGTCGTGGGGCGTGGCGGAGATGGAGCGGCGCCTGAAGGTGTTCTCGAAGGTGGGCGCCCGCAACATCGGCCAGTACAACGCCAAGGTGCAGGCCGAGCAGGCCGCCATCGAGAAGGCCGAGGAGGCGGGCAAGGAGCCGCCGTCCGCGGAGCTGGGCGACGAGCTGCCCTACATCGTCATCATCATCGACGAGCTGGCCGACCTCATGATGAACGTGGGCAAGGAGGTGGAGTTCTCCATCAGCCGCATCGCCCAGCTGGCGCGCGCGGCGGGCATCCACCTCATCGTGGCCACGCAGCGCCCGTCCACCAACGTGGTCACGGGCCTCATCAAGGCGAACATCACGAACCGCATCGCGTTCAACGTGGCCAGCGGCATCGACAGCCGCGTCGTGCTCGACACGCCGGGCGCCGAGCGCCTCATCGGCCTGGGCGATCTCTGCTGTCGAAGCCCGAGTACGCCAAGCCCCAGCGCATCCAGGGCTGCTACGTGTCCGAAGACGAGATCAACGCCGTGGTGGAGCTGCTCAAGGCGCAGGGCGAGCCCGAGTACCACTCGGAGATCCTCCAGACGAACCTCATCACGCTGGGCGCGTCGCAGCCGGACGGCAGCGGCGGCTCGTGCACCTCGGACGACCCCCTTGTGTGGGAGGCGGCCGAGATCGTGGTGTCGAGCGGCCTCGGCTCGACGTCGAACATACAGCGGCGCCTGAAAGTTGGCTATTCGCGCGCCGGGCGTATAATGGACATGCTCGAGGAAAAGGGCGTCGTGGGGCCGCCGAACGGCAGCAAGCCCCGTGAGGTCCTGGTGGACGCCATGGAGTTGGAAACGTTGAAGGCGTTCGAGGCGCAGGACTCATGCGAGGAGTAGCGACGTGGCACAGGTGACATTCGGAACGGTTTTGCAGGAAGCCCGCGAACGGAAGGGCATTGATCTGTCCACGGCGGCCCGGCGCCTGCGCATCAGGCCCGATATCCTGCGATCCATCGAGGAGGACGACTTCGCGCGCATGCCCCCACGCGGCTACACGCGCAACATGGTGAACGCCTACGCGCGCCTTCTAGGGCTTAACCCCACCGAGATCACCCGCATGTACCTGGACGAGGCCTACGCCTACCAGGTGGGCCGCGCGCGATCGGATGTACGGCCGAGCGGCTTCGACATGGGCGGCACGTCGCGCACGAAGCGCTCCGGCGCCGCGCGTCCGGTCCCGCCCGAGGAGCCCGAGGAGCGGGTGCCGCGCCAGAACGCGTTCGGGCGCACGCTCTACGACGACCGCACCGCCTACACGCGCTCCGACTACGGCCGCAGTGCGGCTCCGGCAGCCGGGGGGCGCGTCTACTCCGAGGGCCGCACGCACACGAGCCGCCATTCGGCGCTGCCGAACGGCCAGTACACGAACTTCTACGCGGGGCCCAAGGCCCCGAGCGGGGTGCAGTCGAAGCTCCCGTTCCTCATTGCGGGAGCGGTCATCCTCGTGGTGCTGGTCATCGTGCTCGTGTTCGCGTTCGGGGGCAAGGGCGGCGGCGAGGAGGACCTGCCGACCGTGCCCGTGACGGGCATCGACGACACCACCCAGGGCGAGGGGGACGAGGGCTCCCAGGAACCCGTCGCGCCGCCTGCGCCGGTGGCGCCCACGAGCGCCAAGGTCGTGTACGAGGTGGCGTCGGGGGAGTCGGTGTACATGGACATCTACGAGGACGGAAACATCACCTCGGGCGGCACCGTCGACGGACCTGCCAAGAAGGAGTTCGACGTCACCGGCACGTTCAAGATCGTCACTTCGAACCCTGGCGGCGTGACCGTCACCGTAGACGGGACGAAGCTCGAGCCGACGGGCGACGAGAGCACCGGCATCTATTCCTTCAGCGTGGACTTCCCGGCCATCCTCGAGCAGTGGAAGGCCGACCATCCGACCGCCGGCACGGCGGGAACAGCCGGCACAGCGGGAACGGGCTCGTCCGGCTCTGGCACGACGGACGGCGCGAGCACGCCGGCCGCCTAGCCCTTCGTCGGCTGATCGCCTACGTGCATGTTCGGGCTGCCTCCCTGACTCGGCTGGCCGAGGACGCGCGTTCGATGCCGGCCGCCCCGGCGCATCCGGCCAGCCTCCGAGGTTGCCGCGCGCCCGGGACGGCCATTTTTGCGCGCATGCTCTCGGCCGCTGTTGGAGAAGAACGCCTCGGCCCCTCCCTTCGCACCTTGCGAAACTCGCCGGCTGGTAAAGAAAAAGCCGCTCGCCGTCCCTTTTCCTTCGCACCCTTAGGGTCCCTGACGAAGAAGAGCCGTCTCGTCCCGTTCCCTTCGAGCTCTGTGTAACTCGCCTGCAATCACGGCGCGGGCGGGACGAAATGCGGTATGCTGGTCGGAAACGAAAAAACGAGACGGCCCGCGCGCTTGGCGGGCCGATGAGGAAGGGAGCACCCATGGCGAAAGAGTGCAGCTTCGACGTCGTGTCCACGGTGGACATGCAGGAGGTCGACAACGCGTTCCAGCAGGCGAAGAAGGAGCTCGCGCAGCGCTACGACCTGAAGGATTCCGGCGCGGAGATCACGCTCGACAAGGCGAACAAGGCCATCACGGTGGCCGCCCCGGCGGAGTTCGTGGCCAAGCAGGTCATCGACGTCATCGCCTCGAAGCTCGTGAAGCGCGGCATCGATTTGGGCGCCGTGAAGTGGGGCGAGGCGCAGCCGGCCGCCGGGCAGAGCGTGCGCCAGACGGCCAACGTCGTCGAGGGCATCGACAAGGACACGGCCGGCAAGATCAACAAGGACATCAAGGCCACGAAGCTCAAGGTGAAGGTGCAGATCGAGGGCGACAAGCTGCGCGTGTCGAGCACCTCCCGCGACACGCTCCAGGAGGTCATCGCCTTCCTGAAGGGCCAGGACTACGGCCAGCCGCTCCAGTACGTCAACTACCGCTAGGCCGCGCGGTGGGCAACGAGAGGGCGCGCGGGGGCGAGGGCCGGAAGTCCGTGGCGTTCGTCACGCTGGGATGCGCCAAGAACGAGGTGGACACCGAGCACATGCGCGCCCGGGCGACCGCGGCAGGCTACGCGCTGACGGACGACCCCGAGGCGGCCGACGCCATCGTGGTGAACACGTGCTCGTTCATACAGGCGGCCACCGAGGAGAGCCTCGAGGCGATCTTCGAGGCGGCCGACCTGCCGAACGTGCGCGACGGCGGGGCCGCGCTCGTCGTGGCCGGCTGCATGCCGGCGCGCTACGGCGAGGATCTCGAGGCCGAGCTGACCGAGGCGGGCGCCTTCGTGCCCTGCTCGCGCGAGGACGACATCGCGCTCGTGCTGGCCGGCGTCATCGGCGAGGCGTCGCCCGGGGCGGAGAGCCTGGAGGCCGCGAACGGCGAGGCGGAGGAGCGCGGCCCCGTGTCGGCCTACGTGAAGATATCGGACGGCTGCGACCGCTTCTGCTCGTACTGCACCATCCCGTACATCCGCGGACGCTATCGCAGCTTCCCGCTCGACGACGTGCGTTCCGAGGTGGCGGCCAAGGTGGCGGCCGGCGTGCGCGAGATCGTGCTCATCGCCCAGGACACGGGCCGCTGGGGCGCGGACTTCGAGGAGCCCTCGACGCTGGCCGCGCTCGTGGGCACGCTGGCCGAGGAGCATCCCGGCACGTGGTTCCGCGTCATGTACCTGCAACCCGAGGGGCTGACCGACGAGTACCTCGAGGCCGTGGCGGCACATGCCAACGTGTGCGACTACTTCGACATCCCATTGCAGCACGTTGACGCGGGGATCCTGCGCGCCATGAACCGCACAGGGTCGCGCGACGAGTTCGAGGCGCTGCTCGCGCGCGTGCGTCGCCGCATCCCGGACGCCACGCTGCGCACGACGCTCATCGCGGGGTTCCCCGGCGAGACGGACGACCAGTTCGAGGATCTCTGCGCTTTCGCGGAGGATGCCGGCTTCGACTACGTGGGCGTGTTCCCCTACTCGCGCGAGGAGGGCACGCGCGCGTTCGACCTGCCAGGCCAGGTGGACGATGACGAGAAAGCCGACCGGGCCCAGCGCCTGCGCGACGTGGCGGACGCCGTGTGCGCGCCGCGCGTTGCCGAGCGTATCGGCCGCGAGCTCGATGTGCTCGTGGAGGGCCGCGAGGAGGACGGGCAGCTGTTCGGCCGCGCCATGTGCCAGGCTCCCGAGGTCGACGGCGTCACCTACCTCGAGGCCGGCGAGGTGGGGCAGGTCGTGCGCGTGACGATAGGGGACACGCTGCTCTACGAGATGGAAGGGGCGTGATCCAGGCCCATGGCCCCAACCGACCAGGCGAGGCCGGCTTCGACCGACAAGCTGTGGACGCCCGCCAACATCGTCACGCTCGCGCGCATCTGCCTCGTGCCGGTGTTCGTGGTCGTGCTCATCAGCCCGTGGCCGCAGTGGCTGGGGCTGCCGCAGGTGGCCGACGATGCGAAGAGCCTCATCGCGGCCGGCATCTTCATCCTCATATCGTGCACCGACTGGCTCGACGGCTACCTGGCCCGCAGCCGCGGCGAGGTCACGGACTTCGGCAAGTTCATGGACCCGCTGGCCGACAAGATACTCGTGGCCGCGGCGCTGCTCGCGCTCATCGAGCTGGGGTCGCTGCCCAGCTGGGTCGCGCTCGTCATCCTGGCGCGCGAGTTCATCGTGTCGGGCGTGCGCATGGTGGCCGCCAGCGAGGGCGTGGTCATCGCGGCCAGCTGGTACGGCAAGTTCAAGACCGTGTTCCAGATGGTCGCCATCGTGCTGTTCTGCGTGAAGGACTCCTACATGGTGGGCAGCCTGAACGCGGCTTTCAACGACTGGCTGTGGGTGCTGAGCTGGGGCGTGATGATCGTCGCGCTCGTGCTGACCGTGGTGTCCATGCTCGACTACATCGCGAAGGCGCGCCATCTCATAGGGTTCGGGCGCAAGCCCAAGGACGCGCCTGCGGGCGACTCCGGGAACGGCGCGCCGGCCGACGGGCCAGTTCCCTTGGAGGGCGCGGCCGTTGCGGGCGCGGCAGGGAAGTCCCGGCCGATCACGGATGCCGAGGCGGCCTCCATCGAGCCCGAGGCGCTCGACGCCCTGGCGCGCAGGGTGCTCGGGTCCGCACGGCGGGCCGGGGTGCGGCTCGGCACGGCCGAGAGCCTCACCGGGGGCCTGATAGCCGCCGTGCTCACCGGCGTGCCGGGCAGCTCGGAGACGGTGCGCGGCGGCGTGGTGAGCTACGTGGACGACGTGAAGCACGAGGTTCTGGGCGTGCCGCGCGAGACGCTCGAGCGGCACGGCGCGGTGAGCGCGGAAACGGCGCGCGCCATGGCCCAGGGCGCGCGGCGCGATCTGGATGCCGACGTGGCGGTATCCGTCACGGGCATAGCCGGGCCGGGCGGGGCCGAGCCGGGGAAGCCGGTGGGCACGGTGTGGATCGGGCTGGCCGATGCGGAGGGCGCCGAGGCGCGCCTGCACGAGTTCCCGGGTGATCGCGGCCAGGTGCGCCTGCTGACCGTGCGCGCCGCGCTGGAGCGGCTGGAAGAGGCCTTGGAGGGCGCTGGCAAATGATGCTCCGCGCCGCTGCGGGCCTCGTTGCATTTCCGCTGGACTCGCACTGGAAACGGGCAAGGTCCGCACGGTGAGCGGGCAAGGTTCCTGCAAGGTCTGCACGGTCGCCGCGCGTGGTCCGCGCAAGGTTTCGGCGGCTCCCCGACGGCTTTTCTCCGGTTGCCGTGCAAGGTTGCGGCAGTATGCTTTTCCAGCAGCGAATCAGGCTGCACGTCTTGACAGACAAACAGATGTACGCATAATAGAGGAATGACGAAAAGCCGCTACGCCGGGGGAAGAAGGACCATGAACGACGAAAAAGCGAAGATGCTCAAGCTCACGACCGACCAGATCGAGTCGAAGTTCGGGCAAGGATCCATCATGAAGCTCGGCGAGGACGGCAAGGAGCTCAACATCGGCGTGATCCCCACGGGCGCGCTGCCGCTCGATGCCGCGCTCGGTATCGGCGGCGTGCCGCGGGGCCGCATCATCGAGGTGTACGGCCCCGAGTCGAGCGGCAAGACCACGCTCGCGCTGCAGATCCTCGCGGAGGCGCAGGCCATGGGCGGCATTGTGGCGTTCATCGATGCCGAGCACGCGCTCGACCCGGTGTACGCGGCGCGCCTGGGCGTGGATATCGACGAGGTGCTCATCTC
>HHCFC01400__coassemble_1000_pt1 | contig 12368 bp, 7 predicted proteins | sample HHCFC01400__metabat2_low_PE_042 | metagenome-assembled genome bin HHCFC01400 | reverse complement strand
TCGGCTGCCGTTTCCAGCTGACGGACGATGTCGATGCTCTGGGGGCACATGGACTCGCAGGCACCGCAGGCGATGCACTCCGAGGCCGGCTTCACGGCCTGCCACGAGTAGAGGCCCTTCGCGAAGGCGCGGTTGCCGGTCATGAGCTCGAGGTTCAGCAGGCTCATGATCTCGGGGATGGCCACGCCCTGCGGGCAGTCCTTCACACAGTAGCGGCAGTTCGTGCAGGGCACGGCGGCCAGCTTCTCAAGCATCTCGCGCGCTTCGGCCAGCGCGCGCTCCTCCTCGGGCGAGAACGGCGCGCTCGCCCGGAACTCGGCCACGTTCTGGCGCGTTTGCTCGATCGTGGACATGCCCGAGAGCACCGTGAGCACGTTCGGCAGGTTGTAGCAGAAGCGGTACGCCCATGAAGCCATGCTCAGGTCGGGACGGCACGCCAAAAGCGGCGCGGCCACCTGCTCGGGCAGCTCGGCCAGCCGCCCGCCGCGCGCGGGCTCCATGACCACCACGGGCACGCCGTGCTTGGCGGCCACCTCCATGCAGGCGCGCGACCGCGTGACCGGGTTCTCCCAATCCAGATAGTTCACCTGCAGCTGCACGAAGTCGGCGTCGGGGTGCGCCTCGAGCAGCGCGTCGAGCGCCTCGGGGCCGTCGTGCATGGAGAAGCCCCAGTTGCGGATGCGGCCGGCCGCCTTCTGCTCGCGCACGAAGTCCCACATGCCGTACTCGTCGAACTTGGCCGTGCGCGGGCCGCCCACGTTGTGCAGCAGGTAGAAGTCGATGTAGTCGGTGCCCAGGCGCTCAAGCGACGTGCCCAGGTTGGACTTCGCCTCCTCGGCGCTGCCGATGGCCCACGCCAGGCACTTCGTCGCGATGGTGAACGACTCGCGCGGATGCCGCGCCACGAGCGCTTGGCCAAGCGCCTTCTCCGAGGCGCCCTCGTGGTAGACGAACGCCGTGTCGAAGTACGTGCCGCCGCCTTCCAGGAACGCATCCACCATCTGCTCGAGCTGCGCAAGGTCGATGCTCTGCTGGTCGGCGGGATCGAGCAGCGGCAAGCGCATGCAGCCGAAGCCGAGCTTCGGCGTGGATTCCAAATCGGGCCTCATGGGGGTCTCCTCTCGTCAGGATTGCCCGACCATCATAGAACTTGGAGCGCACTCGAAGTCAAGCGGAAATTTCGCACAGGATGCTCGCGGCCTCACACCGAGCGCAGGTCGTCGAACAGGCGGGCGTACTCGTCTCCGAACACGCTGCCCTTGGGGCGGATGAACGTGATGTCGTGCTCGATGAGGTGGCCTGCCAACGGGATGCGCGCGAGCGTGCCGGCTTCGAGCTCGCAGACCACGGCGGCGCCGTAGAGGAAGGCGATGCCGTAGCCGCTGGCAGCGAACTGCTTTATGATGTTGACGCTCTCCACTTCCGTCGCCCGCGCGAAGCTGTCCACCGAAAGGTTCCGGGCGGCCAGGGCGTGCTCGAGCACGGCGCGCGTGCCGGAGCCGCGCTCCCGCACCAGGATGTGCTGGTCGAGCAGGTCCTCGAAGCGCTGGGGCTCCTTCACGCCGGCAAGCGGCGCGTCGGGAGCGCAGACCGCCATGAGGTGCTCGGTGGCGAACACGCGCCAGTCGTAGGCGCTCTTGTCGAAGAACCCCTCTACGAGCGCGCAGTCGATCTCGCCGGCATGCAGCTGCGCCAGCAAGCGCTCGGTGTCGGACGAGGCGATGCGCACCTGCACCTCGGGATGGCCCACCAGGTAGTGCGCCAGCGGCTCCGCCAGCACGTACTCGCCGGCGGTGAGCGTCATGCCCAGCCGCAGGCGGCGGCGCGGCCCAGCCAACGCGGCGATGGCGTCGCGCAGCGTGGCCTCGTCGTGCGCCATGGTGGCCGCGGCGTCGCGCAGCAGCTCGCCCGCCGGCGTGAGCGCGAGCTTCTTGCCGCGGTAGGAGAGCAGCTTCGCGCCGTACGCCTTCTCCAGATAAGCGATGTGCTGCGACACGGCGGGTTGCGTGATATTGAGCTCCGCCGCCGACCGGGTGTAGTTCAACGTTCGGCACACGCTCAAGAACGTGCTCATGCGGAAATCTTGCATGGTAATCCTTTCGTTGCTTGTGCTCGCACGACGGGCGCGGTATCGTCGGCGTCATAACGGCGCACATCACCTGCCCTTTTACTGCGCAGAAGTGCCAAGCGATCGACAATCTATTATATATAGTTATCAACGCATAACGATATATAATTTTTCTTTTTGATAGGAGCATGCCAGAATGCGTCTAAGCAAATCTAAGGACGGCATTGAAAGGCACGTGACCATGCGCGACATCATAGAGAAAGTACCCATTCCCACGGCGGGCGTCGCCCTTGCCCTCACGGCGCTGGGCAACCTGCTGCAGCCGGCCTACGAGGGCATCCATATCCTCTGCGGCGCCGTCGCGCTGTTCCTCATCGTGCTGTTGGCGGCGAAGGCGGTCATGTTTCCCCAGCTTATCCGCGACGATCTGCATAACTCCATCATGGCCAGCGTCAGCGGCACCGTGTTCATGACGCTTATGCAGTTCTCCAACTACCTGGCGCCGCTGGCCTTCGGCCCCGCGTTCGCGCTCTGGGTGGCGGCCACGATGGCGCACCTGGCGCTCATCGTGTGGTTCACGGTGCGCTTCTTCCGCCCGTTCAAGCTGCACGAGGTGTTCCCCACCTACTTCATCTGCTATGTGGGCATCGTGGTGGCCTCGGTCACGTCGCCCGTGTTCGGGATGCAGGCCCTGGGCCAGGCTATCTTCTGGTTCGGCTTCGCGTGCTACGCGGCGCTGCTGGTGCTGGTGACGTACCGCTACGCCAAGCACGAGGTGCCCGAGGGCGCGCGCCCGCTGTTCTGCATCTACACCGCCCCCATGAGCCTGTCCATCGTGGGCTACCTGGCCGTGACGGACGCGCCGAACGCCCTGTTCGTGGGCGTGATGATGGTGCTGGCCCAGGTGCTGTTCCTGGTGGTGCTCTCCCGCCTGCCGCACCTGTTGCGCCTGAAGTTCTACCCCAGCTACGCGGCCATGACGTTCCCCTTCGTCATAACGGCCACGGCGCTCGGCCAGGGCACGGCGTTTTTCCGCGCGAACGGCGTGGCGCTTCCCTTCGCCTTCGACGTGGTGTTCTACGTGGAGGTTGCGCTGGCCACGATCATGGTGGCCTACGTGCTGGCGCACTACCTGCGCTTCTTCTTCCGCCGCATCGAGCAGCCGCAGAGCGTGGCCGTGCTCAAGGAGAACGCCCAGATCGCGCGCTTCTCGGAGAACTTCGACAACTAGCCTCCCCTTTTCTTTCGCGAACAGGCCCTGCGATGCGGGGTCTGTTCGCGTTATGGGGGGGCGCGCGAAAGCGTTCTGGGGGAAAGCGAGCGCGCACGTTCGGAAGGGTGCGCTCGAACGTGCGAGCGCGGGCGGCTGCGGCGCCTGCTAGTCGTCCACCTCGAGGGCGCCGGCGAGAATCTGCATGCGGGCCTCCACGTCCTCGATGATGCGGCTGCAGTCCTTCAGCTCGTCGTAGGAGTCGATGCCCTCCACCTCGCTCACGGCCTTGTACTTCAGGTCGTGCTCGAGGCTGGCCCAGAAGTCCATGGCAATGGTGCGCAGCTGCACCTCCACGGGGATGAGCTCCTTGTTGTCCAGGAAGTACACGGGGATGCGCACGATGACGTGCAGGCTGCGGTAGCCGTTGGGCTTGGGGTCGGCGATGTAGTCCTTCACCGTGACGATGGTGAGGTCGTCCTGCTTGCGCAAAAGCTCCAGCAGGTTGTACACGTCGTGGATGTACGAGCAGATCACGCGCACGCCCGCGATGTCCATGATGTAGCGCTCCATGTTCTCGAGCGTGGGCTCCTTGCCGTAGCGGCCCAGCTTCTCGAAGATGCTCGCCGGCTTCTTGATGCGCGATTCCACGTGGTGGATGGGGTTGCGGTGCTTCTTGAGGTTGAGGTCCTGGTCGAGGATCTCGAAGCGCACCTCCATCTCGCGCATGGCGGCCTGGTACTTCTGGATGATCTCGCGCGTCTTCGCCTCCATGTCCTTGAGGCGGGTCAGCTCGTCGATGGGCTCGCGCAGGTCGTCGGTCACGCTGAACGGCGGGCGCTCCTGCGGCTGTTCCTTCTTCTCCCCCACGGCGAGCCGCTGGTCCGACCGCTGCTGCGATGCGTCTGGCATGTTGTTGCTCCTTGGCGAAAGGTTGCTCTCCTCGGCGCCCATGATAGCGCGAAGGGTTCGCGCGGCGGCGTTTGCGCGCGCAATCTCGCGCAAATCACCAGATGCCTGAAGGAGGGGCGGATGGTATGCTGCACGCAGGGAACGACCGCCGGCACGCTGGCGCGAGGGAGGGGTTCGCATGTACCGCATCAAGGAGTTTGCGGCAATGACGGGGCTGCCGCCGTCGAAGATCAGGTTCTACGAGAAGCACGGCCTGCTGGCCACGCGCCGCGAGGAGAACGGCTACCGGGTGTTCTCGCCCGAGGACGCCTTCCGCGCAAACGCGTTCCGCGTGCTGCTGCAGTACGGGTTCACCGTGGAGCAGGCCGTGGCCATGCTGGATGCCGAGCAGGGCACCGAGGAGTTCAAGCGCTCTCTGGAGGACCAGCAGGCGAAGCTGCGCCGCGAGGCCGACCTGCTGCGCTACCGGCTGGCGAAGATCGAAAGCGCGCTCGCGCTGGTCGACGGGGGCGGCCGGGCGGCCTTCACGCTCGTGGACGCGCCCGACCAGCTGTACGTGAGCGCGTCGGTGGGACGCGACTTCGGCGTTTCGGTTGAAAACGAGCGGGAGATCGCGCTGTTCTACAACCTGCTCAGCATCACCAGCTGCGCGCGCATCATCGCCAAGCGCGACTTCGACGCGCCAGGCGAAACGGTGGACCCCAGCTACGTCATCGCCATGCCCGAGAGCGAGGAGCACCGGCTGGAGGGCGTCGACCGCGCGCACGTGGGCCGCCTGTGCCTGGGGAAATGCGTGCGGTTCCGGCGCCGCGTGACACGGGCGGAGAGCGTGCGCAAGGAGACGTTCGAAGATCTGTTCGTCTACCTGGACGACCACGGCTACGAGCTGCGGGGGGACGTGATCCTGTTCCCGTCGTTTCTGAACCTGGACGGGAACGGCAGCGACATCGAGACGCTGTTCGCCCCGGTGAGATAAAGGCGCCCCGCCGTTGGAGGGAGAGGAGGCGGCGGGGCGGTCGGAGAGGGTCCCGGCGGCTCAGGGGGGGGGTGCGCCGCCGGGGCCGTTCGGAGTTGGTGAAACCCTACGCCTTGAGCGCGGCCACGGCTTCCTCGGCGGCGATGTAGCCGGAGTCGATGCACAGGCCGTAGCAGTAGCCGGGGATGTCGTAGTAGGGCGAGTAGTACAGACTGCCCGCGTCGGTGCCGGCGGCGAAGAGCCCGGGGATGGGGTCGTTCGTCTCGGCGGACAGCACGCGGCAGCAGTCGTCGATGCGCACGCCGCCGAACGTGCTCCAGGCGCTCGGCTCGTTCTCGGTCACGTAGAACGGCGGCGTGGCCACCTTCGAGAGGTACCACGGGTTCGCGCCGAACTCGGCGTCGGCGCCGGCATCGCAGAACTCGTTGTACCGCGCCACCGTCTGGGGCAGCTCGTCAAGCCCGAAGTGCTCGGCCAGCTCCTCCAGCGTGTCGGCCTTGAAGCACCAGCCTTCCTCGATGCCCTCCTCGATGTCGGCGGGCAGGTTCTCGAGGATACGGTCCTTGAAGTAGTTGCCGATGAACCACGTGTCCTCGGTGGCGCCCTTCGCCGTGGTGTAGTTGTAGAGGCCCTGCGTGCTCATGGCGTCCACGTAGGCCTGGTCGACCACGGCGTACCACGGCGAGTTCTTGAGGATCTGCTCGGAGCCGTAGCTCATGGGATAGTCGCACAGCAGGCCCTCGTTGATGAAGCGCTTGCCCTCGGCGTCCACCAGGAGGCAGCCGTACAGGCCGAACTTGAACGCGGTGTTCTGGTCGAACTTGTCCTGCTTGGCCGGGCGCGACGCGTTGGCGTGCGTGCCGCCGTACTCGCAGGGGCAGTAGCCGTACGTCTTCTCCAGCGCAGCACCCGCCTTCTCGGCCGCGAGGATGGTGTCGCCCGTGCAGATGGAGTCGCCGCCGCGCGCCACGTTGAGCTTGCGCGTGTGCAGGAAGCGCTCCTGCAAATCGCGGTTGCCCAGGTAGCCGCCCGCCGCCAGGATGACGGCCTTGGCGTTGAACGTGATGTTCTTCTTGTCCTTCTCGACGGCGTTCACCCCGGTCACGGAGCCGTCATCACCGGTGGCCAGCGACACGAGGGCCGTGGAGAACCGCACGTCCACGTTGTGGTCGGCCAGCGCCTGCTCCCACAGCTTCGCGCGCTCGTCGGAGGCGTTCGTGATGGCGTGGAAGCCGCCCTTCTCGCCCATGAACGGCGTCTCGAAGCGGAAGTTCTTCTCCTCGAACGTGTAGCCGATCTCCTCGAGCTGGGCCACGGCGTCGGCCGACGTCTCCAGGCAGCGGCGCATGAGCGCGGGGTTCGGCGTCCAGTGCGAGTACTCCATGACGTGGTAGAACGCGTCGTCCACGGTGAGCGTGGTGCCGCCGGGCTTGTTCTGCAGCACGTCGGTGCCCACGGCGAACGGGCCGGACACGTAGATGCCGTTCGGGGCCGCCATGCTGTCGCCCTTCTCCAGCACCACCACGTTCGCGCCGCCCTTCGACGCGCGCAGCGCCGCCATGAAGCCGGCTGCGCCGCAGCCGACCACCACCACGTCGGCGTCCACCGTCTCCTCGGCCTTGAACGGCTCGTCCTCGCCGGCCTTCGCGCCGTCGGACGCATCCGCCGCCTTGCCGCCGTTCTGCTGCGGCGCGCAGGCCGCCAGCGCGCCCGCCGACGCCACGCCCAGGGCGGACAGCGCCGCACCCTTCAGGAAGTTGCGGCGGTCCATGCCGCGCCTCGGCGCGCCGGCGGCGCGCACGGCCTCGTCGGCCTCCTGCCCGGCCTCGTTCGCCCGGATCTCCCCGTTGTCCTGCTTCTCCATGATGAGCCTCCCTTTCCCCTTGCAGTTTGAAAAGCTGACCTCACCTTACGGCCTGAACCAAGTCGAAGGTCAAGGGGTTTCGGCGGAAAAACGAGCGGGGACGGGAGGGCCGGCACGGGCACGACCGCCGCGAATGCGCAGGATGGCAGGGTCAGACCGGCATGCTGCCGGGAGGGTGCGGACGCGAGGGCCGACGGGCGCACTGCCGGCAGGGAGCAGATGGACGCTAAGAGCCGTAGACTTGGATCTGGTTCTTTCCAGCACGTTTCGCCTGGTAGAGGGCTTCATCGGCACGGGTGAACACGTCGCGGTACGTGAGGTCGTCGGAACAGGTAGCATACACGCCCACGCTTAGGGTGGGGGCGTGGCCCAGTCCGGGCACCGTCGTGGCAGATATCCGAGCCCGCACCTGGTTCAGCTTGCGCAGCACCACATCCATGTCCACCTCTTTCAGCAGCAGCACGAACTCGTCGCCGCCTACGCGGCCGATGACGTCGCTCTCGCGGAAGCTCGAGCGCAGCACCAGGCCCACTTTGCGCAGCAGCGCATCGCCCTCCATGTGGCCGGAGTTGTCGTTTACCGCCTTGAAGTCATCGATGTCCAGCACCACGCACACGCTGTGCTCGCGAACGGCGGGCTTCGCAAGCGCCGCTGCCACCAGGTCTTGCGTGGTTGCATGGTTGCTCAGCCCCGTGGCGGCATCGTTCTCGGCACGGTAGCGCAGGTCGCGTTCGTCCTCGATGTTCTCGATGAGGCCCACGAGATGCCATGCGCCCGCGTTGTCGTGCGCGACGAACAGGTTCGCGCGGTACCACGCGTAGCCGTGACCGTAGTAGTTCGCCCGATACTCCGCGCTCACCTCCGCAGCACCGGCCCGGGCGTCTTCGAACATCCTGCGCACGTCGTCCATATCGTCGGGATGCACCACGCCGCTGCGCGTGCTGGCAAGCTTTTCCAAGTAATGCGGTATGACCTGCGCTTCGACGCCGTCGCCCGTACGATCGATATACAGCAGGACCGTGTCGGTGTCGGAATCGTAGTCGAAGCTCATCTTGTTCGTCATCTCGGTGAGCAGCCGGTAGCGCTCGTCCTGCCACGCCCGCCTGCGATCCTCGGTGGCCAGGCCCTCCGTGACATCCTTGTTGCAGCACAGCGTGCAGGTATCGGACACGCGGATGAACGTGCTCTGGCACCAGGTGGCGTTGCTGCCTTTCGACAGCTTGTACGTGCAGGAAGACGGCTTTCCGCTGACGTTCGCACGGCATTCGTCAAAGGTTTTGCGCAGGCCGGCGCGCTCCACGCCATCGGGAATGTGCGCCATCCACCGCTCGAGCGCCTCTTCTAGCGGAAGCGCGACGCCGATCGATTCGGGGTGCAGGGCGGAATACAGCACGTGGTACCGGTCGCCCATGCGGTCGAACTCGAATATCTCGTCGTATACCGAGCACAGCACCTCCGTGAAACGCTGCAGATCGAGCTCGTGGCTTTTCCGGCGCCGACCGGACACGTCGAGGAAGGCGCTCTGGATCATCGGTTCGCCCTCCGGGCCCAGCTCGTATGCCGACGTCCCCTCAAGCCAGCCAACGGTACCGTCGCTGCGATAGTAGCGGTACGCGAAGTCGAGGGGCTTCGAGCCGTTCCTCAAGCGCTCGATGCCCGCACGGTGGCGCGGCACGTCGTCCTCATGGATGGGCATGAGCGCGTTGTCGCCCGATGAGGCGATGAACTCCTCCCTGTCACGGTAGCCCAGCAGCTCGCAGCCCTTCTTGTTGATTGAGACGATATGCTGGCCGTCGCCCACGGTATAGCGCACGATTCCACACGGTATGGCGTCGTACAGCTGCTGCCGGGCTTCGTTCTGCCGGCGAAGTCGCTGCAGGCCGCCGGGAATGGAATCACGCGGGGCCGCCAGTCGGTCGCGCAGAACCTGCTCCTCGGTCGTCTCCTCCGCCAGCACGTACAGGCTGATCACGCTATCCGTGCGCGAGAGCGGGCGCAAATGCAGCCGGAGCCAGCGGCCCTTGCCGGCAGCGCTGCGGTAGCGCAGATCGCACGCCGCATCGCCTTCGCTCGCCGCCCGCAGCGCCTCCTCCAATGCGGCGCGGTCCTCCTCCTGCAGCACGCCCAAGAAGTTCTTGCGCACAAGCTCCGCCGACGCCGCTTCGTCGTCTAAATCGAGCAAGCGGGCAAACTCGCCGTTGACGCGGATGAGCTCGCACGTCTCCCCATCGTACTCGGCAATGGCCGCTGGCCCTGCATAGCTGTTGAAGATGAGGGAGAGCTGCGAGTCGACATCCCAAAACTCCGCGGCCCCGTCCTGCAGGCTTTCCGCAAACGGGTGCGCAAGGTCCTCGACAGCCGTGCCTTCGAGCAGCTTCTCGAACGTCTCCCGGTCGACTGGCTTCGAGAACAGGTAGCCCTGCATGTAGTCGCAGCCGACGCTGGCCAGGTAAGCGGCCTGCTGCTTCGTCTCCACGCCCTCGGCAATGAGGGGCAGGTCGAGCCAGCGCGCCATGCGCACGACCGACGCGAGGATGAGCCCGCCCCGCGAGCTGGCGCTCGCGCCGAGGAAGCCCATATCCAGCTTCAGCACGTCAACCGGTACGTCCTTCAGCGTGTTGAGCGACGAGTACCCGCTGCCGAAGTCGTCCATCTCCACGACGAAGCCGGCGGCGCGCAGCTTCGTGACGGCGCCGATAAGCTGCTCGGGCGCTTCCATGTACGCGCTTTCGGTGATCTCCAGGTGCAGCAGCTCCGCAGGAACGTCGTAACGTTCGACCAGGCCCTCCAAGTACGTGCAGAGGTCGGACCGGTAGATATCGGCACGCGACAGGTTCACGGACAGCCGCGGCGCGCCCTCGACACCCCGCCCGTCGATCCACACGCGCAGGCAGCGGCACGCCCGCTCCCACATATAGTAGTCGAACGTGGCAATGAGGCCGTTGCGCTCGAACACGGGGATGAACTCCGTCGGCCCCAGCAGCCCCTTGGCCGGATGGTTCCAGCGCGCCAGCACCTCGGCGCCTATCATGCGCCCCGTGGCGTAGCGGTACTGCGGCTGGAAGTACGGCACGAACTGGCCGCCTTCGAGTGCCGCGATCATCTCGCCGGCGAGCTCCTGCTCCTTGAGCACCGACGAGCGCAGCTTCTCGTCGTAGAACACGTACTTGCTTCCCACGTAGCCGCTCTTCGCGGAGCGCAGGGCCAGCAGCGCACGGTCGCACATGAGGTTGACGTCGAGGGAGGGGTCGTCGATGGGGAAGATGCCCAGGCGCACGAAGAAGGTGAAGTCCTCGCGATAGGAGGCGAACCAGGCGTCGAGCGCGGCGAGCATGCGGTCGGGATCGAACGAGGAGCGCGAGCAGCAGCAGACGAAGTGGTCGGCCCGCAGGCGCGCAGCCGCCGCCCCGGCGGGCATGAGGTCGCGGATCATGGCGCCGATGTCTGCGAGCAGGCGGTCGCCCGCCGGCGCGCCGAACAGGTCGTTGTAGACCTTGAAGCGGTCGATGTCGCCGTATACGAGCAGGAACGACTCGTTCGGGTGGCCGTCGATGATCATGCGCACCCGCTTGTCGAACCCGCTCCTGCTCAGCAGCCCGGAGAGCGTGTCGTGGTCAGAAACCGGAGATGAGCCCCCCCCGCGTCTTCTTCTTGCACCGACGAGCCTTTTGCGATTCCAAGTTCCCATGCAGGTCGCATCGCCCTCCTCGCCTTCTCAAGCGAAATATGATGTCGGACGTATAGTTTAACGCTTGCGGGAGCCTGGCGCCATCGCACGGCCTGCAAAGATTCGTTTAGGCGGTCGGGTGGACGCGCAGGGCGGACGCGAGGTGCAGCCGGGGTTCGCCGCAGCCACACCCCGCAAGGCTACGCGCGCTCGCGGTCCTTGGCCTGCTGCCACAGGGCCTCGCGCTCTTCGGGAGCGAGCGCTTCGACCGTCGTTCCCTGCGCCCAGGCCGCGCCCTCCATGAACGACCAGCGGCGGCGGAACTTGCCGCACGTGGCGCGCAGCGCGTTCTCTGCATCGACGCCCATGCGGCGACCCACGTTGACCAGCGAGAACAGCACGTCGCCGAACTCGTCCTCCACGCTGGCCGCCGCCTGCTCGGCCGCCGCGGAATCGCCTTCGGCCGCGCCGGCATCGACCTTGCCGTTCGCGGCCTTCGGTGCGGCGGCGTAGGCGGCGCGCAGCTCGTCGACCTCCTCGCGCACCTTCTCCCACACATCGTCGAGCGTATCCCACTCGAAGCCGGCGGACGCGGCCTTGCGCGACACCTTCTGCGCCTGCATGAGCGCGGGGAAGCTCGTGGGCACGCCGTCGAGCAGGCCCTCGCGTTGTGCGGCCTGGCCGGCTACGCCGGCGCCTGCCGCCGCATCGGAGCCCGAAGCCCCGGCGCTCGGCACGATGCCTGCCGCATTCTGGGAGGAGCGCTCGGCCAGCTTCACCTGGTCCCACAGGTCCAGTACCTCGGAGGCGTTGTCCGCGCGCGCCTCGCCGAACACGTGCGGATGGCGGCGGATCATCTTCGCGTTCACGTCAGCGCACACGTCGTCGATGTCGAACGCGCCCGCATCGGCCGCTATCTGGCTTTGCAGCACCACCTGCAGCAGCACGTCGCCCAGCTCCTCGCGCAGGTGCGCCGTGTCGCCGGACTCGATGGCGTCCACCGCCTCGTAGGCCTCCTCGATCATGTTGTGCGCGATGCTCCGATGCGTCTGCGCGCGATCCCATGGGCACCCGTCCGGAGCGCGCAGTGCGGCGATGGTGGCCACGAAATCGTCGAAGCACGGGTGGTCGATGGGCGCGATGGGCGCGGGCGCAAGTTCGGGCTCGGTGGTCATGGACGCTTCCTTTCAGCCGATGGTCTGCAAGCAGTATACCCCTCGTCAACGCACGCGGCGTCGAATGCGCTACACTCCACGGTGCAGGCGCTTTGGCAGCCCGTGGCAGCGAGCCCGCGGCGGGTGGAGCCTCGGCTGGCGGGTCGCTCGCAACATGCGCGGCCGCCCCTCCCTGAAGCGTAACCTGCTCGCAAGTGTCAAAAAACGGTCGCTTTGGCAAACGGAGACTGCGGCGATCGTCTCCATGGGAACACGTGACCTGCGGTTTCTGCAACGCTATGAGCGAAACACCGGTCGACAGGCGCCGCTTCGCTTGCCAAAGCGACCGTTTTTTGACACTTGAGGCGGATCAGCGCGACATTGACGCGCCGAACCTGCGGAAGCGGGAGCGAGCGACGCCGAACGGCAGGCAGCTTGCGGCTTGCGAGAGCCGGCGGCCGGGCGGCGGGAAGCGGAGGCCGGATGGCGAGAGGCGGCGGCCGGGCGGCGGGAGGCG
>HHCFC01400__coassemble_1116_pt1 | contig 12406 bp, 10 predicted proteins | sample HHCFC01400__metabat2_low_PE_042 | metagenome-assembled genome bin HHCFC01400 | reverse complement strand
CCCACCTTGGCGGCCGTGCGCGAGGCGATGAAGCCCACGAGGATGGCCACCGCCATGCCCAGCGCCGCGAGGCCCAGCATGGTCAGGCCGATGCGCACGAGGTAGCGCATCTGCATGTCGGAGAGGTTGTAGCCGAGCTGCTCGTACTCCGCGCGAGCAGCCGCGATGGCCTGCTGGTCGACGATGGAATCGCCCATGTCGCCCATCTGCTCCTTCGCCTTGTCCAGCATGTCGAGTATCTGCTGCTTCTGCACGGCGCCCGCCTGGTAGGCTTGCAGGGCCTGGTCGAGGTCGAGGTCGGGGATCTGATGGGAGTAGTGGATGGCCACGAGCGGCAGCGACACCATGCGGTCGAGCTCGGCCTGCTCGCGCTCGCCCTGGGCGTTCAGCTTGTAGGTGCCCTGGTCGGTCTCGTCGTAGGCGGCATCGAACGTCTTCTCGTCGCCCTCCGGCAGCATCATGGCCACGAGGTCGTGGGTGCGGGCGGTCATCTCCTCGGTGGCGGCGTGCTCAACGCCCGACTGCTGGATGCCCACGTCCACGATCTGGGACGTGTAGTTCGGCAGCGCCAGGTCGGTGAACGCCTGCACGATGAGCAGGCACACGATGAGCGCGACCGCGATCTTGGAGTTCTTGAGGTAGCGGACTATGCGCACGGGGCATCTCCTCCTTCGGGGTCGCGCGGCACAGAGGACGCGGCGCCAAAGGGGCACGGCGCCGACCCGTCGCTCGTGTGCGTGAGGTCGTGGAACGCCATGACGCGTTTGAGGATGCGCACGAGGTGCGCCATGTCCTCCTCGCCCACGAACGCCATGACCTGCTCCATGTGCTCGTCGCGCATGCGGCGCCCCTCCGCGGCGAACCGGCGGCCCTCGGCGGTGAGGCTCACCGTGACGGCGCGGTAATCATCCCCCGCCCGATGCCGCTCGATGAGGCCCTTCTCCTCGAGCGCCTTGAACGTCTGCGACAGCGCGCTGGGGGTCGTGTGAGAGAGCTCCGCCACACGACCGGGCCTGATAGGCTCGCCGTGCTCCTCCAGCATCGCCACCGTCATCATGGTGCGCGCCTCGGAGGGCGTCACGCCTTCGGGCGTGGGCGGCGTGATGCGGTCATGCCGCATGCGCTGCATGAGCTCGTACAGCTCGCGCTTCGTCTCGGCGAACGATTCGTCCACGGCGTCTCCTTTCCCTGCTCTTTATAGTTTAGCTGCTAAACCTTAGCATAATTTATATTTTAGACTCTAAATTGTTTACACGTACACACAACCTGCACGGATGCCGCGCGGCCGCCCTCTCGGCAAGGCCGAATCGCGATCCGAAATATTTCAAAATAGGGTATTGCGCCGAAGGGACGCTACCGGTAGAATAATCCGCGCTGCAAAGCACGGGGTGTTAGCTCAGTTGGTTAGAGCGCCGGCCTGTCACGTCGGAGGTCGCGAGTTCAAGTCTCGTACATCCCGCCATTCGAATCTGGAAAGCCCGCCTTCGGCGGGTTTTTTCTTTGAGGCGAAAAGTCTGGATTAGGGTATTGCGCGAGAAGGCAACACCCGGTAGAATAACCACCACTGCTTCACGGGGTGTTAGCTCAGTTGGTTAGAGCGCCGGCCTGTCACGTCGGAGGTCGCGAGTTCAAGTCTCGTACATCCCGCCATTCGAACCCAAAGGCTCCGAGCGAAATCGCTCGGAGCCTTTTTCTGTTGGCGATGCCCCGGGGCGCCTCCGGGCTGCCCATACGGCCGCGGGATGCGATTGCACTGGAATTAGTCCTCTGGGCATATACCTCCGTCCGGTCGCATTCACTATACTCGGGGAAAAGCGCCCTACGGCGCGCCTGCGCACTCGCAACCGAAAGGAAGGTCCCCGTGAAGGAGAAGCCCCTCGCCTCGCCCGGCGCCGCACCGGCAGACGGCTCCATCCCCGAACCGCGGAAGAACGTCGCGCGACCGTCGCGCGACGGCATACCCAGCCGCAGCGACAAGGAGGCTTACGAGGCGTGGCTCAAGCAGCTGAAGGCGCCCGACCGCTCTAACTGCCGGGCTTGATAGCCGTCCGCGGCATCGGTCGATGCCGGAAGAACCCCGCTTCGCCGCAAGCGGTCGAAAGCGAGAAAGGGAACGGAGGCTGCATCGAAAGCTTCGCCTCGCCGCTTCTAACAGGTTGGGCGTAGGGCAAGGGCCCTTCCCTTGCCAGCAAGCGGGACCGCCCCGCAGGCTGCGGCAGGGGCAGGGCCCTTGCCTACGAGGCGATCCCATGACGGGCCTGCGCTTTAGGGCTTTCGATACGGCCCCCTGCCCCCCATCGAGCAGCGTGTCAGGCGCGTTGCTCGATGCGCGTGAGGGTGACGATGCGCAGGCGCTCGCCCGGCGCGCAGGGCTCGGCGGAGAGGCTGCCCTCCGGAAGGCCGCCGGTCACCGTATCCGCCGCAGCGCTGTCTGCGGGCATATCCGCCTCCGCGGCGTTGTACGCATCCACGCAGGCGCTCAGCAGCACGTCGGGGCGCAGGGAGCCCGTGGGCTTCGCCTCGAGGGTGAACGTTGCCACGGCGCCGGCAAGCTCGATGCCGCCTACGAGGAAGCCGGCCGTGCGCAGCACCTTCTCCTTCTTCTTGCGCACGACGGTTATCTCGTCGGGCACCGGCAGCGCGGCGGGCGCGCACGACAGCAGCGCGCGGTACGTGCTCAGCGGGTACGCGACGGAGGCGGCGGGTGCGGAAGCCTCGATGTAGCGGCATTCCTTCGCCATGAGATCGGGGGCGCTGGCCGCCTGGAGCGCCTCGAGCGCCCGCTCGGGCGGCACGTAGCGCGTAAGCTGCAGGTCGAACACCTCGTGCAGCCCTCCCACGCCCACGGGCAGGGCGGCCCCGAAGGCGATCTTCATGTGGGGCGAGAAGCCCTGGCTGATGGCGAACGGCAAACCGGCGCGCCGTACGGCGCGCTCGAGCGCACGGGCCACCTCGAGGTGGCTCAGCAACGCCAGGCGCCCCTGCTTGCAGAACTCAACGCGCAGGCGGAAGTTGCGAGGATCAGCCACGGGAGACCTCCTTACCTTCGGCGGTCGCAGGCGCGGCCTCATCGCGGCCTCCTCCGGCAGGCTCGCCCGCGGCATGCTGCAGGGCGGCGGGCGCCGTGCGCGGCGCGGCCAGCTCGTTGTCGGCCCCGAGCGCGGGGCAGGCGCCGCACGCCGAGCACCGGCCGAACGTGCAGTCCGGCGTCGTGCGGCCCTCGTCGGCCAGGCGTCGCTCCCGTGCGAGGAAGCGCGGGGACACGCCCGTGGAGATATGCTCCCACGGCATGACGCGGTCCGTCGGGTAGCCCGTCTGCGCGATGGCCTCGGGGTCGACGCCCGTCTCGTCGGCAGCCGCCCGCCACGCCTCGCCGTCGAAGCACTCCGTCCAGGCGTCGAAGCGCGCGCCGCGCCGCCAGGCAGCCTCGACCCACGCCGCCGCCTCGCGGCCCGCGCGGCTCATGACCGCCTCCACGAAGCTCGTGGCCGGATCGTGCCAATGCACGTCAACGGCCTTGTACTTCACGCTGCGACGCAGGATGCCCACGCGACGCAGCGCCTCCTCGGGCGTGATCTGCCCGTCCCACTGGAACGGCGTCTGGGCCTTCGGCACGAAGAGCGCGCACGACACGCTCACGCGCACGTTGCCCCGCTGCTCGGGCGGCACGGCGGCCTTCGCGCGGTCGTAGGCGCGGCTCGCCAGGCTCGCGATGCCCTTGATGTCGTCGTCCGTCTCGGTGGGCAGGCCTATCATGAAGTACAGCTTGACGCGCCGCCATCCGGCCGCGAACGCGGCGTCCAGGGCGCCGAACAGGTCCTCCTCGGTCACGTTCTTGTTGATGACGTCGCGCAGGCGCTGCGTGCCGGCCTCGGGCGCGAACGTGAGGCCGCCCTTCTTCTGGCCCGCCACCAAGCCCGCCATGTCCACGCCGAACGCGTCCAGGCGCTGCGAGGGCACCGATATCCGCACGCCCTTGCCGTCGCAGGCGCGGTTGAGGCGCGTGAGGATGTCCGCGATCTGGGAGTGGTCCGTCGACGAGAGCGACGTCAGGCTCACCTCGTCGTAGCCCGTGGCGGCGAGCCCCGCCAGCGTGGACGCCACCACGTTGTCGGCCGAGCGCTCGCGCACGGGGCGGTACATCATGCCCGCCTGGCAGAAGCGGCAGCCGCGGGCGCACCCGCGCAGCACCTCCACGTTCAGGCGATCGTGCACCACCTCGGTGAACGGCACGATGCACGGCTCCCAGCCAGGGCTTTCCGCAAAGCCCCCGAACAGGCGCTTCTCTATGCGCACGGGCAGGCCCTCCTCGACGGGCTCGATCCACGAGCCCGCCTCCTGGGCCTCGGGCTCGCTGCGCCAGCGGTAGAGCGACGGCACGTACCAGCCCGGCTCGTCCGCGAGCGCCCGCAGGATGGCCGCGCGCGGCGCGCCCTCGGCGCGCAGGCGCCTGACGAGCGCGAGCGCCTCGGGCACGGCCTCCTCCCCCTCGCCGATGCTGAAGGCGTCGAAGAACGGCGCGTACGGCTCGGGGTTGAACGCGCAGGGGCCCCCGCCCAGCACCAACGGGTCGCCCTCGCCGCGCGCGTCGGCATGCAGCGGGATACCGGCCAGGTCGAGCGTCTCCAGCACGTTCGTGGCAGCCAGCTCGTGCGGCAGCGTGATGCCCACCGCGTCGAACTCGGCCACGGGGGCGCAGCTCTCGATGGAGAACAGCGGCAGGCCCTCGGCGCGCATGGTGTCGCAGAGCGTCGGCGCCGGCAGGAACGCGCGCTCGGCGGCCATGCCGTCCACTGCGTTCACCGCGTTCACGAGGATGCGCACGGCCTGGTTCGCCTGCCCCAGCTCGTAGGTGTCGGGATAGACCATGCAGAAGCGGAAGTCCGCGTCGGGCTTGTACACGCAGCCCCATTCGCGGTTGATGTAGCGCGCGGGACGCTCCGCATCGCCGAGCAGCGCCTCGAGGCGCGGCCAGAGATCCGTCATTGGATTCGACCTTCTTTCGTTGGGAAGCGCGCTAGTGCGCGGAGGGACGCGTGACCTTGAGACGCGAGCGCGCGGCGCCGGCCACCGAGCGCGCGGCGCTCCGGGCCGCCGCAGGCGCTTCCACACCGGCAGCCTGGGCGCCGGCCTGCACGACCGACGAGGCGAACGGCACGGCCGACCCGGCGGCGCTGCGGGCGGCGCCGGCCACCCTCGTCGCGGCCGAGCGCGCGGCATCGGCCACGCGGCCGCCGCCCCGCACGGGCGGCGCGGCGTGGGCGGGCGCGGGCGCAGGCTCGCCGCACACGGTCTCGCGGGCGTCCTCGGCCAGCTCGACGGCTTTGTCGCGGGCGCGGACCACCACGCCGGCGAGGCCCGCCATGCTGCCGCCCTCCTCGAAGTACTCGATGGCGGCGCGGCCCATGGCCTGGGTGCCCGTGTAGCCGATGGCAGCCTTCACGGCCCAGCCGAGCGCGGGCACGAACGCCACCACTTGGCGTGCCACCGAGCGCAGCGCGAATGCGCCGCCCACGACGGCAGCCAGCTCCTTCACGCGCTCCATGCTCATGGGCTCGCCGTACGCGGCGGCTATCTGGAGCAGCATCTTCGCCTGGTTCAGCGTCATGATGGGCAGGTCGGCGCCGGGAATGAACACCACGAGGCCGACGCCGGCGTTCTGCATGGCCGTTGCGTTCACGGCGTCCACGGACAGCGGGCGGCGCACGAACGGGAACGCCAACGCGAACGCCAGGCGCTTGTCATGGCAGGCGGCGATGATCCACTCGCCCATACGGCGGTCGAGCGAGGCGGCGGCGTGCTCGTCGAGCACGTACGGCTCGGCGGCGGCCACGGGCGCCGCGCCGTCCGTGCGGGCGGGCAGCAGGCGCCCCCCGCGCCCCGGCGCATCGGGCGCCACCACGTCGGCATGCGGGATGGGATGGCCTTGCGACTGCGCGATCTCGGCCACGAGCGAGGGCATGGTGGTGGCCACCATGACGGGCACGCCTGCGGCGCGCAGCTCGTCGGCATAGGCTCCCACCTGGTCGGAGAAGCCTGCCACGATGACGGCCATGTCGTCGCCGGCATACGGCGCGAACGGACGCCCGTCCAAGTACATCAGCGACACCCGCGCATGCGGGCTCGCGCTGGCGAACGCGCCGCGCACCCGCGCGACGACGTCGCCGGGGGCGCTCTCGTCGATGTACACGCTCACCGACAGCGGCGTCTGCCGCGCCTCGTCGATGTTCGTCGCCTCGTCGATGACGGCCTTCACGTCAACGGGTATCTGCATAGCTGCCCTTCTTCCCGGTCGCAGTGTTGTGGGCCCATACCGAGCCTACGAGCCCCAGCATGATGAAGTTCATGATCGTGCCCGTCGAACCGTAGCTCATGAACGGCAGGGGTATGCCCGTGATAGGCATGAGCCCGCAGGTCATGCCTATGTTCTCAAGTATCTGGAACAGCCACATGCCCACCACGCACATAACGATGAGCAGGCCGAACAAGTCGCCGGCCGAGCCGGCTATGCGGAAGCTTACCAAAACGAGCGCCAGGTACAGCCCCAGCAGCACCACTACACCGAAAAACCCGAGTTCCTCGGCCAGCACGCAGAAGATGAAGTCGGTGGGCGCCTCGGGCAGTATTCCCAGCGCATGCTGGGATCCCTGCATGTAGCCCTGGCCGAACAGGCCGCCCGACCCGATGGCTATCTGCGCCTGCTTCAGGTTGTAGCCGTCACCTGTGGGATCGAGCTCGGGGTCGAGGAACACGAGCAGGCGGGCGCGCTGGTAGTTCTTGAGCAGCTTGTACTCCACGGTGCCGTCGGCGTTGCGCACGGCCAGCACCTCGTCGAGCGCGAACACGCAGGCCACGGCCACGATGCCGGCAGCCAGCGTGACCAGCAGGAACTTCGGCCGCGCGCCGCCCACCACGAGCGCCACCGCGCCGATGAACAGGTACACGAGGCCCGTGCCCAGGTCGGGCTGCGTCATGATGCACAGAAACGGGATGAGCATGATGCCGAGCGCCTTGAGGTACTCGCGCAGATCGTCGAGCCGGCCGCCGTAGCGCGCCATGACGCTCGCGTCCAGCAGGATGACGGTGATCTTCGCGAACTCGCCGGGCTGGACCTGCGGGAGCGGGCCCAGCTTGATCCACGACTGGGAGCCCATGCCCGCATCGGTTCCCAAGCCGGGGATGTGCGGCGAGAGGATGAGCACCACGTTCACGATGAGGAACAGCGTGGTGAACTCGGACAGGCGCCGGTAGTCGAAGCGCCAGAGCACGATCATGACCACGGCGCCCGCCGCCACCAAGGCGGCCTGGCGCGGGAAGCTGTAGTCGGGGTCGCCGTACACGGCCGAGTACACCACGACGAGGCCGTAGCCCGCGAGCAGCGCCACCACCACGACGAGCGGCAGGTTGAGCGAGGGGAAACGGCGCGAGCGCGTGGCATCGACGACGGCCTTGTCGGGCGTCCTCACCGAGTTTATCTGCGGCGGCTGGGCCATGGCTGCCTCCCTTCCTAGTCCGTTCGTCCCGACGAGCCGGACGTCGCCAGCTCCTGCGACTTGCCCGTGGACCCCGCGACGGAGCCCACGTCCGTGAGCTCGCCCGCATCGGCGTTGAGCGCGGCGGCCAGCACCTCGATGCCGAGCGGCGCGCCGACGGCCGAGCCGCCGCCGCCCTGCTCGACCACGCATGCCACGACGTACTTCGGGTCGTCGAAGGGCGCGTAGCAGGCGAACCAGGCGTAGTCCTCCTTGCCGGCAACCTCGCCCGTGCCCGTCTTGCAGGCCACGGTGGCAGGATCGAGCCCGAACTTGTTGAACAGCGCCACGAGCTCGGCGTTGTCGGTGGACACGCCCTTGAGGGCGTCGCGCATGACGGCCAGGTTCTCCGGCTTCACGTCGGGCGTTCCCACAACCTCGGGCTCGAACGACCTCACCACCCCGCCCGAGGAGTTGCGCACCTCCTTCAGCAGGTGCGGTTTCATGAGGTTGCCGGTGGCGATGGCGCCGTAGGCCACGGCCACCTGGATGGGCGTCACGAGCACGTCGCCCTGCCCGATGGCCATGTTCGTGTTGAAGCCGCCCTTCCACACCGCTTCAGTGGGATAGTCGCGGAAATGCTCCGCACGCCATTCCGGCGTGGGTATGCGGCCCACCTCTTCAATGCTGCCCAGGTCGATGCCCGTCTTCTTGCCAAACCCGTACTTCGCGATCTCGTCCTGCATGGCCGTGTCGCTGATGGAGCCGCCCTGGCTCCTGCTAGCCTGGAAGAACTGCTTGCCGATGTCGTAGAACACGACGTCGCACGAGTTCACGACGCCCCCGCGGAAGTCGAGCACGCCATGCCCGCTGTGCTTCCAGCACATCTGCGGCTGACCGGTATTGAAGCCGTCCCACGAGCCGCCGCAGTCCCACGTCCTCTTCGTGTCGGCGAACCCGTAGGCGAGCGCCGCGAGGCCGGTGAACGCCTTGTAGGTGGATGCGGCGGGGTACGTGCCCGAAACGGCGCGGTTCAGCATGGGGTGGTACGACTCGTCGGTGTTGAACAGGTCCCAGGTCTCCAGCGATATGGTCCCCGTGAACGTCTCCGGCGAGAACGTGGGGTAGCTCGACAGCGCCACGATGCCGCCGTCGCGCACGTCCATGACCACGACGGCGCCGGCGCAGCCCTTGCCCGTGCCGATGACGCCGTCCTTCGGGGCGATGAGCTCGGCGAGGGCGCGGTCGCACACGTACTGCACGGGGGCCTTCACGCACAGGTACACGTCGCTGCCGCGCTCGGGCTGCGTCTCGCTCGCCACCTCCACCACGTTGCCCTCGGCGTCGGCCACGACGGTGCGCTGGCCATGGTCGCCCGCCAGCAGGTGGTCGTACACGCTCTCCACGCCCGCGCGGCCCACCGTGTCGCCCAGCTCGATCTCGCGCCCGTCGGGGATCACGGCCAGGTCGTCGGCCGTCACGGAGCCGGTGTAGCCCACCGCATGCGCCGCGAGGGCGCCGTAGGGGTAGTCGCGCACGGTGCGCGTCTGCACGGCCACGCCGGGGAACGCGTCGGCGTGCTCGGAGATGAAGGCCACGTCGCGCAGGCGCACGTCGCTCGCCACCACGCGCTGGCTCTGCGCGCCGCTCGTGGCGTCCTGGATGCGCTGGCGCACCACGTTGTACGGCACCCCCAGCACGGTGGACAGGCGCTGCACCACGTCGCGGTCGTTCGCCACCTCGGCGTCCGCCAGCACGGTGAGCGACGAGCGGTTCTTCACGATGGCCACGCCGTCGGCGTCGTAGATGTAGCCGCGCGGGGCGGGCGTGGGCACGACGGTGAACTTGTTCTTCTGGGCCGCGCTGGAGAACGTCTCCGAGGCCAGCACCTGCATGCTCCAGAGCTTCGCTCCGAGCGAGCCGAAGATGGCCGCCGTGAGCACGCCCATGGCGAGGAAGCGGGGCTTCAGCCCCTCGGAGGCCGCCTTGGAGGCCGGCTGCGACGAGTTCACGCGCGGTGCCGCGGCGCCGCCCGCGCGCTTGCCCGCGCCGCCCAACGTCGAGGACACGCCCACGTTGCCCACCGAGCGCACGTCCTTCTTCTGGCCGGCGTAGGGGGTCTTCGTGCGGCTGCGCACGACGAGCACCGCCACGATGACGGCGACGGCCGCCACGAGCGTGACGGCGGCTGCGATGAGGGCGGCGATCACGGGCGGCCTCCTAGCGCAGGCGCGGCGTGCCGGGTTGGGCCGGCGCGGCGCCCGCAAGGACGCGCGCGGCAAGCGGGTAGAGCACGAGGCCTATCACGCAGTCGTAGAGCGCGCACGGCAGCGCGCGGTACAGGAACACGTCGAGCGCGCCGGCGTCGAAGCCGAGCGCCAGCAGGAACGCGGCGTAGAGCGCCTCCACGAGCACCGTGGCCGCCACGAAGATGACGAGCGGCATGAACAGCGTGTCGTTGTCGAGCACGGCGAAGGCCCGCGCGGCCAGAAACGTCATGAGCACCAGCAAGAAGGCCATGGCCCCCACCGGGCCGCCGGACACCAGGTCGAACACGAGGCCCAGCACGAACGGCATCACCGGGCCGGCCGTCGCCGGGCGCACGATGGCCACGAGCAGCGCGTAGGCCACCACGAAGTTGGGCATGGCGCCGAACAGGGCGATGTTGGGAGCCACGACGATCTGGAGGAGCACCGCGACCACGGCGCCCACCGCAACCGCTATGCCGTCGCGCGTCACGTTCACGATTCACCGCCTCCTTCGCCGTCTCCGTTTTCGCCCGCCGCGTCGCCGTCTGTCGCGCCGGAGCCGCCGGCGCCGGCCTGCGGCGTCGAGCCGAGCGCGCCCTCGGAGTTCAGTCCGCGCACCACCAGCACCTCGGAGAGCGACGCGGCCGTGTCGTTGGGCTTCACCACGATGCGGCCCGTGGCGTTGCCCGCCGCGGCGTCCACCCGCACCACCGTGCCGATGATGAGGCCGCGCACGTAGCTGCCGCCCAGCCCCGAGGTCACGATCACGTCGCCCACCACGGGCCAGTTGGCCTCGTCCACGTTCTCCAGGTACAGCAGGCCCTCGAGCGAGCCGCGCACGATTCCCTCGCCGCGGTTCGACTGGATGATGGCCGCCGCGCCGGAATTCTGATCGGTGAGCAGCCGCACCTCGCAGGTGCGGGCGTCGGTGCTCTTCACCTGGCCCACGACGCCGGTCGCGCCCATGACGGTCATGCCGCTCTCCACGCCGTCGTCGCGGCCCACGTCCAGGGTCACGGTCTGGTTGTACGCCTCCACGCTCTTGCCCACGACGCGCGCGGCCACGCCGTCGATGTCGTAGGATTGCTTGAGGTCGAGCAGGCCCTCCAGGCGCTCCGCCTCCTGCTTGTACTCGTCGGCCTCGGCAAGGCGGCGGCGCAGCTCCTCGTTGCTCTCGCGCAAGCCGGAGAGCGTCGACTCGTCGGCCGTGAGGTTCTCGATCCCCTCGCCCGCCGAGGAAACGCCCGCGTCGGCCGCGGCGCCGACGAGCTTGAAGGGCCCGACCGCCACCGCCACGGCCCCCTGCACGGCGTGCAGCGGCCCGCCCTCGCCCTCGCGCGCGTACAGCGTGGCGAGGGCCAAGGAGACCACGAGCAATGCGACGAGCAGCACCCGCTTCGCCGATGCCGATCCGCTCTGTTGGAAGTTGAGGGCCATGCGGTGAGGGGCGCTGCCTTACTTCGACCGCATGAGCGTCTGCTTGAGCGCCGTGGGCGTCTCGAGCACCTTCAGGCATCCGGTGACGACGTTCGTGAGCGCCGTCTCGCTCACCCACACCGGGATCTCCAGCTTGTCGGTGAGGTAGCGGTCCAGCCCGGACAAGAGGCCGCCGCCGCCCGTGAGCAGGATGCCGTTCTGTATGATGTCGGACGCGAGGTCCGGGTTCGTCTTCTTGAACGTCTCCTTGATATGGATGACCATCTCCTCGCAGGGGCCGATGAGCGCGGCGCGCACGTCCTCGGACTGGATGGTCACCTCCTTCGGCTGCTCGGTGATCACGTCCTGGCCCGAGATGATCATGTCGCGCTCGCGGCCGTCCTCGAACGGCAGGATGGAGCCGATCTTGATCTTGATGATCTCGGCCGTGCGCTCGCCGATCTTGATGCCCAGAAGGTCGCGCAGGTGCATGGCGATGGCCTCGTCCATGCGGTTGCCGGCCAGGCGCAGCGACGACGACGTGACGATGCCGCCGAGCGAGATGACGGCCACCTCCGTGGTGCCGCCGCCGATGTCCACCACCATGGAGCCCGTGGGCTCGGTGACGGGCAGGTCGGCGCCCATGGCCGCGGCCATGGGCTCCTCGATGAGGTAGGCTTGGCGCGCGCCCGCCTGGATGGCTGCCTCGAACACCGCGCGCTTCTCCACCGAGGTGGCGCCGCACGGGATGCAGATGACGATGCGCGGCTTGGCCTGCCACGGGTACTTGCGCACCGCGGCCTTGTTGATGAACGCCGAGAGCATGGCCTCGGTCACGTCGTAGTCGGCGATGACGCCGTCCTTGAGCGGATGTTCGGCCGAGAACGCCTCGGGCGTGTGGTTGATCATGTTCTTCGCCTCGTGGCCCACCGCGAGCACCCGGTGCGTGCTCTTCTCGATGGCGACGACGGAGGGCTCGTTGATGACGATGCCCTCGCCCGTGATGGCGACCAGTGTATTGGCAGTCCCGAGGTCGATGGCCATGTCCGTAGACATTTGGCCGGTCAGCCCGGAGAACGCGTCTAAAAAGGACATAGAGGCAAACCCCTTGAATTCTCGTATTCCAAGTAAAAACGCATTCTAGCACAGGCGTTGCCCCGGCGTTGAAAATCCACGAGGGGCACACCCCGCCCGGCGGGCGGAATGAGACACGGGGACGGGGATGATGTCTCATTCTGGATTCGCGGACACAACCCCTCCTTGCCGAGC
>HHCFC01400__coassemble_875_pt1 | contig 12419 bp, 11 predicted proteins | sample HHCFC01400__metabat2_low_PE_042 | metagenome-assembled genome bin HHCFC01400 | reverse complement strand
CCTGCGCCGCTCCCGAGGGAATCGCGTACACGCTGTTCCCGGCGTAGCCGCTGCTGACCGCCCGCTATCGGCAGTTGGGAATTCTTGGAAAAGGTCGCTGTATGAAGGGAAGATGCGAGCGGGCCGATAAGCCGGGTTCTGTCGTTGGACGACCATTTATCTCGAACGTGCGTCGCCGCACGCCTCAAGCACGCAACCCGAACGTACGGCGGGCCACCGTGTCGCGTTCCTATTTGCGCTTGCTCCGGATGGGGTTTTCCAAGCCGCGCCGTTGCCGGCGCGCTGGTGCGCTCTTACCGCACCGTTTCAGCTTTTCTCCCGTTGCCGCGCGCCGAAGCGCGTTTTCGCGGGGGAGTCTTCTTTTCTGTGGCACTGATCCGTCGGGTCGCCCCGCCCAGCCGTTAGCTGGCATCCTGCCCTGTGGAGCCCGGACTTTCCTCACACCGAGGTGCGCGATCGTCTGGCCCGCTCGCATATGGTATTCTAGCAAACCGAAAGCAGCGCGCGCCCGCGAAAAGCGAAGCAGCGCGAAAAACCGATCCGGCCGCGTGCGGCCGGCGGGCGGGCCGTGTGCCCGCGGAGGTAAGGAGCACCATGAACGAGGAACTCACCATACGTTTCGCCACGCGCGGGGACGCACCGGCACTGCTCAGGCTGACCCAGGGGCTTGCCGCCTCGATGGGGCGCGAAGGTGCGGTGGCCGCTACGCCCGCGGATATCGTGCGGGGCATGTTCGACGAAGGCGCGGGCGAGGCGCTGGTCGCCGAGCATCCGGACGACGGCGTGGTGGGGTGCGCGATCTTCTGCCGCGCGTTCTCCGTGTGGACGGGGGCCTGCGGCGTGTACCTGGAGGACCTGTTCGTGGACGAGGCGTACCGGGGCGCCGGTGCGGGCCGGGCGCTCATGGCGCGCCTGGCAGCGCTCTGCGAGGAGCGGGGCTATCGGCGCCTCTCATGGCACTGCCGCGACACGAACGAGGCGGGGCTTGCGTTCTACGAGCGCTTGGATGCCGAACGGGTCGACGCGCTCGTGCTGCACCGGTTGGAGGGCGAGCGGCTTGCCGTGCTCGCGGCCCAGGCTCCGGCAGCCGGATGTGCGGAAGGGGCGAGGTAGATGGCGACGTGCGCGATCGTGGGAGCGTCCCCCGAGTTCAATGCCGAGGACTTCAAGGCCCGCTACGAGGCGGGCATGTTCGAGTTCGTGATCGCCGTGGACGCCGGCTTCGCCTACTTGGAAGAGCTGGGCGTGAAGCCCGACATGGCGGTGGGCGACTTCGACTCGCTCGGCTACCTTCCCAAGTGCCGCCGCGTGTCGCGCTTCCCGGTGAAGAAGGACAAAAGCGATATGGAGCTGGCGCTTGAGAAGGCCGTGGCCTGGGACTACGACGACCTCGTGGTGTATGCGGCCCTGGGCGGGCGGCTCGACCACACCATCGCGAACCTGCAGCTGTTCGCGAAGTTCTCCGAGCGGGAGTTCTACGTGACCGCCGTGGGCGAGGGCAGCGCCCTGCGCGCGCTCACCGGCCCCGACGTGATGGATCTGCCCCTGCTGGAGTCCGGCACGGTGTCCGTGTTCTCTGCGAACGATTGCGCCCGCGGCGTCATCGAGACGGGCATGCTGTACTCCCTCGACGACGAGGACCTGTCGAACCGCACGTCGCGCGGCGTGTCCAACGAGCTCGTGGGCAAGCCCGCGCGCATCGCCGTGGAGGAAGGGACGTTGTACGTGTTCTACCCGCTGCCCTGACGCGGCGGGGGACACAGCCGAGCGGAGGGTGGAGCGCGGGCTGCGGAGCGATCGCGGTCGCGCTGCTCGCTTCAAACCATCGTTGACGTTTCGCGGGTCGATGCGCGCCTCCGCTCGGGATGACCCGGAGGGGTTTGGGGCGTCGTTGCACAGTAATCACCGATTCTTGCCAAGCATGATCGCGCAGGCTCTCCCATGGCGCTGGAGAGTTTTCTTCTTGCAGAGTTTCCCCTGATCAGAAAATCTCATCGCGGAGACAAGCGATGCTGTAGAGTTTTGAGGGGCTCATCGTTGTGGGGAATCGGTAAAAACTGTGCACAAGAGCCTTGCCCGGGCTTCCTCTCGCGTCCGCGCGAACCCGGCTTCACGTTTTCTGCTTCTGGCGCGCAGCTCACTTCCAAATGCGCTTCGCTCCCGGACGCTCCTCCAGGTACAGCTCCAGCAGGGCCTGGAGCTCTTCGGCGTGGTCTTCATGGGCGTCGTCGTATTCCAGCTCCTCAACGAGGGCGAACGCGAATCCCCCGCGGCCGTGCTTGTTCCACAGCGCCTGCAGGCGCTTGTTGGGATGATTGCCGCCGTCGAAGCGGGCGACCAGGCCGTTCTCGGTTGCCCGCGGGTCGCGCGAGGCGATGAGGAACCGCTCGCTCGTGGCGAGGCAGCGCATCTCCAGAACGCCCATGGTGGGCCTGCGCTCGCCGTAGGCCTGCTTGAGCTGCTTTTTCCGTTCGTTGTCCATGGGTTTTCCTCGCCGCCTCGCGTTTTCCCTCCATTGTGGGGCATCTTCGGCCTGTGTGCAATCGACGGTTCGTAGAGCTCGCCGGCGGATTCGGCGCGTGAAACGCAGGGCGGGGCGGTATAATCGCCCGAGCGGCACCGCCTGGCGCCGCGCCGCCGCGAGGCGGCCTCGACATACCGGGGAGCTTGCAAGCCGCATGCGCGGCCGGGCAGGCTGAGAGGAAGCGCCGAAGCACGCTTCGACCCGAGGAACCTGACATGGGTAATGCCAACGAAGGGAGCTCTATGACGCAGATCAGCGCCGCAGCGCGCGGCAATCCTGCACCCGTCACGCAAATCGACCACGCCCGCGCGGGCACCGTCACGCCGGCCATGCGCACCGTGGCCGAGAAGGAGGGGCGCGATCCCGAGTTCATCCGGGAGGGCGTGGCGGCCGGACGCATCGCCATCCCCGCGAACATCCACCATGCGAGCCTCTCGCCCGAGGGCGTGGGCGGCGGCCTGCGCACGAAGGTGAACGTGAACCTGGGCATCTCGGGCGACGTCGCCTGCGAGGCCGAGGAGTGGAAGAAGGTCGACGTGGCTCTTGAACTGGGCGCCGAGGCCATCATGGACCTGTCGAACAGCGGCAAGACGGCCGCGTTCCGCCGCGCCCTCATCGAGAAGTCGCCGGCGATGATCGGCACCGTGCCGATGTACGACGCCATCGGCTATTTGGAGAAGCCGCTCGTCACCATCACGGCAGAGGATTTCCTCGACGTGGTGCGCGCGCATGCCCAGGACGGCGTGGACTTCGTCACCGTCCACGCTGGCATGAACCGCCGCACTATCGAGAGCTTCCGCGAGACGGGCCGGCTCACGAACATCGTGAGCCGCGGCGGGTCGCTCATCTTCGCCTGGATGGAGGCCACCGGCAACGAGAACCCCTTCTACGAGTTCTACGACGAGGTGCTTGCCATCCTGCACGAGCACGACGTGACCATCAGCCTGGGCGACGCCATGCGTCCCGGGTCCACCTACGACGCCACCGACGCGGGCCAGATCGCCGAGCTCATCGAGATCGGCAAGCTCGTGCGCCGCGCATGGGATGCGGGCGTGCAGGTGATGGTGGAGGGACCCGGCCATATGGCGCTCGACGAGATCGCCGCCAACATGAAGCTGGAGAAGCGCCTGTGCCACGACGCGCCCTTCTACGTGCTCGGGCCGCTCGTCACCGACATCGCGCCGGGCTACGACCACATCACGGCCGCCATCGGCGGGGCCGTGGCCGCCGCCTCGGGCGCGGACTTCCTGTGCTACGTCACGCCGGCCGAGCACCTGCGCCTGCCCGACGCCGCCGACGTGCGCGAGGGCCTCGTGGCAACGAAGATCGCCGCACACGCGGCCGACATCGCGAAGGGCGTGCCCGGCGCGCGCGATGCCGACAACCGCATGAGCGACGCGCGCCGCCGCGTGGACTGGGAGGGCATGTTCGCCGAGGCGCTCGATCCTGCGCGTGCGCGGGAGTATTTCGAGAGCGCGCCGCCCTCGACGGAGGGCACCTGCACCATGTGCGGCGAGATGTGCGCGATGCGCACCGTAAATCAGATCATGGACGGCCTGACGGTCGATCTCGGGAAGGAGTAACCTATGGAGGCATTCGCTTTGAAGAGGGCCCTGGACAACGTGCGGGCGGGCTCGCCGCTCGTGCACAACATCACGAACTACGTGACGGTGAACGACTGCGCGAACGCGCTTCTGGCCATCGGCGCGAGCCCCATCATGAGCGACGAGCCCGCCGACGTGGAGGACATCACGTCCATCTGCGGCGGGCTCACGCTCAACATCGGCACGCTCAACGAGCGCTCCATCGAGGGCATGTTCGCGGCGGGCGAGCGCGCGAGCGAGCTCGGCCATCCCATCGTGCTCGACCCGGTGGGCGCGGGCGCGTCGGCCCTGCGCACGCGCGTGGCGGGCGATTTGCTCGACAAGCTGGCCGTGTCCGTCATCCGCGGCAACATGTCGGAGATGAAGGCGCTCGCCGGCGGCGCGGCGGCCACGCGCGGTGTGGACGTGTGCCCCGACGATGCCGTGACCGAGGACAACCTGGCGGCCGGCGCGGCGTTCGCGCGCGATTTCGCGGCGAAGACGGGCGCGGTCGTGGCCATCACGGGCGCCATCGACATCGTGGCCGACGCCGATCGCGCCTACGCCGTCCGCAACGGCAGCCCTCTCATGGGCCGCATCACGGGCGCCGGCTGCATGCTGTCGTGCCTGTGCACGGCGTACGCGGTGGCGAACCCGGGCGCGCTTCTGGAGTCGCAGGTGGCCGCAGTCGCCGGCATGGGCCTCGCGGGCCAGCAGGCGCAAACCCGCATGGGGGGCCTGGACGGCAACGGGTCGTTCCGCACCTACCTCTTGGACGCGCTGTACCACCTCGATGGCAACGCGCTCGAGGCGGGCGCGAAGGTCGAAGAGCTGGCGTAGCCGGCGGAAGCGAGAGGAGGGCCGATGTTCCCACGTGAGAATCTGCGCCGCGCATTGGCGCTGTATGCGGTAACCGACCGCGCGTGGCTGGGGGAGCGCACGCTCGCCGCATGCGTCGAGGAGGCGCTGGGGGGCGGTGCCACTTTCGTGCAGCTGCGCGAGAAGGACGCGCCCCGGGCCGAGGTGGTGCTGCGTGCCCGCGCGCTCGCGCCGCTCTGCCGCGCGGCGGGCGTTCCGTTCGTCGTGAACGACGACGTGGAGGCGGCGCGGATCGCCGGCGCCGACGGCGTGCACGTGGGACAGGACGACGCCGCGTGCGCCGACGCGCGCGCGGAGCTCGGGCCGGACGCCATCGTGGGCGTGTCGGTGCAGACGGTGGAGCAGGCGCTTGCCGCCCAGGCCGCCGGGGCCGACTACCTGGGCGTGGGCGCCGTGTTCGGCACGCCGACGAAGCCGGACGCCGCCGACGTGGGAACGGACGGCCTCGCCGCCATCTGCGCGGCGGTCGACGTTCCCGTGGTGGCCATCGGCGGCCTGAACGAGCAGACCATCCCCGCGCTCGCGGGCACGGGCGCCGACGGGGCGGCCGTGGTGTCGGCCATCTTCGCGGCCGACGATATCGAAGCGACCACGCGCCGCCTGCGCGCGGCGGTGCAGGCGGCGCTCGGCGCGTAGCCGCGCCGTCGCTCGAGGAAAGGACAAGCGACATGGAAGCAGTGCTCAGCATCGCGGGGTCGGATTCCAGCGGAGGCGCAGGGATCCAGGCCGACATCAAGACCATCGCCGCGCATCGCCTGTTCGCCGAAACGGCCCTCACGGCCCTCACGGCGCAGAACACCCTCGGCGTGACCGGCGTGCTCGACGTCGACCCGGCCTTCGTGACCCAGCAGATCGACGCCGTGTTCGAGGACATCCGCCCCGCCGCCGTGAAGGTGGGCATGGTGTCGTCGGCCGCCATCATCGAGGCCGTTGCCGACGCGCTCGAGCGCCACGGGGCGACTAACATCGTGGTCGACCCCGTCATGGTGGCCACGAGCGGCGCGCGGCTCATCAGCGAGGACGCCGTCGAGGCGCTGAAGGCGCGCCTGCTGCCCCTCGCGGACGTGGTCACGCCGAACATGCCGGAGGCGGAGGTGCTGTGCGGGTTCCCCGTGAACGACGACGCGTCCATGGAGCGCGCAGCGCGCGAGCTGGCCGGACGGGTGCGGGGCGCCGCGCTCGTGAAGGGCGGGCACGGCGTCGAGCGCGCCGACGACGTGCTGGTGGCGAGCACGGATGCTCCGGCCTGCTGGCTGCGCGCCGCGCGCATCGACACGAAGAACACCCACGGCACAGGCTGCACGCTCTCATCGGCCATCGCCTGCGGCCTCGCGAAGGGCCTTCCGACGGAGGAAGCAGTGCGCGCTGCGAAGGACTACGTCCACGGCGCCCTCGCCTCGGGCCTGGACCTGGGACGGGGCAGCGGCCCGCTCGATCACATGTGGAATGAGACACGGGGACGGGGATAACGTCTCATTCCACAGATCGACAGTCGTTTCCCTTCAACGTTCGGTGGAATGAGACGTTATCCCCGTCCCCGTGTCTCATTCCCGAACACGCAGCGACCGCCCATGAAGGTGGCCAGCACCTTCGTTTTCTGGATGTCCTCGATCTCGCAGGTCAGCAGGTTGCGGTCGAGCACGGCGATGTCGGCCAGCTTGCCCACCTCGAGCGTTCCCAGCTCGCGTCGGCGGCCCGCCGCCGCAGCGCTGCCCTGCGTGTAGGCGCGCAGGGCCTCCGCCATGCCGATGCGTTCGCCGGGCAGCCATCCGCCTGCGGGCTCGTGCGTGCCGGGATCTTGGCGGCTCACCGCGCTGTACAGCACGTCTATCGAGTTCACGTCCACCACGGGCGAGTCCGTTCCGAACGCGAGCACCGTGGAGCGGTCGAGCAGCGTGCGCAGCGGCCACATGTAGGGCACGCGCCCGGGCCCCAGGTCGCGCTCGGGGCCGCCCGGGTCGAGCGTCATATGCGGCGGCTGCACCGCGGCCACCACCTGCAGCTCGGCGAGGCGGCCGAGGTCCTCGGGCAGGAAGTTCTCCAGGTGCTCGAGGCAGTTGCGGCGCCCTTCGGGCAACGGCCCGAATTTTGCGCGCGCCTCCTCGAAGATGTCGAGCGCGGCGTGGATGGCCGCGTCGCCAATCGTGTGGATGCGCACGGGATAGCCTTGCTCGGCGGCGGCCAGCACGTAGGAGCGCATGACGGCTGCGTCCACCGTGGGACGGCCGCAGTCGCCTTCGACGCGCGCGTTCGCGTAGGGCTCGGTCACCCAGGCCGTGTGCTGGCTCGACACGCCGTCGAAGAACTGCTTGAAGCCGGGCGCCTGCAGGCACGGCCCCGTGTACCGTGCGCGCATCGTCTCGAAACGGCCCATGTCGCCCGTCAGCGTGGGGAAGAGGTGCACGCGCGCGGTCAGCTCCCCGCGCTCGAGCAGGGCGGCGTGCACGTCGTCGCGGATGAAGTCGAGTCCCGGATGCGCCATGAGCGACATGTCGCACACGCTCGTCACCCCGTTCTCGGCCAGGCGCGCGAAGAACCCGCGGTACGCGCTTGCCACCTCGTCGTCGGTGAACGATCCCATGATCTGCGGCATCAGCTCCATGGCGGCCGCCTCGCGCACGATGCCGGTCAGCTCGCCCGCCTCGTCGCGGTCGTACGTTCCGCCCGCGGGAGGGACGCTGTCGCGCGTGAGACCCAGCTCGGACAGCGCTGCGGAGTTGAGCCACAGCGTGTGGGCGTCGCCCGAGTACAGCGCCACGGGACGGGTGGGGAAGGCCTCGTCGAGCGAGCGCTTCGAGGGCAGCACGGGCGGGTCCCAGCGGTACTCGCGCCACCCCTGCGCCAGCAGCCAGCCGCTCGGGCGCTGTTCGGCGAACGCCCGCATGCGCTCGACGCAGTCTGCCTCGTTCTCGCCGAGGAACATGGTGGCCAGCGGGGAGGCGTATACGGCTGAGTGAAAGAAGTGCAGGTGGGAGTCGTGGAAGCCGGGAACCACGAGTGCGTCGCCGAAGTCACGCACCTCGGGCGCGGGCCCCTCGTTGCGCGTGCGGGCGAAGGCGTGCACGTCCGCACGCGGGCCCACGGCCACAATGCGGTCACCGGAGGTGGCGACGGCGGCGGGCTTCGTCGCGGCGTCGGTCCCGGTGAACACGTTCTCGCTTTCGATGATCAGGTCGATGTGCATGGGATGCTCCTTGTCTCGCAGTGCCGTATGCCGTCTCGTGCCCCGTCGGCTACGGCAGCTCGAAGCGGTACTCGTCGCCGCAGATCGTCTGCTTCAGCTTGCCTTCGCAAACCAGGTACACCAAGTGCGCCATCGTCTCTCCCATCGAGAAGAACTTCTGGTCGAGCGGCCAGGAGCGCCAGTTGTCGTAGCGCCACTTCGCGTGCGACGAGATGGACACGACGTCCTCGTGCCCCTCGGCTACCAGGTCGTATATCTCCTGAAGGCGCTCCTCGTGGTGCCCTATGAGGTACAGGGCCCGCCCGCGCAGGTCGCCGAACATCGCGCCATGGCCCGGCAGCACCTGCTCGACGTCCAGGTTGCTCACCTTTCCCAGGCTCGCCAGGAACTCCTCAAGGGCGTTGTAGGCCGGGAACCACGAGGCTATCGAGGGCGTGATGCGCTCGAGCACGTGGTCGCCGGCCAACAGTATCCTGCGCGACGGCTCGTAAAGGCAGAGGTGCCACGGGTCGTGCCCGGGCGTCTCCAGCACCTCGAACGCATAGGGCCCCGCACGGAGCACGTCGCCCTCCTGCAGGAACGTCACGGCCGGCTGGCTTTTCAGGGGCAGCAGCTCCGCTGACACGTGGAGCGCAGGCTTCCCTCTCTCGAACCCCAGGCCGCTCTGATGCGGCGTGGCCGCCTTCAGCAGCAGGGGGCCGAACACGCGCGCCTCCATGTCCTGAAGGTTCTCCACCTCCTGGAACGAGTGGAGGTTCGCGAAAACGGGCATGCCGTCGCGGTAGATGCGGTCGAGGTTTCCCGTGTGGTCGGGATGCGAATGCGTCAGCACGATCTCCACGCTGTCCCAGGTGCGCCCCAGGGCGGCGAGCGCCTGGTCGAGCGCCTCCTCGCAGGCGGGGTGGTTGAAGCCCACGTCGACGATGGTCGTGCGGTCCTTCGACAAGATCAGGTAGGAGTTGAGCGCGCGCAGGGGGTTGTGCGGCAGCGGCACGCGCACCAGGTACAGGCTCGGCAGCAACTCCACCGGCATGCCGAAGGGCGCCGCCAGGCAGGCGTCGGCTGCGCCCGGCGCGGCGGGGTTCGAAGCGGCTGTCGTTTCCGTGTTCGCTCGATCCATGCGGCCTCCATTCCTCGGGGCGAAATAGCAAAAAGGCCGGGGCTGATGCCCCGGCCTGCAAGTTGCTTGGTAGCTCCGACCGGATTCGAACCGGCGACCTCCGCCTTGAGAGGGCGGCGTCCTAAACCGCTAGACGACGGAGCCACATAGTGCGCTGTGCAGTATACCGCAAAAATGGCTGGGGTGGAAGGAGTCGAACCCTCACATACGGTACCAGAAACCGCTGTCCTGCCATTAGACGACACCCCATCGGCTAACCGATGTGCTTCCGTTGCTTGTTGCAACAGTCGCAAGCGCGAGTGCATATATTACGGGGAGCCATGGACTTCGTCAAGGCCCCAAGCCCACTTTTTTTTGAAAATTTCGAACTTGCCCGCCAGCGGGCCTGTAGGCGCACTCGTTCCGGGCTGCCGTAAGCGCGTGCGGATGCTCTGCGCATCCGCACGGCGCTCCGTCAGTCCAAGCCGTCCGAGAACCCGATGCTCACGTGCATGGCGTCGCAGAACGGCTTGTTGCGCGACGCCCCGCAGCGGCAGAGCGCATAGCGGTTGCGCAGCTCGTAGGTGCTGCCGTCAGCGCTGATCAGGGGGATTCCCCCGCGTACGTACAACGGGCCGCTCACGCCCTCCTCGGGGTCCTCCAGAAGCGAGATCGCAGGATCCAGCACGGGCTCGTAGGGGGTGCCGTCGGCCGTGTCGTAGTGCACGAGCCGTCCGGCTGGGCAGTCCGACGAGGCCTTTATCGCCTCTTCCTTCAGGCGCTCGTCGCCCGAGAGCTCGGTGAGCGTCCACACGTCGCCGTCCTCGCGGTGGCAGAAGCGCGCGAAGGCGCAGCGGTTGTCGTCGAGCAGGTATGCGCCCGGGCCGGGATAGACGTCGGCGCGTTCCTCGAAGGATTCGCGGCTGGCCGTCTCGGTGCCGTCGAAGCCGGCCGTGACGTGCGAGCCGTCGCAGAACGGCGGCGTCTTCGTGCGCCCGCAGCGGCAGAGCGCGTAGGTTTGCGTGGCGGGGAACGTGCGGCGCACGCGGTACTCGCGATGGCCGCCCACCGGCGTGATGGCCTCCTCCAGCAGCGGCGCTGAGCCGTTGACCACGTACGGGCCGTTCTCCACGATGGTGATGCTCATGGGGGTGGGCGCATCGCCCTGGGTCTGGGGCGCGTCCTCCGGCTGCGCCTGCCGGCTCGTCTCGCGTTCGGTGCGCTCCTGCGTCATCGTTGCCATGGCGCCTCGCTTCCTGTCGGGGTCTCGGTATCCCGCCAGTATAAGAGCGCTCACTGTGTTCTCGATGCCATCCGACGGCGCCGTTGCGGGCGGGTGGGCCAACCGTTAGGCGTTCGCCACGTCGGCCGCGCCGCCGACGGCCCCGGCAACCTTGGCGCCTTCCGCGTCCTGCTGCTTACCGCGCCTTCGGCTCGGGCGGCGCCTCTTCGGCGGCGGCCCGTTCTGCACCTGCAGCGCATCTGCCCCCCTTCGCGCCCGCCGCATCCCGTCCGTCTTGCGCGCCCTGCTGCCCGTCCAGCCAGGTAGCCGCGAAGGCCAGCAACGCCGCGCGCTCGTTCGGCACGCGCTCGTCGATCACGGCGTCGAGCGCTGCCGCGAGCACGGCGCCCACGGCCGGCCCCTGCCGCACGCCGGCCGCCATCACGTCGCGGCCGTCCACGGCGAGCTTCCTCAACGTGAAGGCCTCGTTCGCCTCCAGTATCCCGTCCAGCACCTCTTCGAGCTCGTCGGCCAGCTCCACGCGCCCCGCGCATCGCGGTGCCTGGGCGAGCGCGTCGCCTCGCTTCAGGTCGCAGAGCGCGCGGAACAGTTCCACGTCGCCGCCCAGGCGGGCGAGGGCCCGCTTCACGGCCTTCGGCGTGGGCTCTATCACGTCGTCGTGGTACTTCACCAGCGTCAGCACGCGCCCCACGAAGGCCGGCGAGAGGGCGAGCCGGCCCATGGCCGCCCGCGCCAGCTCCACGCTGATCTTCGCATGGCCGTAGAAGTGCCCCGTGCCGTCCGTATCTTGGAAGAACGCCGCCGGCTTCCCTGTATCGTGGAAGAGCGCGGCCCAGCGCACGAGGGGGGAGGGCGGGGTTCTTTGCACGACGAATGCCGTGTGCTCGAGCACGTCGTATACGTGGTAGGGTGTGCGCTGCTCGAAACCCTTGCATGCCACCAGCTCGGGCAGCACCGCGGCCAGCACGTCCATCGTGCCCATGAGGGCGTCGTGCACGTGCGCGCCCAAGAGCAGGCATTCCAGCTCGTGCGTCACCCGCTCGGCCGATATGCGCAGAAGCTGGCCCTTGTTCGCCATCATGCCGGCGTAGGTGGCAGGCTCGATGGAGAACCCCAGTTGCGAGGCGAACCGGCATGCCCGCAGGATGCGCAGCGCGTCCTCGGAGAAGCGGCGGGCGGGGTCGCCCACGGCGCGTATCGTGCGGGCCTCCAGGTCCGCCACGCCGCCGTACGGATCGAGGATACCGCGTTTTGGATGGTAGGCCAGCGCATTCATGGTGAAGTCGCGGCGGGCCAGGTCCTCCTCGATGGTGCGGACGAAGGAGACGGCCTCGGGGTGCCGTGCGTCCGCGTAGGCGCCGTCGTCCCGGTAGGTCGTGATCTCCAGCGCCTCCTGATCCACTACCACGGTGAGCGTGCCGTGCGCCGTGCCCGTCTCGTGCGTGCGGCAGCCGGCCGCCTCGAACACGCGCTGCACCTCCTGCCAGGGCGCGTCGGTGGCCACGTCGACGTCGGCGCACGCCCGCCCGAGCAGCGCATCGCGCACGAAACCGCCCACGCACCATGCCTCGAAGCCGGCTTCCTCGAGAGCGGCGAGGGCGAAGGCGGCCTGCGGGGGCAGGGGGATCGTGACGGGGCGAGGGCCTCCGGGGGCAGCGCTGCGAGCCTGCCCCCGCTCTGCCAGCTCGTCGCCAATTTGTCCGGGTGCCTCCATGTCGTCTCCTATCCCGCCTGTGCTCCCTGCGGGAGCGCCCTTGCCCGCCCTGCTTTTCCCTGTCAGCGCTCTTTGTTGCCCTTACTAGTATAGGTGAATCCGTTGGGCCTTATCGCCCGCACCCTCTTGAAGTAGTCCCACCGTTGCATTACCGAAGGCGAAGCCCTCCTCGTCGCTTTCGTTCTTCCCGGAC
>HHCFC01400__coassemble_848_pt1 | contig 12482 bp, 10 predicted proteins | sample HHCFC01400__metabat2_low_PE_042 | metagenome-assembled genome bin HHCFC01400 | reverse complement strand
GCCTCGCGCTGGTGCCGGGTGCCGCGTGGGCGGCGGTGGATCCCGAGGCGGTGCTCCAAAAGGTGGACGGCTCGGACGACGTGGCCGTGTCCCTCAAGCTGCCCGAGGGCGCGCGCGACAACGTGCGCACCCTCCGACTGACGCTGACGGTGAAGGGCGCCGATCTCGATGGGGTGGAGGCCGGCTTCGCGTTCGACGGGTCGTTGGACGGCGTGGCGGTCAAGGAGGCGCGCTATCGGCATGAAGACAGCGAAGGCGTCTTGAGCTTGTATTTGGCCGGCGACGCGAACCTGTTCGCGAACGACACCTTAGCACTCGGCAGTGCGCACCTGACGGGGGAGGAAGGCACGACGGTCGAGATCGGCGTGGGTTCCTTGAGCGTGGTGAACGCTGCACACGATACGTCCGATCCTGCCGTGTACTCGCAGGGATCGGTACCGGTGGAGCTCGGGGCTGAAAGCACGACCCCGAACCCGCCCGAACCTCCTGCGGGCGAAGGCGAGGGCAACGAGCCCGGCTCAGGCGACAATCCGGGTTCCGGTGAAGGCGCCGGAACGGGAAGCGGAAACGGGGGCATGGGCTCCGGCACCGGCTCGGCCAACACGAGTCCCGGCGCGCCCACCGGTACGGATCGGTCGCTCGTGACCACGGGTGATGACCTCGCCTCCTCGCCCGCCGCATTAGGGACTGTCGCACTTGCCGCCGCTGCCGTAGTAGCTCTCGGCCTTGTGCGGCTCGGCAAGCACCGCTGACGGCGCCGCTGGCGCCCTTTTTCGCCTACGGGCGCTTCTTGGCCAAGCTGCCCTTCGCGCGCAGCACGGCGAGGGCGCCCCCTGCGATGCCCACGGTGCCGACCGTGATCCCAAGGGCCCAGGCGAAGCCGGGAATCTGGTCGTTGCCATGCGGGGGAGCGCCGTCGTCTGGCGCGCTCCGGTACCCGCCGGTTTGCGCGCCGTTGCCGCCTGCCGAGCTTGCTTCGGTGCGTTCCTCCCTGCCTTCGCTTTCCGCGGCCTCGTGCTTCTCGGCGTCGCTTCCCGCCCCTTCTCCGTTCGCCTCGGAACCCGAGGCGGCTTGCGCCCTCTCCATGTTCGGCAGCAGGCTCTTCGGCGTGCTCCCGGGATCCACGCGCTCGCTCTCTCCCTGCACCGCGCCGCCCCGGTTGCCGCCGCTGTCGCCGGCGCCTGCTTCCGGCGGGTTCACGATGTTCGGAGGCTCGTCATCGGGGTCGGGGCGCCATCCGCCCTCGTAGGCGATGAGCGCGGGCACGAACTCCGTGGTCGTCAGCACGCCGTCCTCGCGTGTCACCGCGGTTGCGCGCAGGTAGAAGTCGCGGTAGTCGACGGCTTTCGACGAATAGCTGACGGTGCAGTACAGAATGGTCGGGTCTTGGTAGTTGTCGTCGAAGACGGGGGAGATGCTGTCCGCGCCTGATGCGTATTCCTGCCAATCCTCATCCCATTCGAACGTGCCCCAGCGCTCCCAGTTGTCCGGTTCGTCTGCATACGCGCGATCGACGTAGAGCGCTTGCAGGCCGGGGTGCCCGGTATCCTCGTCGCGGCAGTACGGATCGACCGGCAATGGCGGCAGGTACAGCAGCGCGCTCATGCCGACATCGGGGATGATGCGGATGACCTGGCCGAACGGCTGGTCCACGTGGCCGATGCCGCTTCCGGGGCCGCCGGTCCCGCTGCCGAGGGAGCCTCCGCCGCCCTCGCTGCCGGGGGCGATGCCCCCGACGCCGCCCGCCATGCCACCGCCCAGCGAGCCGCCGAGCGCTCCTCCCGCCTCGGCATCCGCCCAAGCCGCCGTCCCGCCGTTTGCGGCCAGCGCGGCCGCCAAGCCCAGGGCCGCCGCGGCGCGGGCGGCGGGGCGGAGGCGTTTTCTGGTAAGATGCCGCACGGGGTGTCCTTGTCGTCGGGAGGGGGTCGTTGATGTCGGTTCGCTCGGCCGTGCGCGCGGCCGTTGGCGCGGCAGCGATCTTCCTGCTGGCGGGATGCCTGCTCGCGCTGGCGTACTACCATGATAACAAATACCTTTCCCCACCGCCCTATGGGGCGGGCGGCGTCCTCGAGCTGGCGGATGCCGACCTCGGGCGCCCCGTGCCCCTCGTGGACGGCTGGCTGCTCTCCGTCGACGGCGCGTCGCAAATCGAGACGTTCATCGGCCAGTACTCAAACTTCTCCTACGTGCCGGGCGGCGCCTCGGCCTTCGGAACCGCTGTCTACGAGCTCGAGCTGCGCTACGTGGGCAACGCTCCTGAGCGTGCGCTCGTGCTGCTGGTGCCCGAGGTGTACGGAGACTTCACCCTGTACGTGGACGGCGCCGTAGCAGCGGCGGGCGGCGACGGTGCGGAGGTGGGCGTCGTGGTACGCGACGGCACGCGCCTCAAGCTGGAGGTGGAGAACCGGGAGCATTACTACAGCGGGCTGTACTACCCGCCCGTGCTCGGCACGGCGCAGGCCATGGGGCGGCTGGACTTCGCGAGCGCGCTCGGCACCTGCGTGCTGGTGCTCGGCCCCCTTGCGGCGGCGCTGCTCTCCTTCGCGGTGCGCCGCCGGGGCGACGGCGATGCGCTCCTGCGCGACTTCGCCGTGCTGTGCCTGGCGTTCGCGGTGGCCGGCGCGCACGGGTTGGCGTGGCGCGCGGGCATCGCGGACGCCTGGTGGTACGCCCTGGAGGACGCGGCGTGGGCGTGCGTGCTCGTGGCGGCCGTGGCGCTGGCCGCCCGCGCTGCGGGCCTGCCGTGGACGCAGGCGGGGCACCCGGCCGCGCGGTGGGGGGCCCGGGCGCTGTGGCTGCTGCCGGCCGTCACGTTTGCCTGGGCGGCGGCCCTGCCCGCGCTTCCCGCCTCCATCGGGGCGTACGCCGCGTTCCAGAGCGCGGTGCGCATCGCGTGCTGGGGGCTGTTCGCGGGCTGCGCCGTCGTGGGCCTGCGCAACCGCAGCGCCGAGGCGCGGTTCGTGCTGTACGGCTGCGCGGTGCTGGGTGCCGCCCTCGCGGCGAACCTGTTGGACGACAACGCCTACGAGCCGCTGTACGGCCTGTGGCAGCACGAGTACGCGGGGCTCATGCTGGTGGGCGTGTTCGCCTGGATGCTCGCGGTGCGCGTGCGGCGCCTGCGGGCTGCGCAGGAGCAGGTACGCGACCTGGAGGTGCAGGTGCACGCCGCCGAGGCGGGCCTCGTGCACCTAAGGCACGGCGAGCGGGAGGCGCGCACGGCGCGCCACGACCTGCGCCACCACGTGGCCGCCCTGCGGAGGATGGCCGACGAGGGGGCGTGGGAGGACTGCCGCGCCTACCTGGACGAGCTCGCAGGGCAGCAGGACGCCGCGCCGCCCCTGCGCTACACGGGCAACGTCGTGGCGAACGCGGTGCTGGCCGCCTACCTCGCGCCGGCGCAGGCCGCGGGCGTGCGCGTGGAGTGCGACGTGCGCGTGCCCGAGCGCCTGGGCCTGGGCGCCACGGAGCTGTCCGTGCTGCTGTCGAACCTGCTGTCCAACGCCGTGGAGGCGTGCGAGCGCGCCCGCGCGGCGGGCGAGGACGAGCCGTACCTCGCGCTCTCCATGCGCACGAGCGGCAACGTGCTGGCCCTGCGCTGCGAGAACTCGGCCGCGCCCGGCGCGTCGTTTCTGGCCACGAGCAAGGAGAACCCGCGCGAGCACGGCCTGGGGCTGCCCGCCATGCGCGAGATCGCCCGGCGCCACCGCGGCGAGCTCTTCGCGGAGGCCGCCGACGGCCGCGCCGTCGTGCGCATCGGCCTCGCGCTCGATGCCGGCGGTGTCGGCGGGGGCGTGCCCGCCGGTCCGGGCGGCAGCGCTTCTGGGGGCGGCTCCGCCGACGGCGGGCCCGTTTCCGCCGAACCCGGCGCCGCCACCGTCCGCGGCGAAATGTGGTGAGATTGCGAGAGCCCTGATCGCGTCACTAGGCAACCGTCGCAGAATATGGTATAACCTACCAAGCAAACGCGCACGAGGCGGGTGAGAGGTACGTGCGCACCATACTTTCGAAGCATGAGAAAGTGGGCCTGTTCCCGCTTTCTTTGTTTGTAGAGGGCCGGTTCGCCCCACGCCGCGAGGCGGGAGGGCGCCCGGTCCGGCAGGACGGCACGGCGGCGCGCAGGAGAAGGCGCGCCGGGCGAGAGAGGAGGCGGACGTGCTCGGCAAGAAGGAACAGCAGCTGCTCGACGCGCTGGCCCCCCGCGCGGCCGAGGAGGGCGTGGAGATTGTCACCGTGGAGGTGGTGGGCGCGAAGAAAGCGCCTACCATCAGGGTGTACATCGATGTGGAAGGCGGCGTGAGCTTCGACGAGCTCTCGGCCGCCCAAGGGTGGATCAACGACCTCATGGACGAGCTCGACCCGTTCCCCGGCGCCTACACGCTGGAGGTCTCGTCGCCCGGCATCGACCGCCCGCTGCGCACGCCGGAGCACTTCGCCCGGTTCGCCGGCGAGACGGCCGTGGTGAAGACGGCCGCCCCCCTCGACGGGCGCAGCGCCTTCACCGGCACCATCGCGGGCGTCGCGGACGGCGCGGTGGAGCTCAACGTGGACGGCACCGCCTTCCGCATTCCCGTATCCGACATCAAGCGCGCCCACCTCAAGGGCGCTGTCGACTTCAGCTCATAGGAAAGGACTTCAGACGTGGCAACTTCAGAACTGATCGAGGCCTTGCAGGCCCTGGCCCACGAACGCAAGATCGACGAGTTCTACCTCATCGAGCGGTTGGAATTGTCGCTGGCCAAGAGCTACGAGCGCATCCTGGACCTCGAATGGGACGCGCGCGTGACCATCGACCGCCAGACGGGGCATATCTACGTCTACGAGCTGGTGCCGGTGGGCGAGCCCGACGAGGAGACCGGCGAGTACAGCGAGTTCGAGGAGCGCGACGTCACGCCGGCCGACGTGAGCCGCATCGCCGCCCAGAACGCCAAGGGCGTCATCGCGTCCATCGTGCGCGAGGCCGGCCGCCAGTCCATCTACGAGGAGTTCTCGGGCCGCGTGGGCGACCTCGTGACGGGCACGGTGCTGCAGGGCACGCCGGAGTTCACCATCATCAAGATCCGCGACGGCGTGGAGGCGGAGCTGCCGCACTACGACGAGAAGCGCAACCCGGGCGAGCGCAACGAGCGCCCGTCCGGCGAGCACTACCGCCACAACCAGCGCCTCAAGGTGCTCATCATCGACGTGCGCGACCCGAACTCCGACGCGCCGAAGATGCGCGGCGAGCAGGCTCGTCCGGCCATCGTGGTGTCGCGCACGCACCCGGACCTCATCCGCCGCCTCTTCGAGATCGAGGTGCCGGAGATCTACGACGGCATGGTGGAGATCAAGTCCATCGCCCGCGAGCCGGGCGCGCGCAGCAAGATCGCCGTGGCCTCGCGCGAGGCGAACCTCGACCCGGTGGGCGCCTGCGTCGGCCCGAAGGGCAGCCGCGTGCGCATGGTGGTGGAGGAGCTGCGCAACGAGCGCGTGGACGTCATCCAGTGGCACGAGGACCCCGCGTCCTACGTGGCAAACGCGCTCTCGCCCGCGAAGGTGACGAACGTCATCATCGACGAGGACAACCACTACGCCACCGTCGTGGTGCCCGACGACCAGCTGTCGCTGGCCATCGGCAAGGAGGGCCAGAACGCCCGCCTCGCCGCGCGCCTCACGGGCTGGCACATCGACATCAAGAGCGCGTCGTTCGCCGGCGAGCCGCTGGCCGCGGGCGACAACATGCTCATCGACGAGGACGTGGAGGCCGACGACGAGGCCGGCCTGTGCGCCTACGTGAGCGAGGACGGGGCGCGCTGCCGCAACCATGCCCGGCCGGGCAGCCGCTACTGCGGCGTGCACGCGGACCTCGACGGGGAATAGCGGCCAAGGGAAACGAGCGAGGCGACGGATGGCAACGGAGACGAGGAAACGGCAGCGCAGCTGCATCGCATGCGGAAAGCAGGCCGGCAAGGCCGAGCTCTACCGCGTGGTGCGCACGCCGTCGGGCTCCGTGGCGTTCGACGGCACCGGCCGCGCGCCGGGGCGGGGGGCGTATGTATGCTCCGAGGCGTGCTTCGCCGCCGCATGCAAGACCAGAAAGCTTGAACGGGCGCTGAAGACGAAGCTCGATCACGATGAGTTGGAACGAATCGCAGCCGAGGTGTCTTCGGCGCTGCGCGGAGCGTAAGGGAAGAGGAGTTGGTATATGGCCAGCATGCGCGTACATGAGTTGGCGAAGGAATTCGACATGACGAGCAAGGAGCTGCTCGACAAGTTGAACGAGATGAAGATACCCGCGAAGAGCCACGCGAGCATGCTCGCCGACGCCTACGTGGCCAAGATCAGGAAGAACCTCGAGCCCGAGATCAAGCAGCGCGCGGGCCAGCTGGAGGCCGAGGAGGCCGCCGAGCTCGCCCGCGAGCGTGCCGAGGCCGAGGCCCGCAAGGCCGAGGAGGAGCGTGCCCGCCGCGAGGCCGTGGAGCAGGAGCGCGCCGCCCGCGAGGCCGAGCGTGCCCGCCGCGAGGCCGCCGAGGCCGAGGGCGGCGCGCAGGGCGGAGAGGGTTCCCCGGACGGGCGCAAGCCGGCCAAGGCGCCGGCCTCGTCGCCGTTCGAGAGCCTGGCGAGCCAGATCGAGAGCGAGAAGGAGCGCGTTGCCCGCGAGGCTGCCGAGGCCCGTGCCCGCGCCCGCCAGGCCAAGGCCATGGCCGAGGTGGCGAAGAAGCAGGCCGTGGAGGAAGCGCTGCGCCAGCGCAACAGCAAGAAGCAGAAGGGCTCCGCGTCCTCCGCGCCGAAGCCCGCTCCCGTGATCGGCGCGAAGAAGGCCTCCGGGTTCGATTCGCTCCTCTCGCAGATCGAGGCCGAGAAGCAGCGCATCGAGGCCCAGAAGAAGCAGGCTGCGTCGGCCGGCGCCGGCGCCAAGGACGCCGCGCGCAAGGGCGGCAAGCCCGAGCGCGGACCGAAGAAGGGCAAGCGCGGCGGCTCGTTCGAGCAGATCGTGCCCGAGCTCGAGGTCCAGCAGCAGCCTGCGGGCGAGGACCGCTACGCCCAGATGGCCGTGCAGGCCGAGAAGCTGCAGCGCGACAAGGTGCTGGCCGAGGCCCGCGCCGCCGTGGCCGCCGCCTCCACGCACGAGGGGGAGGGCCGCCGCAAGAAGCGCAAGGAGAAGCGCGAGGCCGAGAACCGCGAGCGCCTGGAGATGGAGGCCATCGAGAAGGGCCTCGACCCCACGCTCGTGCTGGACGACTCCGTGGTGGAGATCCCGCAGGGCGCGACCGTGGCCAAGTTCGCCGAGCTCATCGGCGTGCAGCCCAACGACGTCATCAAGCGCCTGTTCATGCTGGGCCAGGTGCTCACGCTCACGCAGTCCATGGGCGACGACTTGGTGGAGCTCATCGCCGACGACATGGGGCGCAAGGTGCGCGTCGTGTCGCCCGAGGAGGAGTACGCCGTCGTCTACCACGACAGCGACGAGGACCTCAAGCCCCGCCCGCCCGTGGTCACCGTCATGGGCCACGTCGACCACGGCAAGACGTCGCTTCTCGACGCCATCCGCGACACGGGCGTGGCCGCGGGCGAGGCCGGCGGCATCACGCAGCACATCGGCGCGTCGGTGGTGGACATCAACGGCCGCCAGATCACGTTCATCGACACGCCGGGCCACGAGGCGTTCACCGCCATGCGCGCCCGCGGCGCCCAGGTCACCGACGTCATCGTGCTCGTGGTGGCCGCCGACGACGGCGTGATGCCGCAGACCGTCGAGGCCATCAACCACGCGAAGGCCGCCGAGGTCCCCATCGTGGTGGCCGTGAACAAGATCGACAAGGCCGGCGCCAACCCCGACCGCGTGCGCCAGGAGCTCACCGAGTACGGCGTCATCCCCGAGGAGTGGGGCGGCTCGAACATGTTCGTGGAGGTGTCGGCCAAGCAGCGCCTGCACATCGACGACGTGCTGGAGACGATCCTTCTGCAGGCCGACGTGCTCGAGCTCAAGGCCAACCCCGACGCCGAGGCTTCCGGCTTCGTCATCGAGGCGAACCTGGACAAGGGCCGCGGCCCGGTGGCCACCGTGCTCGTGCAGCGCGGCACGCTGCATCCCGGCGACATCGTGGTGGCCGGCACGTCCTACGGCCGCGTGCGCGCGCTGGTGGACCCGCGCGGCAAGCACGTGGACGAGGCCTACCCCGCCGACCCGGTGGAGATCCTGGGCCTGAACAGCGTGCCGGTGGCCGGCGACGAGTTCCGCGTGTTCGACGACGAGCGCGACGCCCGCAAGCTCGCCGAGGAGCGCGCGCTGCGCGCCCGCCTGGCCGAGCAGGAGACGAAGTCGCATGTGAGCCTGGACGACCTGTTCAGCCGCATCGAGGAGGGCAAGCAGACCGACCTGAACCTCATCGTGAAGGCCGACGTGCAGGGCTCCATCGAGGCGCTGCGCGACGCGTTCGAGAAGATGGACCAGTCCGAGGTGCGCATCAACATCGTGCACTCGGCCGTGGGCGGCATCACCGAGACGGACGTCACGCTGGCGAGCGCCTCGGACGCCATCATCATCGGCTTCAACGTGCGCCCGACCGGCAAGTCCAAGCAGCAAGCCGAGAAGGAGAAGGTGGACATCCGCCTGTACCGCGTCATCTACCAGGCCATCGAGGAGATCAACGCCGCGCGCGTGGGCCTGCTCTCGCCCGACATCGTGGAGGAGGACACCGGCATCGCCGAGGTGCGCGAGACGTTCAAGGTGCCGAAGGTGGGCACCATCGCCGGCTGCTACATCACCGAGGGCGAGATCAACCGCGACGACAAGGTGCGCATCGTGCGCGACGGCACCGTGATCTTCGAGGGCGTCATGGAATCGCTGCGCCGCTTCAAGGACGACGTGAAGTCCGTGAAGCAGGGCTACGAGTGCGGCATCGGCATCCACGGCTACCAGGACCTCAAGATCGGCGACACCATCGAGGGCTACCAGGTGAAGGAAGTCGAGCGAACGGAGTAACCGTTCGTAACCGATACGAGCATCGAAGCGCCCGTCGGCCGTCCCGCGATACACTGGACGCGACGGGCGCGTTTTTCGCGCAACCCCCGACTGTTTAGGAGGCGGCACCATGAAGCAAGGATCTTCGAACCGCAAGGTCAACGAGCAGGCGCGCGAGGTCATCGCGAGCATCCTCCTGTTCGAGATATCCGATCCGCGCCTCGAGCTCGTGACCATCACGGGCTGCGAGGTGAGCTACGACCGCAGCGTGTGCAACGTGTTCTACACCACCGAGCCCGAGCGCTACGACGACGTGGCGGCCGCCTTCCAGAAGGCGGCGGGGCGCATCCGCTCGCTCATGGCGCGGAAGCTCTCGTGGCGCGTGGCGCCCGAGCTGCGCTTCCTGCTGGACACGAGCGTCGACCAGGCCGAGCGCATTGCGAGCGCGCTCGCGGCCGACGCGCACCGCAGCGCCGTGGCCGCTCCCACGGACAGCGACGTGCCGGCCGATGCCGACGCGTTCGCCGCCGAGCGCGCGGAGGAGCAGGCCGAGGACCGCTCCCATGACGGGGAGGGCGCATGAGCGTCACGCCCCAGACGAACACGACGCTGCCCGAGCTGGCCGTCGCGCTCGCCGAGCGCGACGACTTCGTCATCTGCGGGCACGTGAGCCCCGACGGCGACTGCATCGGCTCGCAGCTCGCGCTCATGCACGCGCTGCGCTCGCTCGGGAAGCGGGCCGTGTGCCTGCTGGCCAAGGACGAGCCCATCGACGCGCGCCTGGCGTTCCTGCCGGGCGCCGACGAGCTCGTGCCCGCGGCGCTCTACGACGGCCCCGCCGCCACGTTCGTGGCGGTGGACGTGCCCATGCGCGACCGCATGAACTCCGCGGCGGCGCACCTGCTGGACGCGTGCGCCTTCTCGGCCACCATAGACCACCACGCCTACGACGAGCGCATGACCGACCTCGCCTACGTCGACCCCGCCTCCGCGTCCACGACGATGCTCGTGTGGGAGCTCGCCGGCCTCATGGGCGCCGAGCGCGGGGCCGAGCTTGCCACGTGCTGCTACACGGGCCTCGTCACCGATACGGGGCGCTTCCAGTACCAGAACACCGACGCGGCCGCCCTCGCGGCGGCGTCGGCCATGGTCGCCGCAGGCGCCGACGCGGCGGGCGTGGCGCGCGAGATATTCCAGAGCCGCTCGCTCCCCTCCGTGGAGCTCGAGGCGCTGGCCGTCGAGCGCATGCGCTTCGGCGCCGACGGGGGTTGGGCGCTGAGCTGGGTCATGCGCGACGACTTCGAGGCCACGGGCGCCGTGAAGGCCGATGCCGAGCCCCTCATCGACGCGCTGCGATCCCTGCGCGGCGTGCGCGTGGCGTGCATGCTGCGCGACCAGGGCGACTCGGTGCGCGGCAGCTTCCGCGCGAAGGACGGCACCGACGTGGCGGCGCTCGCGCGCACGCTGGGAGGCGGCGGGCACCGGGCCGCGGCCGGCTTCACCGTGTCCGGCCCCATGGAGGCTGCCGTGGAGCGCATAAGCGCGCTGCTCGACGAGGCGCTCGCGGGCACGCCGGACGATGCAGAGGGGGAGCGCGGGGCGTGAAACGGGGAGATTCGGGGCTTTCCCTGGTCGTGGGGGTGAACAAGCCGGCGGGCATGAGCTCGCACGACGTGGTCAACCGGTGCCGCCGCATCTTCGGCGAGCGCCGCGTGGGGCATACGGGAACGCTCGACCCCATGGCGACGGGCGTGCTCCCCCTCTGCGTGGGGCCGGCCACGCGCCTGGACGCCTACCTCGTGGGCCATGACAAGCACTATCGCGTGCGCATCGCGTTCGGCGCGGCCACCACCACCGACGATGCCGAGGGCGAGGTCGTCCGCACGGGCGACGTGCCCGCGCGCGTGCTGGACCCGGCGTTCGCCGCCTCGTTCGCAAAGGGCCTGACGGGCGCCCGCAAACAGCTGCCGCCTGCCTACTCGGCCATCAAGGTGAACGGGCGCAAGGCATGCGACGCCGCCCGCCAGGGCACCATCATCGACCTGGCGCCGCGCGACATCGTGGTGCACGACGCGCGCCTCGTGGCGGTGCACGAGGCGGGGGACGGCTGCGAGCTGCCGTCGTGGGACGTGGAGTTCCACGTGTCGAAGGGCACCTACATCCGCGCGCTCGCCCGCGACACCGGCGCGGCCCTGGGCTGCCCGGCGCATGTGGCGGCGCTCGAGCGCACGCAGCTGGGCCTGCTGCGCCTGGAGGAGTGCGTCACGTTGGAGACGCTGGCCGAGCTCGGCGACCGCGCCGCGCTCGATCCGGTGCGCCTGCTGGGCACGCGCTTCCTCTACGCCGACGGCCCGCTGGCCGCCGGCGTGCGCAACGGCAACGCGTTGCCGGGGTCGACCGGACTGTTCGAGCGTCGGCGCGGCGCGCTGGACGCGGAGTTCTGCGCCTGCACGGCAGGTGTGCGCGAGAGCTGCGAGGCGCCGCACGACGGCGAGGTGGTGGCCGTGATCGCCGAGAACAAGCTCGTGGCGCTGTACGCTTACGACGAGGGCCGCGCCGCCTACCGCGCGCGGTGCGTGTTCCAGACGGGGGTTTCTCGTGGCAGAGATCTATGAGGTGGGGGAGGGTTTCGACCATGCGTTCTTCGCGGGCACGTCCTGCGCGTTCGGCGTGTTCGACGGCGTGCATGCCGGGCACCGGTACCTGCTGGCGCAGGCGTGCGAGACAGCTGGGAGGTCGGGCGGCAAGAGCGTTGCGCTCACGTTCGACATCGATCCCGACGAGGCGTTCCACCCCGACCGCCTGAAGAAGCTCATGACGAACGGGGAGCGCCTGGCCATGCTCGCCTCCACGGGCGTGGACGCCGTGGCCGTGCTGCCTTTCACGCCCGCGTTCGCCTCGCTTTCGCCCGAGGCGTTCCTCGAGGCCACGTTCGACGGCACGGCGCCCGCGTACCTGCACGTGGGCTGCGACTTCCGGTTCGGCGCGCGCGCGGCCGGAACCGTGGGCGAGCTGGAGGCATGGGGGGCCGGCGCCGGCTGCGCCGTGGCGGCGCACGACCTGAAGAGCGCCGACGGGGCCCCCGTCACGGCCACGCGCATCCGCCTGCTCTTGGCCGAGGGCGACATCGCGGAGGCCAACCGCCTGCTCGAGCGCCCGTACTTCATGACGGGCACGGTGGAGCCGGGCCGCGGGGAAGGGGCCGACCTGGGCTTCCGCACCGCGAACCTTGCGGTGCCCGATCAGCTGCGCCCGCTCGGCGACGGCGTGTACGCCGCCTACGCCCACGTGGACGGCGCGCGCTACAAGGCCGCCGTGAACGTGGGCGTGGCCGCCACGTTCGCCGACCGCGCCACCGCCACCTGCGAGGTGCACCTCCTCGACTTCGCCGGCGACCTGTACGGGAAGCCGGTCAAGGTGGAGTTCCTGCACTGGCTGCGCCCCATGCGCAAGTTCGACGACGTGGACGAGCTCGTAGCCACGGTAAAGGGCAACATCCAGTGGGTGAGGGAGAACCTGTAGCGAGCGCCAGCGGGTCAGC
>HHCFC01400__coassemble_2137_pt1 | contig 12529 bp, 8 predicted proteins | sample HHCFC01400__metabat2_low_PE_042 | metagenome-assembled genome bin HHCFC01400 | reverse complement strand
GACGAGACGCGCGTGGAACGCACACGACGCAGGGCACAGGCTGGTGACGCGCCGCACGTCCATGAGCAGGACAAGCGCGTCCTCGGCCGCCACCACGTTGAGGTCGAGGGGAAGGCCGGGTTCGCAGGCGTACACCTCGGCGAACGATTGGCCGGGGCCGAACGACGCCAGGATCGTGCGGTTGCCCCAGTAGTCCTCCTTCTCCAGCCGCACCGCCCCCTCCAGCACCAGCCCCATGCACGTGGTCACGTCGCCCACGCGCAGCACGGCCGACCCTCGTGGGTAGCGGCGCGCGCGTGCGCCCAGGCAGTGCAGCAGCGCCTCGAGGTCGTTGTGGTCGATGCCGTCGAACAGCGACGAGCGGCTGATGACGGGAAGATGGCGGTCCATAGTCTTCCTTTGTTGCATATACAACAGAAACGGGTTCATTATCATCGAGCGGGGCCTGCAAGGCAAGTGAAAGCGGGGAAGGGCGAGGAGCCGGGCGAGGCGAATGCGCCATCCCCATGCAGGCGTCGGCCATCTGGTGCGGCGAGGGGGCGCGGCCTGCGCACGTCCTCGCCCCTTTGGCCTGCAAGGCCTGCCGTACGTTCTGCGGCTATGCCTCTGCGAGCACGCGCAGCTCGGCGAGCGCTCGCCGGTAGAACGGGGTGCCGGCAATGCGCAGGGCCTCGTCGACGTAGCGAGGAGCCCAGTGCAGGTGCTCCAACCTGAACGCGTCCGCCAGGTTGGTGGCGCGTGCGGCCGCCCCATCGTCGCCCGCCTCGCGGGCATCGGCCTCCTCCTCGTGCAAAAATGCCAGGAACCCCAGCAGCGTGGGAAGGAAGTCCTCCGGCTCGTTCGACGCTCCCTTGGGTGGCAGGAAACCCTCCCGCTCGTAAAGTTCCGCCAGCCCAACGCAGCCTGGACCCTTCAGCAAGCGCTCGCCTCCCCGGTAGATGGACTCGTACGGCAGCGGGCTGTCCGCGTTCGTTCCGCAGCATAGCGCCGTGTAGTCAACGCGTATGTCTCGGAGGGCAGGCTCGCTGAAGGCGTTCTCCAGGTGTCCGGTCGTGCAACCGCTGCCCGCGAAATCGCCCGAGTGGTCGGCCTTCGCATTGCCGTCTGTGCCACTGTTCGCGCAATTGATTCCCGCTCTGCCACCTTGGCGCTCGTCCGCTTCCGCCCATGCGGCCCTGCAGCGCTCGACGACCTCGGCCGTGGGTGCATCCGCAAACGCCTCGGCCATAAGCAGGCACCGGGCGGCCTCGTAGCGGCTACGCGCGGCGGCATCCATCGCACCCACCCGCTTCGCCGCATTCCGCCCCGTTGCGCCAGGCAGGGCTGTAGAGCCCCTCCATGCCCCGCCACTCCTTGCTGTGCAGCAGGTAGTGCACGCCGGGGTCGTTGCCCGCCTCGGGCTTGAGCCGGTGCGCGTAGCCCTCCCACGAGGCCAGGATGCCCGACACCAAGCTGTCCGGGTCGTCGAAGTCGCCGAAGAACCACGATCCGGTCAAGCACTCGCCCACGCATGCCGGCTCCAGGCCCGCATCCACGCGCTCGGCGCACAGGTCGCACTTCGCGATACGCCCGGTCAGCGGGTCGAGGTCGATGGCGCTGTAGGGGCACGCCCGCACGCAGGGTTTCCCCTCGCACGAGGCGCACGCGCCCGTGTCGCCCACGGCCACGATGCCGTCCGCGCGCTTCTCCAGCACGCCGTGCGCGCACGCCGGCACGCAGGACGGCCGGCCGCAGTGCTGGCACAGCAACGGTACGAAGTACGTGTTCGGGTGGGGGAAGCCCTCGTCCAGCGCCGTGCGCACGTCCACCGGGTGCGACCCTATGAACGTGCCGTGCTCGCGCTTGCATGCCGCCATGCAGCTGCGCAGGTCGTTGCAGGTTTCCAGGTTCACGATGATTCCCAGCCTAGTCATGGCAGGCCTCCTTGTCGGTCGGGGAGTCGGTCGGGGATGCGGTGCCTTCCGCGGGCATGAGCGCCTCCATCTGGGCGCGCGTGATCTCCGGGCGGTAGCGCTCGAGGTCCTCGGTGCTGCACGGGTAGATGCGGCAGAGCTGCGAGCGCAGACCGGGCGTGCCGGTCTCGGGCGTCTCGTCGTTGGTTTGCAGCAGGCAGCCGGCGTTCCATTCGAAGGCGCCGTGCAGGTCTTCGCAAGCCCCTTTCTCCGGCCGCCACCAGGCATGCTGCGAGTACGACACCACGCCGGGCGCCGTCATGAGCCTGAAGCTCGCCTTCCCCATGATGCGGTTCAGGGGCGCGCGGCCGCCGGTCGCGGGCGCTTCAACCCAGATCCAGTCGCCGTGCCCGACGCCGTTCGCACGCGCCGTCTCGGGGTTCACGAACACCTCCGGCACCGGGTTGATCTCGCGTATCCACGGAAGCTGGCGGAACTCGGAGTGGAAGAAGCCCGCCTGGCGTTTGCCCGTGGTCAGCACCAGCGGGTAGTCCCGTGCCAGGTCCGGCCGGCTGGCCGGCGACTCCATGGGCTCTTCGTACACAGGCAACGCAGGATAGCCCGCCCGGTGGTGCAGCGTAGAGAACAGGTTCACCTTCCCGGTGTCGGTGGGGAACTTGCCGGCTATGAGATGGCGGTTTCCCTCCGGCGACGCCTGGTAGCCCGGCGCGTACACCACGCGCTCGTCCAGGCATTCCTCGAAGCTCTTGCCCAGGAACTTTCGCGTCCAGATGTCGCGTTCCTCGTCCAGCGTGTCGGCCATCCAGAACCGGCCGTACTCGCCCGCCCAGAACATCGAGGTCTCCGGGTTCAGCAGGCCATGGCCGTATTTCGGGTCCAGCTTCTCCAGTTCGCGGGACAGCAGCGCGCCGAACTCGTAGTCGTGCCGCGCCTCGCACACGGGCTCGATGGCCTTGCGGTAGAACTTCTTGAAGGCGTTCACGGTGCCCAGGTTGATCTCCAGGTAGTTGCGCTCGAGGTAGGTAAGGGCGGGCAGCACGTAGTCGGCCATCTCGGCCGTGGGCGTCATGACGATGTCGGTTACCACGTGCAGCGCTATCTTGCTCTCGTCCTCCAGCAGGCGCATCCATCGCGCGGTGGCGGGGTCGTGCATGAGCCAGTTCGAGCTGATGGCGATGATGCCGTGCACAGGATAGGGCTTGCCCGTCTCGGCGGCCTCCAGCACGCAGCCGATGTCCGGGAAGCACAGCATGCCGTCGGCGTTCTGCGGGCGCACGGGGTGCCACTTCGACCACTCCTCGTAGGCGTAACCGCAGCCTATGCGGTGCTCGTAGTAGCCCAGGCGCTTGCGTTTCTGCTCGAGCGGCAGGCCGTCGGCGAAGCTGATGTCGAACTCGCCGGGAAAGTACACCGGGGTCACCGGATAGAACTGCGACATGATGGTGCCGCCTGGGCGCGGGTCGTCCACCTGGCCCTTCAGTGTTTTCAAGATGGCGATGGCGTTGATGTACTGCGACAGGTTCGTGGACATGTACTGCGTGCCCTGGAAGAACTCCACCGGGTCGGCGGCGCCTATCATCTCCGCCGTGCGCTCTATCTGCGCGGCGTCGACCCCGGTGACGGCGGCGGTGTGCTCGGGCGTCCAGGCCTCCACGTTGTCTGCGAGCACTTGGAAGGCTGGCTTGCAGGCCACGTCCATGCCGCAGCGGCCCACCTTCGCGTGGTACGTGCCGAACAGGGCAGGGCGCACGCCCTCGGGCAGGGTGGCGGGGGAGGGGTCCGTGCGCACCTCGCGCGCGAAGAACGCCTCCTCCAACTCCTCGTAGTGCTCCCGACCGCTAACGCCGCCCTCCCACTGCACCTCGCCGGCATCCCAGAACCTCAGCGAATCGCTCGCCTCGTCCCAGAACAGGTAGCGGTCGGCCTTGCCGCCGCGCTTCACGTCGCTCTCGCGCAGCAAGCCGCCCGTGTCCTCGCGTACCAGAAACGGTGCGTTCGTCCAGGCGCGCACGAAGTCGTCGCGGTACTGGCCGGTTCTCAGCAAGTGGCGGATGACGCACAGGCAGTACGCCAGGTCGGTGCCGGGGCGGATGGGCAGCCACTCGTCGGCCTTGAGCGCGTGCGGGCCCGCCACCGGGTCGAGCGCGATGTGCTTCATGCCGGCCGTTTTCGCCGCCGAGCCGGCGCCGGCCAGCACGGGCCAGCAGTAGTTCGTCTCGATGCCGAAGGTGACGAACAGCTCGGAGGGTGCCGTGCCCACGTTCTGCGCCAGGTAGCTGCCGAACGTGATCTGCTCGTGGAACTGGGGCAGGAAGCATACCTGGATAGCGCCGTAGTAGTTGTTCGGCGTGCCGATGGTGCGCGCGATACGGTGCGCGATCCATCCCATGTCGTGCCGGCCGGTGCGGCCGGGCAGCACGAACGTCTCGGGACCGTGCTCGTTCGACAGGTCGTACACCTTGCGCGCGATCTCGGCCACGGCCTGGTCCCACGACACGCGCTCCCACTTGCCCTCGCCGCGCTTACCGGCACGCTTCAGCGGATAGCGCACGCGCGTGGGGCTGTATGCCAGCTGCGGCCCGGCGATGGCCCGCGCGCACACCTTGCCGGTGCCGCCCTCCTCCGGCGGGACGGCGTCGATGCGCTCCAGCCGGCCGTTCCTGACCGTTGCGTAGGTGGCGCAGTTCAAATGGCAGGCTCGGCAATGGTTGTAGATCCTCTTCGCCTCTTCCATCCTCGTCTCCTTGCTCTCGGGTTCGCGCGTCCGCCTGCGTGTCTGCGGCGGGCGCTGTCCTCAAAGTACGGGAACGGCCGGGGCTTGGAATCGAGGGAAACGGCGTATTTGCGCCGCCAGGGCGCGCTGGTGCTGGCCGGAATCAGGCCGTTTCTCGGGAAGAAGGGTTTATGGTGAAAAGTATGAGAGCGTGCGACCTGCGAAAACGTTCGTAAGGAATCACAGGGGCGAAGCGATGTCTCATTCCCCTCGCTTCGCGGCCTCGAGGCGTGCCTCGAACAGGTCGGCGAGCTCGCTGCGGCTGCTGATGTCGAACTTCTGGTAGATGTGGTAGATGTGCGTCTTGGTGGTGTGGGCGGAGATGCACAGGATGCCGCTGATGCGCTCTGTGGTGTTCGCCTTCAACAGCAGTGCGAGGATCTCGGCCTCGCGCGGCGTGAGCGACGCCTCGTCGGCCATGGCGCGGCAGCAGCCCATCCACACGCCCGTCCGGCGTGCGGGCCGCTCGTCCGCGACGGCGTCCGGGTCGCCTGCTCCCTCGCCCTCCGCGACGGCGGCGGCACTCGCCCTGCCGGGTCCCGCGACCGACGCATCGATCGCTGTCTCCTGCGCTGTGCGGTCGGGCTCCTCGCGTACCAGCACGATCAGGAAGCACAGCACCACCACCAGCGCCAGGCTCAAGCCTGCGACCAGCTCCGCCGCCGGGTCCGCCGCCAATGCGACCATGGCGGCAACGCTGCCGGTTATGAGCCCCTTCACGAACGAGCGGAACCCGATGACCAGCGGGTACAGCGGTGGCACGGCATACTTCTTCGACAGGAAGTGGTGCGTGTCGAACACGAACGCCATGAAAAGGGCGCAGGCGGCGAACGACCATACGAACGCCAGCGGCGCGAACGCCTCGCCCAAAGCGCCCCACGGCAGCAGGCCCATCACCAAAAACGGGAACGCGAAGCGCTGCGCCTTGCCGAACAGCATGTTGCCCGGGTTCCTCACCAGCAAAAACAGCGACACTGCGGCGCCTGCTACGAATCCCAAGGCCCCGGCCAGCTGCGCGAGCGCCTCCCAGCTCGGCGCGGCCACCACGAGCTCGATGCTCTTCAAGCCCACGACGATGCCGTAGAACAGCAGGAACCAACCGGTCTGCGAGTTCAGCGACATCTTGGCGAACGCCTGCGCCGTGAGCATCTTCTCGGGATTGTCGATGTCCAGCAGCCGTCGCGAGTACGCGAACGCAGCCGCGGTGCCCGCGACGGCAAGCACGGCGAAGACGGCCAGGCCGCAAAGGGGGCCGAATTCGGAGCACAGGCAGTACCCGATGATGCCCAGCACCAGGGAGGCGCACAGGCACACCACGAACGCCCCGCGCTCGAAGCCGATGGCGAAGTCCAGCGCCAGCAGCCCGGCCACGCCCACGGCATAGCCCAGCACGAGGCCGGCCGCCGCAGCGGCGTACGGGGCGGCCGCGCCGCCCGCAAGAAGGGCCCCGCCCAACGCCAGCGAGCCGGCAAGCAGCACGGCCAGGTCTGCCGCCAGCACGCGGCTTCGTTTTTGGTAGTCGTGGAATATGGGCACGCGTAGCAGGGTGGCGTAGGCTCCCAGGATGCCTGCGAGCGCGGCGACGAGCGGCAAGCCGTCGACGGGCGCCCACCCGGCCTCGGGCAAGGCGCCGGCCACGCCGAACAGCAGATAGGCGATGCCGTACCACACGAACGTCAGGTGCGTCGTGGCGTACACGGCCAGCAGCAGGTCGGCGTTGCTCTCGGCGCGGGTTTCCGCGCCCAGCTCGGCAATACGGTTGGAATCGGCTCTGTCGTCCATGGAGGCCCCCTTCCCCACGATGCCGAAGGCCGCGATCCCCTTCAAGGATGGCTCCGACACAGCCCCGTTCGGCTATCGGCGAACCGATTCTATCACAGCGCTCGGGCCGCGCACGGGGCGACGGGAGGATTCCCGCGGCGCGCAGATCTGTGGCATAAAAAACGTTTTACCAGTTCAAACGCCATCAATCAGCGACCTCATACTTTTCTTCGTACCAAAGATACCACGTTTCGCCACAGGGGAAACCGCCGCGCGCCGCCCCTATACGCCCTTTCCTGCGATTCGCCGTGCGGGCCCGCCCCGTATAGTGCGGGCGGAAGGCGGGCCCCAGGAAGGAGGAGCGGCCCGTACGGTACTATGAGACTATGGGAAAGGGGAAAGGAATGAAAGAGATAACCAAGGCGCGCGCGGCCGCATCGGCCACCGGATGCGCGCTCATCCTCACCACGGGCACGGGCCTCACCACCGTGCTCAACGCCATGATCCCGGATCTGATGAGCGGCATGGGCAATCCGCCGCTCACGCTGTTCATGCTGGGTCCCAGCCTGGCCACTATCTTCGCGTTCATCGGCAGCCTCGTGGCCACGCAGCTTCTGGAGAAGCTCACGCCGAAGTGGTCGCTTCTGCTGGGCACCCTGGTGGTCACGCTCATGCTGGTCATCTTCGCCATGACGAGCAGCGTGTATTGGTGGATATTCGCCAACGCCCTCAATGGCGTGGTGCTGTCGTTCGGCGCGCATGCCGCCGCCTCGGCGGTCACGGCCAAGTTCTGGGGAGGCCGCACGCAGTCGGTGTACGGCGTCATCTCGGGCGCGTACTCGCTGCTGGTGGCCGCCGAGGTGTTCCTCGTGGCGTTCCTCATGAGCGTGACCGACTACCGTACCGTGCTGTGGATATTCGCCGGCCTGAGCCTGGACATCGGCGTGTTCTCCAACCTCGTGCTCATCGGCCGCGTGCCGAAGCATGCCCCCGACGAGGGCGAGGCGGCGCGCCAGGCGCAGAAGGCCGCAGTCGACGAGGTGGGCGTGTCCCTGAAGGAGGCCCTGCGCGGGCCCACGTTCTACCTGTTCGCCATCGTCATGTTCATCGGCGCCTGGGCCATGAGCGCGGTGAGCACGTTCTCCACGGTGTTCTTCACCACCTACGGCGTGCAGGAAGCCGTGGCCGCCTCGTACTTCGGCATCCACACGCTGGTGGGCGCCGTGCTCATGCTGTTCGCGGGCTTCATCACGCGCAAGTTCGGCACGCGCGTGTCGGGCGTGCTGGTGTTCGGGTTCTTCATCGTGGGCATCCTGTCGCTGTTCGTTTGGGCCAGCGTGGGCGGGTTCCCGCTCGTGTTCGCGGGCATGGCGCTCACCTCGGCCATCCTCATCGTGGCCATCCTGCCGTCGCTGTTCATCCCGGAGCTGTTCGGCATGAAGCACTACGCCAGCATCAACGCGGCGTGCATGGCCATGTACTTCCTGGGCCACTCCGTGGTCATGATCGCGCTGTCCGGGCTTACCGAGGCACTGGGCATCAACAATGCGTTTTTGTTCACGGCCGGGCTGGGCGCCGTGGCCATCGTGTGCGTGGTGTTCGCCTACGTCACGCGTCCTATGAAGAAGCTGGCGAAGGCCTCCTCCGCTCCGTCCGCCTCTGCACCGGCCGAGGCCTAGACGCCGTTCGTCCCGGCACGCGGCCGCCACGTCGCAATGCCGCGCGCCGGCTGGCGAAGGAGAGAGGAGGGGAAAACGATGGAGCAGGTTAGCAGGGGAAGGGCGATCGCCGCCGCCATCGGCTGCGCCCTCATCCTCACTACGGGCACGGGTACCACCACGGTGCTCAACGCCATGATCCCCGATCTGCTGGAGGGAACGAACGCCACGCTCAGCATGTTCATGATCGGTCCGACGCTGGCCACCATCGGCGCGTTTCTGGGCAGCCTCGTGGCCACGAAGGCCATCAACCGGATCACGCCGAAGTGGTCGCTGCTGCTGGGCAGCGTCACCGTTTCGGCGGTGCTGGCCATGATCGCGCTGGCCACGAACGTGTACCTTTGGATCGTGGCGAACGTGCTCAACGGCGTGGTGCTGTCGTTCGGCGCGCACGCGGCGGCATCTGGCGTGGTCGCAAGGTTCTACGGGCGGCGCACGCAGGCGGCCTACGGATTCGTGGCCGGCGGGTACTACGTGCTCACGGCGCTCGAGGTGTTCCTGGTGGCGTTTTTGCTGAGCGTGGCGGACTACCGCACGGTGCTGTGGACGTTCTCCGGGCTCAGCCTGGCGGTGGGCCTGTTCTCGAACCTCGTGCTCATCGGCCGAGTGCCCGCGGGGTCGGACCCGGGGCCCGAGGCGACGTGCGACGACAAGGTCCACCGCGGCATCACGCTGCGCCAGGCGCTGCGCACGCCGTCGTTCTACCTGCTGTGCGCCGTCATCTTCCTGGGAGCGTGGGCGCTTGACGGGACGAGCGCGTTCTCCACGGTGTTCTTCACCGCGCATGGCGTGTCGAACGCCGATGCGGCCGCGTTTTTGGGCGTGCACACGATGATGGGCGCTGTGCTCATGATCGCCGCCGGCGTCATCACGAACCGGTTCGGCTGCCGCACCACGGCGCTTGTCGTGTTCGTGTGCTACGCGCTGGGCATCGGCATGCTGCTGGCCTGGGCGCAGACGGGCGCGGTGCCGCTCGCGTACACGGGCATGGCGTTCGCGTCGACCATCCTCATGGTGTCCATCCTGTCGTCGCTGTTCATCCCCGACCTGTTCGGCATGAAGGACTACGTGAGCATCAACGCCGCCGTCATGTCCGCCTACTTCCTGGGCAACGCGTCCGCCATGGCGGGCCTCGCGCGGGTGACCGACCTGCTGGGCGTGGACCGTGCGTTCATGCTGATCGTGCTGCTGGTGATGGTGGCCATGGCGTGCATGCTCCTGTCCTACGTGCTGCGCCCCATGAAGAAGATCCAAGCCGACTGCGAGGCGGCCGCGTGCAAAGCCGGCGATGCGCCCGCCGTCGAGTCCGGCGGCGGAGACGGTGCCGGCCGCGTCGCGTGAGAAACCGCATTCCCGTACAACCGATTAACCGACGAACCTGCAAGGAGAAGACCATGGCCGTGAAGACAACCCGCACGGTGTGCGTGACCTGTCACGCCCGCTGCGGCGCAATCGTCCATTCCGAGGACGGCAAGATCGTGAAGGTGGAGGGCGACCCGAAGAACCCGCGCAGCAAAGGCGTCTTCTGCGGGTCGGGGCTTTCCCAACGCGAGATACACAACAACACCGAGGGGCGCATCCTGTACCCCATGAAGCGCTCCGACTGGGACCCTAAAGGCGAGCGGCACCCCGAGAACCGCGGCAAGAGCGCGTTCGAGCGCATCAGCTGGGACGAGGCGCTGGACATCATCGCCGACGAATGCTTCCGCATCAAGGAGGCGTACGGCCCCGAGGCCATCATCACCGGCCAGGGCACGGGCCGTACCTGGAACCACTGGCACTGCCGCATCAACTCGTCGCTCGGCCTGGAGGGCTGGAGCCTGGCGCCCACGCACGTGTGCCTCATGCCGCTCATGCTGCCGAACGCCTTCACGCTGGGTATCTTCAGCGACTGCGACGGCGACCTGGCCAACGCCAGCACCATCGTGCACTGGGGGTGCAGCCCGGCCACGCAGCGCTCGCGCACGAAGATGATCTTGGATCGCATAGAGGCGGGCCTGACGAAGTACGTGGTTATCGACGTGCGCTACACCGACCTCGCGAAGAACGCGGAGTTCTTCCTGCAGCCGCGCCCCGGCACCGACTCTGCGTTGGCGCTGGGCTTCATGAACGTGATCATACGGGAGAATCTCTACGACGAGGAATGGGTGTCGTGCTGGACGTACGGCTTCGACGAGCTGGCCGAGCGCGTGGCGCAGTTCCCACCCGAGCGCGTGGAGGCCATCACCGGCGTGGCCGCGGACGATATCGCCGGCTGCGCACGCCTGCTGGCCACGAACGGGCCGGTGGCGTTCCAGGCGGTGCTGGGCCCCGGATGCATGCACACGAACGCCATCCAGTCGGGCCGTGCCGTGGCGTGCTTGCAAGGGCTGCTCGGGCATCTGGACGTTCCCGGCGGCGTGCCCATCAACGTGGCGTTCAGTGCCATGCTCGACGACCGCATCACGCTGTGGGACCCTGCCAAGGACCCCGGCCGCGCCGACCTGTTCACGTTCGGCGGCGAAGATTACCCCCTCTACAAGGTGTTCGGCCGCTCGAACGACCCCGCCTCCGTGTTCGAGGCCGCCATCACCGGCGAGCCGCGCCCCGTCAAGATGATGGTGTTCGTAGCCAACGACCCGCTGCTGTGCTACGAGAACGCCACCCGCGTGCACGAGGCCATCACCTCGCCGCTCGTGGACACCATCGTGTCGAAGGACTTCTACTTCTCGCCCACCACGAAGCTCGCCGACCTCGTGCTGCCCACGGCCGACTGGTCGGAGCGCGACACGGTGGACGAGGAGCTGTTCGGCAACCTGGTCATCTCCACGGAGCGCGCCGTGGAGCCGCCGGGCGAGTGCTGGGACGACTGGAAGTTCTTCCTCGAGTGGGGCAAGCGCATCAAGCCCGAGGACTGGCCGTGGGCCGACGAGCGCGAGATGGTGCTCTGGCGGCTGAAGGAGTTTTACGGCATGGACCTCACCTGGGACGAGTATGTGCAGGGAGCGTACTTTCCGCTCGACGACGGCAGCGGTTCGGACGGGCCGGTGTACAAGAAGTACGAGAAGGGCATGATCCGCCCCGACGGGCAGCCTGGCTTCAACACGCCCACGGGCCGCATCGAGTTCTGGTGCGACGCGCTCGCGCGGTTCGGCTACGATCCGCTGCCCGACTACACCGAGCCTGCCGAGACTCCCGTGTCCCAGCCCGAGCTGGCGAAGGAGTACCCGCTCATCCTGGTGACGGGGCATCGGCTGTATGCGTTCTTCCACTCGGCATGGACGAACATTCCCGCGCAGCGCGAGCTGTACCCTCACCCGTTCGTGCTCATCCATCCCGACGACGCGGCGGTGCAGGGCATCATCGAGGGCGATTGGGTGACGGTGGAGTCGCCGCGCGGGCATATCGTGTCGAAGGCGCACGTCACGCATGAGATATTGAAGGGGGTGCTGGCAGCTCCGCGGCACGGCTGGCGCGACGAATGCCCCGAGCTGGGGCTTCCCGGCTACGGCTGGGACAAGGCCAACCCCAACGTGCTGGTTCCGTCCCGCCCTGCCGAGCCGCGCTGGGGGGCCACGGCCATGCGCTCGACGCTGTGCCGCGTGAAGAAGGGAGCTGATATCAATGGCTAGCATCGGCATGCTGCTCAACACCGACCGCTGCACCGGCTGCTACAGCTGCCAGACCGCCTGCCGCGAGGCGAACCGGTTCGGCTACGACGAGAAGTGGATGGAGGTGGTCCGTCGCGACCCGCGTCCCGTGGACGGCAGGCTGCGCCTGTACCATCTGGTGGCGCCGAACCTCGACAAGTGCGGCGCGTGCTACGCGCGCGATCCGCGTCCCCTGTGCACGAAGGTGTGCACGACCGGCGCCTTGCAGGTGGGCCCAATGGAGGGCCTGCTGAAGCTGCGCGCGAAGAGCAACGTGGTGCTGTACGCCCCGAAGGGGGAGTAACGGGGAAGGGGGCGGGTGCCCCCTTCCGTTCCCTAGATGTCCACGCCCAGGAACTGCTTCACCAGGATGCCGATGACGAACGACAGCGCGGCCACGCCCAGGCTGATGCCGGCCATCTGGCCGAAGCGCTTCTTGAACGGCAGGTCCTGCGCCACGGAGATGTAGTAGTTGAACACCACCAGGATCAGCAGCACGATCACGATCATGGTGCCCATGGCCCACAGGTAGTGCGCCTCGTCGAACAGCAGGTACGGCAGGATGAGCAGCGCCACCGTCACCAGGTAGGCGATGCCCGTGTACGTGGCCGACTTGAACGCGTCCGGCCGGCCCTCGCTTTTGGACGAAAGGTACTCGCTCGACGCCATGGAAAGCGTTGCCGCTATGCCGGTGATCAGGCCCGAAAGTGCGATGAGGCGCGTGTTCTGCATGGC
>HHCFC01400__coassemble_863_pt1 | contig 12613 bp, 13 predicted proteins | sample HHCFC01400__metabat2_low_PE_042 | metagenome-assembled genome bin HHCFC01400 | reverse complement strand
GACGGGCGGTAGCGGCGAGCGGCGAGCCGGCTGGTGCGGTCTCGGCTACCTGCAAGGAGGCTCAACGAAGGTTGGAGCTTGCGGCGACCTCCAAGCAGTTGGTCTATAATTCTCGTTCGTAGAAAAACGGGGGAAGGGAATCCATGGCATCGGAGAAGCAGCAGGCAGGGCGCGCCTTAAGGCGGTTGGCGCGGAAGAACCCGCTTGCCGCCCTCGCCATTGCGGCCGTGCTCGTGATCGGCGCCGCGCTTGGATGGTTCGGCGCTGCGGGCGGCGGGGCCGCGGAGGATGCCGCGCCGGGCCGAGACGGCCAAGCGACTATCGCCCCCGTAGGGGACGGCCTCCAGCAAGCCCAGGTCGTGCGCGTGGTCGACGGCGACACGCTCAAGGTGAGCGTGCCTGGCGAAGCGGACGCCACGGTGCGTCTCATCGGGATGGATACCCCGGAGAGCGTGGCGGCCGACGAGGCGCGCAACTGCGAGGAGGGCCGCATCGCCTCGGACTATGCGAAGTCGCTCGTGGCGCCGGGCCAGACGGTGTGGCTCTCGCGCGACGTTTCGGACGTCGACCGTTACGGCCGCCTGCTGCGCTACGTGTGGCTCGAGCGGCCGAACGACCCGGCGGACGAGGGCGAGATTGCAGGCAAGATGCTGAACGCCATCCTCGTGCGCGACGGGTACGCGCAGGTCAAGCGCTACAAGCCCGATACCACGCTGCACGACCTCTTCCAGCGCTGGGGCGACGAGGCCGCCGCCGACGGCAGGGGCGTGACCCACAAGTGGGCGTAGGCGGGACGCACCCCGAGCCGGACGCGGCGCCGCAGGAGCGGCCGGCCTTCTACGTGTACGTGCTGGCCTGCGCCGACGGCACGCTCTACACGGGCTACACGAACGACGTGGAGCAGCGCGCCCGCACGCACAACGCCGGAAAGGGGGCGAAGTACACGCGCAGCCGCACGCCCGTGGAGGTGGTGGCGCAGGCGCGCTTCGCCACGAAGCACGAGGCCATGAGCGCCGAGTTCCGCTTCAAGCACCTGTCGCGCCGCGCGAAGGACCGCCTGCTGGCCCGCGCCCGCACGGAGGGCTTTGCTGCCGTCCTCGCCGAGCTGCAGGCGGGCACGAACGCCGATGCGGATGCTGCCGTCGAAGATGGCGGGCACCCGGGCGGTAAAGCGTAGGGAGACGGTTGGCGCATCCAGCGCCCGATGCTGCTAGAATGGCAGGCGAAACGCATCCAGCATCCCCCCTGCAGCGCCGCACGCTGCAGGGGAGCCCGCCGTCGAAAGGACCTTCCCGTGCTCGTGACCCCGCTTCCCACTGCCGACAAGAACGACTACCTCTCCGCGCGCATGCGCGCCGCCTTCTCCTTCCTGCGCGAGGCCGATCTGGCGCACCTGCCGTTGGGGCGCGCGGACATCGACGGCGACGAGGTGTTCGCGAACGTGCAGGAGTACGACACGGTGCCCGCCGACCAGAAGCAGATGGAGGCCCACCGGCGCTACTACGACGTGCAGTACGTGGTGGAAGGCGAGGAGGTGCTGCAGTACGCGCCGCTCGCAGGCCTCGCGCCCAACGGGGAGTTCGACGAGGAGGCCGACTTCGGGCTGTTCGCCACGCCCGAGGCGCCGAGCTCCATCGTGCTGCGGGCGGGGGAGATGGCCGTGCTCGCGCCCGAGGACGCCCACAAGCCGGGATGCGCGGTTGGCGAGCCGGGGCGCGTGCGCAAGATCGTGGTGAAGGTGCGGGCTTGACGGCCGGCGAGGACGCGCTCGTCGGGCAGCTCGCGCGCCTGCTGGAAGCGGAGCGCGACCGCTTGAGCACGCGCCGCATGCTGGAGCTGCTGTCGCTGCTGCTGGGGGAGCGCGCCCTGGTGGGCGACGCCTCGCGCTACGTCTACGAGTACGGCCGCCGCGCGGGCTACAGCCTGCCGGCGTACCCGCTGGACGGCAGCGGGGAGTTCCGTAAGTTCTTCGCCGAGGAGGGCGTGCGCAACGTGCCCGAGTGGTACGAGCGCAAGCTCGGCGTGCCCCCGCAGCTCTACGCCCAGCTGCCCGCGCGCACCATCGTGGCGGTGCGCGATGCGGCGAACCGCCGTCGCGCGTTCGTGCTCGACGGCGTGCGGCACGCCCAGGACGCCGGGTTCGCGGGCCTGGCGGAGAGCGGCCTTTCGCGCACGCTGCCGCCGGAGGGGCTGGCCGAGCTGCTGGACGCCGTCATGGCGTTCCTGCTGGGAGACCCCGTGCGCGAGGGCGCCCGTCCGGGCGCCGTGCGGTTCGTGTCGCGAGTATTCTGAGCGATGCGGGCAGGCGCCCATCCGGGGCGCGGGCCGAGAGGGGTCGCGCGATGGGGCAGCGGAGGCCGAAGAAAGCCGTTTCGCCCTGCAGCCTTCCACCGCGACCTCGGGCCTACGCCCGCGCGAGCGCCCGCGTGCGCGGCATGACCGTCGCCGGCGCGCGCAGCGCGTCCCGGCGCCCGGCACTGGGCGGCACGTCGTCCCCGGCGCCCTCTTCGGCGCATGCGGCCGCCAGCTGCTCCAGCAGCGCGCGCATCTCGCCCGTGTTCTTCAGCGCGTAGCGCGCCCGCGTGGGGCCGTCGCCTATCTTCACGGTCCAGGCGCTCTCGGGCGCGGCCTCGAACACGTCCTCGTCGGTGCGGTCGTCGCCGGCCGCCATCACGAAGCCGTAGGCGGGGTCGCGGAACCACCGGTGGGCCGCATGGCCCTTGTCCACGCCGCGCGGCTTCACCTCCACCACCTTGTTGCCGTCCATGAGCGCGATGCCGCGGTCGGCCAGCCCGTCGCCCAGGGCGTTCTTTATCTCGATGACGCGCCGCTCGGCCAGCTCCTGGCTGCACATGCGGTAATGCCACACGAGCGAGAAGTCCTTCTCCTCCAGCATCGAGCCCGGCGTGCGGTCCACGAAGTCGGCCAGCACGGGGCGCACGGCGTCCTTCCAGTCGTCGCTCAACGGCTCCTCGAGCACCCACGTGCGCTCGTCGCGTCCGCGGAACCAGATGCCGTGCTCGGCCACCAGGTCCACCGGCAAATCTCCCAGCCACGATTCCAACGTGGCGCGGTCGCGGCCCGACACCACGGCCACGTCGGTGCGCGCGCCTGCGCCCAGCTGCTGCAGCAGCGCGCGCAGCCGCGCATCGGGGGCCACGCGGGCCGGGTCGTCGGAGAACGGCATGAGCGTGCCGTCGTAATCGAGCAGAAGCGCCCGCCGCCGCGCCCCGCGGAACGCCTCCAGCAGCCGACCCGCCGACGTGGGCCCCAGCAGATGCGCGCTCAGCCCCGCCTGGCGGCGCTTCACATCGGCCGCCGCGTCCAGGAACTCCCGCGCCCACTTCTCGGACGTGTAGCGGGCCAGGCGCTCCTGCATGGGGGCGTTGCGCCGCCGCTGCTCGGCCTCCGGCATCTCCAGCGCCCGCCGCATGGCGTCCACGACGCCCTCCTGGTCGAACGGGTTCACCGTCAGGGCCTCGTGCAGCTCGTAGGATGCGCCGGCCATCTCGGAGAGCACGAGCGTCCCGCCGGCCCCGTCGTGGCAGGCAAGGTATTCCTTGCACACGAGGTTCATGCCGTCGCGCAAAGGCGTGACCAGCATGACGTCGCTCGCGGCGTACAGGCTGACCAGCCGCTCGAAGGGCAGCGAGCGGTAGTAGTAGTCCACGGGCGTCCAGTCCATGGTGGAGTGCTTGCCGTTGATGAGCCCCACCAGCTCGTCCACCTGCTTCTTCAGGGCGGCGTACGACGCCACGTTCTCGCGCGACGGCACCGTTACCAGCACCAGCACCACGCGGCCGCGCCACTCCGGGAAGCGGTCCAGGAACGCGTCGAAGGCCAGCAGGCGCTCGGGGATGCCCTTGGAATAGTCCAGCCGCTCCACCGACAGCATGAGCTTGCAGCCCTCGTGCCCCTTCTCCTCTCCCAGTTCCGTCACCAGGCGGCGCACCGCGGGGAGGCGCGCGGCGTCGCGGTAGCGACCGTAGTCGATGCCCAGCGGGAACGCGTCCACCTGCGCGAGACGGCCGTCGGCGAACAGCGTGCCGCTCTCGTTCTCCACGCCCACGATGCGCCGGCAGCTGGACAGGAAGTGGCGCACGTAGTCGTAGGCGTGGAAGCCCACGAGGTCGGCGCCCAGCACGCCGCGCATGAGCTCGCGGCGCCACGGCAGCATGCGGAACGTCTCGTAGTCGGGGAAGGGGATGTGCAGGAAGAAGCCGATGGAGGCGTCCGGCAGCGCCTCGCGCAGAAGCGACGGCAGCAGCATGAGGTGGTAGTCGTGCACCCATACGGTGTCGCCGGGACGCGCCAGCGCGAGCACCGCGTCGCGGAACCGCTCGTTCACGCGCACGTAGGCCTCCCATGCCTCCTCGTCGAAGCGGGTATGCTGGGGGAACCCGTGGAAGAGCGGCCACAGCGTGGAGTTCGAGAAGCCCTCGTAGTACAGCTCCGCGTCGCGCCCGTCCAGGCGCACCGGGGCGCAGGAGCGCTCGGCCAGCGCCCGCTCGAACCGCGCCCGCCCCGCATCGTCGAGCCCGGCGGGCTCGTCGGCCCAGCCCAGCCACACGTTGCCCGGCTGGGCGTGCAGCGGCTCCAGCCCGGCCACGAGGCCGCCCACGGTGCGCGTGAAGGCAAAGCCCTCGCGTTCGTCGGGCTCGATGCGGTAGGGCAGGCGGTTCGATACGATGATGAGGCGGTTGTGCGGGTTGTCCATGCGGTTCACCTTACCTGTTGCCGGTTTCCGTTCCATTGTACGGGTGCGCCCTGCGGCCCCGCGAAGCGGTTGCGGGGCCGTTGCGGGGCCGTGGTTCTCTTGTGACCGCCGCCGCGCAGCCCCTTGCGCTGTCGGACGGCAGGCCATTCGGCGGCGCGTCGTGGTATCATCTTCGCTGCCGTTTGGAAAACCGCTCGACCGTGAAGGAAGGACATGCAGACCTATATCGCCCACTACCGCTCGCCCGCCGCCTCCGATGCGCGTGCCACGGGGCTCTTCGAGTTCCAAAGCGACGCCCGCGCCGGCACCAAGGCGAACTCCCGCGATGCGCGCCTGCGCATGCTGGAGCTGTATGGGAAGGCCGCCGTGTCGTGGACCATCGACCGCGTCGAGCGCAAGAAGGCTTCCGAGGCCAGCCAGGACGGCCAGCTGGAGCTGGACTTCCGCCCGCCGAAGAAGCAGCGCGTGCGCGCGAAGAAGAAGGAGTACTGGTAGGCTCCCGCCGTGCCCCGCCCGGGCGCATTCGTGATGGGCTGGTGACGGCCTTGCGTCATCGTGCGAAAGACGCCCGCGCCTCGTGCGCGAGGCGCTATAATGAGGCCCGACATCAGTGGAAGCGCGCCGCATCGGCGCAGGCGGCAGGCTCACGGCTTGCTGCGCTGCCGGCCCGGCGCGCGCGAACCAGCAGGGAGCGCCATGAAGAAGAAACAGGTGAGGTTCCTCAAGGAACTGCTCGAGACGCCTTCCGCCACCGGCACGGAGATCGCCGTCGCACGCCTCGTGCGCGAGCGCCTAGCCGACACGGCCGACGAGGTAAGGACCGACGTCATGGGGTCGGTGCACGCCACGCTCAAGGGCGCCGGCGCGGGCCCGTCCCTCATGCTGTCCGCCCACATGGACGAGATCGGCCTCATGGTCACGTACATCTCCGACGAGGGCTACCTGTCGGTGGCCTCGGTAGGCGGCGTGGACGCGGCCGTGCTGCCGGGCATGCGCGTGGACGTGCACGCCTCGGAGTCGGCGGAGCCGCTGCGCGGCGTGGTGGGCCGCAAGCCCATCCACCTCATTGAGCCCGACGAGCGCAAGAAGGTCACGCCGCTGGACAAGCTGGTCATCGACTTGGGGCTTCCGGGGAAGAAGGTGCGCAAGCTCGTGCGCGTGGGCGACGTCATCACGTTCGGCGTGGGCTTCGAGCGCTTCGGCGCGGGCATGGCCGTGTCGCGCGCGTTCGACGACAAGGCGGGCGTCTGGGTGGGCGTGCGCGTGCTGGAGCAGCTGGCGCGCGCCGGCCGTGCGCCCGGCGACTTCACGTTCGCCGCCACCGTGCAGGAGGAGATCGGCACGCGCGGCGCCGAGACGAGCGCGTACTCCGTGCGCCCCGACGTGGGGCTCGCCTTCGACGTGACGCACGCCACCGACTACCCGGGCATCGACCCGACGAAGCACGGCAAGATCGTGTGCGGCCAGGGCCCCGTCATCGCGCGCGGCCCCAACATCAACCCCGAGGTGTTCGAGCGCCTGGTGGCCGCCGCCAAGGCCGAGGGCCTGCCGTACCAGATAGAGGCCGAGCCGGGCGTGACGGGTACCGATGCGCGCGCCATCCAGATGGCCCGCGGCGGCATACCCACGGGCCTCGTTTCCGTGCCGCTGCGCTACATGCACACGCCCACCGAGGTGGTGTGCCTGGCCGACCTGGACGCCACGGTGAAGCTGGTCGTGAGGTTCGCGCGCGACCTGGGCGAGGACGCGTGCTTCGTGCCCGGCATGGCCGGCGCGAGCCCGCTTGCGCGCGAGGAGGCCGCTGACGACGCCGAGCTCGCGGCCCAGGCTGCCGCCGGCGCGCCTGCGCACGAGACGGCTGCGCAGCGCCGGTTCGACGAGACGGGCGTGGAGTAGCCGCCATGAAACGCGAAGCCTCCACCATCGCCAAGAACAAGAAGGCCTTCCACGAGTACGACATATTGGAGACCTACGAGGCCGGCATCGAGCTCACGGGCACCGAGGTGCGCTCGCTGCGCGAGAACCACTGCCAGCTCACGGACTGCTTCGCGCTCGTGCGCGACGGCGAGGTGTGGCTGCACAACGTGCACATCCCGCCGTACGCCAACGGCAACCTGGCCAACCCCGACCCCGACCGCAAGCGCAAGCTCCTGCTGCACAAGCGGCAGATCCGCCTTCTGCGCGAGCAGGTGAAGGAGAAGGGCATGGCCCTCGTGCCGCTGAAGATGTACTTCAAGGAGAACTCGCTCGTGAAGGTGGAGCTGGGCGTGGCGCGCGGCAAGAAGCTGCACGACAAGCGCGCGACCATGGCCGAGCGCGACTCCCGCCGCGAGATCGAGCGCGCGCTCAAGGAGCGCAGCCGCTAGATACGAAACCCCGCGCCGCCCGAGCGACGGCGCTTATGCGAAGGAGGCCTTCCATGGGCTTGGACGATGAGCTTGAGAACATAGAAAACGGCGCCGAGACGGAGGCCGAGCAGATCGACGAGGAAACCGAGCTGGAAGACCTCGAGGAGTTCCAGGACGACGAGGAGTTCGACCCCAACGCCGGGGAGACCGACCTCGAGGAGGCCTACGAGGGCTTCTTCGCCGAGGAGGGCCCGGACGGCGAGGGCGAGACGTCGCCCTCCGGAGACGACGGCGGCCTGGCCGCGGTCGTCGAGCGCTCCACGGGCATCGACCTTTCCGAGGAGGGCTTCCACTTGGTGGACGGCGACGGGGAGGACCTCGAGGCGGAGCTGGGCGAGGAAGGCACCGTGGACGGCTACGACGGCGAGGAGCTGGCCGATGACACGGAGGACGTCACCGTGGTGGAGCCGGCCGACAACGAGGACGGCTACGAGCTGGTTGAGCTGGAGCTGGATGAGGACGACATCGTGCGCTACCTGGAGGACGAGGACGGCAACCGCATAGGCTTCGTGCTCATGGAGGACGGCGAGGAGTGCGAGTACCTCTACGTCGAGGACGACGAGGAGGATGCCGACGGTGCGGGGGAGGACGAGGACAACCCCTACGACCTGGGCATCACCAAGGAGGGCGTGGCCGAGGCAACCAACGACATGAACGCCATCTACAAGGACGGCATAGCCGTGGCGGCCGAGCTGAAGGACGCTTTCGACGACATCAAGAGTGCCTTCGACTTCTCGTTCCTGAAGCAGAAATAGGGCCGGCCGGGGCGTGCGGGGTGTGGCCGCCCTATCGAGGGTCGGCGAGCGCTCCGTGCGCAGCTCCCGGCGGCGTGGCCGCAACGCAAAGGAGCCCTGCCGGCATGCTGCCGGCAGGGCTCCTGCCTTTGGTTGGTGGAGGCGCGGAGAATCGAACTCCGGTCCATACTACCTCGTCCATGAGGCTCTACAAGCTTAGTCGGCGATCATCGTTCGGTTGCGCGCGGCCCGCCGACGGGCGTTGCGCTTCCTAGCCGGTTCAGTCTTTGCCCGGGCCATACCGGCTACGTGCCCGAGCGCATTCCCCTAAGTTGATGCCGGACCGAGGGGCGGGGAAGTCCCAAGGCCGACAGCCAGGCGCTATTAAGCAGCCATGGCGAGCGCCGGAGCGCTCTGAGTCTTAGCTTTGCCAATTAAATTGACGTTACCCCTGTTTAACGTGGCGAGGAGACCACGACCTGCTCCTCATTTCAGACGTACCATGTCGAAACCAGTCGCCCCCGGATGCTTGCCGCGGTGCCCGTGCCGGGCTGGCGCAGCCGTCGGGAGGGGATGGCCCCACCTTTTCAAGGATCGCGCCCGATGCCGGGCGCCCGCCGCGCCGAGGCGCTGCGGAACGTTCATTCTATCCTGCCATGCGCGTTTGTCAAGCGCGGCGTCACGGCCGTTCGCAACCTGCGACCTTCATCCGAGCGTTGACGCACCCGGGAAAATGAGACTTTTCCCGTGGCGAATTTGTGACGAGTGTAACCTTCGGGCAGCGTTAGTCGTTTTGTTTACGAGGGATCGACGCTTCTCTTGGTACAATGCAACGGATACCCGAGAAGCCTGTTTCAGACGAGACAACCGAGTGTATGAGAGTCGCACATGAACGATAACAAGAACAGCAAAGCCCGGCATGCGCGCCACGCCGCCCCGCCCCCGCAGCCGGACGGCGGCGATGCGCAGGGAGGCCCGATGCCTGCCGGTCAAGCCGTGCCGCCGAAGCCGGAGACTCCCGGCTCGGCGGCTCCCGACAAGGACCCGGGGAAGGCAACCTCGGGCGCGCCGGCTCCCGGCAAGCCTGCCCCGGACCAGACCGCCGTCATGCCCCAGCCCGTGCGCCCCGTCATGCCGAACGCCAAGGCGAAGCCCGGCGGCCAGCCGGGCCAGCCTGCGTTCGCGGGCGGCCCTATGCTGCCGGTGGACGTGAGCGAGGCGGAAGCCAAGGGCGGCCGCAAGCCGCTCAAGGTGCTCGGCATCGTCCTCGGCGTGATCGTTGCTCTCCTGGCCGTGGTGTATTTGGCCGGGGCGCTCGTGTTCATGGACCGCTTTCTGCCGCGCACGACCGTGGGCGACCTCGACGTGTCGCTCAAGTCGTCCGCGGAGGTTCAGGGCCTGCTTGCCGACGTTATCGACGATTACGTGCTGAAGGTGGAGGGCCAGGGCTTCTCGCTCAAGCTGTCCGCGGCGGAGGCCGGCATGAGGCTGGACGGTCGGGCCGCCACCGATGCGATGCACGCCTCTGCGAACGCGTGGGCGTGGCCTCTCGAGATACTGAAGGCCCATGACGAGAGCGACAAGCTCGCAGCCACGTACAACGAGAGCGGCCTGGGCGACACGGTGCGCGCCGCGGTGGACGAGTTCAACAAGACCGCCACGCCGCCCACGGACGCCGTGATCGCCTACAGCGAGGCCAAGGGCGCGTTCATTGTGGAGCCGGAGGCTGTGGGCACGGCGCTTAGCTACGATGCCGTCATCAAGGCCGTGGACGACGCCGTGCTGGCCCTGCAGCCCACGGTGAAGCTGGGAGCGGATGCCCTGCAGCAGCCCAAGGTGCTCTCATCCGATCCGAAGCTCACGGCTGCGGCCGAGCAGGCGAACACCATGATCAAGGCCGACCTCGTGCTCACGATGGCCGGCGACACGGCCGGCGAGGTGAACGCCGACCTCATCTCGCAGTGGGTGCGCCTGGGCGACGACCTCTCGGCCACGCTCGACGAGGCCGCGCTCACGGCCTGGGTCGACGAGCTGGCGGCCGCCTGCAACACGGTGGGCACGCAGCGCACCTACACGCGCCCCGACGGCAAGGTGGTCACGGTGGCGGGAGGCGTCTACGGCTGGAGCGTCGACCGCGACGCGCTGCTCAGCCTGGTGAAGGAGTCCGTGGCGGCCGGCACCGTGCAGACCGCGGAGGTTCCCTGCACCACGGTCGGCACGGGCTACAACGGCGCGGGCGCGCAGGACTGGGGCCTGAGGTACTGCGACATCGACCTGGCCGAGCAGTACGCACGGTTCTACGACGAGACGGGTGCGCTCGTGTGGGAGTCGCCCATCGTGTCGGGCACGCCGAACGGGTCGCACGACACGCCGACCGGCGTGTACTGGCTCAACCAGAAGGCCAGCCCTTCGAAGCTCAAAGGAACGAACCTCGACGGCAGCAAGTACGAGTCCACCGTGCAGTACTGGATGCCGTTCGTGGGCAACGTCATCGGCCTGCACGATGCCGATTGGCAGTCCTCTTTCGGCGGTTCCCGCTACCGCGACGGCGCCGGCAGCCACGGCTGCGTGAACCTGCCGCCGTACAAGGCTGCCGAGCTGTACGGCATCATCCAGGCGGGCGACGTCGTGGTGAGTCACTGGTAGGATGCCTCGCCTGCCGGCCTTTCGGTCGGCAGGGCCGCCCGCTGTCGGGATTCTTTCGCACGGGGACCGTGATCGGGGCGGCCATGGCGCGCCCGCCCTCACGCCACCGTCAGGTCGGCGCGCACGAGCGGCACGACGCGCGCCAGGTCGTCGGGCGCCATCTCCACCTGGCAGCCCAGGCGCCCGCCCGAGAACGCGATGCGGTCGAAGAGGTCCGCCGTCTCGTCGATGACGGTGGGGAAGGGGCGCCTCATGCCGATGGGCGAGCAGCCGCCGTGCACGTAGCCGGTGAGCGGCAGCAGCTCGCGCGCAGGGAGCATGGCCACGGCCTTCTCGCCAACGGCTGCGGCGGCCTTCTTCAGGTCCAGCTCGCATGCCACGGGAATCATGAACACGTAGTGCCCGCCCGATTTGGCCTGCGTGACGAGCGTCTTGAACACGCGGTCCGGGTCAAGCCCCAGAAGGTTCGCCACCTCCACGCCCGAGAGCGCCTCGGGACAGGTGAAGAACCGCGCCTCGTACGGCACGCGCGCCGCGTCCAGCTCGCGCAGCGCGTTCGTCTTGCGGTCGTGGTCCTTCGGCATAGGTCCTTCCTTTCCAATCGGGCTGCTCCGATCCGGGTGGCCGCCGCGGTTCTCTCTCCGACGGCATAGCATGGGATCGGCTGGCCTGGGGATGCCCGCGGGTTAGCGCCTCGCCCCGGCGGAGCCGCGCGTTTCGCGCCGTTCCCCCGGCATCCTGTTACTCAATTGTTGTTTTTATACAACTATAGGTTATAATCGACATGCCGGGTGCGGAAAGCATCGCGGGCCTCTACTCGCGGGGATCGATGCGGGGGATGCCCTCGAAGAACTCCGACAAGGTCATGTCGAAGCCGTTGGCGATTTTGGCGAGGTTCTGCAGCGTGACGTTGCGCCCGCCGACTTCGATGGAGGCAAGATAGGTGCGGTCCATGCCGATCTTCAGGGCGAACCGCTCCTGGCTTAGCCCGGCGGCGGCGCGCAGGTCCTTGATCCGCAACCCGACTTTTGTTTGCAGTAAGTTTCGCATGAACGAAGACTACGGGCGTGTTGTATGTATAACAACGGACTATATACAACATTGCCCAACCGTTGACCATTCGAAGGGCGCGAGGCGCCTTTCTTTGGCTCCTCGTTGTTGTATAAAAGCAACAGCAAGGTAACTTACATATCTTGAGATGGCGTAATCGTCGCTAAGCGCGTTCCGCCGATCGACAAGAGGATGAATAGGTGCAGGCGATCTCTCTCGCGGCCATGGGTCGGGAAAGCAGAAGCGTGCAGCTGTTCATCCTCTTTTCTTTTGGCGGAGCATCGACGCGGCGGGAAAGGGGCTGGCGATGTGGTACGTGGCGCAGGTGCAGGCGGGACGCGAGTCCGCGACGCGCGACCTCTGCCTTCGCCTGGTGTCCCCGGACGTGCTCGAGGAGTGCTTCATGCCCGAGTACGAGACCATGTGGCGCGTCCGCGGCGAGTGGAAGCTAGTGAGGCGCCTGTTGTTCCCCGGCTACCTGTTCTTCGTCACAGGCGATGCCGAGGAGCTCAACAAGGAGCTTCTGCGCGTGCCCCTGCCCATCCGCCTGTTGGGCAACGAGGAGAACTCGTTCTTCCCGCTGACGAAGAAGGAGCAGGACTGGTTCCTGTCGTTCATGGACGGCGAGCACATCGTCCGCATGAGCGAGGGCTACATCACGGGCGACAAGGTCACGGTGACGCGCGGTCCCCTCATGGGCCTCGAGGGCGACATCCGCAAGATCGACCGCCACAAGCGCCGCGCCTACCTCGACGTCACCCTCTTCGGCCGCACCGTCCCGGCAAGCGTCGGCCTGGAAGTTGTGAGGAAGACCGCGTGAGGCACCTGGACCTTCCGACGGGGGGGGGGTGCTGACCGCTACGGTCGCAGCTTCGTGCAAGAACCGAACCAGATAGGCGAGTTGGCTCTCGACGCAGACGCTCCGTTGTGCGAGACGGCGGCCGGGGCGAAAGATGCTGAAGCACGTGTTGGGCATGTGTGCGACGATGCACGGCTCGCATACCGCTTTGCGAAGAGGGCGTTCGACATAGTGCTCTCTCTCTGCGTGATAGCCGTGC
>HHCFC01400__coassemble_931_pt1 | contig 12752 bp, 13 predicted proteins | sample HHCFC01400__metabat2_low_PE_042 | metagenome-assembled genome bin HHCFC01400 | reverse complement strand
TGCTTGGAAGAACTACGTGAGGAAGCAACATCGTAGGGCACCGAAAGAGGATCGTGTGGTAGTGGTAGCCCTTGGGTTTTGCAGCGATGGACGCCTCGTCCAGATGGTCGGCGTCGACAAATGGTACGGTGTGCTGATATACCATGCAATGACGCCGCCGACAGCGAGCGTTTTGGCAGAGTTCGGGCTGACAGGGAGGTAGAACGTGAAGACAGCGAAAGAGCTTGAGGAGATGTTCGGGGTCACCGCCGAGCAGCTTGATGAATGGGAGAAGGAAGCAGCGCAGGGCATCTTGCCTGGCGAGCAGGTGGGCGAGATCATTGTGGGGCGACCCCTCAAATTCGGGGAGCCGTTGCAGTTCGTCGGGTTCAAGGACACGCCGCAGAAGGTTGCGGCTATGGACGAGCGGGCGTCGAAGCTGGGCATGAGCCGGTCGGATTACCTGCGCAGCTTGGTTCGCAAGGATTTGGCAAGCGCCTAGGCAGCTCGACATCATCTCGAAAGATGGGGAAGATAACGGTTGAATCACGAACATATGTTCATTTTGCTTCTGCTGTGCTAGACTGAGTGGTCGATGAACCCTCTCGTCGGTGTCCTTCGGCATGCGGCGTTCTCTTCGGGAAGGAGCTTACGTGGCGCATCTTTCGAATATCGAAGGCCTCGAGATGGAGGGCAAGCTGCCGGAGGTGCGGCTGGCAACGACGCCTCTCAAGGTGGTGTCGCCCTACGAGCCGTCGGGCGACCAGCCGCAGGCCATCGAGAAGCTGGCCCGCGGGGTCGAGGACGGCCTGCGCTACCAGACGCTCCTGGGCGTGACGGGCTCGGGCAAGACGTTCACCATGGCCAAGACCATCGAGGCCGTGCAGAAGCCCACGCTGGTCATGGCGCCGAACAAGACGCTCGCGGCCCAGCTGGCCAGCGAGCTGAAGGAGTTCTTCCCGAACAACTCCGTGGTGTACTTCGTGTCGTACTACGACTACTACCAGCCCGAGGCCTACGTGCCCTCGTCCGACACGTTCATCGAGAAGGACGCCTCCATCAACGAGGAAGTGGAGAAGCTGCGCCATGCGGCCACTTCGGCCCTGCTTTCGCGGCGCGACTGCATCGTGGTGGCCTCGGTGTCGTGCATCTACGGCATCGGCTCGCCCATGGACTATGCCGGCATGGCGGTGTTCGTGGACAAGCAGAAGGAGATGGACCGCGACGACGTCATCCACGAGCTCATCGACATCCAGTACGACCGCAACGACTACGAGCTGAAGCGCGGCACGTTCCGCGTGCGCGGCGACAACCTGGACGTGTTCCCGCCCTATGCGGACAACCCGTTGCGCATCGAGTTCTGGGGCGACGAGATAGAGCGCATCGCGGAAGTGGACAACGTCACGGGCGAGGTGGTGAACGAGTTCGAGGCGCTGCCCATCTGGCCCGCGTCGCACTACGTGGCCACGCGCCCGAAGATGGACCGCGCGCTCGGCACCATCCGCGACGAGCTGCGCGAGCGCCTGCAGCAGTTCAAGGAGGAGGGCAAGCTGCTCGAGGCGCAGCGTTTGGAGATGCGCACGAACTACGATCTGGAGATGATGGAGACGATGGGCTTCTGCTCCGGCATCGAGAACTACTCGCGCCACATCGACGGGCGCTCGCCGGGCGAGCCGCCCTACACGCTCATCGACTACTTCCCGAAGGACTTCCTCTGCATCATCGACGAGAGCCACGTGACGGTGCCGCAGATCCGCGGCATGCACGAGGGCGACCGCTCGCGCAAGATCACGCTGGCCGAGCACGGGTTCCGCCTGCCCAGCTGCCTGGACAACCGCCCCTTGCGCTTCGACGAGTTCGAAGAGCGCATTCCGCAGTTCGTGTACGTGTCGGCCACGCCGGGCGACTACGAGCAGAAGGTGTCGCAGCAGCAGGTGGAGCAGATCATCCGCCCGACCGGCCTGCTGGACCCCGAGATCATCGTGCGCGGGAGCGCCTCCCAGATCGACGACATCATCGACGAGTCCAAGGACCGCGCCGCCCGCGACGAGCGCGTGCTCATTACCACCCTCACGAAGAAGATGGCGGAGGATCTGACCGACCACTTGCTTGACCAGGGCGTGAAGGCGCGTTACATGCACTCGGACATCGCCACGCTCGAACGCGTGGAGATCCTGCGCGAGCTGCGCCAGGGCAAGTTCGACGTGCTTGTGGGCATCAACCTGCTGCGCGAGGGCCTGGACTTGCCCGAGGTCTCGCTCGTGGCCATCCTCGATGCCGACAAGGAGGGGTTCCTGCGCAACCACCGCTCGCTCATCCAGACCATCGGCCGCGCCGCCCGCAACGTGTCGGGCCAGGTCATCATGTACGCCGACAAGATGACCGACTCCATGGCGCTTGCCATCGACGAGACGAAGCGCCGCCGTTCCATACAGATGCAGTACAACGAGGACCACGGCATAGAGCCGCAGACCATCCGCAAGGCCATCAACGACATCATGGACTACGTGACCGACGAGGTGGGCAACACCACGGCCGAGCAGGTGAACGCCGAGCTGGCCGCGCTCTCGCGCGAGGAGGTGCTGCGCATCATAGCCTCCATGGAGGACGAGATGGCCTCGGCGTCCCAGAGCATGGATTACGAGGAGGCGGCCCGCCTGCGCGACCAAGTGGTGAAGCTGCGCGCGAGCGTGGAAGGCGCGAGCGAGGAGGACGTGCTGAAGGACTTGAAGAAAGGCGCCCGCAAGGGCAGCGCCTTCGGCAACCGCAAGAACGCCGCCTACGGGTCGAGCCGCCGCTCGTAGGCGCGGGACCGGCGACGGATGCGGGGGCATCGAAGGCCGGCGAGGAAAGGGGCAGGGGAAATGGGCGGGATATCGGTCATGGTCATGCTGTCGGTGATGGGCGCCGTGGCGTTCGTCATCTTGGGCGTGGTGGCGCTTGCGCTGGCGATGTTCGTGGCGGCAACCGTGGTGAGCATCGTGTTCGCGTGCCGCGCGAAGGCACGGCGCGAGCAGGGCAAGCGGCTCAAAGGCCTTGTGGCCGTGCCCATCGTGCTGTACGCGGTGAGCGTCCCCGTGCTCATATGGTTCGCAGTCGTGTGGGTGGTGCCGCTCTCCACCGATAGAGAGGGTGACGAATTCGTCGACTTCTCCCAAGCCGTCACGCGGCACGATCCGGAGGCGTTGCAGGCATGCTTTGACGCCGATGCGTTCGCGTTCCCGGAGGAGGGCCCCGAGTCGCTTGCGGCTCTGCTGAAGATCGCGCGCGACTACGAGGACGAGGAATGCGCGTCCATCGTCATGCGCGAGGCAAGGGCAGAAGGCGTGTTCCTGGCGCATGACGGCCCGGTTTCCCTTGGTCTGCCGGAGGGGTCCGGGCCTGGGCAGGCGCCCGAAAGGGGATCATCGGATGCGGCCTGACCTAGCACCTGGACCGAACCGGGCGATGGGCTCCGCCTGCCCGGGCGCGCGCGGCACCAGGGCAGGCAAGCGCCGCTAGGCCTCGGCTTCCGCCGTTTGCCCACCGGCCGTTTCCGGCTGGACGGCTGGCGCATGGTCGAGGGCGCGCACGCTCTTCGGCAGGTACACCACGAGGCCCAACACCAGGCAGATGGCGCCGTCTACCACGAAGAACGGGGCAACTCCGATGCTCTCCGCCAACATGCCGCCGAGCGCGATGCCGATGGGTGAGGCCAGGCCCATAGCCGCCATGGACAGTCCCAGCGCACGACCCGTCTTCTCCTCGGCCACGTTGCGCTGGATGAGCGTGATGAGCGGCCCGTTGAACCAGGCGCAGGCGATCGCCATGACGGCGCAGAGCGCAACGAACGCCCAAAACATGCTTGGTGCAAGGAAACCGCAGGCCATGGTGGTGGCGCCTACGATAAGGGCCGCCACGCCGATGAGCAGCGCGAGTCTCTTGCCGCCGCCCCAGGCCATGAGCACGATAGATCCGCACACCATGCCGATGCCGAACGCGGCCTCCACGAGCGAGGCTGCGTAGCCGTCGCCGCCGAAGTGGTCGAACGTCATGAGCGGGAAGATGGCGCCCAGAGGCGCGAACGCCACCATGCCCACCGTCACGCCGGCTATGAGGATAACCAGGCCGCGGTTTGCCGACAGCGCGCGCCAGCCGTCGCGCAGGTTCGCCAGCACGTGCTGGTTCTCGGCCGCCTTGTCGATGACGGTGGGTATCTTCGCCAGGGCGAGGCCCGCCACGGCTGCGAGCGCGCCGAAGAAGTCCAGGAACATGACGGTATGGAAGCCGAGGGTGGTGTACAGGAAGATGCCGAACGCCGGCGCGCCGATGGACGCCACGCTCATGAGCAGCTGGTCGAGCGTGTTGATGCGCAGCAGGTGCCTCTCGGGCACGAGGAGCGGCATGGCGGCCATCATGGCCGGCCCGTGGAACGCCTGGCCGATGCTGCGCACGACAACCAGTATCATGAGCAGGGCGAACGATACCTGACCCAGGAGGATGGCCACGCCCAGGCCGAGCGACACCAAGCCGACTCCCAGGTCGGCCACGATCATGACGGTCTTGCGGTTGTGCTTGTCGGCGATGACGCCGCCGAACGGCGAGAGCAGGCCCTGCGGCAGATATGCGCAGATGGCGGCGGCAGACAGCATGAGGGCGCTGCCGGTGGTCTCGGTAATGTACCAGACCACCGCGTAGCCTGCGGCGTAGCTGGTTATCATGGACACGGCCTGGCCGATCCAGATGGTGGCGATGACGGCGAGCCAGCGTTTGGGAAGCGGATGGCCCGCGGCGCTCAGGGTCATGGCAGATTCGGTCATGGGAGAGAGCTCCTTCAAGGTCGATGTATTCGTCGGCCGCGCAACGGGTGTTGGGCGGTGTGCATTTCAGTGTGGGGTTGCGAACGCGGCCGCGCCAGCCATTTCGGTTGGCAAAAGGGGTGCAACGGGAAGTTGCGACGAGGTTCGGCGCGCGTGAGCGTGCCGACTACCGAAATACGTAATACATCGAAACAGAGCTCCTTGGTTGGTTCCAGTCCGCACAGTCTACTGGCGCGTCTGGGCCCTGTCAAGTACGAATGTGCGGTTTTGGGGTTCGAAGCCGCGCTCGGCGAGGGCTGCAACCGATCGTTGCGGCTGGGATACGGCCGGCAGGTTTCGGGCGATGCGGCGTCAGCCTGCGGCGGCGAAGCGGATGTTCAGGTCCACACGGGTGGATATGCCGGCCACCGTTCCAGTGCTCGTGTACTGCCACATGACGAAGTCGAACTGCCCGGTGGGCATGGCCATGTCGTACTCGGCGAACCACACCGGACGGCCGTCGAGGTCATCGCCGCCGAACCGGGCGATGTCGCGCTTGTTGCCGTACACGAGCGTCTCGTAGCCCGCTTGCTCTATGCGCTCGCAGAACGCGCGGGCGCAGGCGGCCAGCTCGGGGCCCGTGAGGTGGTTCGCGCGTCCGGCGTTGTCGGAGACGGGTTCGTGGTCGAAGGCGACGGGCAGGTCGAGGGGGCGGCCGGCCAGGAGCTCGAGCACGAAGTCGGCCTCCTCGCGGGCTTCGTCGGGCGTGACGGCCTGCGAGAAGAAGTAGACGCCCGTGGCCAGACCTGCCGCCTTGGCGCCATCGACGTTCTCCGCGAAGCGCTCGTCGGCGTACAGCGCGCCCTCGGTGTAGCCGCGGTTGCCTGCACGCACGATGGCGAAGTCCACGCCATCGGCCGCCACGGCCGGCCAGTCGATGGCGCCCTGATGGCTGGAAACGTCCACGCCAAGGTCAGAACGCAGCGCGCCGTCCTCGTAGTAGGCGAGCCGGTCGCCGTTGCGCTCGAGGCCCGTCCAGTCGTAGGGGCTCACGTATGCGGCCGGCGCCGCGGCGTGCGGGGTGCCGGCGCACCGCCCGGCCAAAAGGCCCGCTGCGAGGGCGAGCAGAGCCAGGGCGAACAGCCCGACGAGGACGCGCCGCGACGACGCACGTCTCTGCACCGGCCGCGGCCGGGGTGCATGCGCCCGCGCGGTGTCGCGGCGCGATGGTCGGGGCGAGAGGGTTTTGTTCGTGTTCATGCCGCCATCCTAGCAAACCGCTGCGCGCCCCCGCCCCCGCCCCCGCGCTTCCCATGCGAATACCAGAAGTCCCCGATTCCCGTCTTGGCGGGTACGCTCGCCGCCTCCCTACGCCCCCGCGCCCTGCGCGCCGATGCGGCGGGCGTCGGCCTCGTCGAGGTAGTCGTAGGCCACGAGCTTCTTCAGCACCTGGTATTGCCGCTGGCGGGCGAGGTCGGGGTTCTCGGAGAGCGCGTAGGCGCTCGGCGCGTTTGGTATGCCGGCCAGCAGCGTGCACTCGCCCGCATCGAGTTCCTGCGGCTCCTTGCCGAAGTAGCCTGCGCTGGCATTGCCGATGCCCTCGTAGCCGTCGCCGAAGTAGATGGAGTTCACGTAAAGCTCCAGTATCTCCCGCTTCGTGAAATGCTGTTCCATGGTCAGCGCCATGAACACCTCGGCCACCTTGCGCTCGATGGTCTGCTCCTGCGTGAAGTACTGGTTCTTCGCCAACTGCTGAGTGATGGTGCTGCCGCCCTCTACGATTGATCCGGCTTTGAGGTCGTTCACGAGAGCGCGGCCGGTGGCGATGACATCGAAGCCCGGGTGGGCGTAGAACCGATGGTCTTCCACGGCCACGACCGCCTGCAGATACAGGTCGGGCAGCTCCTGGATGGGCGTGAAGCCGGATGCGCTCTCTATGCGCTGCTCCATCTCGTCCAGCGGGAGTGCGGCCAGAGCCTCGCGGTACTGATTGAAGCCCCGTGCCACGAAGAACGTGACGGCGAGCGCCACCAGGATGATAGCGAAGATAAGCAGGCTCCCGACAAGCCGTGCGACCGGCCGGTCCGGGGTGGTGCGCTGCGTGCTCGGTGCCATGGCGGTGCCTTTCCCTAACCTTGTTTCCCTATGCTCTCTGTTATACCGAGCCTTCCTTAACGCAACCTTACCGACCGCTTGCCCGGGCCTTACATTCCTGAAAGGAAGATCGGCGAGGATATGCTACCGATGCGCTATACTTACGGCGGTTGAGCGGCTGTCCTCAGGAGGAGACGGGCGCGACGGAGCGGTGAGGATGGTGGCGGACATGATGATTTCGACGAAGGGGCGCTACGCCCTGCGGCTCATGATCGATATTGCCAGCCGCGAGCAGGATGGTTCCCCCGTGACCATGCGCCAGGCGGCCGCGCGCGAGGACTTGTCCGTGAAGTACCTCGAGCAGCTGGGCGGCGCCTTGGTGAAGGCCGGCATCCTGAAGAGCATCCGAGGCGTGAGCGGCGGCTACCTGCTTGCCAAGCCCGCCGAGGACATCACCGCCGGCGATGTCTTGCGCGCCACCGAGGGCAGCTGCGCCCCCGTGGCCTGCCTCGAGGACGGCGCCGAGGCCTGTCCGCGTCGCGGCGAGTGCGTGGCCGTGAACTTCTGGCGAGGCCTGGACCGCACCATCGAGGGCTACGTGGACGGCGTCACCCTGGCCGACCTCGTGAAGATGGGCTAGCGAGGCCCCGGGCGCCCGCTTGATGCGCAATCCGACGGAGACGGCGGCCGAGTCGCGCAGACCGCCTTGCCCTGCATGGGCGCCCCTTCCCCGGTGCGGGGCTCTGGGAACCGGTGGCTTCGGCTAAAAATCGCGCCGGCGGTAGGCGGCAAGGCATGCGGCGCAGGATACGGCGTAGAGTGCGAAGGCGCTCGCCGCCAAGGCGCCCGCCACCGCGAGGAACGTCTCGGACGACGTGGCGAGCGAGACGAGCCCTCCGAGGAACGCGGGTGCCGCCTCCGGCCTGGCCCAGACGTTGACGATCGGGTTGATGGCAAGCACCGAAACCATCATGACCAGCGCCATCGCGTAGCGCGGCCCGTTTCCCATGCCGAAGCTGAAGAACGTGGGCAGCATGATTCCCCCGACCACGAATGCGAGCGCAAGCGACGCGGCAGCGGACCAGGCGAGCCCGATCGCGTCGAAGCCGCCCGGGCGGAGCACGAGCGCCGCATAGGCCGGCACCCCCTGCACGGCCAGCGTGGCAGCCAGGTAGACCGCCACGCCCATCAGCGTGCCCGCCGCGGCGACGGCCGCGAGGAACGCGTAGCGGCCGAGCACGACGCCCGTGCGGGTGAGCGGCATGGTCAGGCGGAACCGGCTCCAATCGCGCCGGTCGTCGTAGAGCGCGAGCGCCTGCGCGATCGAGACTACGGAAAGCATGCCGAAATACGGGATGATGCCCGGATGGCTGCCCATCATGAGGGCGGCCGCGCCTCCCATGCCCAAAAGCAGCAGCAGGTAGCGCCGCAGCAGCTTCTTCACGGTGATGAAATCCATCAGGAACATCGCTTTCATGGGCTGGGCTTCCTTTCCCTTGGTCGGTGCGCTCCGGCGCCCGGCAGAAGCGCCGCCTGCCTGTCGGGGCGGTGCAGGCGGCGCGGGGATGCTGCTTAGAACTCCCGCCTCTCGTACAGCTTCACGGAAAGCATGCACGAGAGCACGGTGAGCACGGCCATGACGGCCAGCACCGCGGCGACCAAGGCGACGGTGCCCGTCGGCGTGCTCGCCCAAGCGGCCAGGTCGAGGACGAATGCGGGCGGCGGGCCGGCCTTCTGCACGAGCACCGTCCCGATGGGCAGCAGGATGATGAACGCCAGCGGAAGGTAGCGCACGGCCTTCGTCATGCCGAAGCGCGCGACGAGCGGCAGGGCGACGAGCCAGAGGGCGAGCGAGAACGCGATGGAGGCTGCAACCATGCCCAGCACTATCTGCCAGTCCATGCCCTCGAAGAGGCCGGCGAACAGCTCGGTTTGCGGAAGAGCGAGCGACAATCCGTACACGATGGCGGTGACCGCCACGCCCAGCACGAGCCCGACCAGCGTCATGACGACGAACGTGGCGTAGCGGCCCTGCACGACGTTCGCACGCGAGAGGGGCAGCGTGAGGCGGAAGCGCTCCCAGTCGTTGCGCTCGTCGAAGGCCACCAGCGTGAAGCCCACCGAGTAGGCCAGCATGAGCGCCATGATGGGCATGATGCACAGGGCGGAGCCGGTGGATACCGTGAGGACCAGGGCCACCACCACACCCAGAAGCAGCTGCGACCGCGCGAGCTTCTTGGCCGTCAGCAGGTCGAACATGAGCATGGTCTTCATCGGGCCTCTCCTTTCAGCATGAGCGACATGTACGTTTCGATGTCGGCCCGCTCCAATACGATTTGGGGGAACCTCGCCGCGAACGACTGGCGGTCAGGGACGAGGACGGTGATACCGTAGGTGTTGCGCTCGTAGCGCATCCCTCCGCGGGGGAAGAAGCCGCTGTCCGCAATGGCGTCAAACTCGGCCGCGCGGCACTGGGCCACGCCGGCCACATCGGTGATGACATCCTTCTCCACCGAGAACACGATGCGGCCCGCATCGATGCACACGATGTAATCCGCGATTTTCTCCAAGTCGCTGGTGATGTGGCTGGACATGAGGATGCCGCGGCTCTCGCAGTCCATGTACAGGCGAAGCGTGTCGAGCGCTTCCTCGCGGGCCATGGGGTCGAGCCCGGCCGTGGCCTCGTCGAGCACGAGCAGGTCGGGGTTGTGGGCCAGCGCGCACGCCAGCGACAGCTTCATGCCCATGCCGCGCGACAGGTCCTTCACCGTCTTGTCCTGGGGCAGCTGGAACGCGTGGGCGAACGTGCGGAACGCGCCGGGGTTCCAGTCCTTGTAGCTTTGGGCCATGAGCTTGCTCACCGTGTCCACCGTGAGCTCCTCGGGGAACGAGCACGTGTCGAACACCACGCCGATGCGTTGTTTGAGCTGGGCGAGGCGCTTCTCAGGCGCGCCGGTGACCTCCTCGCCGAAGAGCGAGATGGAGCCGCCGTCGGGGCGGATGAGCCCGAGTATCGCCTTGATGGTGGTGGTCTTGCCGGCGCCGTTGGAGCCGATGAAGCCCACGACGCTGCCGGCCGGCACGCTTAGGGAGATGCCTTCCAGATCGAAGTCGTCGTAGTGCTTTTCCAGATTCTGTATGCGCAAAAGGTCGCTCATCAGTCGTCACTTTCTTCCGTGGTCGAACGGTTTGGGGATGGTGCCCGGCGGGCGCCATCCCCGGTCAGTCCTCCATGAGGAGGTCGAGCATGTCGTGGAGCTCGCCCGGCGCGACGCCCGCGCTGCGGGCCTCTTCCACCGCGCGCGCCATCAGATCCTCGATGTGCTTCAGGCGCTCCTCGCGCAGAAGCTCCATGTTGCCGCCGGCGACGAAGCTCCCCTTGCCCTGCACTGTCTCGATGAACCCTTGGGCCTCGAGGTCGGCGTAGGCGCGCTTCGTGGTGATGACGCTGATGCGCAGGTCGTTCGCCAGCGCGCGCATCGAGGGAAGCTGAGCGCCTTCCGCGAGCGTGCCGTTCAGGATGAGGTTCTTCATCTGGGCAGTGATCTGCTCGTAGATGGGCTTGTCGCTTGCGTTCGAGATGATGATGTCCAACGGTGCTCCTCGTCTTGTTCTTTGAGGGGGCGCCTGGCGTCCCAAGCACTCCCGGTGGCGGAGCCGCGACGTCTCGCCGCTTCGCCCGACGGCCGGGAAACACGTTCTTCCCCCGCCGCCCCGAGGGTTCCCCACCTTGCACCCCGCCTCGCGACAGTGTGCAAAGTGTATATACCCTCTATGCACACTATAAACACCATGCATGCACACTGTCAAGGGATGGCAGGGAGATTTCACGGGTATTGAAAGTACGGCTGCATTACGTTATAACGAGGTGTCGGAGCGGCCTTGTCTGCTTGCGCATGCCGCCCCTGTCCCTAGATGAGTCCTCCAGCTGCTTGGAAAAGGACAGCGGACTCGTTTACGGCATTGCCTATCTTGTGGAAATCCGGTAAGGGAAAGAGGTTCTTATATGGCTGACGTGCTGTTTTTGGAGTACCCGAAGTGCTCCACCTGCAAGAAGGCGAAGGCGTGGCTCGATGCGCACGGAGTGGCGTATGCCGACCGGCACATCGTGGAGGACAACCCGACGGCCGACGAGCTGGCGGTGTGGCATGCGATGAGCGGGCTGCCGCTGCGGCGCTTCTTCAACACGAGCGGCATGGTGTACCGCGAGCGCAACGTGAAGGCGCTCCTCGACGCGGGCATGGGCGACGAGGAGGCGTACGCGCTGCTTGCAGAGGACGGCATGCTGGTGAAGCGGCCGCTCGTGGTGGGCGAGGGCTTCGTGCTCGTGGGCTTCAAGGAAGCGGAATGGGAGCAGGCGCTGCTGGGCTAGCGGGCAGTCTGGCGGCGCCGGCGCTTGCGGCGCCGGGCCGGATATATCATGGGACGGCAAGGCGCGCGCCGGAAAGCTGCCTTTTTGGCAGATTTCGAAGGTTATTCGTCGTCGACGGTCGCCCGGCTAGCCCCTGTGTCGCGTTCCGACGGCGACAGGCTGCGTTTCCCCAGTTCAAATGAGGTTCGTCTGCGATGTGTTCCCGGAGCCTGTCCAAGCGACGACGAATAACCTTCGATTTCTGCCACGAACGATGGCTTTCCTCGCCCAACGAGGTTTCTTGCTCGCGGCTCGGCGATGCACGACGGGCTTGTGCGCATCAGAGCTCGTCGGTGTCGAGCCAGAGCGTGAAGGGGCCGTCGTTCACCAGGGACACGTCCATGTACGCGCCGAAGCGGCCCGTTTCCACGCGGGCGACGTCGCGTCGGGCGCGTTCGACGAACCACTCGTAGAGGCGGTTGGCCTCGTCGGGTGCACCGGCGCCCGTGAACGAGGGGCGGTTGCCCTTCCTGCAGCTGGCGTACAGCGTGAACTGCGACACCACCAGCACCTCGCCCCCGACGTCGGCCAGCGACAGGTTCGTTTTGCCGTCGGCGTCCTCGAAGATGCGCAGGCGCGCGATCTTGCTCCAAAGGCGCTCGGCCTGCTCCTCGCCGTCGCCGTGGCCCACGCCCAGCAGGATGAGCAGGCCGTGCCCGATGCTGCCAACCGTCTCGCCGTCGATGTCCACCTGCGCGCTGCTCACGCGCTGAATGACTGCCCGCATGGATGCTCCCTTTCCTAAGCCTGCTTCTTTGCCGCGGCGCAGGGGCGCGCTTGGCGCGTTGCCGCGAGGTGCGATGCCATCGCAGGATCCGGCGCCGCTGCGCCTGCTCCGCCCTGCCGCCGCTTTCGCTCGGTGCCTGCGATGCTGTTGTTTTGCCGTTCGGTTCAGTATAGCGGGGTTTACATGGATGCCGGGCGGGCGTATAACGATCTGCATCCGAACAGCGGCGGCCCTTGCGCCGCCGCCCCGACGTAAGGAGCGAAGCCCATGACGTACGCGATCGTCTACGACAGCAGGACCGGCAACACCGAGGAGCTCGCGCGCGCCGTGGCCGAGGCACTGCCCGCCCAAGGGCGCCTGGCGTTCGGGCGCGTGGGCGAGGTGGACGCCGCCTCCGTGGCGCAGGCCGACCGCGTGTACGCGGGCTTCTGGACGAACCGGGGCGACTGCACCGACGAGATGGGGGAGCTGCTGGCCGGCTTGGCGGGCAAGGAGGTGTTCCTGTTCGGCACGTGCGGGTTCGGCGCCGACGAGACGTACTTTGCCGGCGTGGCGGCCCGCGCGGCCGCGCATCTGCCAGAGTCGGCGCAGCTCATAGGCACGTTCATGTGCCAGGGCCGCATGCCTTCGAGCGTGCGCCGCCGCTACGAGCGCACGGCCGAGGCGAATCCCGTGCAAGCCGCCCGCATGGCGCAGCTCATCGCGAACTTCGACGAGGCGGCCGCGCACCCGAACGACGGCGATCTTGCGCGCCTGCGCGCCA
>HHCFC01400__coassemble_821_pt1 | contig 13071 bp, 12 predicted proteins | sample HHCFC01400__metabat2_low_PE_042 | metagenome-assembled genome bin HHCFC01400 | reverse complement strand
CCGGCGACAAGTCGTCCGGAGGGAGAAGCCGCGAGAAATGGAACGGATGGTACCGATCGGCCATCCCCTTGGCGGAAAAACGCTATCGCGAGCATCTAGGACGATTGGAGTGAACGATGGACATTCACGAGTATGCTATCAAGCGCGGTGTCACCCAGGAAATGCGCGATCAAGCTCGCCGTGCTACGCAGGCTAAGGTCGATGCGTACGACCTTAGCCAGGCGCGCAAGGAGCGCGATCTGACTCAAAGTGAGGTAGCAGCCAAGATGGGCGTCTCCCAATGCCGCGTATCGGAGCTCGAGGCCGGTCGGCTCGCCACGATGCGTGTCGATACACTGTCGCGCTACATTTCGAGCCTTGGTGGTAAGCTCGTTATCAGCGCTGAATGGCCCGACAAGACCATCCCTTTGACCATCTAAAATCCCAAAATCCGACACTGCATTGCTGATTGCCTGCATTGTGCGCATGCAGCGCGGCCCGCAGAGCTCAAAACCGCCCACCGACCTCGTTTTCCGCTATTTTTCTGACAGGACTTCACCAAATGGGGAACAAGCCTTATCATGTGGTATAGCTTGAGTGAGACGTACCCGATAGGGTATTTCATATAGATACAATTCCATATGATCGCCCCCGTATTGCGTGCTCTTCGCTCATGCCCGGTTCATGGAACCGGCCTTTTTATGTAAACCGAGCAATGTGAACAACGCATATCAGAAACCAAAACGAAAGGGGGAGGCATGCCCGAGATCATCTGGCTGCTCATCGGTGCCGTGATAGGCATCGCCCTCGGCTTCGTCGGTGCCCGCTTCCTGGCCAGCTCGTCCGCGAAACGTGCGGCGCAAGAGGCCGAGACCGTGGTGGCCGACGCGAAACGACAAGCCGAAACACTGCGTCGCGAGGCCATCGTCGAAGCCAAGGACGAGGTCCTGAAGCTGAAGCAGGAGGCCCAGGCCGAGAACAAGGAGCGCATGCGCGAGGTGCGCGCCGCGGAGAACCGCGTGTCGCAGCGCGAGGAGTCGCTCGATCGCCGCGTGGAGTCGCTCGACGCCCGCGAGCATCAGATATCGTCCCAGCAGGGCCAGCTCGACCGTCGCGAGCGCGACCTCGAGGAAGCTGCCCGGGAGATCGACCGCCGCCTGGAGCGCGTGGCCGGCATGACGCCGGAGGAGGCGAAGGCCGAGCTGCTCGACACCCTCAAGGACGAGGTCGTGCACGAGTCCGCCGCCATCATCCGCGACTCCGAGGCCCGCACGAAGGCCGAGGCCGACAAGAAGGCCCGCTCCATCCTGAGCCTGGCCATCCAGCGCGTGGCGGCCGACCACTCCGCCGAGAACACGGTGAGCGCCATCCATATCCCGTCGGACGACCTCAAGGGCCGCATCATCGGGCGCGAGGGCCGCAACATCCGCTCGTTCGAGCAGCTCACCGGCACGAACCTCATCATCGACGACACCCCGGAGTGCGTGACCATCTCGTGCTTCGACCCGGTGCGCCGCGAGATCGGCCGCGTGACCATGGAGAACCTCGTGGCCGACGGGCGCATCCATCCGGCGCGCATCGAGGAGATGTTCGGCAAGGCCGAGGCGTTCGTGAACCAGCGCGTGCAGGAGGCGGGCGAGCAGGCCGCCTTCGACACGGGCATCCACGACCTGCATCCCGAGCTCGTGCGCACGCTCGGCCGCCTGCGCTACCGCACCTCCTACGGCCAGAACGTGCTGAACCACTCGCTCGAGGTGGCCTACCTCTCGGGCGTCATGGCCGCGGAGCTGGGGCTCGACCCCATCCCGGCCAAGCGCGCGGGGCTCTTGCACGACCTGGGCAAGGCCGTCGACCACGAGGTCGAGGGCAGCCATGCCGTCATCGGCGCCGACCTGGCGCGCCGCTTCGGCGAGAAGCAGGACATCGTCCATGCCATCGAGGCGCACCACAACGACGTGGAGCCCTCGAGCGTGCTCGCCGTGCTCGTGCAGGCCGCCGACGCCGTGTCGGCCGCCCGCCCCGGCGCCCGCAAGGAGACGCTCGACGCCTACATCAAGCGCCTCGAGAAGCTCGAGGAGATCGCGAACTCCTACAAGGGCGTGGAGCGCACGTACGCCATCCAGGCCGGTCGCGAGGTGCGCGTGATGGTGGAGCCCGAGGTGGTCGACGAGGCCGCCACGACCGTGCTCGCCCATGACATCGCGCACCGCATAGAGAACGAGATGCAGTACCCCGGCCAGGTGAAGGTCGTGGTCATCCGCGAGAGCCGCGCGGTCGGCGTCGCGAAGTAAGGCGACCCCGGCATGGCCGACGGCTCGCTGGAAGCCTTCATAGAGAACGTCAGCGGCGACAGCCATCTCCGGGTCGAGGCGGACCTCGGGGATGGCTTCGTCCGTTTGAGGAGCGCGGAGGCCGAACGGCGCCAGGCCGCCCACGACATCCGCTCCACGGAGGACATCGTCATAGAGATGCTGCGCAATGCGCGCGATGCCCATGCCAAGAGCGTGTTCGCGGCCGTGTCCCGCGAGGGCGGCCGCCGGCGCATCGTCATGGTGGACGACGGCGACGGCGTTCCGCCCGCTCTGCACGAGCGGGTGTTCGAGCCGCGCGTCACCTCCAAGCTCGACACCATGCACCTGGACAAGTGGGGCGTGCACGGCCGCGGCATGGCCCTGTACTCCATCGCCGTGAACGCCGAGACGGCGCGCATAGCCGCCTCGGATGCAGGTCTGGGTTCCTCGTTCGTCGTGGAGACAGACCTGGCACGCGTGGGGGAGAAGGCCGACCAGTCCAGCTTTCCCGTCTTCGAGCGCACCGACGCGGGGACCGTGGCCGTGCGGGGGCCGAAGAACATTCTGCGCACCGTGTGCGAGTTCGCTCTCGAGTGCCGCCGCGACTGCACCGTCTACCTGGGCTCCGTGACCGACGTCGTGGCCACGCTCTACGCGTTCGGCCTCTCGTCGCTCACGGCGGCATCGCGCGCGTTCGGGCATGCCGACGAGCTGCCCGTGTGCAAGCGCCTGGCCCTCGCCGCCGACCCGGCGGAGCTCGCAGGCCTCGCCGGGTCGCTGGGGCTCGCCCTGTCCGAGCGTTCGGCGCGCCGCGTGCTGGACGGCGAGATAGCGCCCCTGTCCCCGCTGCTCGACCGCGTGCGCATCGGCAACGACGCTCCCGAGCCTGCAGCCCCGCGCACCGCCGCCCCGTCCGCCTCCGAAGACGCGCGGGGTCTCAAGCTGGCCCGCGAGGATCTGGACGACTTCGCGGGCCAGGTGGCCGCCGCCTACCGCGACGTCGCGCAACGCTACTACCTGGAGCCCGACGTGCAGCCCGAGGTGCGCGTGGGCAAGGACGGCATCCGCATCCATATCCCCGTGAGCAAGCTCCGCTAAGTTCCGCATAAGCTGCGCCATCTGGTCGGCGTACTGCCATATCCGCAGGTTGCACGCCATACCATTAATAGCTAGAATAACGGTACCGTGAAAAAGCGGCGCGCGGGCGCCGCACGCATATTGAACGCACGCCAAACGCACGAGCAACGTACTCAAACGACGAAGGATATGCATGACCGCACCCGAGCACAAGCCGGAGATCGGCTGCCTGAAGGTTTCATCGAAATCGTCGCCTGCTTCCGTGGCCGGGGCCATCGCCGGCATGGTGAAGGACGGCGTGGGCGTGGAGATACAGGCCGTCGGGGCCGGAGCGGTGAACCAAGCCGTGAAGGCCATCGCCATCTCGCGCGGTTTCCTCTCGCCCGTGGGCATCGAGATCGCCTGCGTGCCCTCCTTTGCGGACATCGTCATCGACGGCGAGTACCGCACGGCCATTCGCTTCGCAGTCGAGCCGCGCTACACGCGCGGCGTGTCCATGCCTGTTGTCGACGGGGAAGCGGAAGCCCACCCGTCCGACCTTGCACACTGAGGATACCCATGCACACCCATACCCCTTTCACGAACCTCGCGTTCTGCATCCGCACGTTCGGCTGCCAGATGAACAAGCACGATTCCGAGCGCGTCGCCGGCATGCTCGAGGGCCTGGGCGCGCTGCCCGTCGATGCCATCGAGGACGCCGACCTTGTCGTGTTCATGACGTGCTGCGTGCGCGAAGCCGCCGACACGCGCCTCTACGGCCAGGTGGCCTCGCTCAAGAACACGCCGCTGCGCGCCGGCACCCCGCTGTCGAAACGCGTCGTGGCCGTGGGCGGCTGCATCGGGCAGCGCGACGGGCAGAAACTCGTCGACGAGCTGCCGCATTTGGACGTGGTGTTCGGCACGCACAACCTGGGCTCGCTGCCGCGGCTGCTCGAGGAGGCGCTCGACGAGGGCGGGCATCACGTGGAGGTGCTCGACGCCGGCTCGTCGTTTGCCTCGGAGCTGCCGACGGCGCGCGAGCACGCGTGGGCCGCTTGGCTTCCCATCGCGCAGGGTTGCAACAACTTCTGCTCGTACTGCATCGTGCCCTACGTGCGCGGCCGAGAGAAGTCGCGCCCGCTCGAGGATATCGTAGCCGAGGCGGAGGGCTACGTGGCCGCCGGCGTGAAGGAGATCACCCTTCTGGGCCAGAACGTGAACTCCTACGGCCGCGACCTGTACGGCTCGCCCCGCTTCGCGGCCGTGCTCGATGCGCTCGACGCCACGGGCATCGAGCGCCTGCGCTTCGCGACGAGCCATCCGAAGGACCTCACCGACGAGGTCATCGGCAGGTTCGGCACGCTGCGCTCGCTCATGCCGGCGCTGCACCTGCCCGTGCAGTCCGGCTCCGATGCCGTGCTCGCCGCCATGAACCGCCGCTACACGCGCGCCCATTACCTGGAGCTCGTGCGCAAGCTGCGCGAGGCACTGCCGGAGATCGCGCTCTCCACCGACATCATCGTGGGGTTCCCCGGCGAGACGGCGAAGGACTTCGAGGACACGTACCGCCTTGTGGACGAGGTGGGCTACCACCAGGTGTTCACGTTCATCTACTCCAAGCGCGAGGGCACGCCTGCCGCCTCGGTCGACGATCCCACGCCGCGCGACGTGATCCAGGGGCGGTTCGACCGTCTGGTCGATCTCGTGCAGAAGCGGGCCTTCGAGGCGAACCAGGTCGACCTGGGGAGCACGGTCGACGTGCTGGTGGAGGGCGCTTCCAAGCGCGATGCGGGCCTGCTCGCGGGCAAGAGCCCGAAGAACCAGACCGTGCATGCGCCGCTGCCCGAAGGCGCCTCGATCGAGGAGCTGGCCGGTACCACGGTGCGCGTGCGCATCGACGAGGCGAAGACGTGGTATCTGGCAGGCGAGGTGGCGGAAGGCGCCGAGCCGACCGCGGAGGCGGCGGATGGGCGCTGACCCCGTCGTCTGCATCGTCGGCCCCACGGCCTCGGGCAAGTCCGCCCTTGCGCAGGCCGTCGCCCTCGCGCTCGATGGCGAGGTGGTGAGCGCCGATTCCATGCAGGTGTACCGCGGCATGGACATCGGCACGGGCAAGCTCGCCCCCGACGAGCGGCTTGTGCCCCACCACGGCCTCGACCTCGCCGACCCCGGCGAGCCGTACTCGGCGGCCCTCTTCCAGGAATACGCCCGCGCCTGCTTCGAGGACATCGCCGCGCGCGGGAGGCGCGCCGTGCTGTGCGGCGGCACCGGCCTGTACGTGCGCGCGGCCATCGACGCCTACGAGTTCCCGAAGGGGGAGCAAACGGGCAATCCTGTGCGCGAGCATTACAACCGCCTTGCCGGCGAGCAAGGCGCCGACGCCCTGTGGGAGCTGCTGCGCGAGCGCGATCCCGCGAGCGCCGCCATCGTGCCCGCCGCCGACGTCAAGCGCGTCGTGCGCGCCTTCGAGCTGTTGGAGGACGGCACAAGCCTGGCCGAGCAGCGCGCGAAGCTGGCGAGCATCCCACAGCTGGTACCGGCATGCTTCATAGGGCTGTCCGTGGATCCGGCGGCGCTCAACGCGCGCATCGACGCGCGCGTCGACGCCATGTTCGACGCCGGGCTCGTGGACGAGGTGGCGCATTTGCTGCAAAGCGGATTCCGGGACGGCATCACGGCTCCCCAGGCTATCGGGTACAAGGAGGTCGTCGCCGCCCTCGACGGGGAGACGACGATGGAGGAAGCTGCGACGCGCATCAAGACGGCCACGCACCGCTACGCGAAGCGGCAGCGCACTTGGTTCCGCAAGGACCGGCGCATCCGCTGGATAGATGCAACCGACCCTGACCCCGCGGCCCAGGCAGCCGAGGCGCTGTCCTTGGTGGGAGGCGTCGTTGCCTGAGCGTTTCCGCAGCAGGGCGAGCTTGTGGTATGATACGGTTCTGCAGGTCGACCCTGCCGAGCCTTCAAGATCGGAGCACCTATCATGCAGACAGCACACGCGTTTCTCTAGCGGTTGCGACCGCTCCCGACTGTCTCCGCACGCCGCCATCCGCACCGGCGTGTCCCTTCTTGCTTCGAAAGGTTGACTCCATGTCTGAATTTGAATCCGTAATCACGCGGGGCGCGACCCCCGTTTCCGAAGAGCGCCGCGAGAAGGCCGTGCTGGTGGGCGTCGACCGCCCCGGCGCCTCCTGGCCGCTGGCCTCGTCGCTTGCCGAGCTCGAGCGTCTCGTGGACACGGCGGGCGCCGACGTTGCGGCCGTCACCACGCAAAAGCTCGACGCGCCGAACCCGCGCACGTTCGTCGGCTCGGGCAAGGCCGAGGAGGTTGCCGAGCTGGCACGCGCCCACGCGGCCGATCTCGTGGTGTTCGACGACGAGCTCACGCCCTCGCAGCAGTCGAACCTCGAGAAGGTAGTCGGCAAGGAAGTGAAGGTCATCGACCGCACGGCGCTCATCCTCGACATCTTCGCGCTGCATGCCACCAGCAAGGAGGGCCGCCTGCAGGTGCGGCTCGCCCAGAACGAGTACCTGCTGCCGCGCTTGCGCGGCATGTGGGCCCACCTGGCCTCGAACCGCATGGGCGGCGGCGTGGGCTCGCGCTTCGGCGAGGGCGAGAGCCAGCTCGAGGTCGACCGTCGCATGGTGCGCAAGCGCATCACGTCCATCAAGCGCGAGCTCAAGCACCTGGCCGAGGTACGCGCCATCCAGCGCGAGAGCCGCTACGAGAGCGGCATGTTCAAAGTGGCGCTGGCCGGTTACACGAACGCCGGAAAGTCGAGCCTGCTCAACCGCTTGACGAACGCGGACGTGCTGGCCTACGACAAGCTGTTCGCCACGCTGGACTCCACTACGCGCAAGTTCGAGCTGCCCGAAGGGCGCGAGATCACCGTCACCGACACGGTCGGGTTCATCCAGAAGCTGCCGACCACGCTCATCGAGGCGTTCAAGTCCACGCTCGACGAGATCACGGGAGCCGATCTCGTGCTGCATGTGGTGGATGCGTCGTCGGACGAGTACGAGGCGCAGATCGCTGCGGTGGAGGACGTGCTCGGGCAGATCGAAGCTCAAGACTTGCTTCGCGTGCTCGTATTCAACAAATGCGACCTGCTCGACAAGGAACATTTCGATGCTCTCAAGGCGCGTCATCCACAGGCCCAATTCGTATCGGCGGCAACAGGGGAGGGCATAAGCGAGCTTGTCGGGCATATCGCCCGTGTCGCCTCGGCGCAGGACGAGCATCTCGCCATAGTGATTCCCTACAACCGGGGAGATCTCGTCTCCCTCGCGCACGAGCGTTGCCATATCCTGTCGGAAAAGCACGAGGAGGACGGTACGCACCTCGTCATGTTGGCTGCTCCGTCCTTTGCCGGCCTGTTTCGCCCCTACGTGGCGGAGAAGGACCGTTAGGCACGTCCCTTTCAGAAAGCTGCAAACTACTTGATTAGAGTAACTCTAACCAAGTAGTTTGCGACCGGATGACGCGATCTCGGATCACCGGTCGGTCTCGGGACGAACGAGCGCCCCACATCCCAAGGCCGGCGTTTCTCCTGCAGGGGCCGTAATCCAACAGGGCGTCTCGCTCCTTCGGCAGGGCCCCGCAAGGCGTCGCCTACAGGCGACGGAACACCGCCACTACCTTGCCCGCGATGGAACAGTCGGTGGTGATGATGGGCTCCATCGCGGAGTTCTCCGGCTGCAGGCGGATATGGTCGGATTCCTTGTAGAAGCGCTTGACCGTCGCGCCGTCGTCGATGATGGCCACGACGATGTCGCCGTTGTTGGCGACGGGTTGTTCTTTCACCACCACGTAGTCGCCGTCGTTGATGCCCGCCTCGATCATCGATTCGCCCCGTACCGACAGCAGGAACGACGGTGCATCGCCCACGATGTCGGTGGGAAGCGAGATGGTGTCGGTGATGTTCTCCTCGGCGAGGATGGGGGAGCCGGCCGCCACATTGCCCACGAGCGGCACGTTCACCACCTTGTTGAAGCTGGGCTTGATGACGTTGGAAGTGCTCTCTGCATCGCCAAGCGGATAGGTGAGCGCGATGGAACGCGACTTGAGGGGATCGCGCTTGATGAGCCCCTTGTCCTCGAGTGCTTTGAGGTGCACGTGGACTGTCGAGGGGGAGGAAAGGCCCAAGCTTTGGCAGACCTCGCGCACCGTGGGACCGTAGCCCTTCTCGCGGATGCACTCCTCGATGCAGTCGAGCACCGCCTTCTGGCGTTTCGTCACTTTGTCGGACATGCCCCGTTCCTTTCCCTTGAACGAACAAATGTTTTAATTACGTATTGACATGAACTTTTGTTCGTTCTATTATATATGCGAACAAAGGTTCTACGCAAGGCCTAGGAGGCAGAAAGATGAAGAATTTCGAGATGCGGTGCCCCTTCGATGGCACGTCGGCCCTGCAGCCGGAGTTCAACCGTGTATCCGCAGCCGGGGCTATCATCGAGTTTCCAGGGAGCGGTTCCCAAGGTGCTTGCGCGCCGCTGCAGCATTCGCACGCGCGTCAGGTACCGTCTGCTGCGTGCCGTGCTCGCAGACTTGGCGCTACGGAGATGGCGCGGGTTCTTCGTCATGGCAGTGCGGCAGGTCGCGCTTACGGCCGTGTGAGGCCGTGGCAAGGCGCTCTTGCCGGATGCGTCTTCTCCGTTTTCGCCTTCCTCAGCATTTTCATCAGCTTCTAGCGACCTCGGAACGCCCTTGGATGCTGCATTTCTGTGACTGCGCGGCATCCTCGCCACCATGGCGCTGCCGTTCCATCGCCTTTTCACCCCGCAGGACCCTTCCTCCTTGCAGATCCGTGTGGTAGACTGCCTTTGAACCGAAATCCCAGACAGGCTGCTGTGAATGCGGCCTTCGAGAAGGAGACAAGGAACATGAAGTTCTAACGAAAGCCTTCGGGCACCCGCCAGGTCATGCAAGCTCCGCACCGGGTGCGCTTTCGTTGCTGTTCCTTGATGTTCCTATCCCTAGCCTCGCCGTCTCGTCGGCGCCAGGTTGCCAGCGCGAAAAGCATTGAATCCGGTGCCTCTCGAAGGGAGGCCCTTCCATGTTCGTTTCAGCCCGCCATCTTACCTATACCTACGACGGCGCCGATGCCTTGGCGCTCGATGACGCATCCGCCGTGTTCGCGCCCGGCTGGACCGGCGTGGTCGGCCCGAACGGGGCCGGCAAGAGCACGTTGCTCAAGATCGTATGCGGGATGCTCGAGCCCCAGAAAGGAAGCGTTTCTCCGCAGGTCGCAGGATCGTTCTGCGCCCAGTCGACCGATGTCGCGCCAACGGGGCTCGAGGAGTTCTCCTACGACTACCGCCCCGAGGCCGTGCGCCTGCGTTACCTGCTCGGCATCGACGACGCATGGCTATGGCGCTACGACACCCTGTCGCATGGCGAGCGCAAGCGTATCCAGATAGCATGCGCCCTCGCAGCCGATCCTGTGCTGCTTGCGCTCGACGAGCCCACAAACCACCTCGACGCCGAAACCCGCGAATTGGTGGCGCGTGCGCTTGTCGAGTATCGCGGGACGGGCCTTCTCGTCTCGCACGACCGCGCGTTGCTCGACGGGCTGGTGAGCTCGTGCGTGTTCGTGGATCGAGGGCGTGCTGTCACCGTGCCCGGCACGTACTCTCAGGCGAAGGAGCAGCAAGACCTACGCCGCCAGACTGCCGTAGAGGAGCGGTCCCATGCCCGTCGCGAACTGGCGCGCCTCAAGACGGAGAGCAATCGTCGAGACGGGGTGGCGGCGCGTTCGGCTGCACGGCGTTCGGCTCGGCATCTCGACCGGCACGACCATGACGGGCGCGCGAAGATCAAGCTGGCCATCTATTCCGGCCAGGATGGCAAGACCGGACGGCTCTCGTCGCAGATGGGGAAGAAGGTCGAGCGTGCAGAGAAGCGCATGGCCGAGGTTCGCGTCGCCAAGGTGTACGAGGGTGCGCTCGACCTGGAAGCCGAGCCCGCTGCGCGCACGGTGCTCGTCCGATGCGAGGCCGGGTCCCTGACGCTGGGCGAGGGGCGCATGCTGCACCATCCGCAGCTGTACGTGGGCAACACCGACCGCATCGGCCTGGTGGGCAGGAACGGTGCAGGCAAATCGACGCTGCTTGCCGAAGTGCTGCGGCAAATGCCGGAAGAGGGCATGGTGTACGTCCCGCAAGAGATAGGAAGTGACCGGGCGCGCGCCCTTCTCGCCTCGGTGAAGGCTCTCGCGCCGGCAGAGCGCGGGCGCCTGCTCTCCATTGTCGCCCGGCTCGATTCGCCGCCGGCACGCATCTTGGAGGGAGACGACTTGAGCCCCGGCGAGGTGCGCAAGCTCCTGTTGGCGCAGGGCCTGACAGGACGACCGCATCTCATCGTCATGGACGAGCCGACGAACCACCTGGATATACGCTCTGTCGAAGCCTTGCAGGACGTGCTGGCCGATTGTCCCTGCGCCCTGATGCTCGTGTCCCACGACGAGCGCTTCCTCGACGCGCTCACCGCAACACGATGGGTGTTCGACGTTGGCCGTGCCGAAGGGGGAGGGCTCGGCGACACCCATGTAAGGGTGGAGCTTTGACCTTTTCCCCGTGGTCGAACACCGGTGAAGCCGAGATCCATACCCACTTCGGACCACCTCCTTTCCGCAGGGGGCGGTTTTTTTGCAGGGATCGACAATGCGGATTGAAGCACAATATCTTGTATGCTAGGCTGATCCAAAATCGAGCAAAGGAGCCTTTCATGCGCTGTCCTTCCTGCGGAAACCCCGAATCAAAAGTGGTGGACTCGCGCCCTTCCGAGGATGGCACGGCTATCCGGCGCCGACGCGAATGCCTTGATTGCGGCCGTCGATTCACCACCTACGAGCGCTTGGGCGAGAACCCGCTCATCGTTATCAAGGCGGATGGGTCCTCCGAAGCCTATGACCGCCAGAAGCTCATGCGCGGCCTGCTCATTGCCTGCGGGAAGCGGCCTATCTCACCCGAGCAGATAGCGTCGCTCGTCGATAGTATTGAAACCGAGCTTCGCAACGCCTCCTGCAACGAGATCAGGTCAAAGGAACTTGGCGATATGGTTCTCGTGCGTCTGGCGAAGCTCGACGATGTTGCCTACGTGCGGTTCGCGAGCGTCTACAAGGACTTCCAAAACGTAGAGGAGTTCGCAGCCGCCCTCGAGGGGCTGCGCTGATGGATCGCCTCGCGATTCCCCTCAAGGCGCTCGATGCCGAACTTCCGGTGCCTGCCTGCGCCTACGCAGGCGATGCTGCCGTCGACTTGCGCTCGACGATCGACGAGACGCTGCAGCCGTTCGAGCGCAAGCTCGTGCCCTGCGGCATTGCCGTCGCCATTCCGGCCGGCTACGCTGGCTTCGTCCTGCCGCGCAGCGGGTTGGCGGCGAGGAACGGCGTATCGCTCGTGAATGCACCGGGGCTCATCGACAGCAACTACCGTGGCGAGATCAAGGCCATCCTCGTCAACCTAGACCCGCGCGAGCCTTTCGAGATCAAACGGGGAGACCGTATCGCGCAGCTGGCCATTATGCGCGTGGCCGAGGCCGTGTTTGAACCGTGTGGGGATCTTCCTGCTACCGATCGGGGCGCCGGCGGGTTCGGCAGCAGCGGCATCGGCGCATAGCGGTTCCGAATAGGTCGAGGCTTTCATATTGCACTTAGAGTTACTCTAAGTTAAAATCGTTATTGGTTAGAGTAACTCTAAGCACGTACTCAAGTCGACTTCCGAGGAGGCCTATGGGCGACGAGGGGCAAAATAGCCGGATCGCCGACGTTCCGGCTACGCAAGCCGATCCGATCTATGGCATCGGCGACGTTGTCGCTTTGACGGGAATCTCGGCTTTCACCATCCGCTATTACGACAAGTGCGGGTTCTTCCCGAACCTTCACCGCGACAAGCGCGGCGTGCGGACGTTCTCCGAGGCCGACGTTGCCCAACTGCACCTGGTCGAGGCGCTTCGCAAAAGCGGCCTGTCCATCGAGGGCATCCAGTACTTCGTGCGCCTCTGCAAGCGTGGCGGCACCACCCGGGCCGAGCGCCTGTCGATCTTGCGGGCGCAAGAGACCGTGCTCGAGTACCAGCGCGAGGAGCTGGACGAGAGCCTGAAACGGCTCCATGCCGCTACGGTGGATTTGGAGGCCGCGGAACGCTCCCAAGGACACGGCATGCTATAGTGCGTGGGCGAAGCGCTAGAAAACGCCCTGTTTCCATGACCTAGGACTCGTCGAAGGGCAAGATAGGGCCTTAGAACGGCTCTCAGAGCCTCGTTTATAAAACCGCAGGTCAGAGACGCGATATTTTGACAGATTGGACGAAATCGACTATGGATGACCAAAATCAGCCACCTAAGCCACCCGGATACTCCGAACCTCCGAACCAAGGCCCGAGGCTGCGGCCCAACGAACGCGACGTTCGCGACCTGAAGGTGGCCCAGAACCTCGTCATGGTGGCAAGCATCGCCGGGCCGGTATCTTTGTTCATTGGAGGCGTGTTCCTTGCAACCGCTGGACTGGTGTGCGCCATCATCGCGCTCAAGAAGCTGAACGCGCTGTCTACCAGGTTGACCGATGTCGCCGCGCCAGCGAAGCGACTTAAACGGTCTTGCATAATCGGTATCGCCGTATGCAGTATCGCGCTGGTGCTGAACGCGGTTTCCGCGTACCTCATGTACCCGGCCGTGCTCGAGGCCCTCGAATCCGGCGATTACGGAAACCTCGCACCCGGCACCGACCTGGGCACAACC
>HHCFC01400__coassemble_1067_pt1 | contig 13100 bp, 10 predicted proteins | sample HHCFC01400__metabat2_low_PE_042 | metagenome-assembled genome bin HHCFC01400 | reverse complement strand
CGACCTCGTACTCCGGCATGCCCTGCGCGAGCTTGTCCAGGTCGTCGAACGTGATGCCCTGCGGCGAGTAGGCGCTGATGGACACCTGACGCGCCTGCGAAAGCCCCATCTCGCCCATGAGCGTGTTCTGGATGCCCGCGATGAGCGAGGTCATGGCGATGACGGCCGCGATGCCGATGACGATGCCGAGGATGGTGAGCAGCGAGCGGCCCTTGTTCGCGGACAGAGCGTGCCAGGTTTCGTAGAACAGGTCCCCGATCCTCATGCGCGCTCCCCTTCGTACAACCGCCCGTCGCGAATGTGCACCACGCGGTCGGCATGGGCGGCTACGTCGGGCTCGTGCGTGATGAGCACGATGGTCTTGCCCGCATCCCGCAGGCGCTTGAACGTGTTCAGCACCATGTCGCCCGTGGCGGTGTCGAGGTTGCCCGTGGGCTCGTCGGCCAGGATGAGCGCCGGGTCGTTCACGAGGGCGCGCGCGATGGCGACGCGCTGCATCTGGCCGCCGGACAGCTCGTTGCTGCGGTGGTCGTACAGCCGCTCGTCGAGCGACACGCTGCGCAGCGCCGCATGGGCGCGCAGCTCGCGCTCCTTGCGCGGGCAGGCCGTGTAGATGAGCGGCAGCACCACGTTGCGCAGCACGGTGGCGCGCGGCAGCAGGTTGAACGACTGGAACACGAAGCCGAGGCGCGTGGCGCGGATCTCGGCGAGCTCGTCGTCGCGGTAGTCGGCCACGTCGACGCCCTCGAGCAGGTAGCGCCCGCGCGTGGGCGTGTCGAGACAGCCCAGCAGGTTCATGAGCGTGGACTTGCCCGAGCCCGACGGGCCCATGATGGCGAGGAACTCGCCCTGCGCCACCGTCAGCGACACGCCGCGCAGGGCGTGCGTGTAGCCCGAAGCGCTCTCGTAGATGCGGTGCAGGTCGACGGCTTCAACCACGTTGGCCATGGCGCTACCCCACCATGACGCTGCCGGCGGAGTCGGCCGCGGCCATGCCGCCGGCCTCCATGCCCATGTCGCCCGGCGCGCCGCCCGCGCCTCCGCTCACGACCACCTCGTCGCCGGCCTTCACCTGGCCCTTCACGACGGACGTGAGACCGTCCGACGCGACGACCTCCACCTCGCGCATGTCCATCTCCTGCGTCTCGGGGTCGGTGAGCACCATCACGAAGCTGCCGCCCGCGCCGTCGGACTGCACGGCCGAGATGGGCACCATGAGCGCGTTGTCGATGGTGGTCGTGGTGATGGTGGCCTTGGCGGTCATGCCGGGCTTGAGGCGCGGGTCGGGCTCGGCGATGAGCAGTTTCACCGCGTACGTGACGGCGCCGCCCATGCCGCCGTACATGGCGCCGCCCGACGCGTCGCCGGAGCCGGCCGACGTGGTGGCGATGCTCACCACGGTGGCGGGCAGCGTGAGGTCGGGGGCGGCGGTGAACGTGACTTCGGCGGTCTGGTCGGCGCTGATCTTGAGGATGTCGATCTCGTTCACGTTGATGGAGACGGTCATCTGCGACAGGTCGGCGATCTGCACGGGCGAGGTCGCGGCGCTCGCCGTGGCCCCGAGCGCCTTGCCGGGCTCGATGTTCACCGCGACGACGCTGCCGGCGATGGAGGCGGTCACCGTGCGCTTGGCGGCGCGCGCGACGGCCTCGTCGTAAGCGCTCTGCGCGTTCTGCAGCGCGAGGTTCGCGTTGCTCAAGGCGAGTTCGGCCGACCTGATGGCGGAATCCGCGCTGGACTCGTCGAAGGACGCCTGCTCGCCGGCGAACGACCCGGCCGCCGCTCCCCCGGCCTCCTTGGCGGCCTCCGCGGCTGCTTGCGCTTGGGCTTGCGCGTTCGCGGCCGCCTGCTGGCCGGCGGACTTGGCGTGGTAGGCGTCGTTCACGGCGTTCTGGGCTTGGGCCACGCCGTTCCTGGCCTCCTCGATCCCCTGGGCCGCCTGGTTCACCGCTTTGTCCAATTCGTCGTTGACCACGGTGAACAGCGTCTGGCCCTCTTCCACCGCATCGCCTTCGGCCACGAGCACCTCGCCCACGATGCCGTCCACCTCGGGCGTGGCGCTCACCGACGCGACGGGTTGCAGGTTGCCGGAGGCCGACACCGTCTCGACGAAGGTGCCCTGCTCCACGAAGCCGGTCTGCGGGGCCATGTTCTGCAACGCCTTGGCCGCCTGGTCGGCCGTGTACCACGCGAACGCGCCGCCCGCGACGGCGAGCACCGCCACGGTCGATGCGACGCCGATGATGATCTTGCGCTTGCGCTGCTTCTTGCGCTTCGCCTTGAGGTCGTTGAACGCCCGCATGTCGGCGAGCGCCTCGGCGTCGACCAGGTCCGCGGGACCCAACGGATCGGTTGAGCCGGGGACGTTGGCATGCGGGATGCCGGCGAGCGCGGCGGTCGCGCCGGGGGCCGCCTGCGGCGCAGGCCCGGCGGCGGGCATCGCGGGGGCGGCGGGCGCCGCAGGAACGATGCGCGCGGAGGCGTCCTCGCCCGCCGCTGCACCGATGGGATGCGCAGACACCGGCGCCGTCGCCCCGCCGTCGCTCCAGGATGCGCGCTCGTCCGCGCCGTCTCCCCGCCGGTTGCGTCGCAGTGCCATCATGAACCTCCCGTGTGAAGAAGCGATCAGTCCCCAAGGCATCGAGCGTAAGCCTCTCCGTTCCAGCATAGGGTGCGGAAGAGGAAAAGGGAAGCCGAATTGGGCGGGTATGCACCGAGCCGTCGAAACCACATATTCCTCAAACTGCGGTTGAGGCGAGCGGGCGGGCGACCCTTTGCGCGGCCGCGGGCAATGCGATACCCTAGCAGGAAAAGGCGCGGGGCGCGGGCGGAAGGACGGCGGCATGGGCGATTTCTCGGAGCGGGTGTTCGCGGTGGTGCGGCAGGTGCCGCACGGCAAAGTGGCATCGTACGGGCAGGTGGCGCGCCTGATAGGCGCTCCGCGGTCGGCCCGCTACGTGGGCTACGCGCTGCACGCGAACCCCGACCCGGACGCCGAGGTGAACCACATCCCCTGCCATCGCATCGTGTTCAAGGACGGGGGCCTGTGCCGCGGCTACGCCTTCGGCGGCCCCGACGTGCAGCGCGAGATGCTGGAAGAGGAGGGCGTCACGTTCTCCGATGACGAGCACGTGGACATGGTCGCCTGCCAATGGGACGGCCGGCTGGACGCCGACGAGGGCGACGGGAGCGTGCCCCTGGCGCCTCCTCCCGACTTCGACTGGGAACGCGAGCTGGGCGACTGACGGAGCAGGCACCGCGCCGATTGGGCCCGCCGGCGTGACGCGCGGGCGTCGACGGCACGCGGGCGGGAACGCGCGACGCGCGCCCTCGAGCGCGGCAGGCGAACGGGAGCGCCCGGAACGGACGCTCCGCGAAAGGAGCGGCATGGAGCAGGGCAAGGTGCAGGTGTACACGGGCGACGGCAAGGGCAAGACCACGGCCGCCGCCGGGCTGGCCCTGCGCGCGGCGGGCGAGGGCCTGCGCGTGTACTTCGGGCAGTTCATGAAGCACGGCGAGACCGGCGAGGTCAGCGCGTTCAGGGCGATGCCCCTGCCGGGCGCGCTGGTGACGACCGAGCAGTTCGGCACGGGCGACGAGCTGTCCGCCCCCGACCCGCTGCGCGACGCGCAGGCGGCCTGCGACGGCCTAGCCCGCGCAATCAAGGCCATGAACAGCGGAAACTACGATGTCGTGGTCCTCGACGAGGCGAACGTGGCCGATTCGCTCGGCTACTTCGAACCGGGCGCCCTGCTGGACGCCATCCGCGAGAAGCCCGAGGGGGTCGAGCTCGTCATCACGGGCCGCGGCGCCAGCGACGAGGTCATGGCCGCAGCCGACCTCGTGACCGAGATGCGCGAGGTGAGGCATTATTACCGCGACGGCGTTCCCGCGCGGCGCGGCATCGAGTTCTAGCGGGCGACGTCGCCCGCCACCGCCTGGGCCACGCGCAAGCCATCGCAGGCGGCGCTCATGATGCCGCCGGCATAGCCGGCACCCTCGCCGCAGGGATAGAGGCCGCTGCCGCAGGACACGCCGGCAGCGGCCGGGCGCGGGCCGGCGGCCGCATCGCCGGCCGTGCGCCGGGCGCTTGCAGCCCCGCCGCCGTCGCGTTGCGCAGCCGCGGCCCCGCTGCCCGCCATCACGGCCTGCAGACCCTCGTCGCGCACGATGCGCACGGGGCTGGAGCTGCGCGTCTCCACGCCGGTCATGACGGCGTCGGCATCGGCGAAGCCGTGCATCCTTGCGTCGAGAAGCGGCAGCGCCTCGGCCAGCGCGTCGGCCACGAACGGCGGCAGGCAGTCCCGCAGGTCGCACCACGCCACGCCGCGCGCGTACGTGGGGCGCACCGCGGCGCTCGGACCGCCCGCACGGCCGGCCAGGAAGTCGCCCACCGTCTGCGCGGGGGCCTGGTACGGCGCGCCGCCGGCCGCCACGGCCGCCTCGTAGGCCGCCCGCTCCATGCGGCGCTGCAGCTCCACGCCCGCCAGCGGGTGGTCGCTCCCGAAGTCCTCCGGCCCCACGCCCACCAGCAGCGCGCTGTTCGCGTTCTCGCCGTCGCGCGCGAAGCGGCTCATGCCGTTCACCACCACGCCGCCCGCCTCGCTGGCCGCGCACACCACCTGCCCGCCCGGGCACATGCAGAACGTGTACACGCCTCGGCCCTCGCCGCCTGTGCCGCCGCCGCGGCTCCTGCCGAAGCCGCCGTCGGACCCTGCGTCCTCGCCCCCTCGCGCGGGCAGGTGCACCGCCAGCTTGTAGTCGGCCGCGCCGAGCGCCGGGTGCGCGGCGGCCGCTCCGTACTGGGCCTCGTCCACGGAGCGCTGGAGGTGCTCGATGCGCACGCCCACCGAGAACGGCTTCTGCTCCAGCGCCAAGCCCGCCTCGTGCACGAGCTCGAACGTGTCGCGCGCGGAGTGCCCGCATGCCAGCACGACGCGCCGCGCCGGCATGTGCTCTGTGCGGCCCGTGCGCACGTCCCGCGCCTCCGCCTCGACAAGCGCGCCGTCCTCGAACCGCAGGCCCGCGAGCTGCGCGTTGAACCGCACCTCGCCGCCCGCCGCGATTATCTGGCCGCGCAGCCGCCGCACCACGTCAACCAGCAGGTCGGTCCCGATGTGGGGCTTTGCCTGCCAGAGTATCTCCTCGGGCGCGCCTGCGTCCACGAACCACCGCAGCACGTGCGGCGCGAGCGGGTTCTTGATGTTCGTGGTGAGCTTGCCGTCCGAGAACGTGCCGGCCCCGCCCTCGCCGAACTGGATGTTCGTGTGCGGGTCCAGGTCGCCGCCCGCATCGAACGCGGCCACGGCGGCCAAGCGCTCGTCCACGTCGCCGCCGCGCTCCAGCACGAGCGGTCGCAGCCCGGCCCGCGCCAGGTAGAGCGCGCAGAACAGCCCCGCCGGCCCCGCTCCCACCACCACCGGGCGCGGCTCCGCCCCGGCGGCGGCCCCCGCGCGCGGCACCGCGAGCGGCTCGTAGGGGACGCGGCGCTTGACGTGCGTGCCCTTCGCGGCGCCCGCCCCACCGCGGGCCTGCGCCGCCGCGAGCGCACGGTCCTCGGCCGCCGCGTCCGCCAGCTCCACGCCAAGGGCGGCCACGAAGTGCACGTCGCGCTTCTTGCGCGCGTCCACGCTGCGCTTGAGCACGCGCACTGCCGCCACCTCGGCCGCCGGCACGCCCAGCGCCTGGGCCGCCGCCTCGCGCACGAGCCGTTCGCCCGCCGCACCCGGCAGCCCTGCGTCGAGCGGCAGCCTCATGTTGGACACCTCGAGCATGCGCTACCCCCTATCGTCCCTCGCCCTGCGCCACGTCATCGGGGCCCATCAGCCGCGTGGCGGCAGCGCGCCCTGCCAGGATGCCGCTCGCCCAGGCCCAATGCAGGTTGTAGCCGCCGCAGGGGGCATCGACGTCCAGCGCCTCGCCGACCACGTGCAGCCCGGGCACGGCGCGGGCCTCCAGCGTGCGCGGGTCGAACGCGGCCACGTCCGCGCCGCCGCGCCGCACCTGGCATTGGCGCTCGTCGCCTATGCCGCGCACCTCCAGCGGGAACGTCTTGAGCGCGGCGGCCAGCGCCGGCACATCGCACTTGGCGAGGGGCGCCCCGGGCGCAAGCCCCGCCTCCTCCAGCACGGCGCGCGCCACCGCCGGCAGCAGCATGCCGCGCAGGAACGCCTCGCGCGAAAGCGGGCGGCCGTCGGCCGAAAGGCGCCTGCGGCGCGCATGCAGGAAACCCGCGCAGTCTTCTTCGGGCATCTGCGGCAGCAGGTCCACGAGCAGCCGATCGCCCGGCTCGGCAAAGCGCGACAGGTTGAACACCGCGATGCCCGACACGCCGTAGTCGCGGAACAGCAGCTCGCCCGTCTCGCGCGCCTTAGGCGCGCCGTCGGGCCCCGCAAGCGTCACGGCGCAGCGCACGCGCAGGTTGTTCAGGTGCCTCACCACGTCGGTGGCGGTGCGAAGCGGCCCGAGCACCGGGCGCGCGGCGGCAAAGCCGATGCCCTCCGGCAGCAGCTCGCGCGCCGTCCGGCCGCCGGTGGCGAGCACCACGGCGTCGGCATGCCCCACCGTCCCGTCGGCGAAGCGGATGTGAAAGCGACCGCCCGGACGATCGGGCACGTCAAGCCGCACGGCGCGCCGCCCGCACGCCTCCCGCACGCCGAAGTCCGCCGCAGCCGCCCGCAGCACGTCGAGCACGCTCGTCGCCTTGTTGGCCAGCGGGTAGAGCCGCCCTTCGCCCTCCTCGCGCCACACGAGCCCCAGGTCGGCGAAGAACGCATGCACCGGGTCCGAGCCGGCCGTCAACGCACCGAGCGCCGAGCCCACGAACGCCGCGTTGCGGTAGGCTCCTGCATCGATGCGCGCGTTCGAGAAGTTGCACCGCCCATTGCCCGTGGCCAGGATGGAGCGCCCCACCCGCTCGTCGGCCTCGTACACCGCCACGTCGCCGGGAACGCCGAGCATGCGCAGCTCGCGGGCAGCCGTCACGGCCGCCGCCAGCCCAGCCGCCCCGCCGCCAATGATCGCCAACCGGCCCATGAGTCCACCGCTTCCCTTCCTCGCTTCCTTCGCCCGCCATCATACCGCAACGCCGCAGCAGGAAGAACGCCGCTCACGCCCTCGCCACATGAGGCGCCGGCAGGAAGCAGCGCAGGGCCTCGGCGTTTCCGGCCGTCGGGGCACCGGTCTGCGCCGTTCCGCCCAGCAGGGCACCGTTTACGCCCAGCGGGCGAGCCTGGCCTCGTGCCAGCGGCCGAACACGCCGTACAGCCAGTGAAACAGCGCCGACGCCGCAACGGCGCAGACGGCGAGCAGCACGGCCATGGGCACGGTGAACGGCTCGATGCCGAACAGCCCGTGCAGCAGCGTGGCGCCCAGCACGGTGCCGCCCACCACCACGACCAGAAGCGCGGTGCGGATGGGCGTGAACGGCACAGACAGCCGGATGATGAGCATGACGCCCACCCAGGCCGTGAGCAGCACGCACAGCGTTGACACCTGGCCGTAGTCCAGGCCCAGCGCCAGGCGGCCCACCGCGTTCACGGCCAGCACGCCCAGCACCGCGCACACGGCGCCGGGGATGGACTTCACGATGACGTTCTCCAAGAAGCGGCCGCGGATGCGGTCCCTGTTGGGCTCGAGCGCCAGCACGAACGACGGGATGCCGATGGTGAACGCGCTGATGAGCGTCATCTGGATGGGCTGGAACGGGTACTGCCACGGCAGCAGCACGAACAGCACCGCCAGCGTCATGGACAAAAGCGTCTTCACCAAGAACAGCGACGCCGAGCGCTGGAGGTTGTTGATGGAGCGCCGCCCCTCGGCCACCACCTTCGGCATGCTGGCGAAGTCGTTGTCCACGAGCACGAGCTGGGCCACGTTGCGCGCCGCGTCGGAGCCGGCGGCCATGGCCACCGAGCAGTCGGCCTGCTTGAGGGCCAGCGTGTCGTTCACGCCGTCGCCGGTCATGGCCACCACATGGCCCTGCTCCTGCAACGCCACGACGAACTGCTTCTTCTGCTCGGGCTTCACGCGGCCGAAAACGTGGTAGCGACGCAAGGCGTCGGCCACCTGCTCGGGAGTCTCGAGCGTCGTGGCGTCCACGTACTCTTCCGCGCCCTCGACGCCCACCTGGGCCGCAATGCCCGCCACCGTGCGCGGGTCGTCGCCGGAGATGACGTTCACGGAAACGCCCTGGTCCTTGAAATAGCCGATCGTCTGGGCGGCCGTGGCACGTATCTGGTCGTGGATGCACACGAACCCGAGCAGCGCCGGCGCGCCCACGATGGCGCCGTCGGCATCGAAGCCCTCCACGCGCGCCACGGCGAGCACGCGCGCCGTGGCGGCCAGCTCGCCCGCCTGCTCCTCGAACGCGTCGAACGCGTCTCCCATCACGAACCTGCCGGCACCCATGACGTAGGCGCGGCCTTCGAAGGCCGCGCCCGACCACTTCTTATCGGAGGAGAACGGCACCGTGCGCATGGGCGCGAGCGGGCGCACGGCGGGGCGCGCAGCATAGTACGCGGCGACGGCCTGCGCCGTCTCGTTCGGGTCGTCGTCCGCCGCGGCGAGCGAGGCCAGCGCCACGTCGAGTTCGGCCGCGTATCCGGCACTCCGCGGTGAGGCGGGAACCGTCTCCACGCCGCCGCCTCCCGACGCCGCCATGCCCGCCGAGGCACCCCCGGACGCGCCATCGCCCGGAGCATCGTCCGCGCCCGCCCTCTTCACCCCAGCATCCGCCACACCCGCGCCTGCAACCGGCACCACGGCCGCCACCTCCATGGCCCCCGTGGTGATGGTGCCCGTCTTGTCCAGGCAGAGCGTGTCCACGCGCGCAAGCGTCTCGATGCAGTAGAGCTGCTGCACCAGCACCTTGCTCTTGGCCAGACGCACCACGGCCACGGCCAGCACCGTGGACGTGAGCAGGATGAGCCCCTCGGGGATCATGCCCACGAGCGCCGCCACCGTTGACAGGATGGCCTGGTTCAGCGCCACCTCCTCGCCGCTGAAGAACATGCGCGCGAACAGCAACGCTCCCACGGGGAAGATGACGCAGCTCACGAACTTGATGATGCCGTTCAAGCTGTTCATGATCTCGGAGTTGACCTTCTTGTGCTGCTTGGCCTCGGCGCTGATCTTCGCCGCGTAGTTCTCGTGGCCCACGTGCACCACCCGGGCGCACACGGTGCCGGCATTCACGAACGAGCCGCTCATGAGCTCGGCGCCGGAAGCCTTCTTTATGAGGTTGCTCTCGCCGGTGAGCAGGCTCTCGTTCACGTCGGCCTCGCCGGATACCACCACGGCGTCGGCCGGCACCTGGTCGCCGCGGCCGAGCACCACCACGTCGTCGCGCACGATGTCATGCAACGCCACCTGGGTGCGCGCGCCGTCGCGGATGACCGTGGCGTGCGAGCCCGCCACGATGCTCAAACGGTCGGTGGTGATCTTCGAGCGGATCTCCTGCACGATGCCTATCACGACATTGCACACGATGACGATCATGAACAGCATGTTCTTGTACGAACCGGTGAGCAGCACGAACGCCGCCAAGATCACGTTGATGGCGTTGAACAGCGTGCAGACGTTCTCCCGCACGATCTGGCCCACGGAGCGCGTCTTCACGTCCACGTCGGCGTTCACGTCGCCGCGCGCCATGCGCTCGGCCACCTCCGCGGCGGTCAGTCCCCAGGGTTCGTCGGCCATGTTCTGCTCCTGCTTTCTTGCTCGTCCAGCAGCCGGCCCGTTCGGGAAGCCGCCCGCCTGCTTGCGCCCATTCTACGGCACCTCCACGCGAAACGGCCTCCGCTTCGCTGGGAAGGGAGGCCGTTCACGCGAAACCCTCAAACGCCTGCGGCGCCTGCCGGAAGCAGGGGCGCCCGCAGATGCGCCCGACTGGCAGGGGCGCACGTTGCGCCGTGGGCCGGCAACCGCCCTCGCCGACGAGGCTGGCCGGCTGCCACGCTCTCGGGCACCAGGCTCCCGCGCCCCGCAGGCGCAGCTACCCCGAGCCCTCGCCGCGTCGCGCGCCGCCTATGCCTGCTTCTTCACCTGCGCAGACAGGTACAGGCAGACGGCGATGATCACCAGGCTGGCGAGCGACCACGGGTTGAACGAGCCCTGCGCGATGGACATGCCCAGGCTCACGAGCCCCAGCACGAGCCCTATGATGCACAGCACGAAGAACGGCCCCACCTTGCGCGGGTTCTTGGCGCCGCGCAGGCCCAGCAAGCCGATGATCAGATCGATGACGCCGCCGGCGATGGTGCCGGCGCCCAGCGCCGCGGCCATGACGTTGGCCGCCTGCGCGGTGCCGTCCACATCGACGGTCTCGCCGACCAGAAACGAGCCGCCCGCCACCATGAAGACGCCGAAGGCCGCCATGGCCACGGCATAGATGATAAGGAGGACGGAAACGACCTTCAAGGCCTTCTGAGAACCGGACATGCTGGACTTCCTTTCCGAAACGCGAGTAGGGTTCCCTGTCCCGGAATGGCGCGACGGTCGGCCGGGGGGCAGGGCGCGCGACGTCCCCTCTCGGCCGGCGCGCTGCAAAGCGCTTCGATTATAAGATGAGGGAGGACGACCGCTCGCCCTCCCTCCGTGATTCAGCATATCATTGAACGTGCCGGCCCGACGGCCCGCGACCTGCGCCGCAGGCTACTTCGATTCCAGCACGGGGATGGGCGTCTCGTCCACCTCGTCCAGGTTCTTGTCCCACACGTAATGCTTCGTCTCCCGGGCGATCAGGCCCGACAGCATGAGCACCACGATGATGTTAGGCACTGCCATGAGCGCGTTCGTGATGTCCGAGATGGTCCACACCAAGTCGCCGATGCCGATGGCGCCCAGGAACGCCACGAGGACATAGAGCACCTGGTAGGGGCGCACGGCATGCTTGCCGAACAGGTACGCGGCGCAACGGTTGCCGTAGTACGACCAGCCGAGGATCGTGGAGTACGCGAACAGGATCATGCCGATGACCAGGATGGGCGTGCCCACGTAGGGAATGGACGCGAAGGCGGCGCTCGTCAGGTCGGCGCCGGCTTTGATCTGCCCGGACTCCAGGATGCCGGGATTCGCGATGAGCGTGGACACCAGCACGATGCCCGTGAGCGCGCAGATGACCACGGTGTCCCAGAACGTGCCGGTCATGGACACGAGCGCCTGGCGCGCCGGGTTGCGCGTGGAGGCCGCCGAGGCCACGATGGGCGCCGAGCCCAGGCCCGACTCGTTGGAGAACAGGCCGCGCGCGCAGCCGAACTGCAGGGCCATCATGATGCCGCTGCCCACCGCGCCCCCGAACGCCGCCTTCGGCGTGAAGGCGCACTCGAAGATGAGGCAGATGGCGGGCCATACGTACTCCCAGTTCATGCCGATGATGACGATGCAACCCCACGCGTAGGCGATGGCCATGAAAGGCACGAGCTTCTCGCACACCTTCGAGATGACCTTCACGCCGCCGAAGATGACGATGGACACCATGATGACGATGGCCAGGCCGATGCCCCATGCGGGGATGCCCGGGAAGTTCGACGTGATGATGCCCGTCATGGCGCTGGACTGCACAGCCGAGCCGATGCCGAACGACGCGACGGTGGCGAACAGCGCGAACGCGCCGGCGCCCAGCAGGCCCCACCACGGCGTCTTGCCGTCCTTCTCGAAGGCGCGGCGCCACGCGTACATCGCGCCGCCGAGCATGTTGCCGTTGTGGTCCTTCACGCGGTACTTCACCGCGGCGAACGTCTCGGAGTACTTCGTGGCCATGCCGAACACGCCGGTGAGCCACATCCACAGCACGGCGCCGGGCCCGCCCGCCAGGATGGCGGTGGCCACGCCCACGATGTTGCCCGTGCCGATGGTGGCCGACAGCGCCGTGCACAGCGCGCCGAACTGGCTGATGTCGCCCGGGGCGTCCGGGTCCTTCGTCACCGACAGCTTGATGGCCGTGGGCAGCTTGCGCTGGATGAAGCCCGTGCGGAACGTCAGGAACAGGTGCGACCCCAGAAGGATCACGATCATCGGCGGACCCCACACGAACGCGTCGATGTCGGTGATGAGCTGGACGATGTCCATTGGCAACCTCTTTTCTGCTGGTGAATCCCCCTCGCGCAGTGCCGTTGCCGAAACAGATTCCGTCTCCGGGAAGCCCTGGCAATTCGATGAAGCCGTTTCGGCACGGGCGCTTTCGCGCACTAAAACGGTTGGATTATAGGTGCAGGATCCGGCAGAACGCGCCGGAAACGGCGAAATTCCCAGCGAGCGGAGCCCCGCCGCCCGGCCGCGGCCGACGCGCAGGTGCGGGGAGCGGCAAAGCCCCTCGCGGACACGCCCGGCACCACGGCGTTCAGAAGGCCACGAGCATGACCTCGATGCCGTTGCGCTTGAACAGCGGCTTCATGTATTCCGGGTCGCGCAGCTCGGGCAGCACCTGCTGCAACGCGAAGAACACATCGGCCGAGGGCGCGCGGCTTGCATCCTCGAGCGTGTAGATGGCCCGCTCCGATATCCGCATCCCCGTCTTCTCCTCCACCGCGTCGGAGAGCGCCCGCCCCCGCGTGTATCCGTTCGCCAACCGGGCCGCCTTCAGCAGCACCCCGTACGCCTCCCAATCGATCACGCCGTCTTCCCGAGGCATCTTCTCCGCCCTTTCATTGCACTATCGTGCGAATACGTGTTAGTATCATTTTTGCATTATAGTGCAACTTTGGCGCTTGCCATGGGGAAAAGGGCGTGATAGTATGAGTTCACTTAAAAATGAACTAAAGAATGGATCGGGAAGGAGGCTCATCAAGCGTCGACTGGATGACGGCGTATTCTATTATGTCCTATCCGACGGAAGCGGCACGAGCAGCTTTCTTGACGATTGGCTGAACGACCCACGATCGAGGGGCAAGGCGAAGCGCCTCCTCTCGACGGTGCAGAAAATCACGACAAACGGGCTCGAATGGGCAACGGCCGCCAGGCGCATCCGCCGCATCTCGCCGGAGCTGTACGAGATCAAGAACTTTTCCGGAGCGGCCAGGGTTATGGCGCATATCCGCACGGTTGAGGCAATCGTGATACTCCGGCCGTTTCAAGGGCACAGTGGAACCGGGAGCGTTCCG
>HHCFC01400__coassemble_909_pt1 | contig 13598 bp, 12 predicted proteins | sample HHCFC01400__metabat2_low_PE_042 | metagenome-assembled genome bin HHCFC01400 | reverse complement strand
CTGCCCGCAGCTCTCCTGCGGTATTCAGGTGATGATAGAGGAAATGCAAGCGACCATCTTCATCCGTCGTGCCCACAAGGTGGCCGCGCACTATATCGCCGCCCGCATAATCGGCCCATACGCTGAAGCCGTTTTGGTGATAGGCGAATCGCGTCCGTTCGTCTACTTCGCCGTTCTCCGTGTTTTCGAGTGATACGAACACGCGGCCGTCGTAGTTCGGCATGGGCATGGCGCTCCTTCGCTGTCGCGTGGGATTTCGCAATTCATCTTATCATCGGCACGAAGCGTACGCGCACTGAATCTGCGCCGTGCACGCAGGGTGGCGTGGGCTCCTGCGGGCTTACGCGGTGACCACGGGGGTGTGACGAATGCGTCCGTGAGTGCATACCATCTTGCAGGCGCTTCTATAGTGGCTCAAAAAGAACTTGCGAAAAGGAGGAGCCATGGAGCTCGGGTCGCTGCCGGAGTGGTTCACGGCGTGCGCAGAGGTGCTGGCCGTGTGCACGGCGCTGTTCCTGCCGCAGTACCGGGCGTACCGCGACCGGAAGGAGAGCCTTGCGCGCATGCGGCGCGTGACGAAGGGCATGCTGGCCGCCCTCGTGGACGAGCGGCAGGCCCGCCCCTCGGCCGACCCCGCGCAGCTGGAAAGCGCCCAGGAACTCGAGCTGTACCTGCGCGTGTCGTTCTTCGTGCTGAGCGAGGCGCGCGAGATAGCGCTGCGCGGCCAGGTGGAGCGCCTGTACCGCCGCCTCGTGGGCCCGGCGCCCGACCTCGCCGCGCTCCGCCGCGAGGTCGCGGCGCTGTGAGGCGCGCAGGCACTGTTCCGGCGACGGGAAGAAGGGAGGGCGGCCCGATGGAGAGCACGGTGCGCGACGTTGCCCTCATCTTCGAGGGCGGCGGGATGCGGAACTCGTACTCGGCCGGGGCTCTCACGGTCATGTTGGAGAACGGGCTGTTCTTCGACGACGTGTACGGGCTCTCCGCGGGGGCGACGAACACGATCGACTACCTGTCGCGCGACGTGCGGCGGGCGGAGGCGTCGTTCACCGCATCGCTCGACGACCTGTCGCTGCGCTGGTGGATCGCGCCGTTCGCGGGCGCGGACGGCGTGCGCGCGGCCCTGCACGGCCACGCGCTCGCACGTCCCGGGTACGCGCTTCCGTTCGACTTCGCGGCCTTCCAGGCGAACCCGGCGCGCGCCACGCTGCAGGCCATCGACCGCGACAGCGGCGCCACGGCTTACTTCACGCGCCGGGACTTCCCCGACGAGCGGGCGCTCATGGAACGCGTGCGCGCCTCCACGAGCTACCCTGTCATCCTGCCTCCCACCTGGATAGGCGGGCGGGCGCTGTACGACGGCGGCATCGGTGACGGCGCCGGCATCATGCTTCCGCGCGCGGAAGCCGACGGGTTGCGGCGCTTCTTCGTCGTGTGCACGCGCCCTCGCGGTTTCCGGCGCCGGACGCGCCCCCAGCGCCTCTACGACGTGTTCTTCTGGCGGCGTCCCGCCATGCGCGCGGCTCTGGACACCTGGGCGCGTCGGTACAACACCGAGCTTGACCGCCTCGCACGTCTGGAGGCGGAGGGCCGCGCCTACGTGTTCTACGCGAACGACCAGGGCGTGGCCAACACCGAGCGCGACCGGGCGAGGCTCCAGGCGAACTTCCGGCGCGGCCGCGCGCAGGCGCAGGCGGAGCTGCCCGCCTGGGAGCGCTTCCTCGGGCGGTAGCGCGCACGCGCCACGCACGCGTTCGGCGTGCGGATGAGCGGATCGTGGCCGGCCTTCCTCGGAGGCTGGCTGCTCACGCTGGCCGTGCTGGCAGCGGTGGTCGTGGTGTGCACGGCGGTGGCGGTTCGGTTCTTCCGGTGGGAATAGGGCAAAAACGGTCGAGCGCCCGCGCGCGCGTCCGGTAGAGTGGACGGGTGCAGGCGCCGGGTGGTGGAAAGCGGACGGCGGAGAGGGGCGTGCGGCGTGAACGAGCAGGTGCAGGCAGTGCAGCGGATGCAGGACTACCTTGAGGAGCACGTGGAGGACGAGGTGACCCTTGAGGACCTCGCTGCCGTGTCGCTGTTCTCGCCGTGGCATTCCTACCGGCTGTTTCGCCGGCTCACGGGCATGACCCCCGCCGACTACCAGCGCCGGATGCGCCTCACGCATTCGGCCGCGCGGCTGCGCGAGGAGGGCCGGCGCGTGGCCGACGTGGCCTTCGAGTCGGGGTTCGGCAGCGTGGACGGCTACCAGCGGGCGTTTCGCCGCGAGTTCGGCTGCAACCCCGGCGCCTACGCGGCCGACCCGGTCCCCATAGGCCTGTTCGTGCCTTACGGCGTGAAGTTCGACGAGCTGCGCCGCGCCCACGTGCCCGCCCCTGCGAACGCGGCGAGAAACGTGCTGGTGCAGACGATCGAGAAGCCGGCGCGCCGCGTGGTGCTGAAGCGCGGCGTGTCGGCGCACGACTACTTCTCGTACGGCGAGGAGGTGGGATGCCAGGTGTGGGGCCTCGTCACCAGCATGGAGCAGCTGGGCGGCGAGCCGGTGAGCCTGTGGCTGCCGCCGCGCTTCCGCCCCGCCGGCACGTCGGTGTACGTGCAGGGCGCGGAGATGCCCGCCGGCTTCGAGGGACCCGTGCCCAACGGCTTCGACGTGGTCGACCTGCCCGCCGCCACGTACCTCTCGTTCCAGGGCGAGCCCTTCCGCGAGGAGGACTTCGTGGACGCCGTGGAATCCGTGCAGCGCGCCATGGACCGCTACGACCCGGCCGCCATCGGCTATGCCTGGGACGACGACCACCCCCGCATTCAATACGAGCCCGATCCCGCGGCCGGCTACCGTGAGATGCGCGCCGTGAGGCCGCTCGCAACGGGGGAGCGGCCCGCTTGCGCCGCCCCTACCGGCCCTGCCCCTGCTCCCAGCGCTTGAGGTGGGGAAGCAGCGCGCCCATGAACGACACCGCCTCGTCGCGCGAGATGCGGCAGGCGGCGGCCATGTGGGGGGCGGCCTCCTCGATGAGCTCCTCCATGGTCTCGTCGCGGACGAACGCGCCGTCCTCGTAGCACATCGAGCAGAAGTCGCGCGAACGGCCGCCGCCTGCCTCGCTGCCGTGGTCGGCCTCCTGGTAGAACGGCATGCCGCAGCTTTGGCAGTAGTCTCCGTCGGGCATCTCCAGCAGCTCCATGAGCGGCATGTCGAACGTGGCGGCGATGAGCTTGCACATGTCCACGCCCGGCTCGGTCTCGCCGGTCTCCCAGCGCGAGACGGCTTGGCGGGTGACGTAGAGCCTGCGCGCCACGTCCTCCTGCGTGAGGTTGCGCTCGCGGCGCATGCGGGCAAGCGTCTCTCCAACACTCATGCGGCATCCTTTCATCGGGGCAGGCGGCCTTCCCGCCGTGCACCCATTGAACCATGCGCCGCGCCACGCGTAAAGCAACGAATCATTGCGCGTGGGGAAGGGCTTCCGACCGAGCGTGGCGGCCGCGGAGCGCGCCAGCTTCTCGAGTGTTGCGAAACTCGGTATCGCTGCTCCTCCGTTTCACGCGTTCGTGTGAAATATGCTCGCATTACTACAAATTCATGCGAACGCGTGAATCAAGGAAGGCTGTTGAAGCGTCACGGCGAAAGCGATCCGTCCGTCCGCCGTTACCCGCCCGGGGCGCCTTACTCCGGGGCGGCCACCCCGGAGTCGAAGGCGAGCAGGCGGCGGTAGCGCTCGCTCGTGCGCTCGAGCTCGGCAGGCGAGCCCTCCATCTCTATGCGGCCGTCCTCCACGAACACGACGCGGTCCATGGCGGACACGCCCTGCAGGTGGTGGGTGACCATGATGAGCGTCCTGCCCTCCGCGTTCTCGATGAACGTCTTCAGCAGCGCGCGCTCAGTGGCGGGGTCGAGGCCCACGGTGGGCTCGTCCAGCAGTATGACGGGCGTGTCCTGCAAGAGCACGCGGGCGAGCGCGATGCGGTGGCGCTCGCCGCCCGAGAAGCGCATCCCGGCTTCGTCCACCATGGTGTCGAGCCCCTCGGGCAGACGCTCTACCAGGTTGGACAGACCCACGTGCGCCAGCACCTCCCGGATCTCGTCGTCGGTGGCGGCGGGGTTGCCGATGCGCAGGTTCTCGCGCAGCGTCATGTTGAAGAGGTACGTCTGCTGCTGGATCACGCCGATGCAGCGCGCCACGCCGTCGCCGAAGCTGCTGGTGGGCACGCCGTTCAGCGTCACGCTGCCGGATGCAGGCGCCAGATCGCCGCGGATGAGGGAGGCGAGCGTGCTCTTGCCCGAGCCGCTGCGCCCCAGGATGGCGACCTTCTGGCCCTGCGGGATGGTCAGGCTCACCCCGTCGAGCACGGCGCGCGCGGAGCCGGGGTAGCGAAACGCCACGTCCTCCACGGCCAGGGTGAGGGGCGCCTCCACCGTTGGCGCGGGGCCCTCTTCCGGCGCGGGCTGGGGCAGCTCGTTCAGCCGGCGGATGGAGTCGCGGTAGACGCCCGTCTCGGCCGCGGCCGCGGGCAGGGGCGCGAAGGCGTCGATGAGCGGGAAGAACCCGAGCACGAACGCGGCGATCCAGTTCGCCGCCTCGCCTGGTTGGCCGCCGAAGTAGTCGCCGGCCCACACGAGGAGCAGGGCTGCCGCAATGCCGAACACGGCCGTGGATGCGAGGTCGCGCCGCCGCGCGAAGCGGTTCAGCCGCGCCTCGATGTCGTGCCGGGCCTGCTCGGCGGCCTGGTAGCGCGACAGGTACTCGTCGCCGCGTCGCGCGAAGATCCAGTCCGAGGCGCCCAGCACGTTGTCGGTGAGCTCGCCGTACAGCTCGTTCTTCAGCGTCTTGCGGCGCTCGATGCGCGCCCGGTTCGCGAGTGCGGACACGAGCGGCACCAGGAACACCTCCACGCCCAAAACGAGCGCGAGCGCCAGCGCGAACCACGCGTCGAAGAACCCGAGCACCGCCACGCCCAGCGCGTACACGAGCCAGGCCACCACGGTGGGGAACACGGCGCGCAAGTACAGGTTCTGCAAGTGCCCGATGTCCTCGGCCAGAAGCCCCAGGATATCGCCCGTGCGGTGGCTGCGGCGGAAGAACACGGCGTCGTGCTCCAGCGCTTCGTAGAGCTTGAGGCGCAGGCCGCTCGTCATGCGCAGCACCCAGTCGTGGCTGGTGAGGCGCTCTAGGTACTGCAGGATGGGCTTGCCGATGCCGAAGATGCGCACGAAGAGCGTGGGCAGGTGGATCATGAGGATGCTGCCCGGCAGGGCCGCTGCCGCGCTGATGAGGTAGCCGGACGTCACCATGAGCCCGCTCGCGAACCCGAACGTGGCCACGCCCAGGAACAGCGCCAGCGCGAGCGCCTTCCAGTACCGCTTGAAGAAGGGCGCGACCCAACGGTCGGCCTCGCGGGGGCTTCGGCGGTTGGCCCGGGGCCCTCCGGCCTGCGTCGCAGGGACCGCTTCCCGCCGCCCGCCGTCGTTGCGGCTCATAGCGCACCCCCTTCCAGCTGGGCGGCCAGGCGCGCGAACGCGCCGCCGCCGGCGCGCAGCTCCTCCGGCGTGCCCTGCTCGGCCACGCGCCCGCTCTCCATGACCACCACGAGGTCCATGTCGTCCACCCAATGCAGCCGATGCGTGGCGAAGAACACCAGGCGCCCCTCCATGAGCGGCAGCATGCGCTCCTTCAGCTCCATCTCCGTCTCGATGTCCAGGTGCGCCGTGGGCTCGTCGAACAGCAGGATGCGCCGCGAGCGGTCGAGGAACGCCCGCGCGAGCGCGATGCGCTGCGCCTGCCCGCCCGAGAGCGGCCGCGCCCCCTCGCCGATGCGCGTGTCCAGCCCGCGGGGCAGCTCGTCCACGAGCCCCTCGAGCCCCACCACCTCCACGGCGCGCGCCACCTCGTCGTCGGTCGCGTCGGGGCGGTAGAACACGAGATTCTCGCGCAGCGTGGCGTGGAAGAGGTAGGGGTCCTGCGGGATGTAGGCCACCTGGCTCTGCCAGGCCGTCTGGCGCAGGCTTTGCGCCCGCACGCCGTCCACGTCGATCTCGCCCTCGTCGGGCGAGGCGAAGCCGCCGAGCAGGCTCACGAGCGTGCTCTTGCCCGAGCCGCTCGCGCCCACGATGCCCACTTTCTGGAACCCCTCGGCCGCAAGCGTCACGCCCTCGAGCGCCTTGAACCCCGGGTACGAGAAGCCCACTCCCTCGAGCCCGAGGCGCGCATCGGCGTGCCAGGCGGGCAGCGGCAGCTCCGCAGGCGGCTCGTCGGGCGCGTCCACGAGCGCCTGGATGGACGCGAGCGCGTTCTTGCCGTCGAGCGAGGCGTGGTAGTCGGCCGCGAACTCGCGGATAGGACGGAAGTACTCGGGCGCTATCACGAGCAGCGCGAGCGCCGGGAACAGCGTGACCGAGCCGTCGATCAGGCGGAATCCCAGCATGAACGCCACGGCCGCCACCGAGAGCGTCGCGAACGTGTCCAGCACCAGGCTCGAGAGGTTCGCCACCTTGAGCGTGCGCATGGTGGCCTCGCGGAAGCGCTCGGACACCTCGTAGATGCTCTTCCCGTAGCGCTTGGACACGCCGAACAGCTTGAGCGTGTCGATGCCGCGCAGCGTGTCAATGAAGTGGTTCGACATGATCTCGAACGTGCGGTGCTGCCGCGACGCCTTCTCCTTGGCCGTGTGGCCCATGATGACCATGTACAGGATGATGAACGGGAACGCCACGAACATGATGAGCCCCGACACCCAGTCGAGCGCGAACGAGGCCGCCAGCAGAATGGCGGGAATGAGGGCTATGCCCGTGACCTTGGGCAGGATGAGCTTGAAGTACGTTTCCACCTGGTCGGCGCCCTCGAGCACGGCGGCGGCCACGCTGCCGGTGCCGTGGTCCTGCACGAGCCGGGCGTTCGTGGTGAATATCTTCTCGAGCAGTGAGCGGCGCAGCGCGTTCGCCTGCTCGTAGGCGTAGGCGTCGAGCAGGGCGGACTGCGCGCAGAGCACGCCCTGCCGCCCGATGAAGCATACGAGGAACATGGCCACGAGCAGGGCTTGGTCGACCACCGCGCCGCCCAGCCACAGGTTAGTGATGGCCGTGGACAGCGACCACGCCTGACCCAGCACCGCGAGCGCCTGCAGCGCCGCGGACGCCGCGAGCAGCCCGAGGATGCGCCCCACCCCCGGAAGCGCGAAGATGGCCTTGTCGATCATGGCTCGCTTCCCTTGCGATCCGGGGCCCGCGGCGGCTCCGCGCTGCTGCCCTGCCGTTAAATGATACTACTATAGTAACATAAAGGGAGGGGGCGCGCCAGCCGCTCGACGCGGGCGCGCCTGCGGGCGCCGGGGCCCGTTGACGGCGCTGCGGCCTTCAACGCGGGCGGCGCGGCGGTCCGCTACGGGCCGGTCGACGGTCGGCACGACCCCTCCGGGCGCGCCCTTCCACATGGGGCGCGTGCCGCACGGCCGCTGCCCTGCCGCCCGGGGCGCGTGCCGCGCGGCTGCCGCCCTGCTGCACGGGCGCCGCCTTGCCGCACAGGCGCCGGGCGGCACCTCCCTTAGCGCCAGTCTTCCTCGTCGGCGGACTCCCATCCCAGAAGCGCATCGCCTATCAGGCGGAACGTGAAGGGGAGCGGCTTTGCCAGCGCGCCCTCGTCGATGAGCACCGCGATGCCCTCCAACTCGTCGAGCAGGTCGAAGAACGACACCTCCTCGAGCGACGGCATGCCGGCGGCTATCTCGTCCGCCGAGATGGTCATGATCGCGAGGACGATGTCCAGGCAGCCGTCCAGCCGGTCGTTGCTGGCGCGCAGCGCCTCCACGTCGTCCTTGCCGAAGAACGACTCCTCCACGCAGTACCAGCCGATGACTCCCTCGTCGTCGGCCTCCTCGTCGTCCAGAAGGTCGCTCGGCACGATGCCGTTCGGCGCGAGGTCGTCCACGGAGAAGCACGCCGAGGCCAGCAGCTCGGGCGTCACAAGGGGCTCCTCGCTGTCGTCCAGGTCGCTCATCACGTACACCACGCGCGCGACCAGCCCGTTCTCCATCACGTTGAGCGACACCCCGAAATGGTACCCCGGCATCGCCTGGCGTGTGCCCCAGTACAATTCGCCGCTGTGCTCGATAAGGGTCTTGACGGTAGCGGCCATGCGGCCTCCTTCGCATCGGATGGATCGGTTGGGAAGAGTATAGGGCAAACGAAGCCCGGGCGATGCGCTAGAATGGGCGGAAACGCCGAATACGGAAGGGAGCGCTCATGGACGTTGTCGAGACGAAGGAGGCCCCCGCGGCCATCGGGCCCTATTCGCAGGGGGTCGTGGCGGGAGGGCTGCTGTTCGCCTCGGGGCAGATCGCGCTCGACCCGGCCACGGGCGAGCTCGTGGGCGACACGGCTGCCGAGCAGGCGGAGCAGGTCATGCGCAACGTGGGCGCGCTGCTCGCGGCCGCCGGCACCGGTTTCGACCATGTGGCGAAGGCCACGTGCTTCCTCGCCGACCTGGACGACTTCGCGGCGGTGAACGAGGTGTACGCCCGCTCGTTCGGCGCTCATTTGCCCGCGCGTTCGGCGGTGCAGGTGGCGGGCCTGCCGAAGGGCGCGCTCGTGGAGGTGGAAGTGGTGGCCGAGGTGCCGGGCGCGTAGCCGGCGGCCGCGCAGGATGCCGGCGCGTGCAAAGCCTCGCGCGCTTGACGTCGCATGTGGTGGGAGAAGGGGCGGCTTGGCTGCCGCCGCTTCCCGGCGCGCGCATCCGGGCGACGAAACGACCGGGCGCGACGTGGCGGAACCGGGCCGGCTCGGGTATGCTGTAAGCCGCATCCGGCGGACGTGCGGGAGGCGTTCGGGAAACGTTCGAGAAGAGGGGTTGTACCTATGTATGTGACCTGCCTGGACCTGGAGGGCGTGCTCGTGCCCGAGATATGGATCGCGTTCGCCGAGGCGAGCGGCATCCCCGAGCTCAAGCGCACCACGCGCGACGAGCCCGACTACGACAAGCTCATGGCCTTCCGCCTGGACACGCTCGCAGAGCACGGCCTGGGCCTTCCCGAGATCCAGCGTACCATCGCCTCCATCGACCCGCTGCCGGGCGCAAGGGAGTTCTTGGACGAGCTGCGCTCGCAGATGCAGGTCATCATCATCAGCGACACGTTCACCCAGTTCGCGAGCCCGCTCATGGAGAAGCTGGGGTGGCCGACCATCTTCTGCAACGAGCTGGACATGACCGCCGACGGCCGGATCGCCGGCATCCGCATGCGCTGCCCCGAGTCCAAGCTCACCACGGTTCGCGCGCTGCAGTCGTGCGGCTTCGACACCATCGCCGCCGGCGACAGCTTCAACGACCTGGCGATGATCCGCGCGAGCAAGGCCGGCTTCCTGTTCCGCAGCACCGACGCCATCAAGGCCGACAACCCCGACCTGCCGGCCTTCGAGGAGTTCGGCGACCTGCTGGCCGCCATCAAGCAGGCCGTCGCGTAGGGAGAGGGCGTCCCGTGCCGATCATCCATCTCGACGGTTTGGGCGACCCGCGGCTCGCGGTGTACTCGGGCATGACCGACTCCCAGCTGCGCGACTGTCCCGACAGCGCGCACGGCCTGTTCATCGGCGAGTCGCGCAAGGTGATCGAGCGCGCGCTGGACGCCGGCGTGCGGATGCGCTCGCTGTTCATGGAGGAGAAGTGGCTCGACCAGACCATGCCGGTCGTCGAGCGGGCGCTCGCGGCCGATGCGGAGATGCCCGTGTTCGTGGCCACGCGCGAGCAGTTCCACGCGCTCACCGGCTACGAGGTGACGCGCGGGGCGCTCGCGGCGTTCGAGCGGCCGGCGCTGCCGAGCGTGGAGGAGCTGTTGGCGGGCGCGCGCCGCGTGGCCGTGCTCGAGGACGTGGTGAACTACACGAACATCGGGGCCGTCTTCCGCTCGGCGGCGGCGCTCGGCATCGACGCGGTGCTGGTCACGCCGTCGTGCCACGACCCGCTGTACCGCCGCGCCGCGCGCGTGTCGATGGGGACGGTGTTCCAGGTGCCGTGGACGCGCATCGGCAGCGTGCGCGACTGGGCTGCCGAGGGCGTGCCGCTCTTGCGCTCGCTCGGCTTCGCCACGGCGGCGCTCGCACTCGCGGACGACGCGATCTACCTGCACGATGCACGCCTGCGCGACTGCGAGCGCCTGGCGCTGGTTCTCGGCACCGAGGGCGACGGCCTGGCCGCCTCCACGATAGCCGCCTGCGACTACACCGTGAAGATACCCATGGACCACGACGTGGACTCCCTCAACGTGGCCGCCGCCAGCGCCGTTGCGTTTTGGGAGCTGAGGACGAAGTGGCGATGAGCGGCCCGTCTGGGCGGAGCGCCCCGGGCGCGGAGTCGAAGGAGTCCGTGCGACGACAGCCGTGATATTCCCAGCTGCTCCCGTGCGCCATCCGAACGAATGCGTTCCGCTCGCCCAGGCCGTCGCCTCCCTTGCTGCAAATTCGCCGAATTCGGCGGTTTGTGCCCTGTCTGAAGCCGATCTCGGAAGGTCGCCTGTGAGAAACGCCTGTTCACGGTAATTAGCCTTCAGGCTGGCTCGTTCGATATCGCCGAATTAGGTGAATTTGTAGCAAGACGACGTCTTTCATGTTGGCTATGGGCGTGTGCGGCGATAGCGTCGCCTCAATCCAACGAGCATGCCTCGCTTGTGCGGGAAGGCGACACTGTTCTAGTCCAGATTCAAGTCCAACCCGCCGATGATCCCCTGCAGCGTCTTCGCGGACGCATGCAGCCTTGCCAGCTCGTCGTCGGAGAGCGGGCAGGGCACCTGGTACTCGACGCCGTCCTTGCCCACGACGGCGGGCATGGACAGCACCACGTCGTAAAGCCCGTGGACGCCGCGCTGGTAGTTCGACACGGGCAGGATGGGCTTCTCGTCTCGCACGATGGCCTCGCAGATGCGCTTCACCGACATGGCGATGCCGTAGTAGGTGGCCTTTTTCTTGGCGATGATCTCGTAGGCGCTGTTCTTCACGTCCTCGGCGATGCGGCGCGTGGACTCGTCGTGCTCGAAGTGGCCGCGCAGCTCGCAGAAGGTGTTCACGGGGATGCCCGAGACGTTTGCCGTGCTCCACGCCGCGATCTCGCTGTCGCCGTGCTCGCCGATGATGCGCGCGTGCACGTTGCGCGGATCGACGCCCAAATGCTCGCCCAGGATGTACTTGAAGCGCGCGGTGTCGAGCACCGTGCCGGAGCCGAACACGCGGTTCTCGGGCATCCCCGAGAGCTTCAGCGCCACGTGCGTGAGGATGTCCACCGGGTTCGACACCACCAGCAGGATGCCCTGGTAGTCGCGCTGGGCGATCTCGGGGATGATGGACTTGAAGATGCGCACGTTCTTGTGCACGAGGTCGAGGCGCGTCTCGCCGGGCTGCTGGTTCGCGCCGGCCGTGACGATGATGATGGCCGCGTCGGCCGCGTCGTCGTAGTCGCCCGCGTAGATGTTCATGGGGCCGGCGAAGGGCATTCCGTGCGCGATGTCGAGCGCCTCGCCCTCGGCGCGGTCGCGGTCGACGTCGATGAGCACCATCTCGGTGAACAGCTCGCTCTGCATGAGCGCGAACGCCGTGGCCGATCCCACGAACCCGCATCCGACGATGGCGACTTTCCGGTTGTTGGCGGCTTTGGCCATGTGAAGCCTTTCCCTAGTGTAGCGGTAGCGTATGAGCTCGAACCTACTGCAACGACGTGCCGGCGTCAAGGCCTCAAGGGTTTCGCCAAGGTTTCCCCGTTTGACAAAGCGCTGCGGGCGGGGGTATGATGCCAGCCAGTTTGAACCAAACCGTTGAGGTGGAAGTCAAAGCAGCTGTGCACGCACAGAGAGCCCGGGGTGCTGGGAACCGGGTCGGACGCAGGTTGCCAAATGGGCCACGGAGGGCGCGGTGAACGGTGGCGGGGCATCCCGGCCGCCCAGTATCTTGCGACGTGGGGGCATACGTCAGTTGCCGGAGATATGAGGGTATCTCGCAAAGCGCACGGCAGGGCCGTGAAACAAGGTGGCACCGCGGGCTACAAGCTCGTCCTTGGCAAAGCAGACGCTTGTCGGGACGGGCTTTTTTCATGCCCTTCCGACGAAGAGGGCGGCGCGGCGACGCGCCCCGCACTTGGGAAGGAACGGCGCGAGGCCGGCAGACTTGGGGCTGGTCGGCGCGCTGCAGACGGAGAGGGCAAGGAGGAGAGGGCCATGGCCAAGGGAAGGTTCGGCATCCACGGGGGCCAGTACATCCCCGAGCTGCTGATGAGCGCCGTGGGCGAGCTGGAGGAAGCCTACGAGGACTGCAAGCGGGATCCCGCGTTCAACCGCGAGCTCGCCGACTTGTTGAACAACTACGCGGGGCGCCCGTCGCGCCTCTACTTCGCCCGCCGCATGACGGAGGATCTGGGCGGCGCGAAGGTGTACCTGAAGCGCGAGGACCTGAACCATACGGGCTCGCACAAGATCAACAACGTTCTGGGCCAGGCGCTCCTGGCAAAGCGGATGGGGAAGACCCGCCTCATCGCCGAGACGGGCGCCGGCCAGCACGGAGTGGCCACCGCCACGGCGGCGGCGCTCATGGGCATGGAGTGCGAGGTGTTCATGGGCCGCGAGGACACCGAGCGCCAGGCGCTCAACGTGTACCGCATGCGCCTCTTGGGCGCGCGCGTGCACGCGGTGGACGAGGGCACGGCCACGCTCAAGGACGCCGTGTCGGCCACGTTCCGCGAGTGGACGCAGCGCATCGACGACACGCACTACGTGCTGGGCTCCGTCATGGGCCCGCATCCGTTCCCCACGATCGTGCGCGACTTCCAGGCGGTCATCTCGCGCGAGATCAAACAGCAGCTGGCCGAGGCCGAGGGTCGGCTGCCCGACGCGGTGCTGGCGTGCGTGGGCGGCGGGTCGAACGCCATCGGGGCGTTCTACCACTTCATCGACGAGCCGTCGGTGCGGCTTGTGGGCTGCGAGGCCGCCGGGCGCGGCGTGGACGGCTTCGAGACAGCCGCCACCGTCACCACGGGCAAGCTGGGCATCTTCCACGGCATGAAGAGCTACTTCTGCCAGGACGACCAGGGGCAGATCGCACCTGTGTACTCTATCTCCGCCGGGCTGGACTACCCGGGCGTGGGACCCGAGCACGCGGCCCTGCACGACGCCGGACGCGCCGAGTACGTGGCCGTGACCGACGACGAGGCTGTGGACGCGTTCGAGTACCTGAGCCGCACGGAGGGTATCATCCCGGCCATCGAGTCGGCCCACGCGGTGGCGCACGCGCGCGTGCTCGCGCCTACCATGGGCCGGGACTAGATACTGGTGGTGAACGTATCCGGGCGCGGCGACAAGGACTGCGCCGCCATCGCCCGCTATCGAGGGGAGGACCTCCATGAGTAGCATCGAAACGGCATCTGCACCTTCGACTGTCGCATCTGCTTCGGCATCGGTTGAGCTTTCGACCGCGGCGGGCACCGCTTCTGCTGCATCGTCGGCCGTATCCGCCGCCACGGGCGTCGCCCGCATCGCGCGCGCCCTCGAGGGCGGCGAGGCGCTCGTGCCGTTCGTCACCTGCGGCGACCCCGACCTGGAAACCACCGAGGAACTGGTGGTCGCCCTCGCCGGGGCAGGAGCGGCCCTGG
>HHCFC01400__coassemble_946_pt1 | contig 13725 bp, 11 predicted proteins | sample HHCFC01400__metabat2_low_PE_042 | metagenome-assembled genome bin HHCFC01400 | reverse complement strand
GCTGCACCTTCTTGGTCAGCTTGGCGAACACGAGGTTGTAGGAGTGGTCGCACAGCTCGCGCAGCAGCTCTTCGGACACGTCGCCGTCGAGATCGACGGAGATCCAGTGGCGCTTGTCGGCGTAGAAGCCGGGGAGGATGTCGTCGGGATGCTCGGCGCGCAGCTGTTCGGCCCAGGCGGGGTCGCATTTGAGCGATACGAGCCGGCGACCGGCGTACTCGTGGTGCTGCGGCCCGGGCTGCATGGTGGCGGCGAACATCTTGCCGCCCACCTGGTAGCGTTGCCATTCCCATTCCGCTTTGTAGTCCGTCGTCGCGCCGGGCATGCCCAGCAGGTAGGCGTCCAGCCAATCGTGCGCGGTCATGGTCGTGCTCCTTCCTCGGTTGCGTCGGTTTCGTGCGCGGCTCGCTCGCGAAAGCGCGCATCGGCCGCGTCCATCAGCTCGCGCTCGCCCTCGATCTCGCTCGGGTAGGGGTAGCGCGCCGCTGCGCGGTCGAACTCCTCGCGAATGCGTCGGGCCGCCTCCTCGTCGCGGTCGGCGAGGAGCGCCTGGGCGTAGCGCGTCCGCATCACGGCGGGGAAGCGGCTCATGGCCTTCATGAGCTTGCGCGCGTCGGCGTCGAGGGCGCGCTCGACCTCCGCCGCACGGTTCTCGCCCATGAGCTCGCAGTACGCGAGGTCAACCTTCAACAGCGAGCGATGCAGGCCGAGCATGCCGGTCTCGCGTTCCAGCAGGTCGCGGATGGCGTCTGCTGCCTCGGAGGTGCGGCCCTCGTCCAGCAGCCGGTTGCAGGCGAGCACCGCCACGGACGCGATGAGGGGGTTGCGCAGGCGCTCGGCATCGGCTGGCACGGCGAACCAAGCGGCGGGCATGTCCTTCACGCGCAGGTCGTCCGCCTGGGCCTCGCCTACCTTGAGGATGGTCCAGAACGCCCGCAGCGCTTCCGGAGACTCGCTGGCCGAGCGCAGGTTCTTGCCGTCGTTGTTCACGCCCCCGACGGTGAGCGGAAGGCCGTTCGCCAGCGCGAACGCAAGGCCCACGAGGGCGAGGAACGCGAAGAAGATCGCCGCGAGCCTCTGCGGCAGCGTGAAGGCGAGGGCTGCCGCTACCAGGGAGACCAGGGTGTTCGCCAGCACTCCCCCCAGGTTGTAGAGCCGGTAGGGGATGTGCCCGTCCACGAGGTCGGGCGGCCCCATGAGGCATTGCCCACCTGTCCCTTGAATGGAGAGCTGCTTGAGGCTCAGCCGTCCGTCCTGCTCGACGAGCATGAGGCTGCCTACGCGAAACGAGCGGAACCGGTAGCCGGTCGCCAGCCCGAGCACCAGGTGCCCCGCCTCGTGGACGACGACCTGCAAAATGCAGGCAACGACCAAGAGCACGACGGCCGCGACGAGCCAGGCGACGGTGTCGAGCGGGTCGTCTGCGCCGCCGCTCATGGCGTACCCGATGAGGTAGCCGCCCGCGGCGCCGGCCGCCATGAACAGCACGATGGTAAACGCCTTCGCTCCCCACTGACGCTTCCGTTCGCTTCGCTTTGCCGTCACGCCCCCTGCCTTTCTTCGTCGCTTGTCCAAAGCCGCCTCCCAGTATCTCACATCGCTGCGAAGTTCGCCCTTGCTCCCTAGGCTCCAGTGTCGTAAGATACATACCGTCGGTATGTTTTAGAAAAACGACGCATCGGTTTTCGGCACGAAGGGAGCGATGCAGCGCGGGTTTCGCTCGGATGCTGCATATAAAGTATCCGTTCGCTCTATCGAAAAGGAGATGTTCATGGCGCGCAACAAGTACCCTGAGGAGACGGTGGGTCGCATCCTCGATGCAGCCATGTGCCTGTTCCGCGAGAAGGGCTTCGAGCGCACCACCATCCAAGACATCGTTGATCAGCTCGACGTGACGAAGGGGGCGGTGTACCACCACTTCAAATCGAAGGAGGACATCCTCAACGCCGCCATCGACCGCGAGAGCGAGCCGCTCATGCGGCTGCTGGTGGAGATCCGCGACGATCCGCGCATGACCGGCCTCGAGAAGATGCAGGCGCTGTTCGAGGCCTCGATGGAAGGCCCTCAGCTGCCGCTCAGCGCCGAGGTTGCCATGGCGCCCGACCCGGTGCGCAACAGCCGCTTCTTGGGCATGCAGTACCAGTCGATCGTCGAGGAGGTGGCGCCGCAGTTCGTGGAGCCCATCATCCGCGAGGGCATGGCCGACGGCACCATCCGCACGGAGCACCCGCAGGAGATGGCTGAGGTCATCCTCATGCTGGCGAACCTGTGGGTGAGCCCGGCCTTCCGCATGACCGATGCCGAGAGCTGCGCCGCCGCATGGACTACTACGTGGAGCTGCTGCACCTCATGGGCCTCGACGTGCAGCCGGGCCATATCGCCGGCATGCTCGAGGAGTTCCGCGACGGCTACGAGCGCAACCTGCAGGAGAAGGGGGAGCGCGCATGATTGTTTGAGTGCTGGATCGCCCGTGGTGGTTGCGGTGCTCTGTTTTTTCGGCTACGGTTGCGTCGTGCGTCTCTGCTGGGGTAGCGCCTCGTCGCCCGACTGCGGTTGCACCTCGTCCGCTGCTCGATGTTTCACGTGAAACATTTGTACTGAAAAATCAGGTGAAGAATGGAAAGGCTCCCCGCGGCCGCTGCGCGCCGCTGCATACCGTGGTACGCTGCCGCGCGTTTCTCGTCATCGTTGGATCGCTGCCTCGACGCAGCATCTTTTTTAACCAAGATACATACCAACCGAAGGTATGAAAAAAGAAAGGAAGAACCCGTGGACAAGCTCTTGAACCGGTCGTTCGTCTCGATCGTGATCGTGCAGATAGCCTCGCTGTTCGGCGACGCGGTGCTGCGGTTCGCGCTGCCGCTCTACGTGTTGAACGTGACGGGCTCCGCGGCGCTCATGGGGGCGGTGTCGGCGGCGGCGTGGCTGCCGTACCTCGTGCTCACGCCCATCGGGGGCGTGGCGGCCGACCGCGTGAACAAGCGGCGCATCATGGCCGCGCTCGACACGCTGCTGGCGCTCACGTGTGCGGCGTTCCTCGCGTTCGACGGCACCGTGGACCTCGTGGGCCTGTGCATTTGCGCACTCATCGTGCTGTACGCCGCGCAGAGCGTGTACCAGCCCACGGTGCAGGCGGCGGTTCCCTTCGTGGCGCCGCGTGAGGGTATCGTGCGCGCCACGGCCATCGTGAGCCAGATCAGCGCGCTGTCGGGTTTGGTGGGCCCCGTGATAGGCGGGCTCGTGTTCGGGCTGTTCGGCATCGAGCCGGTGGTGGCGGTGGCGGGAGCGGCCTTCGCCGTGTCGGCTGTGCTCATCGCGTGCGTGGTGCGCATCCCCTTCCAGCGCGCCGAGCGCAGCCAGGGCGTCCTGCGCATGGTGGCGGGCGACATCGCCGAGAGCTTCGCCTTCCTGCGCGGCGAGCGGCCGGTCATCCTCAAGACCATCCTGCTGGTGGCGGGCATCAACCTGACGCTGTCGGCGTTCATCATCATCGGCGCGCCGGTCACGGTGACGCAGATACTCGGGCTGCCGAACCAGTTCATGGGCTTCGCGGAAGGCGCGCTCGCGCTTGGCGGCCTGACCGGCGGCATTCTGGTGGGCGCGCTGGCGAAGCGCTTGACCTTGCGCCAAGCGCCCGTGTTCCTGTTCGTGGCGGCCGTTGCGCTTCTGCCCATCGCCGTGGTGCTGGGCGCTCCGTTGGACCCGCTCGTCGCCTACGGGGTGCTGGTGGCAAGCCTGTTCGTCTGCATGGCCTGCGCCACCATGTTCAGCATCCAAGGCATCTCGTTCATCCAGCTGGAAACGCCCGCGCACCTGGTGGGGAAGGTGATCGCGCTGGCCATGTCCTTGGCGAACTGCGCGCAGCCGGTGGGGCAGCTGGTGTACGGAGGCCTGTTCGACGCGCTTCGGGGCAACCTGGTGCCGGTGGCGCTGGGCACGGTCGCGGCTGCGCTCGTCATCGCGGCGCTCACGAGCCGCGTGCTCAAGCGCGGCTTGCCGGCGGAGGCGAGGGCGGCAAGCGGAGCTCCCGCCCCTGCGTCAGCCTTGGAGGCTCCCGAATCGGGCGCCTAGGCCTGCTCGAGCGTGACGGCGGTGCCGGACGCCGTCACCATGAGCATGTTGCCCTGGCCGAGCACCTCGTAGTCGATGTCCACGCCCACCACGGCGTGCGCGCCCAGGGCGGCGGCACGCTGCTCCAGCTCGGCGAGCGCCTCGGAGCGCGCCTGGGTGAGCTCCTGCTCGTAGCCCTCGCTACGGCCGCCCACGATGTTGCGGATGCCCGCGCCGAAGTCGCGCAGGAAGTTGACGCCGGTGATGACCTCGCCGAACACGATGCCGTAGTAGCCGCTCACGCGGTAGCCGTCGACGGCGGGGGTAGTGGTGACGATCATGGTGCTTCCTTTCAGGTGGGTGAGACGAAGGGACGGGATTATTGTCTCATTTCTCAGCGGGCTGCGACCCCCGGAGCGTGCGAGAACGAGAGAATCATCGCACGTTCCCCTTGCCTCACTCGCCGGCCAGCGCGAGCTTCGCCTTCACAATGCGCAAAACCGACTGGTCGATGCGCTCCTCGGAGAGGGCTCCCTCGCTCACAGCGTCGAGCACGCCCTGGTAGGCGGCGGCGAAGTCCTCCGGCATGAGCACGAGGTCCGCGCCGGCCTCGAGCGCAGCGACGCCCGCCTGGTCGGGCGTGCAGAAGTCGCCGACCGCGCCCATGGAGAGCGAGTCGGTGATGACGAGGCCTTGAAAGCCCAGCTCCCCGCGCAGGAGGTCGGTGACGGCCGCGGGGTTGAGCGAGGCGGGCACGTCGCTGCCGAACGCGTTCGGGGCGGTGAGGTGGCCCACCATGACCATCGGCACGCCGGCGTCGATGGCGGCCTTGAAGGGCGCGAGCTCCCAATCGCGCAGCTCGTCGAGCGTCTTCTCGCTGACGATGGCGCCCTCGTGGCTGTCTCCCATCACGCCGCCGATGCCAGGGAAGTGCTTGGCGCTGCAGAGCACGCCCGCTTCCACGAAGCCCTCCACCTGTGCGGACACCATGCTGCCAACGATCGCGGGGTCGGTCCCGAACGAGCGCAGCGCCATGACGTCCGTGGAGGGGTCGCCGCAGACGTCGGAATCGGGTGCGAAGTCCAAGTTGAAGCCGAGGTCGCTCAGGTAGCCGCCGATGCGCGCGGCAACGGCCTTGGCCTGCGCCGTGTCGCCCGCCGCGCCCACGTCGGCCATGTTCCCCTCGTTGGGGATGTCGAAGCCGGTGTTGCCGCCGATGCGGCTCACGGTGCCGCCCTCCTCGTCCACGCCGACGAACAGCGGCAGCCCGCACGCGCCCTGCGCGAAGGCCTGGGAGTTCGCGATCATCTCGCGCGTCTGGTCGGCTGAGAGCAGGTTCTTCTGGAAGTACACGAGGCCGCCCACGGGGTAGGCGGCGAGCGCCTGCTGCGTGGAAGATCCGGCCTGCGTGGCGGTGTCCACCCCGGTGATGGCCTCGGGCGTGACCACGAACAGCTGCGCGACCTTCTGCTCGAGCGTGAGGGTAGCCGCCTTCTCGGCGGCGCGCTCGTCGAGCGTGGGGACGGCTGCGGGCTTGGGCGCGGACGTCGCGGGCGGCGGGGCGCAGGCGCGGCGGGCTGCGACTCGCGCTCGTCGCGCACGCCGCCGAACTCGCTTTCCGGCGACTCCGGCGCGCCGGTCGCCGCGGGCGCGGAGCACCCGGCGGCGCAGCAGAGCATCATCAAGGCAAGCGCCGCGGTGGCTGCCTTCTTCTGTATGGTTCCTCGTTCCATCAGGCTCATCACGCCCCTCCTTCGTAATCGGCGAGAGCGCGAACCAGTATAGGCGCGCGGAGGGGCCTGCTTGCGCAGGCCCCTCCGCTTCACGTGAAAGTTGAGCGTCCGATCTCCGAGACCCCGGCTCCTTCGTTGCGCCAACCGCCGCCTAGCGCCGGTTGAACGGCACGATGGTGGCGGGGATGCCGCCGTCCATCACCACGCGCGGCTCGCCCTTGATGAGCGGGCGGAAGTAGTCCAGCGCCTCCGGCGCGATGCCCTGGTAGTCCGGCAGGATCCACTCGGCGGGGAAGCGCCGCACGAAGTTGGCGAACTCGGACGCCGGCGCCGCGAAGAACTTCGCGTTGTAGAGCCCCTCCGCAGCCGCCGCCTCGTCGCGGCGCACGCCCACCACCTGGCCGGTGAACGCAGGGTCGGCGCTGCGCATGTGGGCGCTCAGCCCCAGCTCCCAGGCCTCGGTGCGGTCGACGATGCTCTGCGCGAAGTTGCTGGAGCGCGCCGCGCGCGAGAGGTCCTGCACGATGCCGCGCGGCACGATGCCCGCGTCCACGATCATCTGCTTGATGGTGGCTGCGGCACCGCCCAGCACGGCGTGCGCGAACCCGTCGTCGGCCGCGTTGCCGGCGGAGAGGTACGCACCGTCCGCGTAGTGCGCGCCCTCGGACGTGACGATGTAGCACTTGCCCGTCTCGTCGAACTTTCGGCGCACCTCTGCCAGGAACGCCTCGCGGTCGAAGTCCACCTCCGGCAGCACGAGCAAATCCACGTCGCCGGTGACGCAGCAGCTCGCGGCGAGCCAGCCCGCGTCGCGGCCCATCACCTCGAGCACGAACACCTCGGGGCGCGTGTACGCGTCGTAGTCCAGCCGCGTGGCGTGGGTGATCTCGCAGGCCACCTTCGCGGCGCTCGGGAAGCCGGGGCAGTGGTCCACGGGCACGAGGTCGTTGTCCACGGTCTTGGGGATGCCGATGAACCGCTTGCCCGGCGCGTTGTCGCGCGCCCACTCGGCCAGCGCGTCCACGGTGTCCATGGAGTCGTTGCCGCCGATGTAGAACATCGTCGTGATGTCGTGCGCGTCCATCACCTCCACGAGGCGATGGTAGTCGGCGTCGTTGCCGCGCTTGAGCTTGTAGCGGCACGTGCCGAGCGCCGACGACGGCGTCTGCTGCAAGAGCTCGATGTCGCGGCCCGTGAGGCCGGTGAGGTCGTAGAGCTTCCCGTCCAGCGTGCCCTCGATGCCGTAGAGGCCGCCGAACACGCGGTCGTACAGGGGGTTCAGCTGGTTGGCGCGCACGACGCCGGCAAGGCTGGAGTTGATGACGGCGGTGGGCCCGCCGGATTGCGCGACGAGGCAGTTGGCCATGATGCGCTCCTGTTCTCTTCGGTAGCCGCAAAGTATCGCGCGACGAGGCCGGTTCGTCAACGCCTCGCAACCTTGGCCTCGCGAAAGGCCACGCGGAATCTGCAACAGGCTGGATGATTGAACGATATTCATTGACGCTTGTTCAATAAAGCGGTACGATGGCGGGGAGGCGAGCGGAAGGAGGGGCGCGTATGGCGCGTATCGTGAAGGCACCGGACGATCGCAGGCGCGAGATTCTGGACACGGCCATGGACCTGTTCGCGGAGAAGGGGTTCGAGGGCGCGTCCATGCGGGACATCGCCCGGCGCATGGGCACCGCGCCGGGGCTCGTGTACCACTACTTCGACTCGAAGCGGAAGCTGCTCGACGAGGCCATGGAGCGGTACGTGGAGGAGTGCACCGAAGGGCTCGTGAACCTCTTGCGCTCCACCGACCTGGGATTCCGCGAGAAGGTGGACGCGCTCTACGACGACATCGGCGACGAGCGGCTCCAACGCCACAGCGATTTCTTCCACCGGCAGGGCAACGAGGGCTTCCATCGCCAGCTGTCCCTGCGGCTGTGCGAGCACGTGCAGCCGCACATGGCGGCGGCTCTCGAGCAGGCGCGCCGCAGCGAGGGCCTCATCGTGCGCGACCCCGAGACGCTGGCGAGCTTCCTTCTGCACGGCCACATCGGCATCCTCTCCGCGCACGGGGACGCGGACGCGCAGACGGTCGCCCGCCTGCGGGAGTACGCGCACGTGCTGATCGACTCGCAGACGGAGCGTCCGGAAGGCTGAAAACCGTACGAATGTTTCAGGTGAACATCGGGGCCGTCGCCCGTGCGACGCAACCCGATCAAGCCCGGTGCAGAGCCGGGCTTCTTTCGGCACTAGGATTGAATTTTGTTCAATGAAAGGATGGGGCGCCATGGACCAGCTCAAAGAGAAGTCGCGGAAGGCCTTCGACGCGCAGGCGGCAGACTACGACCGCACCGAAAAGGGAGCCCATGCGCGCCGGCTCTACCCGCATGTGCTCGCGGCGCTCGAAGGCGTGCGGGAGGGCGGGCTGCTCGACGTGGGGTGCGGCACGGGCGCGCTCGCGCGGCTCGTGCTGGAGCAGGGGCCGAAGCGCCGGGTGACCGGTGTCGACCTCGCGCCCGGCATGGTGGCGCATGCTCGCGCGAGCTTGGCCGCTTTCGGCGATCGCGCGCGCATCGCGGAAGCCGACAGCGAGCGGCTGCCGTTCCACGAGGAGTCGTTCGACGCAGCGTACTGCAACGACTCATTCCACCACTACCCGGATCCCGGGAAGGCGGTGTTCGAGATCTGGCGGGTGATGCGCCCCGGGGGCCTGCTCGTGGTGGGCGACTGCACCCTGCCCGCGCCGGTGCGGGCCGTCATGAACGCATCGCTGCGCTTCTCGTCCGAGGGCGACGTGCACATCTACTCGAAGGGCGAGTACGAGCGCATCCTCGGGCGGTGGTTCTCCTCCGTGGCGTGGCGGCGCGTCGAAGGCTCGGCGTGTCTCGTGGAGGCGCGCAAGTAGAGCCGCTTCTTCGGCGTCCGCGTCATTCCACGCCTCGCAGCTCGGCTCAGGGGGTGATGGGTCATGGCGGGTCCTTTCGCTGGCACGGAGCGGGGACGGCGGGGACGTTGTGGGGGATGGCGAAGGCGCCGGGACGCCGTTCGAGCGCGCGACCGCGGAAGAACAGCACGAGCGCGTCGACGACGTCCGCGAAGAAGAACGTCTGCAGGACGATGTGCGCCGCGCATTCGCCGGTTGAGATGCGCCTGCTTCCGCGCCATTCCGCCGGCTTCCGCCCGCCGAATTCCACGAGAAACAGATAGCCGCAGGTGGCCTTTTCCGCACCTTGCTCACGGGGTGCGGAGGGAGGTTTGTTCTGTTGCCGCAGGTCGTCTTTCATAGAGCTTACCGGGATGCTCGTATAAAACCCCAGATGGCAAAACATACCATATCTAGTTGGTTCGACTCTTTAGAACTTCAACATATGGGTGACAGAAGTTGACGAGGAGGCGCGACGCTGGTAGGGTGTGGGCTACCGATTCCCGACCGATCGCAAACCCCATCTGCGCCTGCCGGCGCCATGCTGCACGCGGTCGACCAATCGTAGAAGCAACGCGGAAGCAAGCGAAAAAGGAGCGACCATGTACGAGGTTCAGAAGCGCGACGGCAAGATCGCGGAATTCGACATCGCCAAGATTTCAAGCGCCATCGCCAAGGCGTTCGACGCCTTGGGCAAGCAGTACCATCCGTCGACCATCGACCTTCTGGCCCTCAACGTGACCGCCCATTTCGAACCGAAGATCAAGGACGGCATCGTCAGCGTGGAGGACGTGCAGGACAGCGTGGAGGAGGTGCTCTCCACCGCCGGGTACGCCGACGTGGCGAAGTCCTACATCCTGTACCGCAAGCAGCGCGAGAAGGTGCGCAACGCCAACGCCACGCTGCTCGACTACAAGGACCTCGTGGACCAGTACGTCAAGGTGGAGGACTGGCGCGTGAAGGAGAACTCCACGGTCACGTACTCCGTGGGCGGCCTCATCCTGTCGAACTCCGGCGCCATCACGGCGAACTACTGGCTCTCCGAGATCTACGACGACGAGGTGGCGAAGGCGCACCGCGACGCCGACATCCACCTGCACGACCTGTCCATGCTCACGGGCTACTGCGCGGGCTGGTCGCTCAAGCAGCTCATCCAGGAGGGCCTGGGCGGCGTGCCCGGCAAGATCACGTCGAAGCCGGCGAGCCACCTGTCCAGCCTGTGCAACCAGATGGTGAACTTCCTCGGCATCATGCAGAACGAGTGGGCCGGCGCGCAGGCGTTCAGCAGCTTCGACACGTACCTCGCGCCGTTCGTGAAGGCGGACGACCTCTCCTACGAGGAGACGAAGCAGTGCGTGGAGTCGTTCGTGTTCGGCGTGAACACGCCGTCGCGCTGGGGCACGCAGGCGCCGTTCTCCAACATCACGCTCGACTGGGTGTGCCCGGCCGACCTGCGCGACCAGCCAGCCATCGTGGGCGGGCGCGAGCAGGGCTTCACCTACGGCGACTGCCAGGCCGAGATGGACATGGTGAACAAGGCGTTCATCGAGATCATGATCGAGGGCGACGCGAACGGCCGCGGCTTTCAGTACCCCATCCCCACCTACTCCATCACGAGCGACTTCGACTGGAGCGAGACGGAGAACAACCGCCTGCTGTTCGAGATGACCAGCAAGTACGGCACCCCCTACTTCTCCAACTACATCAACTCCGACATGGAGCCCTCCGACGTGCGCTCCATGTGCTGCCGCCTGCGCCTCGACCTGCGCGAGCTGCGCAAGAAGTCGGGCGGGTTCTTCGGCAGCGGCGAGTCCACGGGCTCCATCGGCGTCGTGACCATCAACATGCCGCGCATCGCCTACCAGGCGGTGGACGAGGCCGACTTCTACCGACGCCTCGACCATCTCATGGACGTGTCCGCGCGCTCGCTGCACACGAAGCGCGAGGTCATCACGAAGCTGCTCGACGCGGGCCTCTACCCGTACACGAAGCGCTACCTGGGCACGTTCGAGAACCACTTCAGCACCATCGGCCTCGTGGGCATGAACGAGGCGTGCCTGAACGCCAGCTGGCTGCGCGCCGACATGACGCAGGAGGCGGCGCAGGCGTTCACGAAGGACGTGCTCAACCACATGCGCGCCCGCCTGGCCGACTACCAGGAGGAGTACGGCGACCTGTACAACCTCGAGGCCACGCCGGCCGAGAGCACCACGTACCGCTTCGCCAAGCACGACAAGGAGCAGTTCCCCGACATCGTCACGGCCAACGACCAGGGAAAACCGTACTACACAAACTCGTCGCATCTGCCGGTGGGCTTCACCGACGACATCTTCAGCGCGCTCGACGTGCAAGACGAGCTGCAGACGCTTTACACGTCCGGCACCGTGTTCCATGCGTTTTTGGGCGAGAAGCTTCCCGATTGGAAGGCGGCGGCCACGCTTGTGCGCAAGATCGCCGAGAACTACAAGCTGCCGTACTACACCATGTCGCCCACGTACTCGGTGTGCAAGAACCACGGCTACATCGCCGGCGAGGTGTACGAATGCCCGTGCTGCCACGAGGAGACCGAGGTGTACTCGCGCATCACCGGCTACTACCGCCCGGTGAAGAACTGGAACGACGGCAAGTCCCAGGAGTTCGCCGACCGCGTGGAGTACGACCTGGGGCATTCGCATCTGACGCGCGAAGGCGCCGTGGCCGTGACGGCGGCAGCCGAGACCGCCGGCCAGGCAGGCTCGCACGTGACGGTTTCGGGCATCGAAGAGCCGGCGACCGCGCCCGAGCACAGTGCGCTGCCTGCTGGTTTGTACCTGGTGGCAACGCGCACGTGCCCGAACTGCAAGTTCGCGGCGGCCGAGATGGATGCCGCCGGCATCGCCTACGAGGAGCTGTTGGCCGAGGAGAACGTGGAGCTGGCGCAGCGCTATCGCATCATGCAGGCGCCGACGCTGCTCGAGGTGGGTGCGGACGGTACCGTGGAGGTGACGGCTGGCGCGGCGGCGGTGTTCCAGAAGGTCAACGCGATGCGCGCCCAAGTGGTGGCGTAAGGCGCCGAGCAAGCAAGCAGGTTGAGGGCCGGGTCGATGCGATCCGGCCCTTTTTGATGGAGGGCGATGTTCGCTACACTGTGTGTAGCGAACTCGGAACACGCTGAGTTCCGAATTGTGCGTACAGCGCGCGCACAATTCTCAAACTCGAGGAGAGGGTTCTTCGCATGTTGTGTACCGAATTCGGCACTCAGCGAGGGCCGAATTCTAAATGAACAAAATTAACGTACAAACGTTCTTTTTATGTGGTAGAATAGCTTCAGAAACGAGCCAGTGCAAGCGCATTCCGAATCCGCTCGTCGTCGGGATGCCCATAGATGGCGGTGGGTTCCGCGCCGCCCGTACCACGCTTGCAAGATCCTCGAAGCCAACGGAATGCCCTTCGCGCCGCCGCGCTTGCGCGCGCATGCGCGGCGCGCGCCGGAAGGGGACGAGAGGAGCGAGGCATGGACGATCCGATGGCGAGGAAAGACGCGGCAGTGTACGACTCGGTGCGCGGCGCGCTCGAGGCGGCGCGGAAGAAGGCCGCGGTCGCCGTGAACGATGCCATGGTGGAGGCGTACTGGGAGATCGGCCGCCAGATCGTGGAGGCGCAGGGCGACCGTGCCGAGTACGGCAAGCATCACATGGAGTACCTGTCCGAACGGCTGACGAAGGAGTTCGGACGGGCGTACACCAAGCGGAACCTTCACTACATGCGGCAGTTTTACTTGGCGTTTCCAATTGTGAACACACTGTGTTCACAATTGAGCTGGTCTCACTACCGCCTGCTCATGCGCGTGGAGGACGAGAAGAAGCGCCCGTTCTACATGCGCGAAGCGGTCGATCAGCGCTGGACGGTGCGCCAGCTCGATCGCGAGATCCACTCCTTCTATTACGAACGCCTCTTGGCGACGCGCGAGGAGAGGCGCGAGTCCGTCCGGCAGGAGGTCAAAGTGCTCGAGCCGCCCACCAAGGCTGATGGCCTGCTCAAGGACCCCTACGTGCTCGATTTCCTCGACATGGGCGGCCGCACCGACTACCGCGAGGACGATTTGGAGCAGGCGCTCATGAACCGGCTGCAGGAGTTCCTCCTAGAGCTCGGCAGGGGCTTCGCATTTGTCGCGCGCCAGCAGCGCATCGCCGCGGAGACGGAGAGCTACTACGTCGACCTCGTGTTCTACCACTGCATCCTGAAATGCTACGTCCTCATAGACCTCAAGACGGGCAAGATCACGCCGCAGGACGTCGGTCAGATGGACTTCTACGTGCGCCTGTACGACGACCGCTGCACGCAACCGGACGACAACCCCACTATCGGCATCATCCTCTGCGCGACGAAGGACGCAACCGTGGCACGCTACTCGGCCCTCGCCGATGACAAAGGCCTGTTCGCGGCGCGCTACACGCTGTGCCTCACCACCGAGGAGGAGCTAGCGCGTGCCCTCGAGCCCACAAGCGCGTTGTTCCTCGAGTAGGGTGCGGGAGACGGTATGAACGGCCTGCTCCTGCGCCCGGCGCCTTCGCTTCGGCTGTCTAGTTGCCGGTTATTTCGGTGAAGGTAAAGCTGGTCGGGTTGCCCAGGTCGGGGGCTTCTATGAGATACGACTTGGTTTGGGTCGAGCCGTCGGCGAACGTGGCCGTCGCGCTGAGTACCGAGCCTGTCAGCTCGCGTGCGGCCCCTTCTTCGACGGCGGCATCCAGTTGTGCGGCAGCCTCGTATGAGTGACCCTCGGCCATCAGGTGGCGATACGCCTCGAGGCCCGATTCCGAAAGGGGGAACCCAACATATATTTCAACGATGCGCGTGTTGTCGATCGATTCTTGGTGGCTGAAGTCGAACGTGGCGGTCTTAGGATAATGGTATACATGGACGCCCTCCGCTCGCTGCTCCTGCGTGACGGTTGTGTCGATGATCTCGAAATAGCTGCGTTCTCCCTCGATCTCGTAGGTTATGGTCTCGATGTTGTTTCCGGTGCAGCGTATGTTGAAATGATACTTGTAC
>HHCFC01400__coassemble_919_pt1 | contig 13764 bp, 12 predicted proteins | sample HHCFC01400__metabat2_low_PE_042 | metagenome-assembled genome bin HHCFC01400 | reverse complement strand
GGTCCCTATCCTCCGCAGGCGCAAGAAGATTGAGGAGATCTGCCCCTAGTACGAGAGGACCGGGGTGGACGGACCTCTGGTGGAGCAGTTGTCGACCAACGGCACGGCTGCCTAGCTACGTCCGGCACGGATAACCGCTGAAAGCATCTAAGTGGGAAGCCGTCTCCGAGATGAGTCCTCTCTTCGGTAAGGGCCCTCGTAGACCACCTGGTCGATAGGGCGCAGGTGCAAGCACGGCAACGTGCTCAGCCGAGCGCTACTAATAGCCCGAGCTCTTCTTCACATGCAAGTCGGGACATCCGCGTTCCGCGATCTCGATGCTGCGCTATGCGACCGCCAGGGTGGCGCGGTGCCGCCTGGGCGGGGCAGATTCTGCCCGCGGGAGCATCCCCCGCGAGCGCGACCATGGAGGCGGGGATCACCCGATCCCATTCCGAACTCGGAAGTTAAGCCCGCCATCGCCGAAAGTACTGCGGAGTCAGTCCGTGGGAGGATAGGGCGTCGCGCTCGCGGAGGATGCTTTCTTTCTGCAGGCCCCCGGACCGACACGGCCCGGGGGCCTGCTCGCGTTGGGGGGGTCCTCTAGGGGGCGGGGGCTTGTTCGCGTTCCGGGTCGTGTTTATTCTGCGCGGGGGAGGCGGGGTTCGCCGGGGCGAGGGTATAATGAAATGCTAGGCATGGTGTTTGCGTGCTTTTGATAACGAGGATGGAGGAACGTCTGGTGAGCGACAAGGCGCAAGAGGCAGCGAAGGTGGCCGCATCCGCGATACGCGACGAGGCCAAGCTCGGCGAATTGACGGAGGCTCTGTCGGGAGGATCGCGACGCGCCCGTCAGAACGCCGCATCGGCTCTTGCCATCGTCGCCAAAGAGGCGCCCGAAATGCTCGTTCCCCATGGATCGGCGTTCGTCGATGCGCTTAACCGTCCCGAAGCGCAAACGCGCTGGGAATGCCTTGATATCCTTACCGCATTGGTGGATTGCGACTCGCGCACGTGCGACAAGGCCGTGCCGGGTGCCGAGGCTGCGTTGTTCGACGAGGAGAGCGGCCCGGTGCGCCTTGCCGCGATGCGCTTCCTATGCAAGCTGGGCGCCACGACGGAGAACCGTTCCGAGAAAGTCTGGCCGCTTGTCGACGAGGCCATACAATGCTGGCATGGCGACCTGGAGTTCCAGGACATGCTCGTGGCGGTGGTTGACTTCTCGGCCGGCAAGCTTGCTTTGCAGGTGAAGGAAGAGTTGCGGGATCGTATGAAGTTCGACGCGGAGAACGGCAAAGGGGCTCTCAAGCGCCGTGCTCAGCAGATCGTCGAGAACGTGCAGGCTGGCTAGCCTTTATCTTTCCTTATCTTCTAGCGGTTCTTAACCGCCGCTTTCCGCGTCTTCTCCGTTCCCCATGTAAGGGGTGACATCAGGAAAGCAGGGCGCGGTGTACTGCGCCACCCATCCAAGGGCTGGCAGTGGCGCGGAGATTATCGGTGCCATGCGCAGCGTGATAAGCTCATGGCGCAGAAGGCATATGACGCCGTCTTTGGCGGGCGAGTAAGAGAGGGAGGCGCGACGGGACGGGCGGGAGCCGGCCTTCGCGCGCGAGGGCCGCCTTGGGGCGGCGGATTGGAGTCATGCATGACTGACGAGACCAGCCGTTTTGCCGACACGCTCGAAGCGGGCGGCACAACCTACACCTATTATCCGGTGGCGGGCATTCCTGGGTCGGAGACGCTTCCCTATGCTCTGACGGTGCTGCTGGAGAACGCCCTGCGCAACGCCGAGAGCCCGGAGGAAGCCGAGGAGCTGGCCGGGCGCATCGTGGCGGCAGGCAATGCGGGCGAGGTGGGAAGCGAGGTGGAGTTCTCGCCGGCGCGCGTGCTGTTCCAGGACTTCACGGGCGTGCCGGTGTTCGTGGACTTCGCGGTCATGCGCGAGGCGTGCGCCGAGCTGGGGGGCGATCCGGCGAAGATCAACCCGCAGATCCCCTGCGATTTGGTGATCGACCACTCGGTCATCGCGGACGCGGCCGGCTGTGCGGGCGCGCTGGAGCAGAACATGGAGCTGGAGTTCGCGCGCAACAAGGAGCGCTACGACTTCCTGAAATGGTCGCAGCAGAGCTTCGACAACGTGCGCATCGTTCCACCGGGGGCGGGCATCTGCCATCAGCTGAACATCGAGCAGTTCGCGCACGTGGTCATGACGTCGGATGACGCGGGAGTGGCGCGCGCGGACGGCGAGCGCCCGGTGGCGTACTTCGACACGCTTGTGGGAACCGACAGCCACACGCCCACGGCGAACGGCATCGGCGTGCTCGGCTGGGGCGTGGGCGGCATCGAGGCCGAGGCTGCGGCGCTCGGCCAGCCCATCACGACGCTCGTGCCGCGGGTGGTGGGCGTGCGCCTGACGGGAGAGCTCGCCGAGGGCGTGGCGGCCATGGACGTGGCGCTGACGTTCGCCCAGATGCTGCGCGAGAAGGGTGTTGTGGGCTCGTTCGTGGAGTGCTTCGGGCCGGGTCTTGCCAGCCTGAACGCCACGCAGCGCACGTGCATCTCGAACATGACGCCGGAGTACGGCAGCACCTGCACGCTGTTCCCCGTGGACGATGCAACACTGGCTTACCTGCGCCTGACCGGCCGTACCGAGGAGCAGGTGGCGCTAGTGGAGGCGTATGCGAAGGCGCAGGGATTCTGGAACGTGCCGGACGCCCCGGCACGTAGGTACGCCGAGGTGATCGAGCTGGATCTGAGCTCTGTCGGCCGCTCGCTCGCCGGTCCTTCGAGGCCGCACGATCGCATTCCACTGGAAGGCGTGCAGGAGCGTTTCCGTGCCGTGTGCGATGAGCGCGAGCTCGACCGCGGCAAGACCGTGGAGCTGGAGCTGGCGGGCGAGGTCCACGCGCTCACGCATGGGGCGCTTGCCATAGCGGCCGTGACCAGCTGCACGACGGCCACCGATCCGCGCATGATGCTGGCGTGCGGCCTGGTGGCCAAGAAGGCCGCCGAGGCGGGGCTTGCGCCCAAGCCGTGGGTGAAGACGGTCCTCGCCCCGGGCAGCAAGGCCACCGAGCTTCTCCTCGAGCGCGCTGGGCTCATGGAGGGCCTGCGGGCGCTGGGCTTCTACACCTGTGGATTCGGATGCATGAGCTGCATCGGCAACTCGGGGCCTATCTTGCCGGCGCTGCACGACGTGGCCGACGACATCGAGCTGGCGAGCGTGCTTTCCGGCAACCGCAACTTCGAGGGGCGCATCTCGCCCGACGTGTCGCAGAACTACCTGGCCGCCCCGGCCATGGTCGTTGCCTATGCGCTGGCGGGCACGATGGACGTGGATCTGGAGCATGACGCGCTGGGGTGCCGTGAGGACGGCACGCCGGTGCGACTGGCCGACATCTGGCCGAGCGACGAGGAGATCGACGCGTTGGTGGCGGATTGCGTGAACCGTGCTCTGTACGAGGACGGCGCGCGCGGGCTGTACGACGGTGACGCGGCTTGGCAGGCGCTCGGCAGCGAGCCGAGCGACACCTTTGCTTGGGAGGACGCGTCTACCTATGTGCGCCGCGCCCCTTACTTCGACGGCATGCGGCGCGAGCCATCGGCACCCGAGCCCATCGTGGGCGCCCGGGCGCTCGCACGGCTCGGCGACTTCATCACCACCGATCATATCTCGCCGGCAGGCTCGATCGCGGCGGACTCGCCGGCAGCGCACTATCTTGAGGAGCATGGGGTGGTTCCGGCAGACTTCAACACGTATGGTGCCCGGCGCGGCAACCACGAGGTGATGATGCGCGGCACGTTCGCTAACGTGAAGCTGCAGAACAAGCTGGCCGAGGGAAAGAAGGGTGGCTGGACGCGCGACTTCCTGGCAGACGAGGTGCGGCCGCTGTTCGATGCGGCCATGGACTACGAGGCTGCGGGCGTGCCGCTCGTGGTGGTGGCTGGCAAGATGTACGGCAGCGGGTCGTCGCGCGACTGGGCGGCGAAGGGCCCGGCGCTTCTGGGTATCCGCGCGGCGTTCGCCGAGAGCTTCGAGCGCATCCACCGGTCGAACCTCATCGGCATGGGCATCCTGCCGCTGCAGTTCGCGGAAGGCGAGAGCGCCGAGAGCCTAGGGCTCGACGGCTCGGAGCGCTACACGGTGGCGCCGATCGACTTCTCGGCGGGGCTGCCCGTGCCGCGCGAGGTGGAGGTGACGGCCGAGCGGGCGGACGGCTCGACGGCGACGTTCAAGGCAACCGTGCGCGTGGACACGCCCACGGAGGGACGCTACTACGAGAACGGCGGCATCCTGCCCTACGTGCTGCGAAGCCTATTGTAAAGACGAGGTAACGGTGGCGCCCGGTTGCGATGAGCAAGCGGGCGCTTTGCCGTATAATGGAGTGTTAATTCTAGCAATCGAGGGATACGGAAAGGGATGCCGTGAAACAGACATCCGGAATCGATGCGCTGCTTGAAGCGCTCAGGCAATCGGGGGTCAACGTGGACGGGCGCTTCGACGCCGACGCGGAGGCCCCTTCGGACGGTGCGGGTCGCGCCGGCAGGGGAGGCGGCGGAGGCTCGCAGCCGCCGCACGTTCACGTTGAGGTCCCGTTCGCGGACCGTATGGCTGCGTGGGGCAAGAAGGCCCTTATCATCGCCGCCATCGTGATCGTGCTGGTAGGCCTGGCCGCCTACTGGTGGTTCCACCCGCCCATCAACATCCATTCGACGGACACCTGGATGTTCGTGGCCGTGTTCATCCTGCTGCCGCTGTTCCTGGTGTTCTGGAGCCGCTCGCACAGCTACAAGGAGGGCACCGCGAAGGTCGAGGCGAACCCGGGCAAGGCGAAGGCGTTCAAGTTCGCGAGCTACGTGCCGGTGGCCGTGGCCGTGCTGGGCGTGCTTGGTGCCGTGATGTCGCTCTCCATCTTCCCCGGCAACGCCGAGAAGTACGCCACGGTGCTGCAGACGACGGAGGACAACTTCGCGCAGGATATCAAGGAGGTGAACTACTCGGAGATCCCCGTTATCGACCGCGACTCGGCCGTGCTGCTGGGCAACCGCGAGATGGGCTCCATCCCCGAGTACGTGAGCCAGTTCGAGATATCGCCGCTGTACAGCCAGATCAACTACCAGAGCTCGCCGGTACGCGTGAGTCCGCTGGGGTACGCGGACCTGTTCAAGTGGTTCACGAACCGCGAGGCCGGCATCCCCGCCTACGCGCTGGTGAACATGACGACGCAGGATGCGGAGATCGTGCGCCTTGAGGACAATCCCATCCATTACTCCGAGTCCGAGCCGCTCGTGCGCAACATCGACCGCCACGTGCAGCTGAGCTACCCATTCTACATGTTCGACCAGAAGTCGTTCGAGATCGACGACGAGGGGCATCCCTGGTGGATCTGCCCGGTGCAGTCGCGCACCATCGGCCTGTTCGGCGGCACGACCATCGAGCGCGTGGTCATGGTGGACGCCACGACAGGCGAGACGCAGGACCTGGCCATCGGGGACGTGCCGCAGTGGGTCGACCACGCCTACCCGACCGATCTGCTGCTGGAGCAGTACAACTGGTCCGGCAAGTACAAGGACGGCTGGCTGAACTCCGTGTTCGGGCAGAAGAACGTGGTGCAGACCACGCCGGGCACCGATGGCAACCTGGGCTACAACTACATTGCCAAGGACGATGACGTATGGGTGTACACGGGCGTGACCTCGGCCACGGCCGACAACTCTATCGTGGGCTTCGTGCTGATCAACCAGCGCACGGCCGAGTCGCACTTCTACCCGGTGGCCGGCGCCACCGAGGAGTCGGCCATGCAGTCGGCCGAGGGCCAGGTGCAGAACCTGCGTTACCAGGCCACGTTCCCGCTGCTCATCAACGTGTCGGGCCAGCCGACGTACTTCATGGCGCTGAAGGACAACGCGGGGCTCGTCAAGCAGTTCGCCATGCTGGACATCCAGCGCTACCAGAACGTGGCCGTGGGCAACACGGTGGCCGAGTGCCAGAAGGCCTACCAGGCCCTGCTCGCCACGAACGGCGTGCTGGCCGAGTCCGGCGTGGACACGGGCGCGGTTGAGAAGCAGGGCACGATCGCGCACATCGCCCAGGCGGTGGTGGAGGGTAACTCGCACTTCTATGTGAAGCTGGACGACGGCAGCGCCATCTACGACTTCGCGCTTCCCGGGCTGATAGAGATCGTGGGGTACAAGGAGGGGGACGCCATCACGTTCACCTACGTGGAGGCGGAGCCGACGAACCCTGTGGAGGAGATTGTCGGCGCCGACGGCGCGAAGACCGGTAACGGGGCCGATGCTGCGAAGGAGGCGGAGAAGGAGGCCGATGCCACCGCCGACGCGAAGGGCGACGCGGCGTAGCGTTTCGACGGCAGAATGCTTGCTCGGGAACCCCCGCGATCGGGGGTTCCCGTGGTTTTCGAGCGGGAAGGCGATCGATGGCCTGGGGAGCACGGTGCTCGGGGAGCGCGCCAGAGGGCGGGCTTTTCCGTGTTTTGGGTTGACAAATGGCGGAATGATGGCAGAATATAACGGTTGCTTCTTCGGGAGCACGACGTATAGCTAGTTCCGCTGCCCAAGACAGCTGGTACCGAGAGGTTTAATCGCAGGGATGCGGCCCGCCGAGGTGGTTGTATAAGTTTCGCGCTTAGACGACCCCTGCTGTCATGAGACGGCGGGGGTCGTTCCTTTTTCTTAGGCGACGATCCCAGACGAGGGAGCGGAACCCGAGTTTGAGGAAAAGGAGGTGTACTACATGCCCAACGTGAAGAACCAAGAGACGCTTTCCAAGATCAAGGAGGATCTCGACGGCGTTTCCGCTGTGTGGGTCGTGGACTACTGCGGCCTGACGGTGAAGGACATCCAGGCGTTGCGCGTGGCCATCCGCGAATCCGGTGCCAGCATGAAGGTGTACAAGAACACCCTGATGCACATTGCCCTGGACGAGGCCGGCCTGCCCACGCTCGACGATATCCTGGAGGGTCCGAGCGCGTTCGTGTTCGCCGGTGCCGATGTGGCTGCTGCCGCCAAGGCCGTGAAGACGTTCGCGAAGACGAACCAGAACCTGGAGATCAAGGGTGGTTTGATGGAAGGCGAGCAGGTTTCCGCCGCTCAGGTGGAGGCTATCGCTTCTCTCCCGTCCCGCGAAGAGCTCCTGGCTCAGATCGCCGGCGCTATCTCCGGTGTTGCCCGCGGCCTTGCCGTGGCGCTCAACGGCGTGCCGAGTGGTCTGGCGCAGGTCACGAAGGCCGTGGCCGACCAGAAGGAAGCTGCTTAACCGCAGCATAGGCGGCGCAGCGAGCGCTGCCTGACGATAGGCAAAACACGCCGGTCGGGAAGGACCCGGCCGCTTTGAAAGGAAACGAACATGGCTGTTACGCGTGAAGAGATCATCGAGGCTCTCAAGGAGATGTCCCTGCTCGAGGCTTCTGAACTGGTGAAGGACATCGAGGAGACGTTTGGCGTTTCCGCCGCCGCCCCCGTGGCCGTGGCTGCTGCCGCTCCTGCCGAGGGTGGCGCTGCTGCCGAGGAGAAGACCGACTTCGACGTAGTGCTCGAGGGCTTCGGCGACAACAAGATCGCCGTCATCAAGGTTGTCCGCGAGATCACGAGCCTGGGCCTGAAGGAGGCCAAGGAGCTGGTCGAGGGCGCTCCGAAGCCGATCCAGGAGGGCGTTGCCAAGGACAAGGCCGAGGAGATCAAGGCCAAGCTCGAGGAAGCCGGCGCGGCCGTCACCCTCAAGTAAATTGGTTCCGACGGCCTGACGGCCATCGAGACTGCTTGAAGAGAGACCCCCAGATCTGGGGGTCTCTTACTGTCTGGCGGGATGCGCGTTACGTGCGGCGGGTCGTCGCGCTTAAGATGGTTTCGCCTTACTGACGGAATGGCAACGGTTCGCACGCGCTTAGGGCGCGCGCGTTTATAGTAGAACGCGCTAACTGACAGACTGCGCGTTAGCGCAGCTGAAGAAGATAGGAGGGGAGCTATGCAGGCCGGTTATTTCAATGCTGCTTGGCACGACGTAAAGAACTCGCCCGGCTGGTTCGGCAAGCTGCTGGTGCTGGGCCTGGTGAGCCTCGTTCCCATCTTCGGGTGGATCGTGGTGGCGGGCTACCTGTACGGATGGGCACGCGATATCGCATGGGGCGTCCATGCGCCGATGCCCGCCCATGTGTTCGGCAACGAGGATGGGCGGCTGTACAGTCGCGGGTTCTTCGTGCTCGTCATAGGCTTCGTGTGCTCGCTCATTCCCTGGGCGGTGGAATTGGTGGGATCTATCCTGACCGGAGGCTCCTTCGGGATATGGTCGGGCTGGGGCTATCATTCCGGGTTCCTGTCGTTTCCGCTGGGCCTTGCCTCGGGCCTTGTCGGCATGGTGTTCTTCGCCCTGTCCATTGTGGCGTACCTGTTCACGGCGTTCTTCACCTGGGTGGGCTCCATGCGCATGAGCATCTACGGCCGGCTTTCGGCCGGATTCCAGTTCGGCAAGATCTGGAGCATGCTGCGCCATGACTTCGCCGGGATGCTGCGCATCCTGGGCATGGCCGTGCTGATGGCCATTGCGACGACCGTGGTGGTGACCATCCTCATCGTGGTGGTGGTATTCCTGTGCATGGCCATAGGGTTCGCGGTCACGGGCGGCAACCTGAACATCAATTCCAGTCGGGTCGATGCGGCTATCGTCGGCATGGTGTTCGGGGTTGGCGGCGTGGCGATCGTGCTCTCGCTGCTGGCGGGATTCGCGTCCATGGTGGTGGCCGTGTTCTTCACGGCGATGATCACGCGGGCGCTGGGCTACTGGACGCAGCAGTTCAACGTGCCGGCGTGGCGCGGGCAGGACGATCCGATGCCGTTCGAGCTGGCAGGTGCTGCGGGCGGGTCCGGCGGGGGCGGACAGCCGCCGTACCAGCAGCCGCCGATGCGCTGAGGTCCGAACCGCCCGGCCTCTTAGGCCCGAGGGTAGGCCGTCCGCTTGCCGCGGCTCGGGAACGGGCTTGCCGAACCCCCTTCGACCTGCCGGTCGGAGGGGGTTCTTCTTCGGAAGGGCTGCCGCACGTGCGTTCGGGCGCTATACTGGTGCGCGAGGCGCACGCCGCCTAGGGGCGCGCTGCGCGTATTCGGGGGAAAGGGGCAGGCTATGGAGTACGGGGAATTGAAAGAGCAGATCGACGGTTTGGGCGAGCGGCAGCGCCGGGGATGCGCCCGCGTGCTCTCGCTCGTTTCCCTTGGGGGCGGGGTGCGGCCCGAGTTTCGAGGGCACTTGGACGGTGCGTCGACGTACCGCGAGTTCTTCGAGGCGCTCTACCGCGACGACGACCTGCGTTTCACGCGCGCTTGGGCCGCTTGGGCGAAACTGGACGGCAAGCAGTGGGTCGGGCGGTTCGAGCCGGTGCGCACGTCGGCGCGCGTGCCGTTCGGCGGCCGCGGGATGCCCGTTGTGCTCTCCGGTGGCACCATGCTCGTACCCCTGGCCGGCCATGGGAAGCAGGCGCACGTCCTGGAGTTCGAAGACGGTGCCTTCAATGAAGACGCGGCAACGTACTTCACGTCCATCGAGGGCGCCTTCACGTGCGCCGAGATGGCGTTCGAGGGCATCTACGACGTGTTCACGAGCGGGAACGCGGTGCTGTTCGAGCGCTGGGCCCTCAACGAGAAGGGCGCCCGCGTGAAGGCGGCCCAGCTGGCGCAGAAGTACGGCCTGACCGGTTGACACTGATGCGGCGGGCCGGTCGGCCCGACAAGCTTAGAACAGGCGGTTGCGGCGCTGCATCGACAGCACCGCCCTCACGCCGAGGAGGGCGAACGCGGCGATGGCCACGGCGCCTGCCGCGCCTCCGGCGATGAGCCCGCTGACGACGGCGATGCCGCTTGCCTGCGGGCGCGCGTTCTGCGAATTGTTCCCGTGCGGGGATGGATGCGAGGGGCTGGGTTCGCCATCTTGCTGCCTGAACCCGGCACCGTCCGAATGGCCGACGCTCGGAGAGGCTTCTGCCTGGTCGGTCTCCCGCGTGCGGTCGGTGTCGCCGGCGTCTTGCGCACGTCCGTTGTCGGTTCCGCGGGCGCTTTTCTTTTCGGTGCCCCCTTGTACGTCGCGTTCGCCCATGAGGGTGTCGAGCCCGCGCCCCAGGGCGGTGGGGCGCGCGGCGGTGTTGTCGTCCCTTGCGATCATAGTTGCTCCTTTCCGGTTGCCTTGCGCATAACCCGATACGATAGCCGCAGTGCAAAATGGTGCAGCGGGCGGCTGCGCGGTGTGAACCGTGCGCCTTCCATCCGTTACGCGGGCTGCCTCTTCCGGCGGCATGGAAGGTGGTGTAGCCACGGTTTTCCGACAATCCGGAAGATGCTTCTTGACTTAGAGTGAGCTCCAAGGTGCATGATGGTCCAAGAAGAAACCTCACGGACCAAGGAGAGAGCCATGCTCGGAAACTTCACCTACGACAACCCCACCCGCCTGCATTTCGGACCCGACGCCCTCGAGCGGCTGCGTGACGAGCTGCCTGCGTTCGGCCCCGTGGTCCAGCTGGCCTACGGTGGCGGCTCCATCAAGGAGACGGGACTGTACGACCAGGTGGTGGCGCTGCTGAAGGAGTGCGGCAAGACCGTGGTGGACGATGGCGGCGTCATGCCGAACCCCACGGCGGAGAGGCTGCTGGAGGGTCGCGAAAGGGCGCGCGAGAACGACGTCGACTTCATCTTGGCCGTGGGCGGCGGCTCGGTGGCGGACTACGCGAAGGCCGTGAGCGTTTCGGTGCACTGCGACGAGGATCCGTGGGAGCGCTACTACCTGCGCTTCGAGGAGGTGGAATGCGACGTCGTCCCCGTGGGCTGCGTGCTCACCATGGCGGGCACGGGCAGCGAGATGAACGGCGGCGCGGTCATCACCAACCGTGGGCAGAAGCTCAAGATCGGGCACGTGTTCGGCCCCGAGGCGTATCCCAAGTTCGCCATCCTGAATCCGGAGCTCACGTTCACGGTGCCGAAGCGCCAGATGGTGGCCGGCGTCTTCGACGTCATGTCGCACGTGATGGAACAGTACTTCTCGGGCGAGGACGACAACGTGTCGGACTACCTGATGGAGGGCCTCATGCGCTCGCTCGTTGCCAGCTCGCGCGCGGCCGTTGCCGACCCGCGCGACTACGAGGCGCGCAGCAACATCATGTGGGCGGCCACCTGGGCGCTCAACACGCTCGTGGCCATGGGCAAGTCCACCGATTGGGAGGTGCACATGATCGGCCAGGCCGTGGGCGCCTACACCGACGCCACGCACGGAATGACGCTTTCGGCGGTGTCGCCCGCGTACTATCGCCTGGTCGCACCGTATGGCCTGCCGAAGTTCGCGCGGTTCGCCCGCACGGTGTGGGACGTGAAGGGCGATGGGCGCACGGACGAGGAGCTTGCCGAGGCCGGCATTGCCGCGCTCGAGGCGTGGGCGCGCGAGATCGGCTGCGTAATGCGCCTGTCGGAGCTCGGCGTGGACGAGGGCATGCTCGACGGCATCGCCGAGGCCACGCTGCCCATGGAGGGCGGCTACCACCCGCTCTCGCGCGACGAGGTGGTGGAGGTGCTGCGGGCGAGCCTTTAGAGAGCGGTTCGGCGATGCCCGGTTGGGCGTTTGGACGAACCTGGCGGTGCAGGGCATGACGAGCCCGACGCCGCCGCGAGCACGCTCATGGTGCGCGGCGGCGGCTTCGCCAGCACCTCCTGGCTGGGCGGGTGGACGATCCAGGTGCAGAGCGCGGCCGAGGCATCGAGCGCGAGGCTGGTCATAAGCCATGCCTGTCCGAGCACGAGCAACGGGCACATTGGGCCATTCCATAAGATCGGGCTGGCATCCACGATTGCCGAGCAGGCGCGCTTTCCGGAGTTTGGGCGTTTCGCGGGACGTTTTCCGCTGCTATGATGAGGTGGACGGAAGGTGAGGGGGGTGCGCGATGGGCCAGGCGAAGGGCTCGGGGATGATCGAGATGGACGAGGAGTTCTTCGAGCGCGTGTACGCGCAGGTGCGGCGCGTGCCGGCGGGCTCGGTGTGCACGTACGGGACGATCGCCGAGCTGGCGGGGTATCCCAAGGCGTCGCGCGAGGTGGGCCTGGCCATGAGCCGCGTGCAGCGCGGGTGGAACCTGCCGTGCCACCGCATAGTGAACGCCAAGGGAACCCTTGCGCCCACCTACGCGTTCGGCGGCCAGCGCGTGCAGCGGCAGCTGCTGGAAGACGAGGGCGTGGCGTTCGTGGACGACGAGACCATCGATATGGCACGGCATCGCTGGCCGCCCTGCGATGAGCCGGGTGGGCCCGAGCAGCTGGCGCTGCCGCTGGGATAGCGGCGGGTCCCGGTACGGGAAGGCTGCTGGCACGGCAGGCGCGGCACGCACGGCGGCGCGCCCCGGGTGCTGGCGAGTACGTGAAGGGAGGCCCGCGGGCCTCCCTTCACACGGACGGTGATGGTATGCTGGTTCGGACTTTCGACAGAACGAATCAGCAAGGAGCCTTCCGTGCCTTACAAGGTGAACGACCCCGACGCGCCTGCGCGGCCCGTCATCGACGACGAGCAGTTGAAGCGCATGATGAACGCGAACACGCCCGGGTTCTTCGAGCGCAACCGGTTCCGCCTGGTGACGCTCGTGCTCATTGCGCTCAATGTGATCGTGTTCGCGGCCGAGGCGGCCATATCGCTGCTGGCCGGGGCGCGCATGGGGGTCTCGCTCGACATCCCCACGCGCGTGCTCGTGGACATGGGCGCCATGTACGCGCCGCTCGTTCAGGCGGGCGAGCTGTTCCGGTTCGTAACGCCCATGTTCCTGCACATGGACCTCATGCACCTGGGCTTCAACATGGTGGCGCTGTTCAGCGTGGGCGAGGTGCTGGAGCGGGTGCTGGGGCGCGGCAACTTCCTCGCGCTCTACTTCGTGGGCGGCATTACGGGCAATGCCGTGTCGTATATGGCCGACGTGCTGGCAGGCGGGATGCCCACGGTGAGCGCGGGCGCATCGACGAGCGTGTTCGCGCTGTTCGTGGCCGTGGCGCTGCTCGGCGTGCTGCACAAGGGCAACCGGCATGTGTTCGCCCAGTACAGCAAGAGCATGCTCGCCATCATCGGCATCAACGTGGTGTACACGTTCCTGGTGCCGGGCATATCCGTGAGCGGGCACTTGGGCGGGGCGCTGGGCGGGCTCATTGCCATGCTTATGATCCCGGCGAAGAACCTGCGCGTGCCGAACGGCGTGCGCGTGGTGGTGGCGGTGCTGTGGATCGCGGCGATGGCATGGGTCGTTGCGGGCGCGCTGGGGCTGGGGTAGCGCACTACTTCTCGTGAGCGGGACAGCGCACCCCCATCGTGGCGAACGCGCCGGCTACGCGCTCCATGCGCACCTCGTCCCAGCCAAAGCGGTCGAGCTCGGTGATGTCGGCGAGATCCTTGGGCCGGTCGCTCGCCATCTTCGCCGCGCGGCAGGCTTCCACGGTAGACACGCCGGCGCGCGTGCCGTCGGGCAGCTTGCGCATCTCCACGAAGTCCTCCTCCGCAAGCCCTTCGATCGTCGCCTCGAGCAGCGCGTCGTAGCCGGCAAAGGCCCGGTGCTGGGCGTTGCGTTGTATAAGCAAACCGTCGCGCAGGAAGAAGGGCGCGAAGCTTGCGAGCACGCCGTCGATGCGCGCATGCATGCCGAAGTCCTCGCCTGCGGCATTGCAAGCCAAACGGCGCGAGTCGAGGTCGGGGTCGTAGTGTCCCGCGCTTTCGAGCCACGTGCGCACGACGGGCATGTCCGCGAGGCGCACCGAGAAATCGAC
>HHCFC01400__coassemble_1082_pt1 | contig 13846 bp, 14 predicted proteins | sample HHCFC01400__metabat2_low_PE_042 | metagenome-assembled genome bin HHCFC01400 | reverse complement strand
GTGCGATGTTTCGTACGGAGGTGCGCGCTACTCGGCGGCCTTCTCCTCGGCCGGAGCCTCCACGAGGGCGTCCACGGCGGCGACTTCCTCGGCCGTGGCCTCGGCAGCGGCATCCTCGGCAGGGGCGGCAGCCTCGGCCTCGGCGGCCTTGGCGGCGTCGCGCTCGGCCTTCTTGGCGAACTCCTCGGCGCGCTTGGCCTTCTCGGCAGCCTTCGCCTCGCGCTCGGCCTTGCGCTTTGCCTCGGCCTCGGCGACGGCTGCGGCCTTGGCGGCCTTCTTCGCAGCCTCGCGCTCGGCCACGGTCTCCTTGGCGGCACCGAACTTGTCGGCGAAGCGCTGCACGCGTCCGCCGGTGTCAACGAAGCGCTGCTGGCCGGTGTAGAACGGGTGGCACACGTTGCAGATGTCGATCTTCAGCTCCGGCTTCGTCGACATGGTGGTGAACGTGTTGCCACAGCTGCACTTCACCGTGCACTCGACGTATTCCGGATGAATTCCCTGTTTCATTTGGTTCTCCTTAGACAGGCCTTGGTTTCCGACCAAGGCGAAGACAAGCCTTTGCATGATAGCACAGTCGGAACGCTCATGCGAGGGAAAACAGGCAACGCGCACAGCGGAATCCTACCCCTCCAGGAACTCCCCGTTGATCGGCAGGTGGTACGTTTCCGCAATGGCGCGCAGGCCGGCGTCGGGGATCGTGTTCGGGAAGGCATCGCTGCCGCCGTTGAGCAGGCGCGCCTGCGCGTACACGGCGGCGGCCTTCTCCACCGTGTGCATGAGGCCGAACGTGGCGTCGAAGTCCGCGCCCGAGCAGAACAGGCCGTGCTGCGCCCACACGCAGGCCGGATAGCGCCCCATGAGCTCGGCGGTGGCCTGCGCTATGTCCGCGCCGCCCGGCACCATCCACCCCACGACGCCCAGGCCCTCGGGGCAGGCGATCACGCACTCGGTCATGGCCTTCCAGAGCGCGCGCGTGAACGTGCGCGCGTCGAGCGGCATCACAGCCGACAAGGCCACCACGTTCACCGGGTGCGCATGGTAGAGCACCCGGGCCGCGCCCGCCGTGGCGGCGGCGCGCTTCTCGTGGATGAGCACATGGCTGGCCAGCTCGCTCGTGGGCATGCCGCCCTCCTTGAAGCCCCACACGATGCGCCAGGCGTCGCCCTCGTCGTTCAGCTCCACGATGCCGAGCGTGGCGTCCGGGTCGAGCGCCACGTTGCGCATGAACGCGCCGGCACGTGTGACCAGGAAGAACGAGCGGCGCATGCCCGGCGCGGCAAGCCCCAGCGGCACCCACGAGCTGGCCGTGTCGTAGAAGAACGAGCGACAGGACGCCACGTCCTCCGGCGTGAGGCGGTACGTCGCGTTGCCGCCGTTGCGCTCGTGCCAGCCTTGCTCCCAGCCGTCGTTGCACAGCCGCACGAAGCCCTTCACGAAGCCCTGCTGCTCCACGGCCACGCCCGAGACGGCGCCCTTCGCCACCGAGACGCCGCGGTCGATCACTTCCTGCGCATTGTCGAAAAAGCCCATGTCCTGCTCCTTGTCCGGCCGCCCGCGGCGGCCCTCGTCTGCAGGCGCGCCCGCAGCCCGCGCCCTCGGCGCGAACCGGGCCGCCCGCGCGTCCTAGTCCTCCCGGATCTGCACCACGTACATGGCGTTCGTGGCCGCCACGTCGGTGCGCCCGCAGCCCACGTCCTCCAGCGGGCTCGTGGCGCGGTCGCCCGCCGTGAACACGGCGATGTCGCCGGGCGCCACCAGGCCGCGCTCCAGCACCTTGGCCCGCGCGTTCTCCACCACGTGCTGCATGTCGCCCTGCACGTCGCCCAGCATGGGCGTGACGCCCCAGCTCAGCTGCTGCTGGCGCATGACGCGCGGAAACGGCGTGACCGCGTAGATGGGCACGCGCGGCCGCAGGTTCGACATGAGCCGCGCCGTGCGCCCCGACATCGTGGGCGCCACGATGCACGAGGCTCCCAGCGTCTCGGCGGCCTGCACGGCCGCCATGCCCACGGCCAAGGCCACGCGCGCATGCTCGCGGCTGCGGTCGGGCGCGGCCTCGTCGTGCAGGTACGGCTCGCTCGCCTCCGCCACCTGCGCCATCATGCGCACGGCCTCCACCGGGTAGCGTCCCGACGCCGTCTCGCCCGACAGCATGACGGCATCGGTGCCGTCGTACACGGCGTTGGCCACGTCGCCCACCTCGGCGCGCGTGGGGCGCGGGTTGCGCACCATGGACTCCAGCATCTGGGTGGCCGTGATCACGGGCTTCGACGCGCGGTTGCACGCGCGGATGATGTTCTTCTGGATATGGGGCACGCGCCAGGCGGGCACTTCCACGCCCAGGTCGCCGCGCGCCACCATGACGCCGTCGGCGGCCTCCAGAATGGCGTCGAAGTTCTCCACGGCCTCGGAGCATTCTATCTTCGCGACGATCCTGATGCCCTCGCCGCCGTGCCCGTCCAGGAACCGGCGCACCGCCCGCACGCCGTCGGCGTCGCGCACGAACGACGCGGCCACGAAGTCGACCTCCTGCCCGATACCGAACAGCAGGTCGTCGCGGTCCTGGTCCGTGAGCGCCGGCAGGGGAAGCGCCGCGCCCGGCACGTTCACGGACTTGCGCTCGCCGAGCGTGCCCGCGTTCCTCACGATGCAGCGGATGTCGGTGCCGTCCACGCCCTCCACCTCGAGCTCCAAAAGCCCGTCGTCCACGAGGATGGACGTGCCCTCCCCCACGGCCGCGGCCAGGCCCGGGCAGCTCTGCGTGACCAGCTGGGTCGTGCCCTCCACCGCGTGCTCGACGAGCACGATCCGGCTGCCGGCCGCAAGCTCCACCGGACGGCCGCCCGCCAGGCGGCCGGTGCGGATCTCCGGCCCGCGGGTGTCGAGCAGCATGGCGCAGGGCGAGTCCAGCTCGCCGCGCACCTTGCGCAAACGCTCCATGCGCGCGCGGTGCTCGTCGTGCGAGCCGTGCGAGAAGTTGAAGCGCGCGACGTCCATGCCCGCCCCCAGCAGGGCGCGCAGCGACGCCTCGTCGTCCACCGACGGGCCCAGCGTGCAAACGATCTTCGTGCGCCTTGCCATGCTGCTCCTTCCGCCATGCGGTGCCCCGATCGGGCCCTTCACGTTGCATGATACCGCGAACCCCGCCGCGCGTCCGGGCGGCGGCCGAATCGGAAGCGGAGCTTCACAAAGGGAAAGTGCGAGCGCCCGCCCCGCGCGGTGCGGGACGGGCGCTCGATGCGGCTTGGGAAGCGGGGCCTAGACCTCGGCCACCCACAGGCCGTGGATGTTGCAGTACTCGTACACCTTCACCGGCTCGTCGCCCTCGGCCACGGCGAAGTCGGCCACGGGAGCGTCCTCGGGCGTGAGCTGCACGAACTGGTAGCCGTTCTTCGTCTGCAGGCACACGAACGTGATGTAGTGCTCCGGCGTCATGGGGTGCAGCGTGCTGCCCACCTGCACGTGGACGTTCGAGCCGTCCACCTTCACGTCGGGCACGTGCTTCTCGAGCGCGGCGTCGGTCGTGTTGGCGACAAGCTCCTCCATCTGCTCGCCGCAGCATACCAGCGGCACGCCGGAGTCGAACGGCTTGACGGCGATGTTGCCGCAGTGGCGGCAATGGTAGAATTTGAGTTCCATGGTTCCCCCTTCGAGGTCGTTCCCGACCGCAACCACCGCCTGCGCGGGGCCCGACCGGGCTTCAGGTTCGTTCCTTGATGGCACGCCTTATATGTTACTCGCCTTGTGGCAATTCAGGAAGACCCTGTTGCGGCTTCTTCATCCGAAGCGCATAAACGAGCACGCCGATTCCCACGAGCACGAGCGGGACGGACAAAAGCTGGCCCATGGTCAGCCAACCGCCCCACAGGTATCCTAGCTGCACATCGGGCTGGCGCACGAATTCGATGGCGAACCGACAACAACCGTACATAATAAGGAACACGCCCAGGAACGTGCCGCGCGGACGCGGCGGGAGCCTGCGCGAGAGCAGGAACAGCACGGCGAAGATGAGCACGCCCTCCAGCAGCGCCTCGTAGAGCTGGGAGGGGTGGCGCGGCATGGAGCCCGCGGCCCCGCCGAACACGACGCCCCACGGCAGGTCGGTGGGGCCGCCCCACAGCTCGCCGTTCACGAAGTTCGCCAGGCGGCCGAAGAAGAGCCCGATGGGAGCCGCCACGCAGCCCAGGTCGGCCAACGTGAGGTACGGGATGCCCGTCATCTTCGCGGCCGCTATGCCGGCGAGGAGCGCTCCCACGAGCCCGCCGTGGAAGCTCATGCCGCCATGGTTGAACGCGAGCACCTCGAGGGGGTTCTGCAGGTAGAACTCCAGGCCGTTGCCGTAGAACAGCACGTATCCCAGCCTACCGCCCGCCACGACGCCGATGATGACGCAGAACATGATGGTGAGCAGCGCGTCGGCGTCCACGCGGATGCGCCAGCGCTTGGCCAGCCGCCAGATGAGCAGGGCGGCGCACACGAACCCCGCCACGTAGGCGATGCCGTACCACCGCACGGTGAACGGCCCCGCCGAGAACAGGACGGGGTCGAGATTCCAGTAAAGGTCGTTGAGCATAGGATTCCTTTGCCTTGCCGATCGCCGGCCCTGCGGCGCCGGCGGAAGGTTCCGCCGCGTGCGGGCCCGCCCCGACGCGCAGCCGGGCGCGTGACGTTACTCGCGGCCCATGCCCGCGCCCACCTCGATGGCGGCGAACCGCACCTCTTCGCGCAGCTGGGAGGGGATGGTCTGCATGCTGGACACCTTGGCGCCGCACGAGGGGCAGCGCAACGTGAACATGGCGAGGTCCGCGCGCACGACCATCATGGAGTCGTAGCAGCACACGTCCAGATCGGACGCGCCGCACGCCGGGCAGGTAATCGTCTGACTCATGCGCCTCACGCTCCTTCGCCTTGCCGGGTCCGCCAATGAAACCCATTGTAGCAGACTTCCCCGAGGCCGAACGTCACGCGCCGACCACGCTTTCGAGGAAATAGGCATGCACGCGGTCGTCGTCGGTGAGCTCGGGGTGGAACGCCACGGCCAGCGCGCGACCTTCGCGCACGGCAAGCGGCTCGCCGTCGTCGCCGGCGGCGAGCACCTGCACGCCCGGCCCCAAATCGGCGAAGCGGGGTGCGCGGATGAAAACGGCCTTCACCGGGCCTCCCGCCACCCCGTCGAACGGCACCGCCGTCTCGAACGAGTCGATCTGCCGGCCGTAGGCGTTGCGCCGGATGCGCACGTCCATGAGGGCGAGCGGCTCCTGGTCGGGGCGCGCGCCCTCTATATCGCGCGCCATGAGGATGGCGCCGGCGCACGTGCCGAACACGGCCATGCCGGCCGCATGCGCGGCGCGCAGCGGCTCGTACAAGCCGTGGATGGCCAGGAGCTTCGCGATGGCCGTGGACTCGCCGCCCGGGATCACGAGGCCGTCCAGCCCGTCCAGCTCGGCCGGCCAGCGCACGAGGCGCGTGTCGGCCCCCAGCCCTTCGAGCATGCGCCGATGCTCGCGGAAGGCGCCCTGCAGAGCCAGGACGCCGATGCGCTTCGTCGTCATGCGAGCCTTACCAGCCGCGTCCGGCCATGAGCTCGTTCTCGGGGATGTCCGAGATCTCGATGCCCACCATGGCCTCGCCCAGGTTGCGCGAGACGCGCGCGATGGTGTCGGGGTCGTCGTAGTTCGTCGTGGCCTCCACGATGGCGCGGGCGCGCTTGGCCGGGTCGCCCGACTTGAAGATGCCGCTGCCCACGAACACGCCGTCGCAGCCCAGCTGCATCATGAGCGCCGCGTCGGCGGGCGTGGCGATGCCGCCGGCGGAGAAGTTCACCACGGGAAGGCACCCGTGCTCGGCCACCCACTTCACCAGCTCGTAGGGCGCCTGCAAGTCCTTTGCGGCAGTGAACAGCTGCTCGTCGCGCAGGCCCTTGATGCGGGCGATGTCGGTGGTCACGGTGCGCATGTGGCGCACGGCCTCTACCACGTTGCCCGTGCCCGGCTCCCCCTTCGTGCGGATCATGGCCGCGCCCTCGGCGATGCGGCGCAGGGCCTCGCCCAGGTTGCGGGCGCCGCACACGAACGGCACGTCGAAGTCCCACTTGTTCACATGGTACTCGTCGTCGGCCGGCGTGAGCACCTCGCTCTCGTCGATGAAGTCGACGCCGAGGCTCTGCAGCACCTGCGCCTCCACGAAATGCCCGATGCGGCACTTCGCCATGACGGGGATGGACACGGCCTCCACGATGCCCTCGATCATGGTGGGGTCGCTCATGCGAGCCACGCCGCCGTGGGCGCGGATGTCGGCCGGGACGCGCTCGAGGGCCATAACGGCCACCGCTCCCGCATCCTCGGCGATCTTCGCCTGCTCGGGGTTCACGACGTCCATGATGACGCCGCCCTTCATCATCTCCGCGAACCCGGTCTTCACCTTCAGCGTGCCCTGCACCTGCTCGGTCATGCTTCCTCCTGTTTCCATCGTTGGCCCTGCGTGCAACGCGGCCGCCCTCCCGGGCGGCCGCGCGTTCCTGCCTTGCTCATGATACCCCAAACGCTGCATGCGGAGAGCGGGAACGGCGTCCCGCCGTGCAAGCGGCAGCCGCGGCCCGCCTTACAGCAGGAAGCGGTTCGGGTTGCCGGCGCGCGGCCCGTCCTCGGGCGCGTCGGCGATGTCCGGGCCGTGCTCCAGGAAGTGCTCGCAGAAGCGGCACACCTCCTTCACGGCCGCATCGTAGTACCGCTCGGGGTTGAGCAGCACCGCGAAGTCGGTCGCCACCACGTGCGTCGGCCGGTCGCAGGCGGCGTAGTGGCAGTCGGCCGGGCACGGCTCGCCGGGCGTGTTGTGCGGGCAGCGCGACATCATCTCGTCGTCGCACCCGCGCCGCTCCCAACAGTTCGCCATGGCCCCGGTCCCTCCGCTCTAGCCTTCGTGGACGGCGACGACCTTCGTCACGCCGGGCACGCGCTCCTTCAGGATGCGCTCCACGCCGTTCGCCAGCGTCATCTCGGACATGGGGCAGCCCTTGCAGGCACCCTGCAGCTCCACCGACACCACGCCGTCCTCGTCCACGTCGACGAACCTCACGTCGCCGCCGTCGGCCTGCAGGCTGGGGCGGATGAGCTCGAGCACCGCCGCCACGTCGTTCTTGTCTACCATGAAAAGCTCCTTCGTCGAAATGATGTTTCTCGGGTGCCGATTCTACCATAGCGCGGCGGGTGCGACGCGCTCGGTGCCGTAAATGCACGCGGGCGACACCGACCGGCCGGCCGCGTTCCGAGGCGGGTGGCTGCAGGACATGCGGGAGGGGCGCATCGAGCGGCCCGAAAGGCGGCAGGGCCGTCGCTGGGAGCAAGTCACAGGCACCGGAGCCAGCCGCATCGCGTCCCGCCTACGCCACGGGCTTCCAGTCCCTGCCGATGATCACGAGCACATCGGTCTCGTACTCGTAATAGCCCGCGCCCACGATAGCCCGGCCTGTGCCCAGAGCGCGCACCACTTCCTCGGCCTGCTCCTTGTGCTCCTCGCCGTCGTACACCACGAGCGTCTCGGGGAACTCGGAGCTGTCGGCGTTGCCCGTGCCGGCCACGTTGAACCCGTCGGCCGCCAGGATCTCTCCCACCTGGGCCGCCCCGCCCGTTATGCCCGCGCCGTTGCGAACTTCCAGCTTGAAGCTGCCGCGGTCGACCTGCGCATACGCGCCCTCGTCCACAACGGGCGGCTGACCTGCGTCAACCAGCTCCATCATGCCCGCCCACGCGTCGCTCGAAGCCACGTAGCGGGTCGCGCCGTCGCGTGTGGCCTCGTAACCGGGCACGAGCGCTCCCTGCACGCTCGCGGCATCGATGCCGCCCAGCGCGCCAGCCAGCTTGAGGGCGTCCACAGCCGCAACGTCGGTATGGAACGAGCCGCCCACAGCGTCCAGCTGCGTGGCGAACGCCAAAGCGCCGCCGTCCTCGAGCATGCGCGCGGCCAAGGACGCCAGGAACTCACGCTGGTTCCGCGCCTGATCGTCGATCCCGTTCGAGAAGTTCCGCGCACGCAGGAACGTGACGGCCGCATTGCCGTCGAGCGTCTGCACGCCGGGGGCCAGGTAGACGTCGCCTGCCGCAGGGTCGTCCACCTCCTGCGCCACGTCGACCTCCATACCCCCCAAATGATCCACCAGGGAGGCGATGCCCGCCGCATCGGTCTTCGCGTAGTGCGCGATGTCCACTCCCGCGAAACCGGCCACCGCCGACACGAGCGCCGCATCGCCCTGCGCCGCGGCCTCGCGCAGGGGATGGACCTTGCCGTCCTTGAGCGTGACCTGCAAGTTCGCCGGAATCGAGACGAGCGTGACCGCACGGGAGGAAGCGTCCACGCGCGCGAGCACGAGCGCGTCGGGGCCCTCCTGCTCCTGCGTGGCCGTGGCGGCGCCCAGGTCGGCCGCGAGCAGGGCGTACCAGGCGCCCTCTTTCGGCGCCGTGAGGGCGGCCTTCGCATCGGAGTCGCCCAGCCCCATCTTCCCATCCACCGAGCCGAAGAACGTGGCCAGCCCCACGCCGCCGGCGACCACGGCCACCACCGCGACGGCGATGACGGCGGCCGCGATGCGGCGGACGCGCGCCTTGCGCTGCAGCTCCTGGGCGATGTCGCGGCGCCCCACGCGGCGGCTGTAGTCCGACGAGGTCTCGCGCGTGGCCGTGGAGGGCAGCAGCGTGTCCACCACGCCGCGCGCGGCGCGCTTCTTCTTGCGCGTGCTGGAGAAGCCCACGGCATCGGCGTTCATGCGGGCCGATGCCGGGCGGATGCGCCGCGGCACGTGCGTGCCGAGCATCGCCGACCTCATGCGGTGCGACGTGAGCTTGGACTGGGCTGCGGTGAAGCCCTTCTTGTGCCTAGCCATGCAACGGCCCCGCTAGCACGCCGGCAGCGCGTCGTCCGCCACGGCGCGCTCGACGTCGGCGCCGAGCAGGCGGAGCTTGCCCACGTAGTCCTCGTAGCCGCGGTCGATGTGGCGGATGTCGTGCACGCGCGTCTCCCCCTCGGCCGACACCCCGGCCAGCACGAGCGCCGCACCGGCACGCAGGTCGGTGGAGGACACGTCGGCGCCCTGAAGGCCGTCCACGCCGCGCACGAGGGCATGATGGTCCTCGATGACGATGTCGGCGCCCATGCGCATGAGCTCGCTGGCGAACATGAAGCGGTTCTCGAACACGTTCTCCGTGATGACGGACGTCCCCTCGGCGCGGGCCGCCAGCAGCATGAACTGCGCCTGCAGGTCGGTCGGGAAGCCGGGGTGCGGCAGCGTCTGCAAATCGATGGGCGCGAGCGGCCCCTCGCGCCGCACGGTGATCCAGTCGGCGCCGGCCTGCACGTCGCAGCCCATGGCCTCCAGCTTCATGAGCGCCATGCGCAGGTACGACGGGTCGATGCCGCGCACCGTCACCGGGCCGCCCATGAGCGCGCCGCCGGTGAGGAACGTGCCGGCCTCTATGCGGTCGCCCACCGTGGTGTGCTCGCAGGGATGCAGGCTCTCGACGGGCACGCCCTCCACCTCGATGAGCGACGAGCCGCCGCCGGACACGCGCGCCCCCATGGCGTTCAGCATGTTCGCCAGGTCGACGATCTCCGGTTCGCGCGCCGCGTTCTCCACGGTGGTGGTGCCCTCGGCTGCCACGGCGGCCATGAGCAGGTTCTCCGTGGCGCCCACGCTGGGGAAGTCCAGCACGACGTGCGCGCCGGTCAGGCCGTGCGGCGTGGTGGCCTCCAGGAAGCCGTGGTCCACCACGAATTCCACGCCCAGCGCCTCCAGCCCCACGAGGTGCATGTCGATCTTGCGGGCGCCGATCTGGCAGCCGCCCGGCATGGCGACGCGCGCCTGGCCGAACCGCCCGATGAGCGGGCCCAGCACGGCGATGCTCGCGCGCATCTTCGACACCAGCTCGTAGGGGGTCTCCCACTTGTCCACGGAGCCGGTGTCCACCACGAGCGTGTGGCCCTCGCGCTCAACGCGCGCGTTCAGGCATCGCAGCACCTCGGACATGATGGCGATGTCCGAGATGAGCGGCACGTTGTGGATGGCGGTGGTTCCACCTCCCAGCAAGGCGGCGGCCATGAGCTTGAGCGCCGAGTTCTTTGCGCCCGACACGGGAACCTCGCCGGTCAGCACGCCCGTGCCCTGCACGATGATGATTTCTTCAGCCATGGATTGTCCTTCGCACCCGGCTCGAAGGCGGCCGGGCATCGCTCGTCTATCGTCCACGCGCCGTTGCCCCGGCGCCGTTTGCAGCACCCTGCCATTATAGAAAGCGAAGGCCCGCACGAAGCGGGCCTTCACAGCGAAAGCAGAAGAGCAGATGGGCCGCGGTCGATGCGGGGCCTTACGCCTCTTCGCCCAGCACGAAACGCTTGAAGTCGACGATGCCGATCGTGCCGCCGAGGCTCTTGGCCACCTCGTCGGTGTACTCGGACACGCTCTGATCCGGGTTCTTCACGAAGGCCTGCTCGGTGAGGGTGCTCTCCTTGAAGAACTTCTCCAAACGACCGGTGGCCATCTTCTCCTGGATGGCCTCGGGCTTGCCGGACTCGGCGGCCTGAGCCATGTAGATGGCCTTCTCGTGCTCCACGATGGCCGGATCGACGGCCTCGCGGTTCGCGGCGACCGGGGACGCGGCGGCCACCTGCATGGCGATGTCGCGGCCGTAGGCCTTGAAGCCGTCGGACGCGGGGTCGATGCCCTCCACGTCGAACTGCACGAGCACGCCGATCTTGCCGCCGCCGTGGATGTAGGACGACACGGCGCCGCCCTCGACGACGGCGAAGCGGGCGAGCTGCACGTTCTCGCCGAGCGTGTGGATGGCGTCGGTCACGACGGCCTCCACCGTCTCGCCCTCGGCGTCGGCGGCCTTGAGGGCCTCGAGGTCGGCGGGCTTGGCGGCCAGCGCGGCGCGGGCGATCTTCTCGGCGTAGGCCTTGAACTTGTCGTTCATGCCCACGAAGTCGGTCTCGCAGTTGATCTCGACGACGGCGCCCGTCGTGGCGTCGTCGGAGACGATGGCCATGACCGTGCCCTCGTTCGTGGCGCGGCCGGCCTTCTTGGCCACGGCGGCCAGACCGCGGGTGCGCAGCACGTCGACGGCCTTGTCCATGTCGCCTTCGGCCTCGACGAGCGCCTTCTTGCACTCCATCATGCCGGCGCCGGTCATCTCGCGGAGCTCCTTGACCAGGGAAGCGGTGATCTCAGCCACGTTGTTCCTTTCTCTCTACGGCGCCGCATGCGCGGTGCCGGGGTGGAAGCGCCCTCGGGCCGCATCGGCGGGGAGGGCGCGACTCTTCTCTCGTAAAGCCCGCTCCCGCGGAAGCGGGGCGGGTTCGCCGCGCGCAGCCTACTCGGCGGCAGGGGCGGCCGCAGCCTCGGGGGCAGCCTCGGCAGGGGCGGCCTCCACGGCAGCCGGGGCCTCGGCGGCAGGGGCGGCCTCGGCGTCGGCCGGAGCGATCTCGGCGGCCGTCACCGGCACGCCCACGCCGGCGATCACGGCGTCGGCCACGAAGTCGGCGAGCAGGCGCACGGAGCGGATGGCGTCGTCGTTGGCCGGGATGCCGAAATCGACGTCGTCCGGGTCGCAGTTCGTGTCGAGCGTGCCCACGACGGGAATGTCCAGGCGGCGGGCCTCATGGATGGCGATGGCCTCGCGGTTCGTGTCGATGACGAAGATGGCGTCGGGCACGCGCTTCATGTTGCGGATGCCGTTGAGGTTCGTCTGCAGCTTGCCGAGCTCCTTGCGCAGCAGGATCTGCTCCTTCTTCGGCAGCACCGCCATGCGGCCGTCGGCCTCCATGGCCTCCAGCTCCTCCATGCGGGTCACGCGGGAGCGGATGGTAACGAAGTTCGTGAGCATGCCGCCGAGCCAGCGGGCGTTCACGTAGGGCATGCCGCACTTGTTGGCAGCGTCGGCCACGGCCTCCTGGGCCTGCTTCTTCGTGCCCACGAACAGCACGGTGCCGCCCTTGCGGGCGATCTCGGACACGAACGTGTAGGCCGCGTCCAGGCCGTAGAGCGTCTGCTTGAGGTCGATGATGTAGATGTCGCCGCGGCTGCCGAAGATGTAGGGCTTCATCTTGGGGTTCCAACGGCGCGTCTGATGGCCGAAGTGGCTGCCCGCGTCGAGCAGCGTCTGAATGCTGACTTTCGTCATTGCTCTCTCCATTCGTTAGTCCTCTGCCCGAGGTCATCCCCTGCCTCCGCAGCCTTTTCCGGTTGGCCACTGGCGGAGCGGGTCGCACGAGCATGCGTAATTAGAAACTTTGAAAGTTTACCACAGCGCCTTCTGATTGCAACCCTCCGTTCACGGTGTTGCAAAAAAACTGCATGCCGGCCGGCCCCTCCTCCCCCGAGACAGCGGGGGCGAGCAGCTGGCGGAGCGCTCGGCCAGCCAGGTGACGCCTACGACACGCGGCCGTGCTCGACGGAGAACGTGCGGTCGGCGATGGCGGCCGCTGAGGCGCGATGGCTGACGATGAGCACGGTCTTGCCGTCGCGGTTCTCGGCGAGCGCGCGCAGCACGGCGGCCTCGTTCAGGCTGTCGAGGTTGCTCGTGGGCTCGTCGAGCAGCACGAGCGGGGCGTCGTGCAAAAAGACGCGGGCAAGCCCGATGCGCTGGCGCTCGCCACCCGAGAGCGTGTCGCCAAGCTCCCCCACCGGCGTGTCGAGGCCCTGCGGCAGGCGCTCCACCAGATCTGCGAGCGATGCCTTGCGCACGGCGTCGGCAAGCTCGGCCTCGGCGGCATCGGGGCGCGCGAGCACGAGGTTGTCGCGGATGGTGCCCTCGAACAGGTGCGTGTCCTGCGTCATGAACCCTTCCACCTCGCGCAGGCTGGCGGTGTTGACGCGACGCACGTCGCGGCCCGACACCTCCACGACGCCCTTCTCGGCATCCCAGAAGCGCATGAACAGCTTGAGCAGCGTGGACTTGCCCGCGCCGCTGCGGCCCGCCACGCGCACGATCTCGCCCGGCTCGATGCGCACGTCCACCTGCTCGAGCACGCGCGCGCCACCGTAGGAGAAGTCCACGCGCCGTGCGGCCGCGCCCTCGAAGCCGTCCAGGTCCACCCCGTCGGCCACCTCCTCGGTCTGCGGGCGCTCGTCCAGAAGGTCGAGCACGCGTGCGCCCGATGCCAGGGTCTGCTGCAGGGTGGAACCTAGGTTCGCCACGGCGATAACCGGGCCGAACGATGACATGAGCGCCGTGGTGGCCAACACGGCGGCGCCCACGCCGATATCTCCCTGCATCACAAGCGCGGCAGAAACGAGCAGCATCGCCACATCGCAGACAATCACGACGGCGCCGACAAGCGCCATGAACAGCGCTGTGCGGCCTTTGAGGCGCCGCTCGACGCCGGCCAGGTTCACCATGCGCGACGAGAGCTCGTGCGCGCGGTCGGCCGCTCGACCGTACTGCAGCGTCTCGGCGAGGCCGCGCAAGCTGTCGAGCACAAACGCGTTCATGTCGCCGATGCGGTCGCGCACAGCGCGCCCCGCACTTCCGCTGGCCTTGGAAGACACGAGCGGCACCGCCACGCCCACGAGCACGTACGAGGCAAGCGCAAGCGCGCCAAGTACCGGCGACTGGAAGCCGACGAACGCCGTCATACCTACCGACACGATGAGCGCAATAAGCGCCGGGGAGAGGGTGTGAGCGTAGAACACCTCCAACAGCTCCACGTCGGAAGTGACGAGCGACACGAGGTCGCCCTTGTCACGGCCCTCCAGTTTGGCGGGCGCCAGGCGCCTCAGCGCCGCAAACACGCGGTCGCGCACGAGTGCAAGGATGCGGAAGGCCAGGTAGTGGTTGCACAGCTGCTCGCCGTAGCGCAG
>HHCFC01400__coassemble_1047_pt1 | contig 14090 bp, 12 predicted proteins | sample HHCFC01400__metabat2_low_PE_042 | metagenome-assembled genome bin HHCFC01400 | reverse complement strand
GACCCCAATCTCAAGAAAGAGATCCCCTCGCCGTTGGAACTAACTACTCCTCGCCGAGAATCTTCTCGACGGCCTTCTTGTCCTGGTTCAGGCGCTCGGAGTCATCGATGGGCTTGAACGTCGCGCTCTCGATGGACTTGTCGGCAACCTTCTCCTTCTCGGCGCCGCACTTCTTGCACGCCGTGGCATCGGCCGCGTTAAAGGTACCGCACTCGGTGCACTTCCACAGAATTTTCCCCAGCGGAGGCGGACGGAATCCGCCTTTCTCCTGACGAGCCATAGCTCTACCTCCTTCGTTCCAACATTACTTTGCGAAAAGCACCTGATTGGGCTTCTCAGCCAACTTAGCGGACAGCTCCTCGAGCGTGCCGTAGTACATGATGCCAGCCTGGCAGTGATGCACGCAGCTCGGAAGCCTGCCCTCGGCCACACGGTCGGCGCAGAGGTCGCACAGATCCGTGGGCAGGGGAAGATAGGTCCACTCCCACTTGCCGTTGATGTTCTTCACGGGGCCGTACTCGAGCGTCTTGATGCCGTACTGGCCGATCGGAAGATCATGCACTTTCTTGCAAGCAACTTCGCACGTATGGCAGTTGGTGCAGAATTCGTAGTCGATCAGCAGACCGTTAGTCGCCTTCGAACCGGGTGTAGTCATAGCCACCGAAGCCACCTCCCTTGGTCACAATCTCGCTAGGCGAGCAATCATTTTCAGGCGTCACCTTGTAGCACTTGCAGAGCGTGCTCTTGTACGGGGCGCCGTAGTGCGTCGGGCCGTACACGCCCATCGTGGTCAGGTTGTTGCCGTTGCAGTCGAACACGCCGTACAGGTTCGGCTCTGCAGCCTCCTGCTCGGGGAACCACCAGCCGTGACGGGCACGGACGAGGTTCGGCATGAGGCCCGGAGCGATGTGCGCCTGCTGCTTGCACTTGCCGCGACGGTTCTCGAACCACACCCAGTCGCCTTCCTTGACGCCGATCTCCTCGGCGATCTCGGGCGAGATGTCGGCGATAGCCGTGGGGTGCACTTCGCGCATGGTCGGCAGCTGGCGATGCTCGGAGTGGAACAGGCCGATGTGACGGTGGCCGGACGTGTAGATGTACGGGTACTCCTTGTACAGCTCGGGCGTACGGTACGGGCTCTCAAACGGCTCCATGTGGTGCGGCAGAGGATCGAAGCCCCACACGTCGAACAGCGGAGAGGAGATCTCGTACATACCGGTAGCCGTGACGAAGCCGGGCTGGCCGTCCTCGCGGAGCAGGCCCTTCTCGTACTTGTGGTACGTCTCGTTCCAATCCCAGTAGTCGTACACCTTGTGGGTGAGGTCCTCGAACGTGTACGGAACGCCGTTGCCGTCGTCCTGGATCATCCACGTCAGGAAGTCGCGCACAGTCTCGAACTGGTTGAAGAAGTCCGGGTTGAAACGCTTGCCCAGATAGAACACCAGCTCTTCGTCCATCATGCACTCGTAGTAGCGGCCGGCTGCGGCGGTCAACGTGCGCAGCGGCTGCCACCAGGAACGGAAGGAGTCGCGCTCGACGGACATGGCCACGGGGAGCACCAGGTCGGCGAAGGCGACGGCGGTCGGGGTCAGGTAGTAGTCGACGACGACCGTGTAGGGCACGTTCTGCCACGCGCGGTAGATGCGCGGGGCGTCGCCGCCCATGTTGGCGATCGGGTTCGTGCCATGGACCCACATCATCTGGGGCGGATACGGCACGCCCGTCTCCATGGCCTCGAGCAGGAGGTCAGGCGGGATGAACGGCGTGTAGCCGGCCTTGTGGATGGGCGACTGGTCGGTGCCGATACGGCGGTCGAGCATCTCCTGGGAGATGAACTCGAGGCCGCAGCCGTACTTCTTGGAGCTGTTGTAGGCGTAGCGCACGAGCACGTTGCCGCCGGGGACGTCGAGGTTGCCGCACAGCGCCGTGATGTCGGAGATGGCGAACGAAGCCTCCATGGCAGCGATCTGCATGTCGATGGCGAGGCCCCACTGGATGGCGCCGGGCTTGGCAGCAGCGAACATGCGGGCAGCGTCGTAGATCTGCTGCTCGGGGATCCAGCAGATCTCCGCGACCTTGTCGGTCGGGTAGTCCTGCAGGCGCTCGACGAGCTCGTCGAAGCCGTAGCACCAGTTGTCCACGAAGTCGTGATCGTACAGGTCCTCGTCGACGATGACGCGCAGCATGCCCATGGCGAGCGCGCAGTCGGTGCCGGGACGAACCTGGATCCAGATGTCAGCCTTGGAGGCCAGCCACGTGAGGGCCGGGTCCATGACGATGAACTTCGTGCCCATGCGCATGAGGTCGATCAGCCAGTGGCCGACGAAGCCGTCGGGGTTGGACGCGAGAGGCTCGTTGCCCCACACGATAACAACCTCGGGCTGCTTCCACTCCGGGTTGTCGTAGCGATCCGGGTGCAGCTGGGAGGCGTCCAGGATCCAGCAGTCGCCGTCCTTCATGAGGTTGGCGGTCATGCGGGGCTGGTAGCAGGAGTCGGCAGAGAGGAAGCCGAACGACATGTTCGGGCTGCCGAAGACGGCACGGAGGCACATGGCGCCGTGCCACATGGCGTTACGGCCGGTGCCGGACAGGGCGACGATACCCTCGGGCCCGATGCCGTTGTAATCGTCATGAATGGTCTTGCAGATCTTCTTGTAGGTGTCCTCGAGCCAGTCGAAGGCCTCTTCCCACGTGATGCGCTTCCACTTGTTCTCGCCCTTTTCGCCGTCGCGGAGGAGAGGCCACTTGAGGCGATCGTTGTTGTAGATGTTCTCGACCATGTTCAGGCAGCGCAGGCACAGACGTCCCTGGTTGTACCCGAAATTGGGGTCGCCCTCGATCTTCTCGAGCTTGCCGTCTTTGACGTACGTGAGCACGCCGCAGCCGTTGTGACACCCAGGTCCGGTCCAGACCGAGGTGCGGGTCACTTCATAACCATCCTCGTACCAACGCCAGTCTGTTTTGTACAGATCATGGTTGTATTCGTTGATCATGAAAAGCCCCCCTTTCATAAAAGAGATACCGATAAGATGAACTCTTATTCTTCAGAAACCCCGAAGCACGCTTATCTCGGGTCGCGCGGCCTCCTCAAACCTCGCTTCCCGCCTTCCCCGTGTCCGCTCGGTCTCCTCTTCCGTGCGGAGGATCGGGGTTTCTTAAAGACTTGCAATGACCCTCGTGCCGGCGTGCGTGCGGCCTCTCTCAAGCCGCTGCCGGAAGGATCGGTCCGCTCCTGCTTACGCAGTCGGCGGCTTCGGCGCGCCAGGGGCCTTGGGGGCGCTCGGCGCAGCGCCGGGAGCCTTGGGGGCGCCGGGAGCGCTCGGGGCAGGGGCGTTCGCGCCCGTGCCGGCAGCATCCGCAGCGGGAAGCTCGGTGCCGCACTTCTTGCACTTGTCGTTCTCGGGCGGGTTGAAAGAGCCGCAAGACGGGCACTTCTTCATCATTTCGTCGAACGACGGCGGTCTGAAGCACATATCGTGGTTCCTCCTCTTCCTCATTGAATCTCGGTGGACAAGGTCTGTTCGCAAATACATTGGGGTGCATTCACAGCGCATAAGCTACCATGCGGCAAATCGGCGAAAGTACCTTCGCGGGTATGAAAAAGGACGATCTAGTACTGGCAGTCATACTCACTACTACGCACGTATCGAGGCTTTTACCTGGGGAAACGTAAATCGGTCATGCAAAGGGGACGATACGGGGTATGAGCCCCCGAGCAAGCAAAAGGGCCCGCGATGCGGGCCCTTCCGAAGCGGCTGGTGCCGGGCGCACGAGCCGCAGCGCCGGATGGCGCATAGAAGCCGGGGCTAGGCGGCAGAGGCGTCGCCTTCCGTCTCGACGACGGCTGCGTCAACCACGCTGCGCATGACCTTGACGCGTGCGGCGGCACGCTGGGCGTCCGCCATGCGGCCGTTCGCCTCGATCTCCGCGAGGAACGCATCGGGATCGTCCGTGGACAGGTACTCGGTGAGCTCGGAGGGCGCGACTTCGGTTCCCGTGGCCTCGATCATCTTGTCGAGCGCCGCGTTGAGCTTCAGCTGGAACACCACGTCGTCGCGCAGCTTCTCCTCGAACTGCTCCGGCGTGAGATGCTCCTCGCGCAGGTAGCGCTCCTTCGTGGAGCCGAACGACTTGAGGCGCTGCTCGTACTGCGCGTGCGAAGCCTCGATGTTCGCGGCGACGACATCTGCGGGAAGCTCGCCCTCCAGGCGCGCCACGAGGGCGTCGGAGCACTTCTGGAACTTCGTGTTGTTCCAGGCCACCATGCCCTGGCGCTCGAGGTCCTGCTTGATGCCCGCGCGCAGCTCGGCCATGGTGCTGATGCCGTCGAACTGGCCCTTCACCCATTCGTCGGTCAGATCGCCGATGGAGCGGATGGGCGAATGGTTCGTGGCCGAGGCAACGTAGACGAACAGCTGCGCGTCGATGTCGTCGTCGGTGGCGACGGGCTGCGGCGGCATGACGATATGCACGCTGTCGTGCGAGGAGAGCGCGAACGCGCTCAGGTCGAGCTGGGGTGCGGTTTCTTGCATAGGGTACTCCTTACGGTTGGCGGGGCGCATCGCCCCAGATGGACAGCAAAACGGCGCGCCGTGGCGCGCCGAGATGGGCCTGTCAGTCTTGCTCCTGCGATTTGATGTCTTCCTCGCGGAACGTCTCTATCAAGCTGAGCATCTCCTGCGACGAATGCACCCCGAGTTTGTGGTAGATGTTCGCTATGTGGGTCTTGGCCGTGTGCATGGAGATGACCAGCTTCTGCTGGACGTACTCGGCGTTGCGGCCCTTGGCTATGAGGAAGAATATCTCCGTCTCGCGCGGGGAGAGCTTGTAGAGCTCGGCGATGCCGCGGCACGTGCGCCGCCAAGGCGTGTCGGCACGCTTGGGCTCGCCGGAGGGTTTCGACGACAGCGCGGGCTTGGAAGGCGCGTCCTCGTCGCGCGAGGCGGAAGCCGGAGCGTCGGGCGCCGGCTCGGCTGCGGCCTTCTTGGAGGTGCCGGCCCCGGCGCCGGAGGGCGCGGGCGCGCCGACGGCCGAGGCGGATGCGACGTCGGCTTTCTTTGCGGCTGCAGCACCTTCGGGGGCAGCGGCGCCGGAGTCGGACGTCATGCGGGCAAGCTGCGCCTCGAAGGGCTCCTGCTCGCGGAACGGCGTGAGCACCGTTGCCACGAGCATGGTGATGGCGGCCCCGCACAGCGAGTAGAGCACGAGCGAGGGGTCGGCCACGCCGAGGCCCGTGACCACGGTCTTGCCCACCACGAGGCCCACGGCCAAGCTCATGTAGACGAGCACGCGGCCGCCGTCGACCAGCAGCAGCGATCCGGGCTTAAGCCGCCGCGCCAGCCCAACGCCGAGTATCAGGCCGCCGAAGTCGAACAGGTTGAATCCTGCCAGGATAACCGTTTCGGATGCGAGGAGCACCCCCCCCCCCGCCCAAGAAGGAAAGTCCCACGATGCCGAGAACGAAGAAGAGCAGCGAGAAGCGGTGTATCGTGTCGATGTCGGCATTCGTCTCGGGCGCCTCGGGTATGAAGAAGATGACGATGCCCGCCAGCACGATACCCACGAGGACCACGGCGTTGCCCGCCATGAGCAGCGCGATGCCGCTGTTGATGAACCCGCCCTGCAACAGGCCGAACACGAACGCGTACACCGTGGTGGGCAGCAGCGTCTTCAGCGAATGGCGCAGGATGCTCTTGCGGGGCGGCTTGACGGCCGGGGCCGGGGCGGCCGCGTCGACCGGCTCGATGGTGCGCCAGTTCGCGATGAGCGACACGGTGGCCACCGCCGGCATGCACAGCGTCACAAGGTAGCTGAGCGGCGGCACGAAGCTGCACGTGAGGAACGCGAGGATGCCGCCTGCCATCATATCGACCGCGAACGAGCGGAACAGATGCCCCGCCGCCGCTTCCATATAATAGTGGAGCCACAGGAACATGAGGAACGCCTCGGAGAAGCCCAAAAGCACCACCGATGCGATGCGCCACGGCATGTCGGCCGAGAGCGTGGCCAGCGACAGCACCGAGGCCACCGTGGCAAGCACGCCCGCCGCGCCCAGCAGCAGCGTGGACGGAGCCGTCTTGTTGCGGTTCAGGAAGAAGCGGCCTACGCCGACAAGTGCCCCGAAGGACAAGGCAAGCGTCAGATACAGCGTGAACTGGCGCTCGAGGAAGAAGGAAAAAGACGGGTTGTTGGTCGCACCGATAAATATGGGAGAGAACAGTACCAGATAATGCCAGCTCAAGAGAACCTTGAATCCGATCATAGTCAACGTCTTCACATGGGAAGTCTTATCCTCTGATCGTTCCGGCATTGATTGCGTCATCCGGCACGCCCCTTTCCCCCTGATGAAAAGAAACGAGCAGTGCGTCGCTCGTCCTTCTCAAACCTTACCCGTTTTACTCGGAAGGGCCTATAGCCCACGGTACCAGAGCCGCTCATTTTCATACTGCGATAGGTACAAAGCCCACCAGGCCCCGTGCTAGGTTGATAGTTGCATATGCGCGATTCCAGGTAATTTCCGTGCGCGCCACCTGCACGATCTCTCCCCCGCTTCGGCGCGCTCGTCTTCGCCCGAACCGGTCATAACCCTAGTATAGAGCATAACGTAATCGATCGGATTAGATTATAGCCCAACGACAGAAAGGAAGGCCACTATGCCGGGAGGCTGCTGGATATGCAACCCGCTGTGCGGGAAGTGCCAGCCCGCGCCCAAGAAGTCGGGGAAGTGCCCTTCTTGCGGCACGTGCACCATCTTCGACCGCACGGAGGTGACGGCCGGAGCGGCGCTTTTGTGCAAGAAATGCGGCGAGGACCTGACAGCGCTCGTGCGCCCCGAGCCCCTGCGCTGCAACTACAGCGGCCTCGTGTGCGCCTACCCCTGCGGCAAGGGCACGAGCGCGCATCCCGAGCACGGCTACCAGGTATGCCGCCGAAACACCCCTCCGAGCGAGGAATGGCTGGCAGCGCATCCGGGAGTGTAGGAGGAGGCGGAGGGAGGCAGGGGGACGGGGGAAACGCCTCGCCCCCCCCCATAGCTCTCGTTTGCCGCAAGCGTGCGAGAACGAGACGCCATCCGCCCCCCCCGTCCCACGTTAAAAAGGCGCCACCCACTCGGGGTGGCGCCTTTTGCATGCCAGATACCGGGCCGGAAAAGCTAGTTGCCGGCAGCTCGGGCGGCTTGGTAGGCCTCCACGAGTTTCTTCGTCACGTCGGCCGGAGCGGGGTCGTAGCCCTCGAGCTCCAAGGTGTACGAGCCGGAGCCGCGCGTGAGGGATCGCAGGTCCTTCGTGTACGTGACCACCTCGGCGTAGGGCACGCGCATCATGATGACCGTCTCGCCCGCATCGTTGGAGTCGGTGCCCACGATGCGACCGCGCCGCGTGGAGATATCGCCCATGACGGCGCCGGCGTACTCCTCGCCCACCGTCACGTTCAGGTTGGCCATGGGTTCCAGCAGGATGGGGTCGGCCTTCTCGCACGCAGCGCGGAAACCGATGCGCGCGGCCGTCTTGAACGCCATCTCGTTGGAGTCGACCGAGTGGTACGAGCCGTCGTACACGGCGCACTTCACGTCCACCATGGGATAGCCCGCCAGGAAGCCCTCGGCCATGGCGTCCTGCACGCCCTTGTCCACAGCGGGGATGAAGCCGCGCGGGATCTTGCCGCCCACGATCTCGTCCAGGAACTCGTAGCCGCCGCCGGGGTTCGGCTCCAGGCGCAGCCAGCAGTCGCCGAACTGGCCCGAGCCGCCCGTCTGCTTCTTGTGGCGTCCCTGCGCCTCGGCCTTCTTGCGGATGGTCTCGCGGTACGGGATGCGCACGTCCATGAGCCTCGCCTCGACGCCGGTCTGCTCCTTCAGGCGCGCGAGCAGCGTGTCAACCTGGGCGTCGCCCATGGCGGTGACCACGGTCTGGTGCGTCTCCTCGCTGCGGCTGACGCGGATGGTGGGATCGGTCTCCACCGCGCGGGCCAGGAACGTGCCCAGCTTGTCCTCGTCCTTCTTGTTCACGGCCTCGATGGCCACGGGGTACTGCGGCTCGGGCAAGGGCAGCGGGTCGATGGCCACGGTGCCCGACTTCGACAGCGTGTCGCCCGTGCGCGTCTCGGTGAGCTTGGGCACGACGATGATGTCGCCGGCCTTCGCGCTCTTCACGTCGTTGGTCTCCTTGCCCATCATGACGTAGAGGTGGCCCAGGCGGTCCTTCTTGCCCGTGCGGGCGTTCACCAGCTCCATGCCCGGCTCCAGCACGCCGGAGATGACCTTCATGAAGCTCAAGCGTCCCACGAACGGGTCGGACACGGTCTTGAACACGAAGCCCGCCGGTTCGCCCGTCTCGTCCACGAGCGTCTCCTCGCCGTTGGCCAGGCGGAAGCGGCCGTGGTGGCGCGGATGCGGGAAGTAGGTGGCGATGTCCTCCATGACGCCCTGGATGCCCTGCTCGATGATCGTGGAGCCCACGAACACGGGGATGAACAGCTCCTGCGCGATGGCCTTGTCCAGCAGCTGCTCCAGCTCCTCCTGCGTGAGCTGCTCCTCGCCGTCCAGGTACTTCATCATGAGCTCGTCGTCGGCCTCGGCTACGAGGTCGCAGAGCTTGTCGCGCGCGGCCTGGGCCGTCTCCAGGTAGTCGGCCGGGATGTCCTCGATGCGCTCGGCGTCGCTGCCGGGATCGAAGTAGCGCGCCTTCATGCGGATGATGTCGATGACGCCCTTGAAGTCCGCGTCCACGCCGATGGGGATGGTCACGGGGCCCAGGCGCGAGCCGAAGCGCGCGTGCAGAAGCGCCATGGCGGTGTCGAAGTCGGCGTTCTCGCGGTCGATGTGGTTGATGAATACGGCGCGCGACAGGCGCATGTCCTCGGCCTCGCGCCACAGCTTGGTGGTCATGACCTGCGGGCCCGCCACGGCGTCGACCACGAACAGCGCCATCTCGGCCGCCTGCATGGTGGCCAGCGTGTCGCCGATGAAGTCGGGGTGGCCGGAGGTGTCGAGCAGGTTGATCTTGTAGTCCTTGTAGGGGATGGGAGCGATGGACGTGCCGATGGTGAACTTGCGCCGGATCTCCTCCTCGTCGTAATCGAGGTAGGATTTCCCGTCGTGGGTCGTGCCCATGCGGGGCGTGCGGCCCGAGACGTGCAGCATCGCCTCGGCGAGCGATGTCTTGCCGGCGCCGTCTTGGCCCACCAGCACAATGTTCCGTACGTGTTCGGTAGCAGGAGCTGCCATGTTGACCACCAACTTTCCTGTTGAGTGGCCCACGCCGTTGCCGTCTTCGTCAAGGCGCGAACCACAGTCGAGCCTAACCTACGAACTTCAAACGCGAACATGAAACCTTGACCCATAGTGTATCGCAAATGGCCGCTTTCGGCGTCCACAACGCCGGAATTCGACCGCACCCCTGAAGTGCGCGGCCCGCCCGCTGCCGAGGCCGAGCCGCGCCCGGGGCGCGCCGGAGCGCAGCCGCGGGCAGGCTGCATCATCCCGGATGACAGTCACCGCCCGACCGAATGCTGCAAAATCGTCGATTTCGGCGCCCATAAAGCCGTCTTTCCGGAAGCAGCCCCGTATTGCCTTCAGAGCGTTCCTCTGAACAGGCGTTTTCACTGCCAGTCGTCAACAGAGAAGCCGAGCCTCGACCCGCCATGCGCGACGGCCGCCGAAATCGGTGATTTTGCAGCAAGAAGCGTCGTGCCGCAGACGGCTTGCACGTGCCAGAATCATCCAACCAGAGTCGAGGCAGGCGCTCTTCCCACGTTGACGAGCCCGCTGCGGAAACGATGCGCTCGCTTCCCCACGTCTGCAAGATCCTTCGAGCCCGCGACGAGCTAGGAGGCTTGCATGGCCGCATGCGACCCCATCCCGAAAACCGGTCCCCGCCCCTATGACAGGCGGGAGCGCGCGAAACCGGCGCGCATCTGCTTCGGGCACCTCACCGCCCTGCAAATCCTGCGAGCCGCTCGACCGGGCATGCTGGCGCCCGAGAAGGGCGCGGCTCGCACGCTGCCCGATCACGCCCCGAGAGCTGGGGAGCTGCAGCGAAAGCTCGAACTGCTGGAAACGATGCATGCCGATCTGCGGTTCGAGAAACCCGCCCATGTTCTCGTCGGCAACCCGAACTGCCGAGCATCGCCGACTTGCAAGCCGCATGTGCACGGCAATCCCCTGCCGAGCGGATCGCTCCTGCGCTTGGATCGCGAGACGATCCTCACCGCGCCCGCAACCAGTTTCGTTCACCTGGCGCGACAAGCGAGCGAAACGGCGCTGCTCGAGCTAGGATGGGAGATGTGCGGCTCTTACCAAACCAAACGGACCGGCGCTCGACCCGCCTACCAGGTCGAACCGCTGACAAGCACGCGGGCCCTACGCACCTACGTAACGAAGAACCCCTCGATGGGCGGAGCACGCAAAGTCCAGCGCATCCTGCCCTACCTTGCCGACGGATCGGCCTCCGCGCGCGAATCGAAGCTCGCACTCGTCCTCGGGCTGCCCCTGTCACGCGGAGGATACGGACTCGGCATCCCCCGGATGAACTACGAGGTGAGCGCGAACAGCGCGGCGCGCGCGATCTCCGGAAGGAGAAGCTTCCGCTGCGACCTATGCTGGCCTGAAGCCAAACTCGACGTCGAGTACCAGAGCAGGGAGCGCCACGAAGGAGAGGTTAGCCGCCTTCGGGATTCGAGAAGGGCTAACGCTCTGGTGGCGATGGGATGGATCGTCATAGGCGTCACCAACGACGAGCTCGACAGCATGCTGGCGACCGACACCATAGCCGCATCCATCCGCAAGCGCCTGTGCAAACGATTGCAGATGCGCTTCCCCGACCATCACGCGCGCAAGCTCAGGCTTAGGAGAGAGCTCGGGCTGCCCGTTGGATTCGACTGAGGGAGGCCGTATCCCCCGCATCGAGCCGCAAAACTTCGTTCGGCTGCTGCAGAATCGCCGATTTCGGCGGCCTCTTCGCCGTGCGGGCCCCCTTTGCAGTCAGAGCCTTGCGCAGGTAAAGCAAAACGCCTGGTCGGACAACGGCCGGCGGGGGATGCTATGCTGTTGGCCGCGTCTTTCGCCCGTCAATCTGCCGAAATCGGCGACTTTGCAGCAGCGTCGCGAGCGTCGGCGCGAATTCGAAACGCAGTGCTTGTCTTTGGAGAACCCACGAACAACACGTTACCGAACGGTGACGAACCTGTCGCCAGCACCCCGCCCCAGGCGCATGGCTCCGTGCTGCCCGTATAATCGCAAGCAACACGCGGCTTCGAGCCGCCACCCACCGTTAGCGAGGAGACCATGAGCGACCACAGCCCCATCATCGATGTCAGCCCCGTCGCCAGCGCAAGCGAAGCCGCGCGGAGCGGACGGCCTGCAGGCGGCGACGCGTTCCGCGCGCCGTCGTACGGGAAGAACGCCGCGCAGGCCGCCTCTGTCAACGCTACCATCATCGACGGAGGCCCTGCCTCCGGGAAGAAGAAGCCCAGCCGCATCGGCGGCGCCGTGCAGACGGCCGTCGGCGGCGCGATCATGCTCGTGGGCGTGCCGATGCTCATCCTGCCCGGCCCCGGCCTGCTGGCCATCGGCGGCGGCGCCGTCGTTGCCGCCAAGGGCATCAAGAAAGTGCTCGGAAAATAGCCGAAGCGAACGCGTGCAAACGGAACGGGCCCCTTGGCGGGGCCCGTTCTTCATACGTTGCCGCTAGAAGGAAAGAGTCTGAGACGCGTCAGATTCCTCGCGATATCCGCCGAACGATGCTTGGTACTCGTACTCCGTCAACCCGCGCAGCTCCTCGTCGCTGGCCGCGTAGTAAGAGGTGATCAGCAGCGTCTCGCCAGTCTTGTAATCGTGTTTCTGGTACCCGACCGCCGTGTGGTAGCCCCAGTACTTCTCCCCGGTCTCCTCGTCGTACCATTCCTCGTACAGCGGCGTCGGTTGCTGCGTGGGCCGCATGCCTGTCGCGCCGCCGAACGGCGCTTGCCACCCGTAGGGCTCGAGTGAGATACTCACCGTGCCGTCCGCCACGTCCCAGCCCGTCAGCTCGTAGCCGCCGTACTCGCTCGTCTCCAGCTTGGTCCCGATCTGCGAGACGTCCACCGTACGCTCGTTCTGCTCGTTGATCGCCGCGCGCTGCTCGTCCGTCATCGACTCCCAATCGGCCGCGTGCATCATCGGCGTGAACGTGACGCTGGTCGCATCGGGTGACAGGCCCGCCAGCTCCACCACGTACGCGCCAGCCGGATTGACGCCTGTGCCGTCGCCCGCGCCTACCGGAGTCAGCACGTTGCCCTGGTCATCGGTGACCTTCAGCATGGACGGCGTGATGGAGCCTTCAGCCACGTTATAGATGGGACGGCCGCTTTCCTCGATTGTTTCGATCTCATCGTTGCGCACCGCCATCACGCATCCCAGCTCGGAGGCCGTGAAGCGCTCGATACCCATGGTCTTCTCGCCCTCGCTCGTGGCGAACGTGAGATCCTGCGAGCCCAGCTCGCGCGGCTGGGCCACCGTGCCGAGGTCGAGGCCGAAGTCGAAGGTGAAGGGCTCGTCGCCCTCCTCGTAGGGCTTCCAAGTCGCCCATCCTTCCAGCTCGACGTCCACCTGGTCGGGTAGCGTCGCCTCCGGCACGATGCGCTGCATGACCTTCACCTTGCCGTCCTCCCGGTAGGCATCCAACAGGTAGACGGAATCGCTGCCGATCGACTCGCCATTACTCGAAAGCGCGCAGGTGAAGCGCGGCGACAGCCTTTGCAGGCGATCCCACTCGCTCTCCTGCGAGCCCTTGTAACTCGCCTGCTCGGTCAGATCGAAGCCGCCCTCCTGCTCCAGCGTGAAGAACAGGTTGACGATGTTGCGGTCGGACGACACGGAATCGAGCGTCACCTTCACGCCGTCGACCTCCACCGTCTGCCCCACGTCGGCGCTCAAGCTGGACACGCCCTCTTGCAAGCTCCCGTAGATCGGCAGGTTCTTGCCGCTGTCGAAGAACGGCGCGTCGCCCGGCTGCATCTGCAAGAGCGTGGTCGCCGCGAAAGCGGCGCCCCCGAGCAGCGTCACGGTCACCGCCGCCGCGACCATCAGCACGCCGCGCCTCACGACGCGCCCGCCCGTCGGCTTGCCGTGCGCCGCAGCCTCCGCGTCGCTAAGGCGCGTCGGCCGGGGACGCTCCGAGGCGGCTGCGCTCTCCGCCGTCGGACGATCCTGGGGAATGGACCCGAGCGACGCATACACACCGTCGAGCTTGGCCTGCGCCTTCTGGGGAAGCGGGCCGGGATCCAGCTCGCATATCACCGCCTGGCGCAGCTCGCTTTCGTTGCCGAACTTCTCATGGCTCATCGTGCCACCTCCGCTTCCTTGAAAACGCCGCTCGGTCCTTCGCCGTAGACGACCTTGAATCGATCCCGCGCCCGCGACAGGCGGGTGCGCACGGCGCCTTCCGATACGTTCATGATCTGGGATATCTGTCGTATGGGGTAATCGTTCACATAGAACAGCACCAGCACGAGACGATCGTCGGGCGCAAGTCGACCGAGAGCGTCGTGCACGTCCATCGCCTCGTCGCGATCGGGGTCGCGCACCACGCTGCGCCCCGCCGACACGAGCCCCGCCGCCGGCTCCCACGACACGTCCGTGCCGTCGGCGTCGATGTCGAAGACCCCCATCGCGCACGGGGTCTCGCGCTTGCGCTTCCGCCGAACGTCATAGCACGTCCGCAGCAGGATGCACATGAACCACGTGCCCACGGCACTGCGGCCGCCGAAGCGCGGCATTGCGCGCCACGCTTTCACCGCCGTCTCCTGGAGTGCGTCGGAAGCGTCGTCCACGTTGTCGAGCACCGCCATCGCCGCCCGCCACAGCGGCTGCTTCTCGTACTCGAACAGGGCGGCGAACGCCTCGCCGTCTCCGTCTCGCGCTCTCTGTATCAGATCGTCCATGCAAACGCCCCTTTCAAGGTCGGTTGCTTATTAGACGTGCCAGGAGGGCGAAGAGGTTACACCCTGTTTGGAAAAACGCGCGGAAGCCGCACCGGAGCGGGACGGACGGAGGGAGGGAGGCCGGAGCGGAGCCTCGGAAGGGGTACCGTCCCGAGGGGCCGGAGCGGTGC
>HHCFC01400__coassemble_850_pt1 | contig 14274 bp, 11 predicted proteins | sample HHCFC01400__metabat2_low_PE_042 | metagenome-assembled genome bin HHCFC01400 | reverse complement strand
AGCCATGGCTATCAGCACCGAGATCGTGGGCAAGGAGTTCGGGCCGTTCGTCCGCGAGTACACGTTCAAGGACCTGGAGATCTGCGCGCTGGGGTGCAACGCGGGCTTCGACGGGCAGACCGACCTCATTTACGTGAACGAGAAGGACGCCGCCAACCCCGACCTCAAGGTGCTGCCCATCTTCGGCGTGCCGCTCACGGTGCACGAGGAGATGACGCGCACGCTCGACTACGGCTACGACTACGAGGGCTCGCTGCACTACGGCTTCGAGATCCGCCTGCACGCGCCCTTCAAGATGAACGACCGCGTGGAGACGTTCGTCACCCAGGACGCGCTGTACGACCGCGGCGAGGGGCGCGGGTGCCTGTCGAAGCAGACGGGCCGCTCCTATTCTTCCGACGGCACGCTTCTGTGCGAGACCGAGACGTGGGACGTGTGCATCTACGACGGCGGCTGGGGAGGCCCCAAGCCCCCGAAGGACATCGTCGAGATGCCCGACCGCGCGCCCGACGCCGTGGTGGCCGAGACGATGCCGCTCAACATGCCGCTCATCTACCGCCTCATGGGCGACTGGCACCAGCAGCACATCGACTTCGCCTACACCGAGCAGACGGGCCTCGCGCGCCCCATCGCGCACGGCGTGAGCCTGGGCGGCTTCGCGATGCGCCACATCATCAGCTCGTTCTTCCCGGGCGAGCCCGAGCGCATGACGCGCTTCAAGACCCGCATCACCTCGCCGGTGCTGCCGGGCACCACGCTGGAGACCCGCATGTGGAAGGTGGGCGAGAACGAGATCCGCTTCCAGCTGGTCGACGCCGACGCCGACGAGACCGGCGCCAAGCCGCATCTGAACTTCGGCATCTGCGAGTGGGACTAGGCGGTTCTGCTAAGACGAGAAGGTGGTGGCACCATGATCGACAACGTCAAACAACTTACCCAGGTGGCAAGCCCTCCAACCTCCCAGCAGGCAGCCGATGCCGCCCTGCAAATCGGTGGGGAAGTGGTGGACGCCACGAAGCGCGTCGTGAGAAAGACGCTCGACGATGTGTCAATGACCCCCTTCCTGCGCAAGATCACGTTCTTCGCCAGCGGCGGCGCCTTCCTCGACGGCTATGCGCTCTCGCTCATCGGCGTGGCGCTCACCCAGATCGTGCCCGCTTTCTCGCTCGCACCTGAGCAGAGCGCCCTCATCGGCGCGTCGGTGCTCGTGGGCATCTTCTTCGGCACCATCCTCGGCGGCTACGTCACCGACCGCATCGGCCGGCGCAAGATGTTCATCGCCGACGTAATCGCCATCTGCCTGTTCTCGCTGTGGAGCGTGTTTGCCCAGGCCCCGTGGGAACTCGCGGCGGCCCGCTTCTTCATCGGCCTGTTCATCGGCGCCGACTATCCCATAGCCACTTCGCTCATCGCCGAGTTCGCTCCCAAGAAGAGCCGCTCCATTAACATGGGTATCGTGTCGGCGGCGTGGTATCTCGGTGCCACGGTGGCCGCGGTGGTAGGGTATGCGCTCTACAGCGTCGACGATGGTTGGAAGTGGATGCTTGCCTCACCTATTCCCATTTGCATCTTCCTGCTCATTGGTCGCAGTCAGGTGCCCGAGTCGCCCCTGTGGCTCACAAGCAAGGGACGCACCCGGGAGGCGCACGCCGTCATGGAACGCGTCTACGGTATGGACGTGGAAATCGAACGCCCCGAGGTGGGCAAAAAGAAGATGACCGTGCTCGCCATCTTCCGCGGCGGCTATCTCAAGCGCATTGCGTTCCTCGGCATCCTTACGCTCTGTCAGGTGGCTCCCATGTACGCCATCTACACGTTCGGACCCGAGATCATGACCGCGTTCGGCCTGGGCGCGGGGCATGAGGCCATCCTCGGCGAGAGCGTGGTCAGCCTGTTCTTCCTCATCGGCTCCATCCCGGCCATGTTCTGGCTGAACTCCATGGGGCGACGACCGCTGCTCATCCGCTCGCTCGCCCTCATGGCCGTGGGGCTGGTCATCTTGGGGCTGTTCCCCGACGCGCCGGTGTTCGTGGTGGTCATCGCGTTTGGCCTGTACGCGTTCTTCAGCGGCGGTCCGGGCATCCTGCAGTGGCTCTATCCCAACGAGTTGTTCCCGACCGAGGTGCGCGCCTCGGCGGTGGGCATCGCCATAGCGTTCTCGCGCATCGGCACCGTGGTGGCCACGTACGGCACGCCGCTGTTCCTGGCCGCGTTCGGCGTGGGCCCCACCATGCTCGTGGCGGCCGGCCTCGTGATCCTGGGCCTGGTGCTGTCGGTGCTCATGGCGCCCGAGACCCGCGGAAAGACTCTTGAGGAGACGAGCGCGCTCGACCCGGGAGACGCGCGCCCGCGCGGCGCGTAGGGCAAAGCGCCCGCGCACGGTCATCCCGGGCCCCGAGGCCAGGCGGAAGCGCCCGCCGGGATGGCCTCGGTCTTCCAGCTCGCCCGCACTCCCGGCTCGCCCCCACATCCCTGCCCGATGGGCGCGGGCCGCCTGGCTCGCATGCGCCTGCTCCCTTTTTCGCGTCCAACGGTCAAAAAAGAGCCGGTTTGGCAATCTGCAGGATGGCCCAGACGCTTCGCTTCGGCCTTCTGCTCGAGAAAAGCCTGGTCGCTTTCCCTCTGAATTCAGCAAAGCATTTTGACGATTGCCAAACCGGCTCTTTTTTGACAGTCGAAGGCCTTTTCAACGTCAGGGGCGGGGTAAGCGCGGGTTTTCCAGGAGCATCCCATGCAAGACGTGCTGCCTCGCACGCCAGGAAGGCTGCCCGCTGCGCAAGCGCACCCCGAGCCGCGTCCGCAGGATCTGCGCGATGCGGTCGAGTTCGATGAGGTTCCGGGCGCTGCCCGACGTTACCGACACCACCGTGAACCCGCGGTTCAGGAGGACGTTGCGCCTTCTCGCGTCGTCCGCTGCCTGCCTGGGCCCGTGGAACTCCGAGCTGTCGTATTCGAGGGCGACGCGGGCCTCGTGCCAGACGAGGTCGCAGAAGCACTGCCGGTCCCCGGGGGCCAGCCGGCCGCGCCGCTTGGGCCGGACCTCGCGGTTCATCTGCGGTTTGGGGAGGTTGTACCCGCCCAAGCGCAAAGGAAGGCACAGCAGCATGACCATGCACGTCTCCATGGGCGAGGCAGAGCCGGAGGCGATGAAGCGCAGCGCCTTGCGCGCTTTGACGGTTCCCGGCATGTCGCCGGCCGCTTCGATGAAGCGGCCGAGGCGGGCAACCGTGGTGAAAGGGCGCTCGAAGCCGTAGTCGGCACGGGCGACCGTCGGTATGCCGTACGTGCCGCAAAGCTCGAAGCCGAGCCTGACGAGCGCGATGGGCGGCAGCTTGGTCGCCATCTGCACGAAGCAGAGCTCTGGCGAGCTGACGAGCACGCCCTCTGCAAGGCGGACGAAGGATCCCCGCGGATAGGTCGATGAGCTCACGTGGCAGGTCGCGAGTTCGCTCCTGCTGCGGTACGCGGCGTCGGGCACGAGGACGTGCAGGGGAAACGCCAAGTTGGCGATCTCGCGGCCTATGCTTTGGATGTCGCGCAGGGCGACCTTGCCCTGGGGCAGGGGTCGGCCCGTCCGCCAGCAGGGGGTCTTGCGCGGGTCGGCGTGCAAGGCGAGCGCAGCCGTCCCCTCCTTCAAGGAGGACCATACTTGGAGGGCCGATATGTGGCTGACAAATACGCTCATGCTGCCAACCTAGCATGGCCGTCGTGCGGTTGCCAGCATGTGAAGAGTACGTTGACCAGGTGTTACCATGAGCAGAATTTCCGCTGGATCTGCGTCGGGATTCTGCTGGATTCCTGCAAGATCCGTGCAAGGTCTCTGCAAGGTCGACGGAGGGGGCCGCGAGATGCGGACGCGCATGTCGCGGTTTTCGCCCTTCCCTGCCAAAAAAGAGCCGGTTTGGCAATCGACGAGAGCATGGTTTGCACAGCGGTTTCACGTGAGCTGGGGCGATAGGCTGTCGAATGCCGCGCAGGAGGGGCGAGCGACGCTTTCGGATTGCCAAACCGGCTCTTTTTTGGCAGGGAAGGGCATATTCGGCGGCAGGCTGGGTTCTGTAAGGGAAGCGAGGCTTCGGGGAGAGGGCGAAAGCATGCCCACCAAGGGAGAGGGCGAAAGCGTGCTCTCCGAATGAAAACCCCGGGCTGGCGAGGGCCCGGGGTTTAGCGCGCCGGCGGGTGGTCCGCAGGCGCCGAATCGGCCCGCTGAAGCGGGGAGGGGAGGGAGGCTACTTGCCGATCCAGTTCGGCTCGCGCTTCTCGACGAAGGCCGCCGGGCCCTCGATGCCGTCGGCGGTCTTCTCGAGGAAGCGGTAGGCGGCGTCGGAGTAGCGCATGGCGTCCTCCTCGGACATCTGGTCGGCGGCGTGCACGATGTACTTCGTCCACTTGAGGGCCAAAGGCGCGTTCTTCAGGCACTGCTCGGCCAGCTCGATGGCCTTGTCCATGACCTCCTCGGCCGGCACGACGTAGTTGACGAGCCCGAGCGCCTTGGCCTCGTCGGCCTTGATCTTCTTGCCGGTGAGCAGAAGCTCCATGCAGTCCTTGCGGTTGATGTCGCGGGCGAGGCGCACGAGGCCGCCCGTGGAGGCGATGATGCCCAGGCCCACCTCGGTGCAGCCGAACTTGGCGCGCTCGGAGGCCACCACCATGTCGCAGGACAGCGCGATCTCCATGCCGCCGCCGGCCGCGGAGCCGTTGCAGGCCGCGATGACGGGCTTGGAGCACAGACGCGCGGTCAGGCCGCCGAAGCCGTGCTCGGTCACGGTCTGGCACTCGCCGCCCTCGGACAGCTCGGAGAGGTCCTCGCCGGCGCAGAACACCTTGCCGGTGCCGGTGACGATGATCGCGCGCACGGCGGGATCGGTCTCGGCGTTGTTCATGATGTTCTCCATCGCCTTGGACGTCACGCCGTTGAGGGCGTTCGCCACCTCGGGGCGGTTGATGCGGATGATCAGCAGGCCGTCCTCGCGCAGCTCGGAAACGACGGTGTCGGTGCCATAGTAATCTGCCATTGCTCCTCCTTGAATGGTTGCGACTCTCTGCGTATGCCGGACGTTGGCTGGCTGGCTCGCTCCCGTTTGAAGCAGGGGGGGGCTTGCAGCGTGTCTGCCGTATCCGACGAACTGCCGTCCATGATGCGCCCCTCGTGCGCGCAGCGCATCGCAAGGCGCGCGGTAATTGCCCGCTACTCAAAAACGTGCCATCGCAAGAAAGTGAGTAGGCGCCCCTTCCGCACGGTGCGGCGCGTGCGAAGGGGGAGGGCGCCCGAAGCTGCAGCGCCCGGTTCGGGGAGGGATCGAAGGCGGAGCATCGGCGTTGGAAGGCATCCGTGCGAGGGCGGGCATAGGAGGAGGGGGCGGCTCTCCTCCGTATGGAGCGGGTGCGGAGTGCGATGTGCCCGATAAGGCTGCGAACGCATTGCCGATATGTTGGCTGGATTTGAATAACACCAGGTCAGTAATCGTTAGTTTTTGAGTATCGAGGGTTTCACAGCGATTTTGCGATGACGTGGCGCCGCCGTGGCCGCACACTGCCCTCAACGCGCTGGGAGGCGGACGGCTTTCGAGGATTACGGAAGGTCGGAAACCTCCTGGCAAGAACCCCCGCACCCAGGTACATCACACGAGAAGGGAAAGGTACAGGATGAACATCGTTGCTGCTTTCAAGGTGGTTCCCGACGATCAGGATATCCAGGTGTCAGCCGACCGCACGCTCGACTGCTCCAAGGCCAAGGGCATCGTGTCCGCCTACGATCTGAACGCGCTCGAGGCTGCGGCCCAGCTCGGCGCCGCGAGCGAGGACTCGCGCGTGGTGGCCGTCACTGCCGGCCCCTCGTCCATCAATGACTCCAAGCTCAAGAAGAACGTGCTCGCCCGCGGCGTGGACGAGCTCTTCATGGCTGCCGATGACGCCTACGCGAACATGGACGCCCATGCCGCCGCGGCCGCCCTCGCCTCACTCGTGGAGCAGGTGGGCGCCTACGACCTCATCCTCTGCGGTGACGGCTCGGCCGACAACTACGCGCAGCAGACCGACGTGCAGCTGGCTGCCAAGCTCGGCCTGCCCGTGGTGACCGGAGCGACGAAGATCGAGGCAAGGGAAGGCGCCGTGGTGGTCGAGCGCACGCTCGAGGACGTCGTCGAGACCGTCGAGGTCCCGCTGCCCGCCGTCGTGTCCGTTGCCCCCGACATCGCCGTGCCGCGCATCCCCGGCATGAAGGACATCCTCGCCGCCGGCAAGAAGCCCATGAACGTGTTCGGCGCTGACGCTGCGACGGATGCCTCGCTCGAGACGGTCTCGTGCCTCGCACCCGAGCAGGCCGACCGCAAGCAGCAGGTCGTGGACGCCTCGTCCGACGGTGCCATCGAACAGTTCGCCGCCGCCCTCAAGGCCTCCCTGTAATCTGCGCGTCCCCTGTCAACCCATAGCATTCGAAGAAAGGCTGGATACCATGAAAGCACTTGTCATCGCCGAACGCGCCGACGCCGCCCGCGAGTTGGCCGCCGGCGCCCGCACCCTGGCCGACGAGGTCGTCCTCTTCTCCTTCGGCGAGGCCCCCGCGGCCGTCGCCGACAAGGTCGTGAGCATCGCCGTCCCCGAGGGTGCCGTCCTCGACGACGCGGCCGACACCGTGATCGCCGTGTTCGACGCCGAGCAGCCGGGCATCGTCGTGGCCGAGCCCACGCGCCACGTGAAGACCATCGTCGGCAAGCTGGCCGCGCACGCGGGCACCTCCGTCGTCACCGACGTCATGGCCTTCGAGGACGCCGGCGCCCGCAGCATGTATTTCGGCGGCGTGGCCGAGCGCGTGCAGAAGCCGGTCGGCGGCGTCGCCCTCTACACGGTGGCCCCCGGCGCGTTCGAGGGCCTCGAGGCCTCCGGCGCGAACGTCGTGGAGGAGGCCGCCTGGGTCGCCCCGGCGAACCCTGTGAAGCTCCTCGACTCCAAACCCATCGAGAAGAGCGGCGTGGACCTGTTCAAGGCCGACGCGGTCGTGGCCGCGGGCCGCGGCTTCGCCGAGGAGGCCGATCTCGACCTCGCGCGCGCCCTCGCCGACAAGCTGGGAGGCGGCCTGGCCTGCTCGCGCCCCCTCACCGAGGGCGTGAACTGGCTCCCTACCGAGCTCTACGTGGGCGTCTCCGGTCTCATGCTGTCGCCGAAGGTGTACGTGGCGGCCGGCATCTCGGGCCAGATGCAGCACATGGTGGGCTGCAACCGCTCCGGCGCCATGTTCGCCATCAACAAGGACAAGAACGCGCCGGTGTTCAAGCAGTGCGACTACGGCCTGATCGGCGATGTGAAGGACGTCCTGCCGAAGCTCGTGGCGGCCCTGTAAGGCACCTGGCCGGGGAGGCTCCGTCAGCGCCCAGTCGCTCGGACAGCCCTCGCTTCGCTGCGGAACTCACTTGGTGGGCGCAGACGAAGCCCCCCGCGTTGACTTCGCTGCCGCCATGAGATTCGGCCGGTGGCCTTGCTATTGAACTAAGGAAGAAAGAAAGGAGCGCACGATGTCTGAAACCGATTTCGACGCGATCGTCGTCGGCTCCGGGTGCGCGGGCGCCGTGGCGGCCTACGAGCTCGCGAAGGCCGGCAAGAGCGTGCTCGTGGTCGAGCGCGGCAACTTCGCCGGCGCCAAGAACATGACCGGCGGGCGCATCTACTCGCACTCGCTCAAGAAGGTCTTCCCGGACTTCGAGCAGGAAGCCCCCCTCGAGCGCAAGATAACCCACGAGCGCATGGCGTTCATGGACCCCGCCGCGCAGATGGCGGTCGACTTCACGAGTCCGGAGCTCGCGGAGGAGGGCAAGGAGTCGTACTCCGTGCTGCGCGCGCCCTTCGACCAGTGGCTGGCCTCCAAGGCCGAGGATGCGGGCGCGGAGTACATCTGCGGCATCGCGGTCGAGGAGCTCCTGAAGGACGGTGCGGGCCGCGTGACGGGCGTGCGCGCCGGCGAGGACGAGATCACCACCGAGGTGACGATCCTCGCCGAGGGCTGCAACACGGTGCTCGCCGAGAAGTGCCTCGGCAACCCGCGCCCGAAGCCCTCCCAGATGGCCGTCGGCATCAAGCAGGTGTTCGAGCTGCCGGCCGCCCAGATCGAGGACCGCTTCCTCGTGCCCGAGGGCGAGGGCGCGGCGATGCTGTTCGTGGGCGACTGCACGCACGGCAACGTCGGCGGCGGCTTCCTCTACACGAACAAGGATTCGATCAGCCTGGGGCTCGTGGCGACCATCTCGACGGCGGCCGACGGCGCGAACCCGCACCCGGTGTACCAGATGCTCGAGGACTTCAAGGGCCACCCGGCCGTGGCTCCCATCATCCGCGGTGCGAAGCTGGTGGAGCACTCCGGCCACATGGTGCCCGAGGGCGGCTACGACATGGTGCCTCGCTACGTGTTCGACGGCTGCCTCGTGGCCGGCGAGACGGCGGGCCTGTGCATGAACATGGGCTACCAGGTGCGCGGCATGGACTTCGCCGTGGCGTCGGGCCAGATGGCGGGCCAGGCGGCCGTGCGCGCGCTCGATGCGGGCGACACCTCGGCGGCGGGCCTGGCGTCCTACAAGCAGGCCATGGAGGACTCGTTCGTCATCAAGGACCTCGAGACGTTCCGCAAGTGGCCCCACACCATGGAGGGCTGGTCGAGCATGTTCACCGACTACCCGGTCATGGTGAAGGAGATATTCAACGCCCTGTTCAGCGTGGACGGCGAGCCGCAGAAGCCGCTCATGAAGCGCATGATGCCCATCGTGAAGCAGCGCGGCCTGTTCAAGCTGGCCGGCGAAGTGAGGAAGGCGGTGAAGTCGCTGTGAGCAAGGTGAGAGAGATCACGGTCAACGTCGACGAGTTCCTGGCGCTCGACAAGTACGAGGTGGACGAGGAGAACGCCCACATCGAGCTGGTGGAGGACCCCGACACGGAGGAGTTCCTGAAGCTCGTGCGCGTGTGCCCGGCGGCCCTGTACAAGATCGACGAGGACGGCAAGAAGTCCTTCGACTACGCCGGCTGCCTGGAGTGCGGCACCTGCCGCATCGCCTGCGGCGGCACCATCGTGAAGAAGTGGGAGAACCCCCAACCCACCATGGGCGTGGAGTACCGTTTCGGCTAGGAAGGAGGCAGGGGAGCGGACACCCGCTCTCCTGCCTTCCCGCTCCCCGTCGGTTACGCGAGGGTTTCAGCCGGGTAGCAGCCGGCAACGCTTCCCGCTGCCCGCTCGTGCGGGCCTTACAGTGGAGGCTCCATCGAACGCAGCGAAAGGAGCCCCACCCATGAGCACCCTCATCGTGCTCGGCTATCCGAGCGAAGAAGAGGCGAAGTCCGCCTACCAGAAGGTCCTCGACCTCGACAAGAACCTCATCGTCAGCCTCCAGTCCATCGCCGTCGTGGCGCGCCATGCCGACGGCAAGTACGACGTGGTCACGCCCGGCTCCAAGGTGGGCACCTCCACGGTGTGGGGCCTGTTCTGGGGCGTGCTGTTCGGCCTCTTGTTCTTCGTGCCCGTGTTCGGCGCGGCCATCGGCGCCGGCATCGGCGCGCTGACGGGCGCCATCGTGAAGCACGGCGTGGACAAGGACTTCCAGGACCGCGTGCGCAACCTGCTGTCCTCCGACGACAGCGCCGCCGTGTTCATGGTGGTGGACGAGATGACCACCGACAAGTTCATCGACGCCATCCGCCCGTTCGGCGGCGACGTGCTGCAGACGTCGCTGTCCGTCAAGGACGAGGACGAGCTCAAGCACGCCCTCTTCAAGAACTAGGCACGGTACCGCATCCCCCTGCGTGCCCGGCCCCGCGCTCCTCAACGACGAAGCCGCCCCTGTGGGCGGCTTCGTCGTTTCCGCACGCTCTTGCCGGCCGGGCGCCGGCGCTTCTTCGCGCATCCGGCCTCGCGGCCGCCTGCCCGCAAGACCGGATGCGCCGCCTGCTACGCCCGTGCCTTCTTGCGCAGCCCCCAGGCGTACAGCCCCGCCATGATCACGGCCGCCCCTCCCGTGAGCACCACGATGCCCACGACGAAGTTCGTCCACGGCAGCGTGGCCAGCACGGTGGCCACCGACGTGAGGATGCTGTACGAGAAGTTCGAGAACGACGACGCCGCGCCCACGCGGTCGTCGGGCTGGTCCAGCAGCACGACGAAGGCCATCGGCCGCACGATGCCCTCGGCCAGCGCATAGGGCACGAACGCCACGAGGAACAGCACCGGGCTCGTGGTGCCGAACGCCGCCATGAGCGCGAACGAGAGCGCGGTCAGCCCCACGCACAGCTTCAGGATGCCGCGCACCTTCATGAATTTGGACAGCCACACGTACACGTAGGGTGCCGCGATGGTGACCACGCACGCCGCGGCGTAGATGCAGCTGTACGTGAAGTAGGACACGGCGAAGAAGTCCATGAGCACGTAGGACACCACGGCGATGAACGCGAAGTACGGCATGCCGGCCACGCCCATGAGCAGCGCGAGCGCCATGAACGAGCGGTCGCCGCCGAGCTCGCGCACGCCGCGCAGCATGTCGCGCAGCGAGTCGGCCACGCCGGGGGCGGGCGCATCGCCGCGCAGATGCGTCTCGGATATGAGCAGCGACAGCAAAAACCCGATGACGCCGCACACGGCCAGGAACTCGAAGATGCCCCGCCAGCCGGCCAGGCTCAGCACGAACGTGCCGAGGAACGGCGCGAGCGCCGGCCCGATGATGATGAGCGACTGCAGGCATGTCATGGCGAGCTTCAGGTCGGGCCCCGTGTAGGCGTCCTTGATCATGGCCGTCTCGATGGTGGACACCGCGCCGTAGCCGAGCGCCTGCCCGATGCGGAAGGCCACGAGGAGCTCCACGTTCGGCGCGAGGGCGCACAGGATGGACGATGCGGCGAACAGGCCGCAGCCGGCCACGAGCACGGGCCGCCGCCCGAAGCGGTCGCTCACCGGCCCCGCGAGCACTACGCCCACGGCGCAGAACGCGAAGAACACGAACACCGTCAGGTTCAGGTAGGCCGCCGACACGTCGAAGGCGCGCTGCATGCTGGGAAGCGCCGGCACGTACATGTCGATGGACAGGATGAGAAGCAGGTTGATGGAGAGCGCGCAGACGAAGAACGAACGCGGCCCCAAGTGCTTCTGGGGAACGGAAAGCTGCATGGAAGATCTCCTCGGACGGTCCTTTTGGCCGCACAGATGCGCGAACCCGCTCGCCAGTATAGCACCGCTCCCTGCCGCACAGCGCGTTGACCTGCACTTAGTCTCAAATCGAGAACCCCGCGCACGCGAGGAGCAAAGTGCGACTGGAAGGGGTGTCTTGCGAAGAGCGCTCGGCCGCGCACCCGGCGCGGTGCCGCGAGCCGGGGAGCTCGTGCTGCCGCGCCAAGTTGCCGAGCCCGCACACCTTCCGCGCCCCGTGCGGGCTCGCAGGCCGTTTCAGGGGGTGCGCCCCGCCCCGTTTCGGGGGATAATGGCCGGCATACGATTTCGCGTCGAGCAAGAGGGGATTGCCGTATGGACGAGAACAAGCTGGGGAAGAAGATCACCATCCTGCGCGAGGCGCACCACCTGACGCAGCAGGACCTGGCCGACCGCAGCCAAAGCGACCTGTCCGTCATTGCGGGCCTCGAGGCGGGCGACGTTCCCGCATCCCTGGCGCCGCTCATCAAGATCACGCGCGCGCTGGGCGTGCGGCTGGGCACGCTCATGGACGACGACGAGAACCTGGGGCCCGCCTACATCGATGCCGAGCAGATGCGCGAGGTCGAGCGCGTGAAGAGCCTCGAGACCACCTCCGGCGGCGACCTCAGCTACTTCAGCCTGGCGGCCGGCCGCCCGTCGCGCCATATGGACCCGTTCGTGATCACGGTGGATCCCACCGGCGAGACCGACCACGAGCTGGTGGGCCATGAGGGCGAGGAGTGGCTCTTCGGCATGGAGGGCTGCATCGAGATCGAGTACGGCCGCGAGGTCTACGTGCTACACCCTGGCGAGAGCATCTACTACGACTCCATCGTGCCGCATCAGGTGCGCGCCCACGACGGGCAGAAAGCCAAATTCTTGGCCGTCGTGTACACGCCGATCTAGGGAGGCGACATGACGACCGAGGAAACCCCCGCGTCCGGCCCCGTCCCGGGCGACCCCGACTACCCGCTGCACTCCGAGAAGACCATCGGCCGCTACTTCCGCGACCAGGTTGCGATCGACCCCGACCACGAGTTCGTCGTGTACCCCGACCGCATGCTGCGCTGGACCTACCGCGACTTCGACGAGCGCACCGACAACCTGGCCCGGGGACTGCTCGCCATCGGCCTGCGCCCCGGGGACCACCTGGGCGTGTGGGCGCGCAACATCCCCGACTGGCTCACGTTCATGTACGCCACCGCCAAGATCGGCGTGGTCATGGTCACGGTGAACCCCATCTACAAGTCCCACGAGCTGGACTACGTGCTCAAGCAGTCCGACATGAAGGCGCTCTGCGTCATCGACGCCTACCGCGACGTGGACTACCTGCAGATCATCCGCGAGCTCGTGCCCGAGACGCTCACCCAGCAGCGCGGCTACCTGGAGTCGGAGACGTACCCCTGCCTCAAGCACATCATCTACATGGGCCCCGAGAAGCACCGCGGCTGCTACAGCGTGCCCGAGCTCATCCTGCTGGGGCAGCACGTGCCGGCCGACGCGCTCGAGGAGGCCGAGACCCACTTCGACAACAACAGCGTGGTCATGATGCAGTACACCTCCGGCACCACGGGCTTCCCGAAGGGCGTCATGCTCACGCACCGCAACATCCTGAACAACGGCTTCTACATCGGAGAAGGCCAGAAGCTCAGGGCCGACGACCGCGTGACGCTGCCGGTGCCGTTCTTCCACTGCTTCGGCTGCGTGCTGGGCGTCATGGCCAACCTCACGCACCGCTCCACCATGATCATCGTGGAGGACTTCGACGCGGGGCTCGTGCTGCAGGCCATCCACAAGGAGCGCGCCACGGCCGTCTACGGCGTGCCCACCATGTTCATCGCCGAGCTCAACCACCCCGACTTCGACACGTTCGACCTGTCCAGCCTGCGCACGGGCATCATGGCCGGCAGCCCCTGCCCGCCCGAGACCATGCGCGAGGCCATGGACAAGATGAACCTCGCCGAGATAACCATCTGCTACGGCCTGACCGAGACGAGCCCCGTGTTCACGCAGACGAGCGCCGACGACGACATCGCGCACAAGTGCGAGACGGTGGGCCGGGCGCACCCGCCGGTGGACGTGCGCGTCATCGATCCGGCCGACGGGCACATCTGCGGCGTGGGCGAGCCGGGCGAGCTGTGCTGCAAGGGCTACAACGTGATGAAGGGCTACTACAAGATGCCGGAGGAGACGGCGCGCGCCATCGACGCCGACGGCTATCTGCACTCCGGCGACCTGGGCACCGTGGACGAGGACGGCTACTACCGCGTGACCGGCCGCATCAAGGACATGATCATCCGCGGCGGCGAGAACATCTACCCGCTTGAGGTGGAGAACTTCCTGCTCACGATGCCCGGCGTGCTGGACGCGCAGGTGGTGGGCATCCCCGACGCCCGCCTCGGCGAGATCGTGGGCGCGTTCATCCGCGTGCGCCCCGGCTACGAGGCCATGACCGAGGACGACGTGCGCGCGTTCGCCATCCCGCGCATCGCGCGCTACAAGGTGCCCAAGCGCGTGTTCTTCGTGGACGACTTCCCCATGACGCCGTCCATGAAGGTGCAGAAGTTCAAGCTGCGCGAGATGGCCGAGGATCTGGTGCGCGCGGGGAAGTAGGAAAGGAAAGGCGGCCTCCAAGAGGGCTTGCTTCGACGCAGCCCCCCCAGCTCCTACCGCCGTGCCTGCGCGAGCAGCCGGCAGCTCAGGTGGACGCGCAGCAGGTCCGTGCCCGCGGCGGCGGGGCTCTCCAGGTCGATGCCGGAGAGGGCCTTGATGCGCTTCAGGCGGTAGGCCAGCGTGTTGCGGTGGATGAACAGGGCCTCGGCCGTGCGCGTGGCGTTGCATCCGTTCCCCAGGTAGGTGAGCGCCGTCTCGACGTACGCGGCGCCGTCCTCGGCGTCGGCGCGTGCGAGCGCTACGGTCGCATGGTCGAGCAGCCAGGATGCGTCGGTGTCCAGGGCCAGGCGCACGCGCATGTCCTCGAACCAGCAGTCGTCGTAGAAGCACGACAGCGTGGAGCCAAACGCGCCGCCCGTCCTCGCATCGTCCACGAGGCCGTAGGCGAGCGCCGCCTGGTCAGCTGCCGTGCGCACGAGCGAGAAGTCCGCGAACAGCGACGAGAA
>HHCFC01400__coassemble_901_pt1 | contig 14289 bp, 12 predicted proteins | sample HHCFC01400__metabat2_low_PE_042 | metagenome-assembled genome bin HHCFC01400 | reverse complement strand
CGAGGGGATCTGGAAGATGGAGTTCGTTCCGAACATGGCAGCGTAGATCCATGCCTGGTGTATGCCGAAGCCCAAGGACAGGATATTGAGCTCTCCCTGCGTCCCCATGCCTCGGTGGTCGTCTACGGTGATGCTGATGCGCGGGAGGTTGATGGCCATGGGCGTTTTTTCCTCGCATTCCCCTGTCGAGGCGATCATCGGACATAGTCTTCTCGGTCGGATGCTGTCCTGCTGCTGCCTCCGTGTCTGTCGGCGTCGCCTGCGGCGCCGATCCGGCCGATGGGCTCCACTATAAACGTTTCCGCGGTTCTGTTCAAATGACGCGATCGCGTGGCTACCACCCTTATCTGGGGATATTGGGTTGTCTATGCCGTAGGGACGATAAAAATCAACCTCTCGGGACGATGCTTCCCCGTGCGGCGCCGTAAGGGGCGCGGCCGTCCTGCAAGGATTGGGCCGGCCCGCGCGCGGGATAGCTGCAGGCGGGGAGGCTTGCGCTGCCGATCGGCCTAGGTCGGGGCGACGGCCCACCGACCGCCCTCCAGCGCCCGCCGGTGTCTGCACAGTCCTGCGCCCTGCGCCCGCCCGGCCCTCGGCCGTCCGGCCAGCCCGGGCCTGCGCGAAACGACCTGAAAAGGCGCGTCCGATAAATCGATCCCAGGGGTCGATGCCCGGTCGGTAAAGCGTACCCGCGAGAGGATGACCGCTCGCCCCGTGTTTCGTACCCTTCGACTTGGATATTTCTTTTGCATGCTCACGGCCGTTTCGGTCTCCTGCGCAAAAGGAAATAACGCGATCAGGCAAGAGAATCGGGGAAGGAGGGTGCGCGCAGTCGTTTCTTCTGGAGACGGCACGGTCTTGTAGGCAGGTTGCGAACGCCGTTGAGGGACGGCGGTCGAAACTACGGAAGCGTCGGTTATTCAAGCAATACTGAAGCGTCCGTAATTTCCTGAAGGCACGTTGCGGTTCCGGTCTTGCCACTGTGCAAAGGGGAAGAGTTAAGCGCCGGAGGCGCACGCACCCGCTTCGAGCGGGGGCGGGCGACCCGGTTCCTTATCATACGAGTTACCTCAAAAGGAGGGACTGATGGATAAAAAAGAGTTCACGGTCTCGGAAGTCATCGACTCTATCGGCATCAGCAAGCACACGTGGGTCGTGTTCGTGCTGCTGGCCTTTGCCATGATCTTCGACGGCTACGACTTCATGATCGTCAATTCGACCAACCTGTTCGTGGCCCATACGTTCTGGCCCGACAACGCGAACCCGGGCGCGCTCATGGGCTCGCTGACCACGTGGGGCCTGCTGGGCATGGTGCTCGGCGGCGCGTTCGGCGGCATCATGTCCGACAAGATCGGCCGCAAGAAGACGCTGATCGCGGCCGTCATGTTCTACGGCCTGTTCACGCTGCCGCAGGCGTTCGCGAACGACCTGGCGTTCTTCGCCGCGTTCCGCCTGATCGCCGGCTTCGGCGTGGGCTCCTGCATCCCCGTTGTGACGACGGTGTTCTCCGAGAGCATGCCCTCCAAGCAGCGCGGCATCTTCGTGACGTTCGGCATGGCGTTCATGGTCGTGGGCTGGGTGCTCGCGGGCCTTATCGCCAACCCCATCTGCAACGCGGCCACGCCGCTGCTGGGCGACTTCACGAACCAGGTGACCTACACGCTCGCGGACGGCGGCACCGCCACGATGTACGCCAACTGGCGCCTGTGCTACCTGATCGGCGCCATCCCGCTGCTCTACGGCATCGTGCTCATCTTCGCCATGCACGAGACGCCGCACTGGTACGCCAACTCCGGCAACAAGGCCATGGCCTGCAAGCGCCTGACCGAGATCGAGCAGGCCACGCGCCACACGTCCCATGAGTACGACCCCGCCCTGCTCATCGTGCCGCCGAAGCCGGCCAAGACGGGCCCGAGCGTGCTGTTCTCCAGCAAGTTCATCGTGGCGACCTGCGCTATCTGGGCCGCCTACTTCGTGGGCCAGTTCTGCGTGTACGGCATGAACGCCTGGATCCCCACGTGGTTCGTGGGCCTGGGCTACTCGCAGGCTGACTCGGTCGCCCTCCAGACGTGGAACAACGTGGCGGCCATCGCCTCGAACATCGCCGTGGGCTTCGTGTCCGACAAGGTGGGCCGCAAGCGCAACCTGGCGTTCTCCTGGCTCTTCTGCATCGTGGCCATCGTCCTGTGCTCCATCTTCGTGGCCCCGAACAACATGGGCCTGTGCATCGCCCTCATGCTGCTCTTCGGCTTCGCGCTGAACTACGCCATCACGGCCGTCCAGCCCCTCATGCCCGAGAGCTATCCCACGGCCATCCGCAACACCGGCACGTCCTGGTGCCAGGCGTTCGCCCGCTTCGGCGGCTCCGCCTCCTCCATCGTGCTCGGCGGCATCGCCGGCATGGCGTTCTTCCAGACGGCCACCGGCGCCACGAACTGGTCGACGGTCGTGCTCGTGCTCATCGTGCCGTTCGCCCTGGGCTTCGTCTGCACCGTGCTGTTCGTGAAAGAGACGGCTGGCAAGACCATGGACCAGCTGGCGGCCGAGGAGGAGAAGCTCGGCGCCTCCGAGCGCGACGGCAACATGCGCTTCATCATCATGCTGGTGATCGTGGCCATCCTGGCCGTGCTCTGCATCGCCTGCCCGCTCATCGTGCCGAACTGGGCGAAGCAGCCCTACGCCCTGCCGCTCATGGCAATCGGCCTGCTGCTCCCGTTCGTGTACTTCTTCGTGTTCGGCGGCGCGCAGCTCGCCAAGAACAAGGCCGCCAAGGCCTCCGCTTCCCTGGGCGACGAGGCCTCCACGAAGGCTTAAGCGCTCTTTGACCTGCCGCGCATACGCGCGTTGAACGAGAAGGGCCGGAACCTGCGGGTTCCGGCCCTTTCTCATGGTGCTCGGTGCGGGAAAGGCTGCAGCCCTTAGGCGTTGCCCCCCTCCTCCTGCGCCAGCAGCTCCTCGTAGGTGTAGCCCTTGCCCGAGAACAGCCAGTTCTTCGCCTTCTCGAGCTTGGTGGCACCCGGGTTCTTGAGGCCTTCGCTCAGGCCCTTGTACTCCTCCTTGATGCCCATGGCGATGACGGCCGCCGTGGCGATGCGCAGCTTGGCCACGTCGCGCACCCGTATCTCGTAGCAGGCGCCGCGGTTCTTGAAGTCCACCACCTGCACATGCGCCTCCTTGTGCCCGTCCTCCTCGTCCACGAAGTCGAAGGGCGGGTTGCTCAGGCTGCCGTCGATCTGCCACTTCATCCCGTTGACGTAGTAGTGCTCGAACAGGTGCAGCGTGTGGAACACGTACTCCCATCGCTCCAGCTTCAGGTAGTAGGTGAGCGCCTTCGCATCGGGCTTGATGGAGCCCATTTCTCCGCCCATGCGGCCGAAGATGGCCACCCGGTCGCGTTCGCCCGACCAGGCTCCCTTGAGGCTCAGGAACACGTCGCCGTCCTCGTACCACACGTCGAAGTCCTCGTGGCGCGCGATGGCGTCCACCGGAAAGTACACCTTGTTGTTCTTCAAAGAAATCCCCCTTAAAAGGCACGTTTTCGCTTGCTTCGATTATAGCGCAGGGGTGCTTGGCGCAGGGCGCTCGAGGCTGTTTTCAGGGGTTGCATCGGGGTTTGCGCGCTTTGGTGATGAAAGTCTAAAAATTGCCTTTGAACAGGCAAAATAACAAACAGTAACCCACCGGGTTGACGAAAATCAACCTCCGGGGACGATGGTATGATCCTCAAAATTGTCCCCGTGATTCGATGCCCCTCCCGCCCGGGCAACTAAGCTGTTTCCCGTCAGGCTTTCGCTGACGAACATTATGGCAAGGGGTTGGCAGCAAGACGGTGCGATGTGCCGTCCGAGCCGGCCGAAGAAATGAGACGGAGGATTCCCCTATGTGCTTCAGACCAGCAGATGCAGGTGCGAGCGGCGGCATGAACAAGTGCCCCGAGTGCGGCAAGACCATCCAGATGATGGCCGGCGTTACGTTGAAGGCATGCCCGTTCTGCAAGGCCGACTTCACGCCGTATATCAACGGCGAGAAGCCGCTGCCGAACGCAGCTCCCGGCGCCCCTGCGGCCCCCGCGGCCCCCGGCGCCCCGAAGGCCCCCGCGGCCCCCGGTGCTCCCAAGCCTCCCACCGCGTAAGCGGACGCGATGCTTAAGCGGCGCCTGCAAAGGGGACGGGCGCCGCGACCACGGAAGGGGGTGGTCCCCAGCACGAGGATCTACACGAGGTTTCGCGCGATGACAAGCGCAGAGATGCTTCTACCGAAACACGAGTGAGAGTGTAGAAAGAAGGAGAACATGGCATACGGTAAACAGTGGCAAACCGTGATGGAAGACGGGACTGTCGTAACCCGCAGCAACACGTGGTCGCCTCCGGGAAGCCACCCGGTGGGATACGGCGTCAAGGTTGTCACGAAGGACGGCGAGCTCGTCCGCATCGAGGGCGACGACGACAACCCCATCACCACGGGCCGCGTGAACGCGATGAACCTCGCGCTGCGCGAGTACACCTACGCGCCTTCCCGCATCATCCACCCGATGAAGCGCAACCCGGAGGACCGCGGCAAGGACAAGTGGGTTCAGACCACGTGGGACGAGGCCCTGGACACCATCTGCGACAAGGTGCGCTACTTCCAGAACACCTACGGCCCCGAGTCCATCGTCTGCTTCGGCGGCACCGGCCGCGAGGCTTGCATCTTCTACTATGCGCTGACGTTCTCGGTGCTGCAGTCGCCCAACTGCTGCTACACGCAGTCCGGTTGGTCCTGCTACGGCCCGCGTTGCTCCATCTCCGACTACGTGCTGGGCGCCGGCTACCCCGAGCTCGACTACGCCGGTCACCTGCCGGGCAGCTACCAGGACCCGCGCTACACCGTGCCGAAGTGGATCGTGGTCTGGGGCAAGGAGCCCCTGCCCTCCAACGGTGACGGCTTCTTCGGCCACTGCCTCGTCGACCTGATGAAGCTTGGCACGAAGATCATCTCCATCGACCCCCGCATCACGTGGGTGGGCGCGCACGACGGCAACATCAACCTGCAGGTCCGCCCGCAGACCGACACGGCCCTGGCCCTCGCCATCATGAACCTCATGTTCGAGAACGGCGAGTACGACCAGGAGTTCGCCGAGAAGTGGATCTACGGCCTCGACGACATGAAGGCCCGCGCGGCCGAGTACCCCGTCGACAAGGTTGCCGAGATCACCGGCGTCGACGCCGAGGACATCAAGCGCGTCGCGCACATCATCGGCACCGAGCGCCCGATCGGCTGGGCGTGGGGCCTCGCGTTCGACCAGAACAAGAACGGCGTGCAGCTGTCCCAGGCGTTCATCGTCCTGGCTGCCCTCGCCGGCTCCATCGACCGTCCCGGCGGCCTGACCCTCGGTCCTCCGTCGGCCCTGCTCGGCAAGTGGCGCATGGAGCAGCGTGGCGCCATGGCCGACGACGTGTGGCAGAAGCGCATCGGCGCGGCGGCGTGGCCCGGCCTGTCCACCGGCATGGCTACCACCCAGCCCGACGAGACGCTGAACACCATGGAGACCGACCAGCCCTACGCCCTGAAGATGGGTTGGTTCAACAGCTCCAACTTCCTCACCCCGACGTGCTCCGCGCAGCCTAAGCGTTGGCACAAGGCCCTGCAGAAGCTCGAGTTCGTCGTGGTCCAGGACCTGACCATGACCCCGACGGCCATGGCCGTGGGCGACTACTTCCTGCCGATGGCCACGTGGGCCGAGCACAACGGCATCGTGCTCACGCACTACGGCCGCAACACCGTGTTCATGGGCCCCATGAACAAGGCTCTGCAGGTGGGCGAGTGCAAGTCCGACGTGGAGATCTGCCTCATGTTCGGCCAGCGCCTCAACCCGTCCTGGTGGCCGTGGTACAAGCCGGCCGACGGCAAGTCCCTCGACCTCGACGCCCTGGCGGTTGCCGTGGAGGACTTCTACAGCGACCAGCTGAAGGAGCTCGGCATGGACTGGAACCAGTTCCGCGAGGAGGGTCTCTACCAGCCCGGCGCCCATGGCTTCGAGTACGAGAAGTACGAGAAGGGCCTGCTCCGCTTCGACGGCGAGCCCGGCTTCAACACCATCACGGGCCAGATCGAAGCTTACTCGATCCTGTACGAATCCTGGGGCGAGGATCCGCTGCCCTACTACGAGGAGCCGAACTACAGCCCCATCAGCAAGCCCGACTTCGCCGGTCAGTACCCGCTGATCACCACGTCCGGCTCGCGCCGCTACAGCTCGTTCCACTCCGAGCATCGCCACGTGCCCTCGCTGCGCCAGATCGATCCGTGGCCGTGGGTCCAGATCAACCCGGAGACGGCTGCCGAGTACGGCATCACCGACGGCGACTGGTGCGAGGTGTACAACATGTTCGGCGAGGCCCGCTTCAAGGCCGAGGTCACCCCGGTCATGAAGCCCGGCATCCTGAACTGCGCGCACGGCTGGTGGTTCCCCGAGCAGGACGGCGAGGAGCCCAACCTGTTCGGCGTGTGGAAGTCCAACTTCAACAGCCTGGTGCCGCACTTCAACGTTGGCAAGCTCGGTTTCGGCGCCCCGTACAAGGGTGTCATGTGCAACGTCCGCCGCGTCCGTAGCCTGGACCAAGACTAACCCGAAAGGAAGTGGCGATAATGGCAGACCAGAAATACGCTTTGCTCGTTGATTACACCTACTTCTCCGGCAACCATGCCGCAGAGATCGCCTGCAAGGAAGAGCTGGGCCTCCCGCTCGACCAGTTCGGCATCAAAGAGGTCGAGGTCGGCCCGTTCCGCAAGGCCGAGGGTTCCGACGGCGACGCGTGGGAGTGGTTCTACATCCCGTGCCCGACGTCGATCTTCTCCGAGCACTGGGGCACCGGCGGCGACAAGGCCGGCCAGCGTCCCCTGGCCGTCCAGGTCGAGGAGTCCGCGTCCATGTACTACGGCACGCTCGAGGAGATGCAGGCCAAGATGGCGGAGTTCGACCGCCCGATGGTCCTGTTCCAGCTGTAAGCTGAAAATGCTATGATTGTCGTGGCCGCCGCCTTTGCGGACGGCGGCCACGACGCTGTAACGACTGACAAGGAGGGCATAATGACGCATGATGAGTTCATGGATCTCGATCCTCAGGCAGCAGCCGACAAGCTGAACGCTCTCATGGCCGAGGGCAAGAGCCAGGACGAGGCTGCGGCCGAGTTCGAGCTGACCAAGCCGGACCTGCTGAAGCTGAACGTCTTCTTCGTGAAGGACAAGTACATCGCTCGCGCTTGGGGCGGCTACACCTCCACGAAGGCTACCGGCAACGAGGGTGCCGGCGAGCTTGGCCTTGGCGGCAGCTTCAAGGACATCAAGCCGGTGAGCTAAGCTTTAAGCAGTAAAGCTTGCGCAGAGGCAAAGGGAGGACTCGCTTGTTGCTCGAAGTGGGTCCTCTTTTAGAATGGCGAGCACTACGGCGCCTGCAGCGCTTTGCTGGCGATAAAGCCTTACGGGCACCGTATTGGGAACTGTGGGAACCATTGGGAACGCGGGCACCGAACCGCACAAGGAGACGAGGGCTTATGGGAACCGAAGACGTCATCAGGGCCGAGATCGAGGAAATGGGTCGCCTGACCCCCGAGCAGGAGGACATCCTGTACAACATCTCCCTCAAGCAGGACGAGCTGGGACGCGAGTCCACGAACCTGCTGATGGAGAAGGTGAAGGGCAGCCCCCTCTACGAGCCCATGATCGAGCGCGAGTACCTGACGTACGACGTGTTCAACCACGGCGGCAAGCACGAGATAGCCTGCCTGTACGTCACGCTCAAGGGCCTGCGCTACTGCATCATGTTCGCCGACGAGCTCTCCGCACGCCGCAAGCTCAACCCGGCGGGCGCGCCTTGGAAGCGGGCCTGCTAGATCCCCCTCCCTGCACGAAAGGCCCGCACCTCGGGGGCCGATCTGCAAACATCGTTACGGGAAAGGCCCGCGCCGCAAGCGCGGGCCTTTCCCGTAGTGCGCGGCGTGCCGGCTGCCGGTGCCATGCCCTACGCCGGGCGCAGGGCGACGTCGATGAGGTAGCCGCCGTCCTCGCCGGTCTCGTACACGAGGAAGCATCTTTGGAGCTGTACCGGCTCGCCGTCTGGGCGCCGGACGCTCCGCGCCGTCTCGAGGAAGCGCGGCGGGAACGCGAGCGAGCCCTCCTCGGGGTCCTCCATGAAGTCCGTGCAGCCCTCCGCCTCGAGCGCGGCGCGCACCGGCTCCACGTCCGGCCCGAAGGCCTTCGCCGTCTTCAGGAAGAAATCGCCCTCGTCGAACGCGACGCACGGGTGCGCATGCGCGGCGCGCTCGTTCTTCTGGCGCATCTCGCTGCGGTGCTTGTTCTCCAGCGAGCAGTAATGCATGCCGAAGCCCAGGCCCTCGTCGAGCGCCCACAGCATGAGCTCGAGCGCCAGCTCCTCGCTGCCCGCAACGGCCAGGCCCCCCGAGTAGCCGTAGTCGTACATGACCTCGAACGGCGGGTTCTTGAGCGTGAGGCCGCGCCGGGCGAACTCGTCCCAGTTGCAGAAGGGGAAGCAGAACTCCAGCAGGTTGATGCCGTCGATGCCCACGTCCTCGAACTGGCGGAACAGCTGTTGAAGGTGAGTGCGTGCCCCGGGGATCACCGGCATCTCCACCATGACCGAGGGGATGAACTCCTTGGCGAGCCGCATGGCCGCGATCACGCGCTCCTGCTGCTCCGGCGCGTCGTCGTCCTTCACGCTGAAGCGGATCTCGTCGAGGCCGGCGTCGCGCAGGCGCGTGGCGGCCTCGACGGTCAACAGGTCGCCCGAGGTGTAGAGGCGCTTGTGGGCGCCGGGCCACAGCTTGCCCGCGCGGCCGAGGAAGCGCAGGGCGTTCTCCAGGTCGAGCAGCGGCTCGCCCCCGGTAAGGCCCACGCAGGCGAGCGCGCCGTTCTCGGCCGCCGCCCGGTCCACGCCCTCCTCCCATGGGCACCCTTCGCGGAAGAACTTCTCGTAGTCGGGCTGGTTGTGGTTGAAGCAGAAGTAGCAGTCGCGGTGGCACTTGAACGTGGTGGAGAACGTCTCCGACCCGCGGTTGCCCGTGCACTCCACGCAGGCAGGGGACAAGTGCCCCGCGCTCAGGCTGGCGCCCGCGTTGCGCACGGCCACGCCGCGCGCCGCCAGCTGTGCGCGCAGCTCGGCGCGCCGCCGCTCTCCCGCGCCTTCCTCGGCGAACACGAGGCCCTTCTCCTCGAGCGCCGCAACGTAGCGCGCACCCACCGCCTCGTACTCTGCGAGGGCTGCGTCCAGGGCTTCATTCGACATGGGGATTCTCCTTCGTTATCTGCGGCTTTCCATTATAGGGCACGAATCGCCGTTCGTGGTAGACTGTGGTCGGAAAACGGAAGCGAGGACGGTATGGCAGAGGTTTCGATAGAGAGGCGGTTCCGCGGCTCGGTGCGCCTCGTGACGCTGCATCTCTGGCGCGTGGCGAGGTCCACGGACGTGGAGGATGGCTTCAGGGAAGCGCGCAGGCTGGGCATGCTCAAGCCCGAGGACGAGGCGTTCGTGCGCTCCTGTTTCGCGCTTGACGGCCGGATGGAGGCGGGCGCGCCCCTCGACGCGCCGCCGAGCCAGGACATGGTGGACGAGCTGCAGCGGTGCGCCATCCGCCTCAACACGGCCGATCCGGCGTGAGGGCGGGGGCCGGTCGGGCGAGGGCGCCGATTGGCGCCGGCACAGCGGGCAGGGGCGGCGTCCGTGTGCTACAATGGAGTCCACTCGGTAGAACTGTCAAAGCGGTCATTCGTTCCCAGCCCGTTCGTCGTGCTGCGTCCCGGCGTGCCGGGGCCTTGCGGGACGCGCGGCTTACCTGAAGGCCGGCCGCGGGGCCTCTGTCCCTCCTGCGGCATCCAATCGAAGGCGACCCGACGGCTCGCAGACCCTCGGCGCTGCATGCGCCGCGCGGTCGCGGGGAGGGGAGGACCCCTGCCCGCGCCTTGCCGTCGGTTTACGTTCCTGTCAATGCGAAAGAAGGAGATCAAGACGATGCAACTTGGCTCAACGGTAACCCTGGTGTACACGGGCAAGCTCGATGACGGCACGGTGTTCGGCTTCGCCACGGAAGAGAAGCCCATGAAGTTCCAAACGGGCATGGACATGGCCATCGACGGCTTCGAGAAGGCCATCCTGGAGATGAACGAGGCGGGCGAGAAGAAGACGTTCACGGTGGACGAGTACGGCGCCTACGGCGAGTACCTCGAGGGCCACGTGGCGAAGATCCCCCTCGAGCAGATTCCCGTGAACGACGTGAAGGTGGGCAAGCGCATCATGCTGTCGAGCAGCGAGGACGGAGCGCCGATGCCCGCCACCGTGCTGGACATAACGGACGGCCTGGTCACGTTCGACCTGAACCACCCCCTGGCGGGCAAGAGCCTGACGTTCGAGGTGGAGCTGCTCGAGGTGGAGGACGCTCCCGAGGACTTCGTGTCCGCCGCCGAGAAGGCGCAGCACCTGAAGGAGCAGGCGAAGCTCTTGGGAGGCGACCAGGGCGAGGACTTCCGCTAATGTGCTGGTCGTGCAATCCCATCTGCGGCGGCTGCCGGCCGCCGCGCAAGCGCCCGGTGAAGTGCCCCGAATGCGGCATGTTCAACGCGGTCGACCTCGAGCACTTCTCGAAGCCCAACCCGTGCACCAAATGCGGCTTCGACCTGACCGACCTGGCCCTTCCGGAGCCGGTGACCTGCACGATCTGCGGCGAGGTGTGCTACAACCCCTGCCGCAAGGGAAAGACCGAGCAGCCCGACGGCGAGCTGCGCCCGTGCCAGGTGCGCGTGAGCGAGCCGCTGTAGGCTTCGCCCGGACCGGCGCCTCTTTGGTTCGCCCGCCGCTTCTCCGACGGCCTCCGGCTTTCCGGGCAGAACGCCCGGAAAGCCGGAGGCCGTGCGGCTCTTCTGCTCCCGGACGGCTCGCCCGGGCGTCCGGCTAGGCGTGCGCGGCGCACCAGGCGCAGGCGCTCGGGGCGGCGGCGATGCCGCCGAGGGCGCTCTCGCGCAGCTCGAAGGGCAGCGCGCGTCCCACAGAATCCATCGCGGCCACCGTCTCGTCGAAGCCCACGAGGTTGCCCACGCCCGCAAGCGCGATCTGCGCGCTCACGAGCGCCGTGGCCGCGGCGGTGGCGTTGCGCTTCTGGCAGGGCACCTCCACGAGGCCGCCCACCGGGTCGCACACCAGCCCCATGAGCGAGGAGAGCGCGTTCGCGGCCGCATCGAGAGCCTGCGCCGGCGTGCCGCCCGCCATCTCCACGGCGGCCGCGGCGGCCATGGCGGCGGCCGCGCCGATCTCCGCCTGGCAGCCGCCTTCGGCGCCCGACACCGTGGCGTTGCGGGCTATGAGGTACCCCACGGCACCGGCGGCCAGCAGCCCTCGGCGCAGCGCGGCGGCGTCCAGGCCGCGCTCCTGCTCCAGGGCCAGCAGCACGCCGGGCACGACGCCGGCCGAGCCGGCGGTGGGGGCGGCCACGATGCGGCCCATGGACGCGTTCGTCTCCAGCACGGCCAGCGCGTACTCCATGGCCGCGCCCGCAAGGCCGTCGACCACCGCGGGCCCCTGCTCGCGCGAGCGACGCACGTCGCGCGCCTCGCCGCCGATGAGCCCGCCCATGGAGGGCACGGGCTCGCGCAGGGGCTCCGTGGCCGAGGCGCGCATGACGGCGAGCACCCGGTCGGCGTAGGGGAGGGCGTCGCACGCGCGCCCGTCGAGGGCGGCGAGTGCCTGCTCGCGGGCCAGGAACGCGCCGGCCAGCCCGGCACCCTGCTCGGTGCAGCGGGCGAGCAGCTCGGCGCCCGAGGCGAAGTCGCAGGCGGCGAAGCGCTCCTCGGCCTGCTCCGCACCTGCGGTCGCACACGCGCCCGTGCCGCCCGCGGGCCGTCCCGCGGCATCGCCCGCCGCCCGTCCCGCTGCGCCGTCGGCGGGCACGATGCGCACGTCGCGCACGGCGGGGTGGCGTTCGATGGCGGCCTTCGCCTCGGCGGGCGCCGGGCCGTCCAGCTCCATGACCGTGAACGCCTCGGACCCGCGGCGCGTGCGGTACATGCGCGCCGTGGCGATGTTCACCGCGCAGTCCGAGAAGCAGCCTGCTATGTGCGCGAGCACTCCCGTCTCGTCGCGCTGGCGCACGACCACGCTCGTGTGCTCGCCGGTGACGTTCACGTCGATGCCGTCGATGCGCGTGACAACGGCCGCGCCGCCGCCCACGCTCACGCCCCGCACCTCCAGCGCGCCGCCTTCCGCGTCCACGATGCGCGCGTCCACCGTGTTAGGATGCTCCACGGCGGCTTCGCGGTCGCAGCAGAACGAGAAGGCCAGCCCGGCTGCATGCGCGCGCTCGAACGAGTCGCGCACGCCCAGGTCGTCGGGCTCCAGGCCCAAAAGGCCCGCGACGAGCGCCTTGTCGGTGCCGTGGCCCGACTGCGTGTGCGCGAACGAGCCGTACAGCGTGAACTCCGCGCGCACCGGCGTCGCCGCCAGCAGGCTGCGCGCCATGCGCGCGATGCGCAGCGCGCCCGCCGTGTGGGAGCTGGAGGGGCCCACCATGATGGGGCCGACGATGTCGGCGAACCCGAACGTATCCATGCGCGTCCTTTCGTGTGCCGTTGCTGCGGGGCTGGCCCGACCGCCCTCCGTGCAGCCCTGCGTCAGCGGGCGGGGTAGGACGGGCTCCGGCTGCCCGGCCCTCATCGGCGGGGCGCCTGTTGCGCTGCCATGGTAGCGCAAAGCCGGCAAGCGCGCTCCGCCGACCGCTCATTTCGTGAGATTCCACGACGAAACGATGGTAAAACCGCGGTGCCCGCCCCTTCGTCGCTATACTGTTTTCCATCAAGGCCGCGGGCATGCCCGCGCGGCCCTACTCCGATATGAAAACGGCAGACGAAGGCGCCCCGCCCGGGGCGCCGTGCGGCGAAGGAGCGAGCATGGCCACAGCGGCACCCATCATCGTGGTGGGTCACAAGAACCCCGACAACGATTCCATCTGCGCTGCGGTGGGCTACGCCTACCTGAAGAACGAGCTGGCGCGCCGCGAGGCGCGCGACGGGGAGGTGCCGGCCGTGTACGTGCCGGCGCGCTTGGGGCCGCTGCCCCCCGAGAGCAGCTGGATACTTAAGGAGAACGGCCTGCCGTTGCCCGAGGTCGTGGGCCACGTCCATGCGCGCGTGTCCGACGTCATGACGCCCGACCCCATCTCCATCGCCCACGACGCCACGCTCCTGGAGGCGGGGCGCCTGCTGCGCCAGCACAACGTGCGCGCGCTCGTGGTGACGAACGACGACGGCACCTACCGGGGCCTCATCACCACTCGCATGATCGCCGAGCGCTACATCGCGGCCACCGACGTGCTGGAGGAGGGCGGCGCGAACGAGATGGCCGTGGCGGGCGACCTCATTGCGTCTCTGGGGCAGAAGGTCAACGACATCACCGAGACCGACGTGCTGGAGCTGGCCAAGGACGGCCTGCTGAAGGAGGCCGTCGAGGACCTCATGGCCAGCGCCCTGCGCGAGGCCGTGGTGCTGGACGACGACGGGTTCGCCATCGGCATCGTCACGCGCTCCGACGTGGCGGTGCACCCGCGGCGCAAGGTGGTGCTCGTGGACCACAACGAGACGCGCCAGGCTGCCAACGGCATCGAGGAGGCCGAGGTCGTGGAGATCGTCGACCACCACCGCATCGCCGACGTCATGACGGCCAACCCCATCAAGTTCCTGAACCTCCCCGTGGGCTCCACCGCCACCATCGTGGCCATGGAGTTCCGCCGCCACTGCGTGGAGATGCCCCCCGCCATAGCCAGCGTGCTCCTGTCGGCCGTCATGACCGACACGGTGATCTTGAAGTCGCCCACCGCCACCTACGTCGACCACGAGATCGTGGACTTCCTGGCGGACGTGGCCGGCGTCGACCCCACCGCGTTCGGCCTGGCCGTGTTCAGGTGCCGCGGCGGCGAGGACAACATGCCCGTCGCGAAGCTCGTGGGCGCCGATTCCAAGGAGTTCCAGCTGGGCGACTCCACCGTGCTCATCGCGCAGCACGAGACGGTGGACCTGCCGGCCGTCATGAAGCGCGAGGACGAGATCCGCGCCTACATGCGCCGCCTGAAGGACGACCGCGGCTACGAGTTCGTGCTGCTCATGGTCACGGACATCCTGGCCGAGGGCAGCCAGTTTTTGTGCGAGGGCAACCTGCGCACCGTGAACCGCGTGTTCAACATCGACTGCTCCGCCGAGGGCGGCACCTGGATGCCGGGCGTCTTGAGCCGCAAGAAGCAGGTGGCCGCGAAGATCCTG
>HHCFC01400__coassemble_889_pt1 | contig 14293 bp, 11 predicted proteins | sample HHCFC01400__metabat2_low_PE_042 | metagenome-assembled genome bin HHCFC01400 | reverse complement strand
GACTTCGTGGCCTGCCACAACCCGTCCTACGTCACCAAGGGCTTCCGCATGGTGAACGATGTGAAGCCGGGCGGCACGTTCATGATCAACTGCCAGTGGACGCCCGAGGAGCTTGAGCACCATCTGAACGCCGAGGCGAAGCGCTACATCGCCGAGAACGACATCAAGCTCTACACCATCAACGCCATCGACCTCGCCCGCGAGATCGGCATGGGCAAGCGCACGAACACCATCCTGCAGTCCGCCTTCTTCACGCTGGCGAACGTCATGCCGCAGGCCGAGGCCATCCAGTACATGAAGGATGCGGCCACGAAGTCCTACCTGAAGAAGGGTCAGGACGTCGTCGATATGAACCACCGCGCCATCGATGCGGGTGCCACCGCGTTCGTGCAGGTGGAGGTTCCGGCCAGCTGGGCCGAGGCTGTCGACGAGGGCGAGGCCCCCGCGCTCGAGGGCCGCGCCGAAGTGGTGAAGATGGTCCGCGAGATCATGGAGCCGGTGGGCCGCATGGACGGCGACCGCCTGCCCGTGTCCGCGTTCGTTCCGCACGTGGACGGCCAGTTCGAGCAGGGCGCTGCGGCGTACGAGAAGCGCGGCGTGGCCGTGAGCGTTCCCGCCTGGGACGCCGCCACCTGCATCCAGTGCAACCAGTGCGCGTTCGTCTGCCCGCATGCCACCATCCGCCCGTTCGCCCTCACCGAGGAGGAAGCTGCGGCGGCGCCGGCGGCGACCACCCTCGTGCCGGCGAAGGGCAAAGCCGCTGCCGGCCTGCAGTACACGCTGGCCGTGTCGCCGCTCGACTGCATGGGCTGCGGCGTGTGCGTGAACGTGTGCCCGTCCGACTCGCTGTCCATGGTGCCGCAGGAAGACGAGCTCGCCCAGCAGGACGTGTTCGACTACTGTGTGGCCAACGTGTCCGACAAGCCCGAGCTGGAGGACGCCAGCGTCAAGGGCAGCCAGTTCAAGCAGCCGCTGCTCGAGTTCTCCGGCGCCTGCGCCGGCTGCGCCGAGACGGCGTACGCCAAGCTCGTCACCCAGCTGTTCGGCGAGCGCATGTACATCACGAACGCCACCGGCTGCTCGTCCATCTGGGGCGGCCCGGCTGCCACGTCTCCTTACGCGGTGAACAAGGATGGGCGCGGCCCGGCTTGGTCGAACTCGCTGTTCGAGGACAACGCCGAGCACGGCCTCGGCATGTTGCTCGGGCACGAGGCGGTACGCAACCGCCTGATGGGCAAGCTGGAGGAAATGGCAGCCAGCGACAAGACGCCTGATGCGACCAAGGAGCTCATCGCGGCGTATAAGGACACCGCCTCCGACGGCGCCGCCAACGCAAAGGCCGCCAAGGCCCTGATCCCGGCCCTTGAGGCCGCGGCTGCCGACGGCTGCCCCGTGGCGCCCGCCATCCTCGAGGAGAAGGACTACCTGGCCAAGAAGTCCGTCTGGATCTTCGGCGGCGACGGTTGGGCCTACGACATCGGCTACGGCGGCCTTGACCACGTCCTGGCGTCCGGCGAGGATGTGAACGTGTTCGTGTTCGACACCGAGGTGTACTCCAACACCGGTGGTCAGGCGTCGAAAGCTTCCAACATCGGCCAGGTGGCCCAGTTCGCGGCTTCGGGCAAGGACATCACGAAGAAGAGCCTCACCGAGATCGCCATGGCCTACGGCTACGTGTACGTGGCGCAGGTGGCCATGGGCGCCAAGCCGGCGCAGACCATCAAGGCCATCGCCGAGGCCGAGGCGTATCCGGGGCCGTCGCTTATCATCGGCTACTCGCCGTGCGAGATGCACTCCATCAAGGGCGGCATGGCGAACTGCCAGGACGAGATGAAGAAGGCCGTGGAGTGCGGGTACTGGAACCTGTTCCGCTTCAACCCGGCCGCGCCCGAGGGCAAGAAGTTCACGCTCGACTCCAAGGAGCCGGCGGGCGGCTACCAGGACTTCCTCATGAACGAGGCCCGCTACAGCCGCCTGACCCGCGAGTTCCCCGAGCGCGCCACCGAGCTCTTCGAGCGCAACGAGCAGGCCGCCCTGGACCGCTACGAGCACCTGCTGAAGCTGAAGGACCTCTACGCCCAGGCGTAAGGCCGCTTAGCAGGACAGATTCCCACCGAAGAACCGCCGCAAGGCGGTTCTTCTGCGTCAAGGGGCGGATAGGCGACGTGGAGGGAAGGGACGGCTGGAGCGGCCGGGTAGCGGGCTGGCAAGTTTGATAGCTTACGCTCGATCGCCCCGCCCCCTACCATGGAGCCTGGCTGATGGGAAGATGCGCACTACATGTCGACTCGCTCGAAGGGGGGATGCGATGGTGCAGCGATGTCTTTTCGACTCGGCTTAAGGGGGTTCTATGACGTTTTCGTATCGGGCCCTTATGGGCTTTCTCATGTCGTTTTTCCTGGCCATAACCATGAGCGCGTTCTCGCCGGTGGTATCCGGCGCGCCGTTCGAGCCCATGGGCTTCGCCGTGGGCGTGGCCGTGGGCACGATCCTGGGCACCGTTATCCTGGCGGCGTTTCCGCTCATACCTCTGTCCATGAAGTACGCACTGCGTTGCGGGGCGCCCGAAGGATCGGCGGGTTGGTTCCTGTTGAAGGACGTGCTCCTGTGCACGGTGCTCGTGTTCGTTATCTCGTTCGTGCTCACGTGGATGGTCACCGGCATGGACGCCCTGTTCGTGAACCGTCTGCTCGCGCCTATGCCGCTCATGTGGGCGATCTGCTATGTGGTGGCGGTGCAGGTGGAGCCCTTGTGCATGGCGATAGCGGGCAAGATACTGCGCGTCCCCCTGCCGGGCGCGCCCGAAGCGGCCGTGCAGGATGCGACGGGCCGGGAGCAGGCCTGAGCGCAAGGGCCCGGATGCCGAGGCGTCCGGGCCCTTCTCCATATTCCCCCATCCATCAAATTTGACAGCTTGGCGCGGCGGGCGCGGGGGAGTACCTTCGCCTTAGGTTCCGCGCATCCTCGATTCAGCCATTCGACGAAGCGAACGACCCGAGAGGAAGAAGGGCGAACTATGTCAAACGTCGAGTACAAACGAGCGCTATGCTTCGCCTCGCATGCCAACTGCGGCGTGCGGGCAACGGTGGAGGACGGCAAGATCACCAAGCTCGAGGGCGACCCCGAGTGCACGGTGAGCCAGGGCCGGGTGTGCGAGCGTATGGACTTCCAGCTGGAGTGGCTCGACCACCCTAAGCGCTGCAACTACCCGCTCAAGCGCGTGGGCGCGCGCGGCAGCGGCAAGTGGGAGCGCCTCACATGGGACCAGGCGTGCGCCGAGATCGGTGAGAAGCTGCGCTACCTCGCCGACGAGTACGGCCCCGAGTCGGTCATCTTCTCGCACGGCACGGGCCGCACCGACGAGTGGTACGAAGGGCGGTTCTTCAACCTGTACGGCAGCCCCAACCTGGCCATGGGCGGCTCCGAGATCTGCTGGTGCCCCACGTACACGAACGAGAGCGCGACGTACGGCCAGTTCGCAGCAGCCTTCACGGCAGCCAAGACGGGCTGCGTGGTGTTGTGGGGCCACAACCCCGCCCAATCCGGCGACTTCCCCGAGCACTGGGGCTACCAGGACCTGTTCGCGAACGACCCCGATGCCAAGCTCATCGTGGTCGACCCGCGCTGCACCGAGTACGCGGCCAACGCCGACGTATGGCTGCGCCTGCGGCCCGGAACCGACGGCGCCATGGCCATGGGCTGGATGAACGTCATCATCAACGAGGAGCTCTACGACAAGGAGTTCGTCGAGGCGTGGACGTACGGCTTCGAGGACTTGAAGAAGGCCGTGCAGGCCTATCCGCCCGAGAAGGTGGCCGAGATCTGCTGGGTGCCGGCCGAGAAGATCGTGAAGGCGGCGCGCATGTACGCCACCTGCCTGCCGGCATACCTACCCTGGGGCCTGGCCACCGACGCCATCGGTCGCAACCAGGCGCAGGCCAACCGCGCCAAGGCATGCCTCAAGGCGCTTATCGGCATCAACAAGGCGGGCCAGACCTACCTGGCGCCTCCCAACGACGTGCTGCCGCACGCCACGTTCGAGATGCCCGAGATGCTGCCGAAGTCGCAGCGCGACAAGCAGCTCGGCTCCGACCGCTTCCCGTTCCACTCATGGCCCAGCTATCAGATGATTTCCGATGCCCAGAGCCGCGTGTTCCATCATCCCTATTTCCTGAGCCAGAACGCCACGTGTGCGCAGAACTGGTGCGCCGTGAGCGAGGCCATCCGCACCGGCAAGCCCTATCCGGTGAAGGGTCTCATCGCGCAAGCGTCGAACCCGTTCTCGAACCTCTCGAACACCCAGGACGTGTACGAGTGCGTGAAGCTGCTCGACCTGGTGATAACCCATGAGTACACCATGACGCCGCTCGCCATGCTCTCCGACTACGTGCTGCCGGCTGCCGGCTGGCTCGAGCGTCCGCAGCTGTGGGGCGTGGGCGGGGGCGGCCCATGCATCACCGGCGTGGCCCTCACGGGCGAGGCGGCCGTTCCGCCGCTGTACGAGCGCCGCGACAACTACGAGTTCTGGCGCTCGCTGGCCGAGGGCACGTTCGACGAGGAGACGTGCGAGAAGTACTGGTCGTGGCAGACCACCGAGGAGGCCTACGACGCCATGCTCGAGCCGCAGGGCACCTCGGCGCGCGGCGCCATCACGGATCCTGTGTTCAATCCCTCGCCCGAGGAATGGCACAAGATGTCCGATCCGAAGACCGGTCAGCTCTACGGCTTCGGCACGCCTACGGGCAAGGTGGAGCTGCGCTCGACCATCATCGAAGACTTGTTCGACGAGAAAGAGGCGCTGCCCTACTACGAGGAGCCTTTCGAGTCGCCGATTTCCACCCCCGACGTGGCCGAGGCCTTCCCGCTCATCCTCACGGCCGGCTCGCGCGTCATGCCGTACTACCATTCCGAGTACCGCCAGGTGAACGGGTGCCGCGACCGCTATCCCGAGCCGCATTTCCAGATACATCCCGAAACGGCGGCGAATCTGGGAATCGGCGACGGCATGTGGTGCTGGATCGAGACGCGCCGCGGCCGCTGCCTGCAGAAGGCCAAGCTCGACGCATCGGTGTCGCCCTACACCGTGGCTGCGCAGCATGGCTGGTGGTTCCCCGAGCTGCCCGAGTCCGAGCCGTGGCTCGGCGGCTGGTTCATGTCCAACATCAACATGTGCACCGACAACGATCCTGACAACTGCTGCAGGCTGTCGGGTGTGTACAACGTCAAGCTAGCCCAGTGCAACGTGCACCGCGCCGACGACGTGCCGTTCCGCTCGCTGTTCGGCTAGCGCCAGATCGAGGGCATAAGAGAAAGGCCGACGCGAAATGACCGAGTCCCCGTTCATCATCCGGCGCAGCAGTGCGTGCTGCAACTGCGGAGCGTGCGTGCGCCGGTGTGCTCGGGGCAACTTCGCAGCCCGCGACGGCGAGGTTGCGATAGCGGATGACTACGTGTGCACGGGGTGCGGCGACTGCGTGAAGTGGTGCCCCGTGCGCGCGCTTTCGGTCAGGCCGGCCCATCCGGCGGCCATCCGCCGCCTCGCACGGTAATCACACAACCGCTCCATCGAAAGGGGACCGTCATGCTCAAGCGCGTTCATCTGGAGAACTTCAAGGCCCTGAAGGGCGTCGACCTCGACTTCGCGAAGATCACCGTGCTCACCGGGTTCAACTCCACCGGGAAGACCTCGGTGATCCAGTCGCTCGCCTTCATCAAGCAGAGCCTGCAGCGCAAGGAGATCAGCTACAACGACTACCTGCTGCGCCTCGGCGACTTCCGCGAGGTGGCGTACGGCCACGATGCTTCGCAGCCCGTGCGCATCGAGGTCGCGCTCGACGACGGTCCCGGCGAGATGGTGTACAGCTTGGAAACCTCGCCCGAGGGGGTGGAGGAGTCGTTCTCGCGGGGCGGCGAGCGCGCATGGTCGTGGGACAGCCGGAAGGAGGGCGTCATCGAGGCGTCGGGCAGGCTGTTCTTCCCGCTGGCAGCTGGCGGCTACGGTGGCGGCACCTATGCAACCGATGATTACGCGGGAACGCTGTCCGCCCAGAAAGCTCTGCTGAAGTGGTTCGAGGATGCGCTCTACCTGTCGTCGAACCGCGGCTTCACGCGCTACAACTACCCGCTTCTGGCCGGAAACCCCTCTGTCGAGGACATCTCGAACCGCGCCGGAGATGCGTCGGCTTTGGAGGAGTGGCTGTCGAACCTCATCCTGTACCGCCTGAACGAGGCGAAGCGCTTCCCCGAGATGCAGAAGCGCCTCGACGTGATGGCCGCGCGCCTGGCGAAGCTCGGCGTGGAGGTGAGCCCGTACGTGACGGACGGTCCGAGCGTGGTGGTGGACCTCGTGGAGGGCGGCATGTGGGTGAGCGCCGTGAACTCCGGCTACGGCGTGAACCAGTCGGTTGCCACCGTGGTGCTGGGCTCGCTTTCCGAAGAGGGCGCGCTCGTGATGGTCGAGGAGCCGGAGACGCACCTGCATCCGCGCTACCAGCGCACGATGGCCGAGATCCTGCTCGGCATGGCGCAGGAGGGCAAGCAGGTGCTTATCACCTCGCACTCCGACCATATCCTCCAGACGCTGGCCGACCTGGCCGAGCGCGACGGCCTGGGCGAGGACGACGTGCGGGTCTACCACTTCGAGAAGCAGGGCCGCGAGACGCAGCCGACGCGCGTTGGCCTGTCCGACAGGGAGACGATGGCGAAGCTGTTCGCCTAGGGCGGGGGTGCGCCATGGCAACGACCTACGACGACGCCTTCGCGAGCATCCGACGGGCGAGCGAGCTAATGGACGAGGCGCTAGCGGAAGACGGAGAGCGCAGGCGGGCGCGGATACGCGTGGCCTTCTACCAGCTGTACCAGGCCGCGAACCTGGCCGCTATGATAGCGCCGGGGTTCGCGATGGAGCAGGCCATGCGAAGCGAGGACTACGCCGCGTTCTCCGACGTGCTGTTCCGCCGCTACTTCAAAGAAGAACTTTATCCGGTTGACGACGCACGCGAGGTGTTCGACCGCTGGGCCCAGCGCGTGCGTCGCTTCGTGGAACGTTTGTCCGCCCAGTCGAAGTTGGCCGTGCACGACAGCGCGACCGAAGACGAGGCGGCGTATTGAAAGGGGAAGGCAATGTGCTTCAGACCGACGACGGTATCGCTTGGCAGCAAGTGCCCCGCCTGCGGGCAGGACTGCGAGCCCGAAACGACCACCTGTCCTGCATGCGGGGCCGAGCTGCCTTCTGCTTCCGTGTCCGGGACGTCTGGGACGCCTGGTGCCCCCGGCGCTCCCGGCGTCTCCGGGGCTCCGGGAGTTTCCGGTGCTGCCGGGGCGCCCAAGGCGCCGGGCGCCTTCAGTGTCCCCAAGGCGCCCGGTGCATCGAAAACGCTGGAAAGGTGAGCTGATGCCGAGGTCGGCGTTGCGGTGAAGGAGGCGGTATCGTGAACGAAAGAAACGGTAGGGGCAATCTTCCCGCCTGGGAGGATCCGTCTGGCCGGTACGGTGCCGACGAGCGCTGTGCGAGCGCACGCCCGGCCCCGGATGCCGGCTGCGGGCGTGCTGGGAGGGGAAGCCCGGACGAGTGCTCTGCCACCGTGGGCAAGCTCTTCTTCTGCGAGGTGATGGGCCATCTCGAGTGCCTGGTGGGCCTGCCTCCCGAGGCCTACCTCGACCTCATGGCCGAAGGTTTCGGCCCCGAGGAGGTGGGCCTTACGGTGCGGCGGGCGGGTGACGGGGGGTTCTTCAAGGGCGATCCGCCCGTGCGCATGTGGGGCGAGCTTTTGGTGGCGAAGGTCGACGGAGCGGAAAAGTACCAGGTGAGGATTTCCGGTGCCGAAGTGAAGCGGCTGCAGGCCGCCGGCTATCGCGACCTCGACGAGGTGCGGGTGGGCTTCGAGAAGCTGCCCCACACCAGCCCGTCGCGCGAGCTTTGCCCCGATGACTTCGACGTGAACCGCTAGGATACGTGCTGTAGCCGGCATCCAGTATGCCGGCTACGGGGTTCCATCCCCTTCCTTTCGCGAGGCTCTCGGGTCTTCCGGCTCCCCGGGAGGCTGTAGGCGTCGCGGTTTGCGCAGGCCGCGGTCGTCATCGTAGAGGAGGGTGATGGACTTCTCGTGCGGCTCGTCAACGAAAGGGTCGCACAGCCCGAGCGCCGTCACCACCGTCATGAGATGGTAGCAGCTCGTCACGTTGAAGCGCTTCTTCAGCGTGTTGATGTGCATGCGCACGGTCGATTCGGATATGCCGAGCGCGCAGGCGATCTGCTTCGGCGAATACGAGCGCGACAGCAGCTCGACGATTTCCCGCTGACGCTGCGACAGCACAGGCGTCATTGAATCGGGGCCGCGCACCGAGTCTATGACGAGCATCTTTCCGCTGATGGCGGCCTTGTTAGGATCGGCAGCCCAACGCGGCTCGAACTCCGTGTGTATGACATGGAGAAACGACGCCATATCCTCCATCTGGCACGTGAGGATAAACTCTCCGTCCGCGCTGTACACGCTAAGGGTCAGCATCGTCGTGTTCCCCGTCCCCGAGAGGTTGTCCCCGTCGTTGTTTTTCGCTTCGAGTATAGGGGGGTTGTCGAAGAAAATGCAAGCTATCAAAATTGCCAGAACCTCGCGAGGGCGTCGACGTACGCGGGAGGCGGCGAATGCGAGGAGACCCGGCACGGGTGCCGGGTCGCCTGGGGGAATCGATGGGGAAGGGGCGCGACGCGGTGTCGTGCCCTCTGAGCGTCCTAGCCCAGCAGCTTCTCCGCGTAGGCCAGCTTCACGCAGCACACGAACACGTCCATGGCGGCGTCCAGCTCGGCCAGCGGGGGCAGGGTGGGGGCGATGCGGATGTTGCTGTCGCGCGGGTCCTGCTTGTAGGGGTAGGTAGCGCCGGCGCCGGTCATGGTCACGCCGGCCTCCTTCGCCAGGCCCACGATGCGCTTCGCCGTGCCCTCGGGGGCGTCGAACGACACGAAGTAGCCGCCGCGCGGGCTCGACCACGAGCAGCCGCCCACCTCGGCCAGGCCCTCCTCCAGCTTGCTCACCACGAGCTCGAACTTCGGGCGCAGGATGGCGGCGTGCTTGGCCATGTGGGCCGCCAAGCCGTCGGCGTCCTTCAGGAACTTCACGTGACGCAGCTGGTTGAGCTTGTCGTAGCCGATGGTGCCCACGCCCATGCGCTTCTTGATCTCGGCCACGTTGTCGGGGCTGGCCGCGATGGCGGAGATGCCCGAGCCGGGGTGCGTCACCTTCGACGTGGAGGCGAACTTGAAGTAGCGGTGAGGGTTGCCCGCCTCGCGGCACGCCGCGCCGATGTCGAGCAGCTGGTCCTGGTCGGCCGCGTCGTCGTAGAGATGGTGCACGCAGTAGGCGTTGTCCCAGAAGATGCGGAAGTCGTCGGCCGCGCACTCCATGGCGGCCAGGCGGCGCACCACGTCGTCGGAGTAGGTCACGCCGCCAGGGTTCGAGTACTTCGGCACGCACCAGATTCCCTTCACGGAGGCATCGCCGGCCACGAGGCGCTCCACCTCGTCCATGTCGGGGCCGTCGGCCGTCATGGCCACGGGGATCATCTCGATGCCGAACGCCTCGGTGATGCCGAAGTGGCGGTCGTAGCCCGGAGTGGGGCAGAGCCACTTGATGCCGTCGTACTGGCTCCACGGCTTGGAGCCGAGCGTGCCGAAGTCGAGGCAGCGGGCCACGGCCTCGTACATGAGCGAAAGGCTGGAGTTGCCGCCCACGACGATGTTCGCCGGGTCCTCCTCCACCATGCACGCCATGAAGCGCTTCGCCTCGGGCAGGCCGTCCAGCACGCCGTAGTTGCGGCAGTCCGTGCCGTCCTCCGCGCGGCAGTCCTCGGCCGTCGTCACCGTGGCCAGCATGGGCATGCTCAGGTCGAGCTGGTCGGCGCCGGGCTTGCCGCGTGCCATGTTGAGCGCGAGGCCGCGCGCCTTGATCTCGGCGTACTGCGCCTCCAACTCGGCCTTGAGGGAGCCGAGCTCGTCTCCGGGCAGGTCCGCGTACGTTGTCATCGTGTGCATCCTTTCGCTCTGTGCTGCCAATTCCACCAGCCAGTATACGACTTGGCATCCTACGCGTCGACCGCGATTGCGTCGGGACGCGGATTTCCCGCGTGAACGTGCGGGAAGGTAGGGGCAGGCAGCGGGGGCCTCGGGAGGAAGCGCGCCCGCGGGAGGTTCGGCTTGAGGCGGCTGATGGGGAGGGAAGTAGGTCACGAGGCAGCAATCGGCTGCAAGAACGGCGCCGCGTAGCGGGCGACGGCGGGGCAACCCGGCGGAAACCGCCGTGTCGCAACTGCGGGGACTCCGGGTGCGCCGGGTGCACGTCGCCTACGATGCGGCTGACGTTACCCGGACGGTCGACGGCGCGCCGCGCTGCCGGCCCGGCGAAAGGAGGCAGGACATGCCCATACCCGACCCTCGCGGCAACGAGAAGAAGGAGACGTACATCTCACGCTGCATGGAGCACATCACCCGCTACGAGAAGGACAAATGGCCCGACCAGGACCAGCGCGCCGCAATCTGCTATTCCACCTGGGATCGCTGGCAGAAGGACCACGGCCATCCCGAGAAGGCGGAGAAGTAGCTGCGTTCGCAGGCGGTCGCGCCTGCCTGCCGCCGTCCCGCATCGGCCGCCTCCCGCGCGACTGGGCGCGGGAGGCGGTGGTACGACTGTCGGAACGTCTGCCGACCCGCGGTTGCGCAGGCCAATGCGCCGGGGCTCAGGCGCTTCGGCGCAGCGCGTCCCGGAGCGGCCGGTACGCCTCCACGAGGTTGGCCAGGCGCATGCGGGCGTTCGCGGGGCTCGTGGAGGGCAAGCCCACGTGCGGCACGCCCGGAAGCATGCCTGCACAAAAGCGCCGGTAGAGCCCCGTCGCCTTCGAGCCTGTGGTGAACACGGCTTCGAGCGGCGCGGCCAAGCCGATGCGCGAGAGGTCGTTCGGGCGGGCATTGGAAATGGAGGCATCGGAGGCGCCCTCGATGGTGCAAGAGGCCAGCACGTCCCACAGCGCGACGCGCCGCTCCAACATGAACGCCGCGCGTGCCTCGTTGCCGAGGGGCTCCGGCTCTTCGAACAGCGCGGCCATCACCTTCCAGAAGCGGTTCTGCGGATGCGCGTAGTAGAAGCCCGCCTCGCGCGACTTCGGCGACGGCATCGTGCCCAGCACGAGCACGCGCGACCGGGCATCGAAGATCGGTTCCAACGGGTGCTCGATATGCGTCGGCTCCATGGCGGCGCGTCCCGCTAGGCGCGGCTCGGCAGCTCGAGCGAGGTCTCGGCCAGCACGTGGCCGCGGATGGCGCGGCGGAAATCGTTCAGGTAGTATCCCTCGGCCAGGTCCAGCTCGCAGTCGAGCGCATACACGGTCAGCGTGTAATCGTGCGTCTTGTCAGGCGGGTACGGCCCGGCGTAGCGGTGGATGATGCGCGGGTCGGTGTGCGAACCCGCCAGCGGCGACCAGTCGCTGTTCGATCCCTGCACGCACGGCACGGCACCCGAGGCGCTCGCGTTCTCGGGTATGAGGCGCGTTTCGGCGGGGAAGTTGCAGGCTATCCAGTGTATCCAGCAGAAGCCGCCCACGGGGATGGCGTCCCAGTCCAGGAACGTGAGCGCCAGGGATCGCGTGCCCTCGGGCACGTCGTCTATCGACAGGGGGAACGATACGCACGGGTGCCCGTCCAGCATCGCGTCGGCCGGCGCGTGCTTGCCGTACCGGTCGGGGAGGAGACCGTTTTCCAGGCTCACGGAGATGTTCATGCCGCATGCTCCTTTCGCGGGGAGTGAAGTGCCCCCATTATACAAAAGGAGGGCCCGAGGCCCTCCTTGCGAAACCAGGTTGAAACGGTGCGGCCTAGAACTGCAGCGCGCAGGTGAAGCCGGACCACGACAGCGGGTCCGTGTCGCGCACGTATGCGTTGAAGGTGGGGGCGTGCACGTAATGCGACCCGCCGTAGCTCACCGCGATGCCCACGTGGCCGGGGCGGTACAGCACGTCGCCCGGGCGCGCCTCGGAAACGGGCACGCGGTTCTTCGCGCAGGCGTACAGCGACTCGGTGTAATGGGGGAGCGAGATGCCCACCTGCAGGTACGCCCAGCGCACGAGGCCCGAGCAGTCGAACGCGTCGGGACCCTCGGCAGCCCACACGTACGGGCAGCCGATACGGCTCATGGCGTAGTCCACGACGGAACCGTAGTTGCCCACGGAGCCGCCGCCACCGCCACCGCCGCCGTTGTTGTAGACGGGGGGCACGTACGTATTGTTGTTGTTGCTGCTCGGCGCATTGTAGCCATTGTTGTTGTTCTGCGCCTGGCGGGCGGCCTCTTCGGCCGCGGCCTGCTCGGCTGCGGCGCGCGCGGCGGCTGCCTGCTCTTCGGCGAGCAGCGCCTGCGCCTCGGCGTCCAGGGAGTTCACCAGCTCGGTGGCCTGGGCGACCTTCGCCTCGGCCTCGGTCTGGATGACCTTCGCCTCGGCGGCCTTGTCGGCGGCGATCTTCTCTTGGCGGGCGTACTCGTCCTTCGACGCCTGCAGCTCCTCGCGCAGGGTCTTCGTCTCGTCGACCATCTGGCCGTCGTTCTCGTTCATCTTGTTCAGCAGATCCCAGTTCTGCGTGAACTCCTCGAACGAGGTCGCGCCCATGACAAAATCGAGGAAGCTCGACGAACCGGAGCGGTACATGCTGCGCGCACGCGTTCCCAGCTTGTCCTGAAGATCGGCGATCTTTCCGTTGGCTTCATCGATTTTGACCTGCTCGGCTTCCATGGCAGCCTGAGCAACCTCTTGCGCGTCGAGCGCCTGCTTGTAACTGTCGGCGGCGGCTTCGAGATCCGCCTGAAGGCCGACGAGCTGGTTGCGGACGGCGTCCGCCTCGGCTTGCTTCTCCGCAGCCGTCGCCGCGAATGCGGTCGTCGGAGCTACGATCGATGCGGCACCGAGCATGACGGCACCGCCAATGAACGCTCGCCTGCTGAGTCCGTTTGTATGCTCTCTCATTCGAAGACCTCCTGAATTGAGCACGTAGTATGTGTGGGCAAAAGCAGTGCGCATCATAACACGTTTGCGCAGATGGACAAAAATTGTTGTGAACGCGTTTCATAAACCCAGATCAACGGTGGGGGTTTTCCAAGCCGAGGACGCTCAACCGTTCCGAGGACGTCAAACGAAGGCAAACAAGCCGTGGAACAGGGGAAATAGATGACCACAACGTATAGGGAAGCATGACCTATATATAGTAGGGAACTGGTCGCCCGACCAGCAGGGGCGAACCCAGGGCAGTCGCCAGGACGTCGCGCGCCCTATGCGAGGATGCATCCGCACCAAATGACTGGCGCGGCCTCATGTCCGGTAGTACGGGCCTTCTTCCGTCGTTCTCCGCATCATCACGCGCAAAATGGATGCAGAGGCCTTACTCAATAAATATAGATGGGCCTTCGGCAAAACGATGACGCTCCCGCCTCGGGAAATTTTTTACGCCGCATAGGACGGGGGAGGAGGGGGACCGCAAGCGTTTCCCCACGAAAAAGGAGGAATCGTGGAGACACGCCCGGGGGCGTGTAGGTAGTTGACACGCTGGTGATCCTAGCGTATTATTCATCTGCTCGCGCGTTCGGAACTACCGAAACACGCGGCAGGCAGCTTGATAAATACACATGAATTGAGCAGCGAAACAGGGGCGTGTGCCCGAGTGGTTAAAGGGGACGGGCTGTAAACCCGTTAGCTATGCTTACCTAGGTTCGAATCCTAGCGCGCCCACCATCCAATCGCCTGTGTAGCTCAGTCGGTAGAGCACTTCCTTGGTAAGGAAGAGGTCGTCGGTTCAAGTCCGATCGCAGGCTCCATTTTTTTGCTATCTGGCGGTGTAGCTCAGTTGGTCAGAGCACACGGTTCATACCCGTGGCGTCACTGGTTCAAATCCAGTCACCGCTACCATTTCACTTATTCCGCGTCCGTTTCCGGGCGCGTCATTATTTTGTTTTGACTTTCGCGCAAGCGAAACCTTGATAAGGAGGATGAAACATGGCTAAGGAGAAGTTCGAGCGTTCCAAGCCGCATGTTAACATCGGCACCATCGGCCACGTTGACCACGGCAAGACCACGCTGACGGCGGCCATCTCCAAGACGCTGTCCAGCAACGACGGCTCTCACGGCACCGCTCACGCCGACTTCACGGCGTTCGAGGACATCGACAAGGCTCCCGAGGAGCGCGAGCGCGGCATCACGATCTCCATCGCCCACATCGAGTACGAGACGGATTCCCGCCACTACGCTCACGTGGACTGCCCCGGTC
>HHCFC01400__coassemble_925_pt1 | contig 14327 bp, 16 predicted proteins | sample HHCFC01400__metabat2_low_PE_042 | metagenome-assembled genome bin HHCFC01400 | reverse complement strand
ACGTCCTTCACCAAGGCGAGGATGCGGTCCTCGTCGGCCTGGTTGTTCAGCATGCCTGCCACGTCCATGCGCGCCGCGCCCTGGGCGATGGAGTTCGACGACGTGATAACGCAGCTGCCGCCCCTCTTCTCCAGAAGGTCGCGCACGCCTTTGGCCATCTCGGTGGCGCCGAAGTAGTTGAGCGAGATGATGAGCGAGATGGGCACCTTGCCGCCCGACACGCCCGCGTTGCAGATCATGGCGTCGATGCCCTCGGGATAGCGCTCGTGCAGCTCGGCGATGGCGCCGGCGCGGCCCTCCTTCGTGGCCAGGTTCGCCTCGATGTCGCCGTCCTTGAGGTCGATGTTGACCACCTCGTGGCCTCTTTCGCGCAGGATCTCGGCCGTCTTCGCGCCGATGCCGCTCGACGCGCCGGTGATGACGTAGATGCCCATGCGTCCTTCCTTTCATGCGGGGCCGCGCGCAGCACAGCCCTTATCGATACGCATTACTATTACGAGGTAAATCATATACCATGGCCCACGGCGTCCTGCCTGCGCCGGGGCCAACGGTAGCCGAGGCGTCATCCGCGGCAGCTCCCTTTCGGCCGGCGGCCTCGGCGGCTGTCGAAACCGTTGGAGGGGCAACAGATGCGGGGCGGCGGGCACCTCGGGAGCATGGGCGGCGGGCAGGCGATCGGCTGTCGGGCGTCGTGGGCGGGCAGAGAAGGGGTTCGAAAGCCTACGGAGACGGGGTGCCTGCCGGGACCCGGCTGCCACCTCGGGCCTGCGAACCGGCCGGGGCGGGGAGCTCTGCTCCTGCGTGTCGTTCAAAATAAGGAACATAAGTTCTTAAATTCCCGATCATAAGCTCTAAATCCATGCTATACTGCCCCTAACCGCCCCATGACTCTTGGAGGATGCCCATGGTTGCCTGGCACGAGCTGTTCCCCGCGGACCGCAAGCCGTCGATGGAGGATGTTGCCGACTACGTCGCCAACCCCTTATGGGATGCGTTCATTAGGTTCGTCGACGAGGCCTACGGCGCCCAGCCCCGTATCGAGTACAGCCGCTGCGGGGCCGCGCCGGGCTGGAACGTGAAGTACAAGGCGCGCGGGCGGGCGCTCTGCACGGTGTACCCGCACGACGGTTTCTTCATCTGCATGGTGTCGGTGGGATCGAAGGAGAAGCCCGAGGCCGAGGGACTGCTGCCCGCGTGCGATCCGTACGTGCGCGCGCTGTACGAGAGATCGGCCGACAGCAGCATGGGCCGCTGGCTCATGATCGAGGTGACGAGCGAGGCCATCCTGCGCGACGCCGAGGCGCTCATGATGCTGCGCGCCGCGCCGAAGAAGGAGGCGCGCTCATGATGCGCGACCCCGAGCAGACCATCGGCAACCTCGTCGACCACCAGAACGCGTCGTTTATCGGCTCGGTGGACGGGGACGGCTTCCCTGAGATCAAGGCGATGCTCCCGCCGCGCCGGCGCGAGGGCATCCGCACGTTCTACTTCACCACGAACACCTCGTCGATGCGGGTGCGACACTATCGCGCGCACCCGCAGGCGTGCCTCTACTTCATGGACCGGCGGTTCTTCCGGGGCGTCATGCTCAAGGGCACGATGGAGGTGCTCGAGGACTCGTGGGCGAAGGAGCTTATCTGGCAGGACGGCGACACGACGTACTATCCGCTGGGCGTGACCGATCCTGACTACTGCGTGCTGCGCTTCACGGCCGATGCGGGGCGGTACTATCAGAACTTCGGGTCGGAGGACTTCGTCGTGCCGGAGCCTGCTGGCGAGGAACCGGGCGCACCGGAGGCGTGACGCGCAGGCCGCTTGACCCACCAGGTTGCGGCCACGCCGAACAGGAGCGTCTGCGCGAGTATCTCGAGCGTTCCTCCGATGCTGATGCCCAGGGGCGCGTCCGTGGGCGCGAGGTAGATGAAACCCTCGATGGAGTCGGGCGAAGGGGCCGGCGTGTTGAAGATGCCAACGATGGCTATGACCGCCCACACGACGAGCCAGCCGTGCTTGCGCTCCATGAACGCGGGGCGAATGAGCCAGAGCACGAGGGCGAACAGAGCGCCGCGCACGATCTGGAACACAGGGGCCAGCCCGACGATGGGGTCGTCCAGGGGGCGCATGCCGATGGCCTCTACCGAGGATTGGTAGTCGAACAGGAACATTGCCGCAAAGCCGCACAGGGTGTAGGTGAGGACGTGCGCGACCGTGACCTTCGTGCCGAAGGCGAGCTTCTCTTTCATGGGTATGCCTTTCTGTTGGGTGAGAGACGGGCGGGTGCAGGCGGCCGCGCTCAGCGGCGGTTCTTCTCGCGGTAGCGGGCGAGGGCCTGGTCGTAGCCGCCGGCAGTCTTCTTGAAGTAGACGGTGTAGCCTGCCGTGACGCCCGCGAGGATGAACAGGTACACGATGGCGAAGGCCGCCCAGACGCCGGGATCGTCGAGTGGGAACCACGGGCCCGCCCAGGCGCAGAGTGCCAGCACGGGCAGGCCGCAGGCGCCGAAGCCCGCTATGCGCGCCGGGTAGGCGAGCTTCCTGAACACGGCGCCGGTGAACCAAAGCGCCTGGAGAGCCGCCATCCCGAAGGCGGCGCCGAACACGCTCATGGTGAGGTTGAGCCCGTAGCTCGGCCCGGCGAACAGGTAGCCCATGCCCGTGAACCACAGCATGACGATGGTGAACATGATGCACGCGGCAGAGGCGGCTTGGACGATGATCTTCTTCATGGCGAACTCCTTCGAAACAAGACTCGGGGACGGGATTGACGTCTCACGCGGCGGTTACAGCCCGAGCTTCCGCTTGATGGCGGGCGCGTACTGGCGCGACACGATGGCGGCCTCGCCGTTGTCCAGCATGAGCTGCAGGCGCGCGTTCAGGGCGGGCCGGATGGACGCGACGTGGTCGAAGTTCACGAGCATCTGCTTCGATGCGCGCACGAACTCGGTGCCTGCCAGCCGCTCCTCCAGCTCGTAGAGCTTGAGCGGCGCCTGGTACACGGCATCGGCCGTGTAGAGGAACGTTTTGCCGTCCACGGTCTCGGCGTAGCAGACGTCGTCGACGTCGAGCCGGTACGTCGCCCCGTCGCGCTCGCCGACGAGCACGCGGTCGAACGCGCCGAGCGCAGACACGATGCGCTGCACGCGCTCGTCGATGCGCGGGCATGCGATGGCGACTTCGACGTCATCGAGCGCGGGGTTCTTGGTGATGGTCACGTTCATGGTGCGCGCCTTCCGTCGTCAGTTTGCGGTGGTTGGCCAACGACGCCAGTATGCCCGACCGCGCGGGGCCCGCGCAAGGCCGTCGGGGCCCAGTTGCATGCGGGGCCGCGCAAGTTGCACGGACGCGTCGTGTGGTATGCTCGGGAAGCAAGGCGAGGCAGGCGAAGGGGAGGGCGCATGGACGTGGAGGCGAACGTGGACCTGGGCCGGTTCGAGGCGGCCGTCAAAGTGGTGGACGTGCATGCGGCCGGGGAGCCCTGCCGGGTGGCCGTGGGAGGCTTTCCGGAGCCTGCGGGCGCCACGATGATCGAGAAGCGCCGCTGGATGGAGCGGCACGCCGACGACCTGCGGCGGGTTCTCATGCTGGAGCCGCGCGGCCACCACGACATGTTCGGCGCGTTCCTGTGCCGGCCGGTCGACCCCCGGGCCGACATGGGCGTGCTGTTCATGGACACGGGCGGTTACCTCAACATGTGCGGGCACGGCGCCATCGCCGTGGTCACAGCCGTGCTGGAGGCCGGGATCGTGGAGGCGCGCGAGGGAGGGAACGAGGTCGTGCTCGAGGCCCCCGCCGGGCTTATCCGTGCCACGGCCTTGGTGCGCGGCGGTGCGGTGGAGTCTGTGTCGTTCGAGAACGTGCCGTCGTTCGTCTACCGGGACGATGTCGCGGTGCAGGTGGAAGGGCGTACCGTGCCGCTGACCATCGCCTTCGGCGGCAGCTTCTTCGCGCTTGCGGACGCTGACGGCCTGGGTCTCGGCGACATCGGCCCCGAGACGGCTCCCGCCTACGCGCGCCTCGGCATGCTCGTGCGCGACGAGGTGAACCGCACGGTGGCCGTGAGCCATCCGGCGCTCGACATCGACACGGTGGACCTTGTGGAGTTCTCGGCATCGGGGGCGCCAGCGGCATCCGATGCTCCGACGGCGCTGCGCCATGTGGTGGTGTTCGGTGCCGGGCAGGTGGACCGCTCGCCGTGCGGCACGGGCCTGAGCGCAAAGCTCGCCGCGCTCCACCGCGCGGGCAAGGTTGCCGTGGGAGAGCCGGTGGTCTGCGAGAGCGTGATCGGGACCCGCTTCACCGGCACCATCGCCCGGACGACGCAGGTTGGCGACCGTGCGGCAATCGTCCCGCGTATAACGGGCAGCGCGTACCTTACCGGCTTCGGCACCTGCCTCGTCGACCCGAACGACTCGCTCGGCCATGGCTTCCTGCTGCCGCGCTGACCTTACCGTGCTGTCGCCCGGTCAGAACAGGCTGCCCTGCGTGCCGATGGGCTGGGCGGGCTTGTACGCCTTGACGATGTCGGACATGCGCCACAGCAGGCCGTGCTGCTTGCACAACGAGCGGAACAGGGCGCGGTTCTCGTTTGCGCGCGGACTATTGCAGAAGTAGCGCTCACCGTACGCAGTGCGGTAGCGCTCGGGCAGCGCGGGGTCGACGGCGGCGATACGCTCGAGGAAGTGCTCGCGCTGGCGGTCGCGCATCGTGACGCCCGTCATGTGGAAGACGAACCGCGCGCCGGCCGCCGCCGCGCCCTCAACGACGCCGCGGATCGTGGCGTCGTCGTCGGTCACCCAGGGCAGCGTCGGCGTGAACAGCACGCCGCAGAACACGCCGGCGTCTGCCAGCTCGGCCAGCGCTGCGAAGCGCTCGCTCGGCGAAGGCGCGTGCGGCTCGATGATGCGCGCAAGCTCGTCGTCGGCCGTGGTGACGGTGACCTTCGCGATGGCGCCGCCCTCGCGCCCGATGGCGCTCAGCAGGTCGGCGTCGCGCGTGACGAGGGTGCTCTTCGTGTCCACCGAAACGCCGAAGCCGAACTCCTCCACCAGCTCGAGCGCTCCGCGCGTCACGCGCAGCTCCCGTTCGAACGGGTTGTAGGTGTCGGACATGGCGCCGATGCCCACGACCCCGCGCACGCGGCGGCTACGCAGCTCGCGTCGCAGGATGGCCAGCGCGTCGAGCTTGACGCTCACCTGGTCGAAGTCGTCGATGCGGTAGCACTCGCTTCGGCTGTCGCAGTAGATGCAGCCGTGGCAGCAGCCCCGGTACAGGTTCATGTTGTAGTCGATGCCGAACCACTCGTCGCCGTGCGCGCGCACCTTCTGGAGGATCGACCGCGCGCGCACGACGGGGCAGGGGCTTGGCGCGGCATCGCTCATGCGGATGCGGGCCTCACGGGGTGGCGCAGCACGGTGCGCAGGTTCTCCGGCTTCGTGCGGCGCGGATCGCCCAGGTAGATCTCATGGTGCAGGCGCACCGAGGGAACGCCGCCGTCCGCGTCGAGCATGTCCATCAGGGCCTCGGCGCTCGGCGGGTCGGCGATGTCCTCCGCGCGTCCCGTCGTGCGGACGAACTCCTCGAGAGCGGCAACCGTGGCGGGCTCGTCGTCGTAGGGCCCCTTGTGCATGATCTGCGCGCAGGGTCCTTCGGCGAAGCGCACGAGCCGCGCGCGGCCGACGTCGAGCCCGGGCTTCTTCGCCGCGACCTGCTCGCGTGCCCAGCGATGCACCTCCGACGTGACGAAGTCGGGCTGGCGGATCATCGACACCCAGTTGAGCGCATCCTTGTCCTCGATGCGCCTTCCGTCGAAGCCGCCTCCCCACCACAGCCCTTCGAGTGGCGGCACGACGTAGTCGAAGTAGCCTTTCGGCTGCCAGTCGCCCATCTTCGCCATCTTCACGGTGAACGAGAAGGCGTACAGGAGGCCGAGTGCTTCGGTGTAGTTGCCATTCTCCTCGTTCGGGTTGCCCGAGCCGGCTACCGCGATGAACGTCATTGCCGGCACGTCGATGAGCATCGGCTTCGTCTTCGGCAGGTAGAGGTCCTTGTATTCCTTCTTGAAATCGAATGCTGCGGCCATGGGGTCCTCCTTCTTCGTCGTTCAGTCGGCGGCTGCGCCTTTCCAGCGTTCGAGCGTGGGCAGCAGCGATTCCATGTAGGCGCGCGCCTCTTCCTCGGTGAAGGGCGCCTCGGGGCCGGCCATGTTCTCCACGCAGATCTCAACCATGTCCTCCATGGAGCATTCGCCCAGGTAATCGCCGTTCGCATAGCACCACTTGCAATGATGTTCGCTGGGCGAGCCGTCCGCTTCCGTGCCCAGCAGGCTTGCGTCCGCGAGGGGCATGCCGCAGCTCTGGCACACGGCTTGCAAGGGCATGTCGAGCAGCTTCTCGATGGGCACGTTGAACGTGGCGGCGATCAGTTTGAGCGCGTCGATGCCTGGCTGCGTGTCTCCGCACTCCCAACGCGACACCGCCTGGCGCGTGACGAACAGGCGCTCCGCCATCTCCGCCTGGGTGAGGCCGTTTCGCTCCCTGATCTCGATGAGCGTGTCCTTGATCGCCATGAAGGGCTCCTTTTCCCGGTGTCGATACTCAGGTTCCATGGAACCATGGCGCACGCGGCCCCGTCAAGCAACAGCCGGTTGCCCGACGGGGCCGCGCGTTCGGCGCGGGCGTTATCGCAGGGCCACGTACACGTCGATGTCGGCGCAGGACATGTCCTCGCCCGGCAGGTACGCCTCGAAGTCCACCGTGTACGCGCGCTGCGCCGTCAGCTCCTCGTCGGCCCAGATCTCCTCCCAGGCCTTGGCCACGCTCGCCACGCAGTCGCCGCCGCGGATGGCGATCTTCGCGTAGCGGCCTGCTGCGATGGTCTGGGCTTCCATGCCCTCGGGCGCGTCTGCCGACGTCTCGCAGCCCACGAGCATCGTGTAGCCCATGTCGCTCATATCGTAATCGTAGTACAGCCCGAAGCAGCCGTACGGCTCGACGCGCGTCTCGGGGATGGTGCGGTCCATGCCCTCGCCCATGAAGCGTCCCCACAGCTGGCCGATCGCGGCCACTTCCTTGGGGGAGTTGTTCGAGGTGCGGATGGTGGGGCCCACGATGGTGCGCTCGGGAAGCTCGACGATTTCGTAGTTCATGGTTCGGATCCTTTCGAAGCGGTGAATGTTGACAAGGAGCACGATACCGAACATAACCGGACAGGGTGTGTCCGGTTATGCGGGAAAGTTTGGAAAGACAAGGGGAAGACAAGGGGAAGACAAGGGGACGGTTCTCTTGTCTTGCTCGGCGATTTCAACTCCGTTTTGGATTCGAGGACGCTATAATTAAAATGATGCAAAGCATCATCTTCTTTATTCAGGGAAGGGAGATGCGCATGCCGAGACAAGCACGTAGGAAAAGCGAATCGGGCCTGCACCACGTGATGGTACGCGGGATAAACCAGACGCAGCTCTTCTACGACGATGAGGACCGGCGGGCGTTCATGGAGCGACTCCGCCGCTACAAGCGCGAATGCGGCTTTCTGCTGCATGCATGGTGTCTGATGGGGAATCATGTCCATCTTCTTGTCGAGGAGGGGAGGATCGATCTGTCCTCGATGATGAAGAAGATTCTTCTGAGCTATTCGCACTACTTCAACAGGAAATACGATCGAAGGGGCTATCTTTTCCAAGATCGTTACAAAAGCAAGCCGATCGAGGGAGACGAATATCTTTTGTCCGTTGTCCGCTACATACACAGGAATCCGCTCGAGGTGGGGCAGACGACAGCGTACTGGACGAGCTTCGACGAGTATATGGAGACGCCCCGACTTGCCGACACAGAGCGCGTGCTCGAAATGCTTGACGCTGATCCGAGCAAGGCCAAGTCGGCTTTCAGGCTTCTCGTGGAAAGCGAATCGGATGGCGGCCTGCCGCCTTGCGGGACCGACAAACCGGCGTGGGTGAGCGATCGGGAGGCGATGTTGCTCATCCGGGAGCTTGCCGGTGTCTCGGAATGCGCCGAAGTATGTTCGCTCGACAAGGCAAGGCGAGAGGAGGCGGTGCTTCTTTTGCGGGCGCGCGGTCTCTCCATCAGGCAGATTTCCCGACTTACGGGGTTGAGCAAGGGGATCGTCGAGCGAGCGAGAGCAGGAAAAGGCCAACTTCCTAGCGGCTAGCTGGAGCAGGCGAAAAGGATAAGCAGGACAAGAGAACCGTCCCCTTGTCCTGCCCTCCCCTTGTCCTCCCCTTGTCCTGCCTTGGGGCGTGTCCAGTTATGCGGGAAAGTTTGGGAAATCGTCGCAGCGTCGCGCGTTGGGCGCTAGGGGCAATCTTCGGCGTAGCGCCGGGCGACGGCTTCGCCCTGCTCGCGCAGCCAGGCGCGCACATCGGCGGGTTCGAGCACTTCGAGCAGCTCGCCGAACGACAGCAGATAGTAACGCGTGCGCTCCCCGATGTCGCAGACGAGCGTCACCAGCCAACTGCCGTCTGCCTCGCGCTTGATCGTCTCCGGTGCGAACTCCTCGCGCACCCGTGTTTCCGCTTCGGGGGCGAAGCGCATGACCAGCCGGTCGCTTCCCCTCATGTGGCCGCCCTCGTCGAACGCGGGCATCGGGCGCGCCTCGAACGTGTCGGGCGCGACGCTGATCGTCTCCCAATCGATGCGGAACAGCTTGAACGTGCGCCAAGCCTCGCGCTCGCGGCACCAGGCTCGCAGATACCACGACGATTCCTTGAACACGAGCTGCGCGGGCTCCACCGTGCGCTCGGTGCGGTTGCCGGCTGCGTCGAAGTACGCGAACGACAGCGGGTGCCGGCCGATGGTGGCGCTGCGGATGGCGTCGAACGCGGCGCGGTAGTTCGGCGGCGCGCCCCAGAACGAGAAGTCCATGTCGAGCCAGTCGACGTTCTCGCGCTGGAACAGCCGGCCGAGGCGCGCGGCCGTCTCGTCGCTCGCCTCGCCTGCCGCGCCGGTGCGGTTGAGCGCCGAGAGCGCCGCCATGATGTCGCTCTGCTCGCGCTCGCTCAGCACCGAGCGGTCCAGCACGTAGCCGTCCATGAGGTGCACGCCGCCGCCCTTGCCGCGCGTCATGTACACGGGCACGCCCGCCGCCGACAGCGCGTCCACGTCGCGGCGCACCGTGCGCTCGGACACTTCCAGCTTGGCCGCCAGCTCCGCCGTGGTGGAGGTGCCGCGGTCCATCAGCAGGTAGACGATCTCGAACAGGCGCTGGGGCTGCATGGCGGGTTCCTAGGCGCGCTGACGCTGCGCGGCGGCCGCGGCGTTCGCGCGGGCCAGCACGTCGTCCACGGCGGCGGCGTCGCGGCACAGCAGGGCGGGGAAGGGGACGGGCGCCTCGGGTGCGGGGTCGAAGGCCGCCAGGGGCAGGGAGAGCCAGGCCACGTCGCGCCAGGCGCCGCAGGTGTAGCCGGCGTTGCGCTGGATGCCCATGAGCCGGAAGCCGAACGCCTCGTGCAGGCGCTCGCTGGCCGCGTTCGGCAACGTGACGCGCGCGTAGGCGCATTTCATGTCCTGCAGGCGCACGAGCTCGATCAGGGCTCCGTAAAGCGCGCTACCCAGCCCGGCACCTTGGGCCCCGGGGGCCAGGTACACCGACAGCTCGGCGTTCCAGGCGTAGGCCGCCCGCTCGGCCTGGGCGTGCGCGTAGGCATAGCCCACCACGCATCCGTCCTGCTCGGCCACGAGGTACGGGTAGCCGGCGAGCACGCCTGCGACCCGCTCGCGGAACGCTTCGGCCGAGGGCGCCTCCTCCTCGAACGTGACGGGCGTGTCCACGAAGGGCGCGTACACGGCGAGGATGGCGTCCGCGTCGTCGGCGGTTGCAAGGCGTATGCGGGCGGGAGCGGGTCTCACGTGATGCCTTTCCGGTGGGGCGGGAGGGGCATTGTCCCGCCCATACTACCACGGAGCCGTCGCCGTCGCCCATGGCAGGCGGTGCAGGCGTCGGCCAAGAGGGGCGCTCGCTCTCGGAAAACATCGTCCCTGAGGAACGAAAGCGCTGGTGATAACAAGCGTTCAATCCCCTTTCCCCCTCGGGGGGACCATGCGAACAGACCGTGGCGCTGTTGTGTTGTTCGGTTGCGTCGTCTTGTCGTTGCCCGGCTGTTACGGAATACTCGGTGGGGAAAAGGACAGAAAAGCCGCCCCGGAAAGCGTGACGCGTTAGAAGCTCGGCACGGGGTTGTGGCAGGAAGGAAGCGAAACGGCGAAACCATGGGGAAGGGTTCGGGCATACGGCGGCTGCGCCGACGGATAAGGCACCTGCCGACGTGGTCCAAGGCGGCCGCGTTCGCGCTCGTCGGCGTCGTGGCCTTCTTCGGCGTGGCGATCGGGGCGGGGACTGCCGCCGAGCGCCCTGAGGAGCCGGCCGTGTCGCTGGGTGCGGCCGACGCCGCTCCGGATATCCCTGTCGCCGTGGCGGACGAAGCGGTCCTGCCGCCCGACATGGCGACGGCATCGGCACCCGCGGCGAGCGACGTGGAGCCGGCGGTGCTCGACGCGGCATCAGGCACGGCCGATGTCAACCTCTTCGACGCCTCGGGGGCCCAGCGTCCCGTCGACCCGTCCGAGGTGCCCGCCGTGGCTGCGGCGCTCGAAGCGTTCCGCAGCGCTGGTTGCGACGCCGGCTTCGTCGTGTACGATTTCGCCTCTCAGCGCGGCCTTGGCTGCAACGCCGATGCAGCCTTCTCCTCGGCGAGCACCATCAAGGCGCCGTTCGTCACGTACGTGGCCCAGGCCCTGGTCGACGAGGGAAGGGCGGCGCTCGACGACGTCGTCTTCGAGGACACGGTCATGGAGGGCACGGGCATCATGGCCTCCGACGGCCAGAGCACCTACGACCTGGCCACGGTGCTCACGGACACCATCGTCTACTCCGACAACACCGGTTATGCGCTGCTCCGCAACCGCTACGGCGAGGGCTTCGAGGCGTGGGCGGCGGCGGCCGGCGTGGACGCTGCGGCCTGGGGTGGCGAGTGGTACCCCTCCTACACGCCGCGCGAGTTGGCGAAACTCTGGCTTGGCGTGGGCGGGTACCTAAGGAGCGGGGGCGGCCAGGCCTCCTTCTGCGAAGGGCTGTTCGCGCAGACCGGCACCTCGTTCATCCGCGAGGTGCTCGGGTCCGACCACCAGGTGCTCTCGAAGGCCGGCTACGAGATCGACACGCCCCTGTACGACATGGGCGCGCTCAACGACGCCGGCATCGTCAAGTCCGCCGCCGGCGACTACCTGGTGGCCGTCATGTCGGATGCCGACTACGATGACGCGTACTTCACCGACAACGAGCCGCTCATCCTTAACCTGATCGCCGCGCTCGACGAAGCGCACGACCGGCTGCTCGCAGCCTAAGGACCTCCCATGAACCCGAACGCGAATCCGACCACGAACGTCCCGTCCGCCGAACCCGCCGGCCCGCAGCGCCGGCGCCTCGCGGCTCCGTTTGCTGCGCGCGCGGTGCTGGGCTGCCTGCTGGCGGCGCTTCTGGCCTGCGGGCTCGTTCCCTTCGCGCCGCGGGCGGCGGGGGCCGACGAGGTCGACGAGGCCGCCGTGGCCGAGGCCGAGCGCTCCGTGGAGGAGGCCCAGAACGCGCTCCACGGCGCCGAGTCAAACCGCCAGGGCATCGCGGCCGACCACGAGGCGCTCGTCCAGGAGGTCGCCGAGCTGCAGAAACGCATAGACGAGACCACGGCCCAGGCCCTGGAGGCCCAGCAGGAGGTCATCGACGGGCGCGCAGCCCTGGCCAAGGCGGCGGTCTACGAGTACCGCGGGGGCTCGGCCCAGTCGCTCGTCATGCTGCTGCTGGAGGCGCAGAGCTTCGACGAGCTCGTGCGCAACCTGGTCTACCTTTCGAGCGTGGTGCAGTACCAGGTGGACGAGGTCGAGGCGCAGAAGGAGCGCTCGGCTCGATTCGACGCGCTCATGGAAGATCTGAACGCGCAGAAGGACGAGCAGGAAGGGAAGCTGGCCGAGCTCGAGGAGAAGAAGGTTCAGGCCGAGCAGACGGTGTCCGACGCTTCGACGAGGCTGCAGGGGGCGCAGAGCGAATACTCCTCCATGTTGGAGGAGCTGCAGCGCAAGATCGAGGAGGCGGAGGCCCAGGGCTCCGCGCCTGCCGAGCCGGTGGCCGTCGACGAGTCGAACACGAACACGTCGCGCCCGGGCGACCAGATGACGGATGTCGCGCCCGACCCGTCGCCCTCTCCGGCACCCGACGGTGGCTCGGGGTCCGATCCTGCGCCGGAACCTGCGCCCGATCCCGGCGTCGGCTGGTCCATGGGAGTCGCCTCGGCGTACGGCGGTTCCACCGACCCCTACACGCCCAATCCCGGCACCACGGCCACGGGCGCCGTCTGCGACGACTGGTCCATGGGCGTGGCCGTGCCCATGGCGTGGCCACGGTACTGGCAGTACTACGGGCGCACCGTCGAGATCTCCTACGGCGGCATGACGGTGCTCGCCACCGTGAACGACTGCGGCTACATGGGCGGCGGCAGCCGCTCCCTCGACCTGCAGCCCGGCGTGTGGAAGGCGTTCGGCTTCTCGTCGTGCAACGACTGGGGCCTGCGCACCGTGAGCTACCGCTTCCTGTAGGGGCGTGGCAAAAGCCCAGGGATGATGTCGCACGGAGGCGATGTCGTGTTACGGGGGGGGGCGACGCCATGCTCCCCGGCGCGCTAGGGTTCTGCGAGAATGCCGAGAATGCGACATCGTCTCCGGGGACGACGCAGCAGGATGACGCAGGACGGGGATAATGTCGTCAAATCCGATACCTCGGATTTGACGACATTATCCCCGTCCCCCTGTCTCGTTTGTGCTAAACTGCAACGTTACATGCGATGACGAAGACAGCGCCGTGCGGCGCGGTTGCCATCAGAGACGGGTGCCACCGGCTGAGAGCACCCGGGCGACCAGTGCGGCGATTCCCTTCCGAGCAGCGCGTTTGAATGCGGATGCGGCCCGGCGGCAGCGGGGCGGCAAGACGTGCAGTAGGACGCGACGGGTGCTCCCGTTACCGAGCGCAAGAGCGGGCGGCTTTAAGCCGCACCCCGCGTCGCCGTAGGGCGGGCGGGTGTGCAGCGAAGGCGCGCCAACCGAGGTGGTACCGCGAGAGCCTTCTCTCGTCCTTGGACCGGGGCCGTGCCCCACACGACAAGGACGAGAGAAGGCTCTTTTTCATTGCGCCGGCTGCGGCGGGCGCGGGGAGAGACGGAAAGGAAGCACGAGGACATGGGTATCGTGGACGAAGTGGCGGCGCTGCGCGAGCAGACGCTCGCCCGCATCGCGGAGGCGGCCGACACCGCCGCGCTCGAGCAGGTGCGCATCGGCGTGCTCGGCAAGGCCGGCACGCTGACGGGCTATCTGCGCAGCATGGGGCAGGTACCGAAAGAGGAGCGCGCGGCCGTCGGCAAGACGGTGAACGAGGTGCGCGAGGCGGTGGAGGAGGCGCTGGCCGCACGCAAGGCGGCCCTCGATGCCGCCGAGCTGGCCGCGGCCATCGACGCGGCGGCCGTGGACGTGACGCTGCCGGGCCGCGCCCAGCAGATGGGCACGCGCCACCTCATCAACCGCATCACCGACGAGATCTCCGAGATATTCCTCGGTCTGGGCTACACGGTGGCCGAGGGCCCCGAGGTGGAGACCGACTACTACAACTTCGAGGCGCTCAACGCCCCGGCCGACCATCCCAGCCGCAGCCTGGCCGACACGTTCTACGTGGTGGACCGCTCCGGCGACGAGGCCGCCGTGCGCGGCGAGTCCGACGTGCTGCTGCGCACGCAGACCTCGGGCGTGCAGGTGCACGCGATGGAGGACAACGAGCTGCCCATCTTCGTCATCGCGCCCGGCAAGGTGTACCGCCGCGATGTGGCCGACCCGTCCCACCTGCCCCAGTTCACGCAGATCGAGGGCTTGGTGGTGGACGAGGGCATCACGTTCGGCGACCTCAAGGGCACGCTCGACTACCTGTGCAAGCAGCTGTTCGGCGAAGAGCGCAGGACGCGGTTCCGCGCCCACTACTTCCCGTTCACGGAGCCGTCGGCCGAGGTGGACGTGAGCTGCGGTATCTGCCACGGCGAGGGCTGCCGCTTCTGCAAGGGCACCGGCTGGCTGGAGATCCTCGGCTGCGGCATGGTGGACCCGAACGTGCTGTCCATGTCCGGCATCGACCCCGAGAAGTACTCCGGCTTCGCCTTCGGCATGGGGGTGGAGCGCATCGCCTGCCTGAAGTACAACGTGCCGGATCTGCGCATGCTGGTGGAAGGCGACATGCGCTTCCTTCGGCAGTTCTAGGGTTTCTGGCGGCGACGGCGGGGCGGCGCCCAGT
>HHCFC01400__coassemble_977_pt1 | contig 14825 bp, 12 predicted proteins | sample HHCFC01400__metabat2_low_PE_042 | metagenome-assembled genome bin HHCFC01400 | reverse complement strand
CTCCCGGTACTTGGAATGGCAACGACAGCCCAATTGTTTATAATGTGTATATCGCGCCGTCGGAAATTAAACCGACAGCGTAACCTTGTCCCTCCCGCTCAACATCTTCACTCCTATGCAAGCGGCGATCCTCATCGGGGTCGCCGCTTTGCTCGGTGCGGTGTTTGGCAGCTTCGTGAACTGCCTTGCGTGGCGCCTCGTTCACGGCGAGAGCGTCCTTGCCGGGCGCAGCCATTGCACGAGCTGCGGGCATTCACTCGGAGTGCTCGATCTCATCCCAGTCATATCGTGGCTCGCGCTGCGCGGGCGCTGCCGGCATTGCGGCGAGCGGGTGAGCCCGCGCTACGTGATGGTGGAGCTGCTGATGGCCGCCCTGTTCGTCGCGCTTCTCGTCGTGTACGGCATAGGCGCGCCATGGTTCGCCTACGCAGCGCTCGCATGCATCCTCATGGGTGCCTCGCTCGTCGACCTCGACACGTACACCATTCCCAACGGCTTCGTGATCGCGGCAGCGGCCGTGTGGTTGCTCATGATGGTGGCGTCGTTCGCGTGTGCAATCGGCTTTCCGCTCGTTCCCGCAGCAATGCGTGAGCCCGCTGCGTTGGTGGCTGCCGACTCGCTCCTTGCCGGTGCTGCTCCCGAGGCCGTCTCCTCGGTTTTCGGCGTGGGCAGCCTGTTCGCCCCGCTGGTCGGGGCTGGCTGGCTGGCCGGCCTGCTAGACGGCCTGGCGGGCGGCCTTCTCGTGGGTGGCGGCATCCTGCTGTTCTCGCTCGTGTTCGACGCGGTGACGGGCAAGACGTCGCTCGGCGGCGGCGACGTGAAGCTGCTGTTCGCCGTGGGGCTGTTCCTCGGCGCGGCCCTGTCCCTGTTGAACCTGCTTGTCGCTTGCGTGCTGGGCCTCGTGTTCGCGGCTTTCCGCTTGCGCGGGGCTCCCTCGGCTCCGTGCGGCAAGGCCGTCAAGGACGCCGCGGGCGAAGGCGGGGGCGCCTCCCCGGAGAGCACCCCGCCGCCGGTGGACAAGGCCATCCCCTTCGGACCGGCCATCGCGGCGGCCACCATGCTCACGCTGCTGGGAGGCCCGCTCGTCCTCACCTGGTACGTCGGGCTGTTTTAGGGCTGGCCGCGCGGCCTGTTCCGGCAATGGCGCGGGAATGGCAGGGGGGATGGTATAAACTGTCCTTGAAAGGGAAATGCGGGATCGAAAGGACTTCTCCGCATGGGTAAAACCTACACGGGCGTCGATATCGGCAATGCGAGCGTGAAGCTCGCGGTGTGCGATGACGACGTCATCAAGAACATCGTGGTGGAGGCGCTGCCGGAAGGGCTCATGGCCGAAGGCAGGCTCATCAGCTTCGACGCTATGGCCGACTTCATCAAGGGGCTCGTCAAGCGCACAGGCGGTATTGCGAAGGATGCGGCCCTCGTGCTCTCCTCGACGGATTGCCTTGTGCGGCGGCTGTCCGTTCCGGCCATGACGGAAAAGGAGCTGGAGCTGAACCTGCCCTACGAGTTCCGTGATTACATCGCCCAGGGCAAGGATCGCTACTACTACGATTACGCGGTGCTCGCCACGCACCTCGATCCCGAGGGCGTGCCGGAGGGCATGGACCTGCTGGCCGCCGCCACCACGAAGCAGACCGTGGACGACTACCTGGAGATGTTCCGTCGCGCCGGCATGCGCCTGCGCATAGCCACGCCGGCGGCCGCGGCTTTCCAGAACCTGGTGGGCGGGAATCCGCGCGCGTTGGCGAACTGCTGCGTCATCGACTTCGCGCACAGCGGTACCAAGCTGCACTTCTTCGCCGACGGAGCCTACGACGTCACGCGCGTCATCGACATCGGCGGGGCCGACATCGACCGAGCCATCGCCGCCGAGCGCGGCGTGGACGTCCATGTGGCGAACGGGTACAAGCTCTCCGACTACGACGGCGTGCAACAGGGCGCGGCGGCCTTCGACGTCTACGAGTCCATCGCCGTGGAGATAGGGCGCGCCCTCAACTTCTACGGCTTCAACAACCCGGACACCAACGTGGAGATGGCGTACTGCTGCGGCGGAGGCTCGTCGCTGCAGCCGCTGGTGAACGCCGTGGCAAGCCATATCGATATAGACCTGCGGTCGATATCCGACATCATGCCCGAAGCGAGCGGCGACAACGATTTGCGCGCCCAATGCCCCGGCGCCGTGGGCGCGACCATGAAGGCCAGGTGAGAGTCGTGGTCGATCTCAACAAGGAAATATCGTTCGGTCCGTTCGGGCACAAGAAGGACGGCGCCGAGTCGCCGGAGCCAGGGGGCGCCCCTGGCTCCGGCCGCCGCGCTTCGCGCGGCGGCCGTGCCAAGGTCGTGTACCCCACGAAAACCACCATCAACCTTGTCAAGCAAGAGGCAACCCACGGCAGCATCGCAACGCAAGTGGGCCTGTTCGCCATCACGCTCGTTCTCATCGGCGTGTTCGCGAAGTTCGCGGTCATCGATCCGTTGGCAAGCGGCATGGAAAGCTCGGCCGAGGTGGCCGCCGCCCAAGCGCAGCTCGACGAGCTCCAGGCCGCAAACGAGAACTACGCGGCCCTCAACGAGAAGTACGCGCGCTACGTAGTGACCGGCCTCACGGAGGAGGAGGCGAACCTGGCGAACCGCAACGCCGTGCTCGACCTCATCCGTTCGAACCTCATGTCCGTGGGCTATCTGTCCTCGGTCAAGGTGGTGGGCAACACCGTGACGGCGACGTGTCTCGGAGCCGATCTGACCGAGGTCTCGCGCCTGGTGGAGCGCCTTGAGGCGGATAGCCGCGTCTCGCACGTTACCGTGTCCACGGCCCAGGGAAAGGACAACGCGGCAACGTCGGCAACCATCGAGGTCACGCTCAAGGGCGCGCTCGACGATGGGGCCGAGACGGGAGAGGGGGCCGGCAATGGCGCGGCGTAGCATATTGAACCGATCCTTCTCCACGCGCGAGAAAGTGCTTATCCTGGTATTGGTGGCGTTGCTCCTGGTGGCATGCTACTACTTTCTGGTCGTCAAGAACGTGGCCGACACCAAGGCCGAGAACGACCTGCAGCTGCAGGAGATCCAGATGCAGGTCGACACGCAGACGGCCCTTGCCATGGCGCGCACGCGCATGGAGAACGAGCTCGCCGAGTTGGGAGACGTGGGGAAGCTGCCCGTGGTGGCCGCCTACGACAACATCCGCAACGAGCTGGACGAGCTGAACACGCTTCTGTCCGGCGTGGGCACCTACGATGTGAAGTTCAGCCAGCCCGAGCTCGATGGCGAGCTGGTGCGGCGTCCTGTCACCATCACGTATACCGTGGCGGGCTACAACGAGGCGCTCGGTATCGTGCAGTCGCTCCAAAACGGCACGTACCGCTGCGACGTCACCGACTTCTCCTTGACCGGCAAGATGCTCGCCGACGGCAGCATCGAGAGCGTGAGCGCCACGCTCGACGTCACCTATTACGAGACGACGAAAGGCGCCACCAATTTGAGCGGCTTGGTTGAGAAGAGCGCATCGTAGCTATCTCTAGCGGTCGTCGCAAGGCGGCCGCTTTTAGTTTTCCCTCAGTCTCTCCAACACGAAGCGGTCCTTGCCGTCGGCCTTGGCGCGATAGAGGGCGCTGTCGGCTTGCTGGTAGGCGTCGCGGTACGGCATGGTGATGCCGGCCAGTTCCACGCCGCCGATGCTCAGCGTAATGGTGCGCTCGACGCCGTGTTGGTCGTCGAACGTCACGCCGTGGCCTACGAGACGTGCGCAGCGTTCGGCCAGCTGGTCGTAGTCGATAGGGCCGTCGATGCATACGGCGAACTCGTCTCCGCCCAAGCGTCCGATAAGGTCGTGGGGGCGGAAGGCGCCGCGCAGCTCTTCGGCAGTTTCGCGAAGCGCAACATCGCCGGTGAGGTGCCCGTACGTGTCGTTGACGCTTTTGAAGTCGTCTGTGTCGATGACCAGCATGGCTCCGCACGTGCCCGATTCCAGCAGCTTCTCGGCCTGCTCGCAGAACGTCGCCCAGTTCAGCAAACCCGTGAGGCCGTCGTGTCGCGCGCGATCCGAAAGGTCCATCTTCTCGCGCACCTCGTTGTCCACGCTCGTGATCTTACCGATGACCGAGATAGGCCGTCCCTCGTCGTTCGTCACCAGATGCGACGCGATGCGAATCCAGTGCTTTTCGCCCGGTCTGGGCTCGTACGGCAGATCGACGGAAGAGTTGGTAGGAGACGTGAGCGCGTCGAGCATCTCGGGGTCGGCATTGGCGGCGATAAGGGCGTGAGCGTGGGAGATGATGCGGTACGATCCGTCGTCCGACTCCTCGCCCACGGAGGCGATCACGCGCGAGCGGGAGCCCTTGGGGTTCGACATGATCAGCGTGTCCGCGGCAAGCGAGTACTCGAACAAAAGCTCGTTCGTCAGGCTGTACAGCTTCTGGAAACGCAGGTTCTCCTCGCGCACGCGGCGGTTGGCAAGCACGCGCGAACGCAGGTAGAGCACCAGCAGCACGATCACCACCACGAGTATGGCGATAGCTGCGATGGCGAACTCCAGCAGGTGGCTCGCAAGGAATGCGCCGACCTGCTCTTCGGAATCGACGAGCACGTTCTCGTATACGATGGAGTCCAGCTCCTCGGTGGAGAGGCCGCGAATGGACTTGTTGATGATAGACAGCAGGTCGGGCTCCACCGGATGCACAAGGCCGAAGCACACTTCGATGGCCTCGGTGGAGGTGGGCAGGGTCAGCAGGTTGCTCAGCCCGTCCACGTTCGTGTAGTACGGGGTGGTGTACGAGGTGCCGTACGTATAGTCAGCCCGGCCGTCGTTCACGGCCTTGAAGCATTCCTCCATCGACCCGTATATGGTTGTGGAGTCGTTAGCGGGCAGGGCGCTTTCCAGTTCCCAGGAAAGGGCCAGCTTCCGATTGGACAGATCGTCGGGATCGACGAACCGGTTGTATACGAGCAGCAGGTTCGTGGTCATGTACGGTGCAGAGAGCGACAGGCCCAAAGTCGAGGCCACGGTGTCGTTGCCGTCTATTCCGGCTACCAAGTCAACGCCGGCCTCGCGGATGGCAGATGCCATGTCGTCGCTGCGCTCGATGCGCACGACCTCGAACGAGAGGCCCGTCTTTTGCGACAGGCAGTCGAGCATGCCCCGCGACACGCCCTCGAGCTCGCCGGTCAGACGGTCGAAGGACTGGAGGGGCGCCCGTTCGGCGATGATTCCTACGCGCAGCGTATCGTGGTTGCGCGCAAACTCCGCCTCGTCGCTCGACAGCGCGTAGCCTGCGCCGTTGTTGGCGAAGTGCTTCTTGTAAAGGGAGTCCTGCAACTGGGGATTGCTCTCGTTGATGCGCTCGATGGTCTGGTCGATCTCGTCGATGATCGTGCGGTCGCCCTTCGGCGCTGCGAAGAAGAACGGTCGCCCGGCGAACGTGGCAACCACGTGGAATCCCTCGACGGGACTGATATCGATGCCAAGGAAGGCGTCGGCCTCTCCCGATATCGTCCTCTCTGTCAGCTCGTTGTTGGCGGAGCATTCTACGGTGGTGTACTCAAGGTTGTTTTTCTCGCAGAAATAGACGAGCTCTTCGCGCCGCTGCTTCGCGGAGCTCAAAAGAGCAATGCTCAACGGCCCCTCGGTGAAGAGGTTGGTCGACGTTATTTTGGCGTTTTCGTTGGGGACGAACAGCGAGGTGTGCGCCGTGCCGTAGCTGTTCCGGGGATACTCGTACATGTCGTCGAGTGCCGGGCTGTACGTCATACCGCACTCGAGGTCGATTCGGCCGTCATCGAGCATGTTCATCAGGTCGACTGCCTGGTCGTTGGTGGTTTCACCCTCGGCTTCCACGAACTCGTACGTCCATCCGGTGAACTGTGCGATACGCTGCAGGTAATCGTAGGTGTAGCCTTCGAGCGTACCGTCGGCATTGCGGCAGAGCATGCCTGGGATATCCATGTACCCCACCCTGACCACGCGTTGCTCGAAACCGGTTGATTGGGTGCCCGGCGTCGACGCCGTATCCGCGAATGCCTTGCCCGCTGCGCCGTCGTTGGTGGCCGGTATGATGGACATGAGGGTGCAGGCGAGCAATGCGGCAAGGACGATCCTCGCCACAACGGAGAAGCGCGCTATTCGGGATATTCCCACGACCATTAACCCTCTTTCTGCAAGTGCTGTCATTGTAACCCCAACGGGGTGTTCTAACGCACGAGAACGACAACTGGCAAGAAGGGTTCAGCTCTAGGTTGCGGCTCGGAAGCCCGCTTGCGAAAATCCGAGAGGAAATGCCTCATGGGCGCTTGACCCGGGCACGCGCGACCGGTACAATATCGTTCCACGTCCTCACGGACGCGTACCTGTGGTCGGGTAGCTCAGTTGGTAGAGCAGCGGACTGAAAATCCGCGTGCCGAGGGTTCAAGTCCCCCTCCGACCACCACTGCAACGACAGCGCCCCGAATCCTGCGATTCGGGGCGCTTTTTGTGTGCTGATCAGGGCACGCTCTGGTTTATAGGGTTATAGGACAAAACGTGTACCCTGGCCCTAATCCCAATCGCTTCTCCAAGGATCGCTTGCATGCGGGTCGTTCCAAGCGACTGCGGTGCCCCATCGAGGGGTTATAGGCCGAAACGCGTACCTTAACCTCAATCGCAATCAAGTTGGTAGGGACCGCTGGAATGGAGGTGTGCGGGGTATGTCGGGGTGAGCGGCTGCGAACAGGTTAGGGAGACGGGCCGGCTTCTTGCCCTTGCTGCGCCGCCCAGGCGGGAGGTTATGCCGTCTGGGTATCGTCTTCCACCCGGCCGCGGATCTTCTTGACGGTGCGGCCCAGCATGCCGCCCAGCTTGGGCAGGTTCTTGGGGCCGAAGATGACGAGCACGACCGCGAGGATCAGGATCAGCTCGGGCAGTCCCATGCCGAATATTTTCATTGTCCGCCCCTTTCGCGGTCCGGTTTTCCGATGCCTTGGGTAGTATAGCAGCCCTAACTTTATAGCGACTATAAAATTATGGCAAATAAAGAAATGACTCGCGAAACTTCCGTATAATGCAAGAAGTTTAACGGGCAGGACGGTGGGGGGGAGGAGCAGGCATGGAGAAGTCGGGCGAGCGGAAGAGAGCGCCGAGGGGCGAGAAGCGGAAGGCGCCGGGCGAAGGGAGTCCAGACGCCGTTGGATCACCCGCCGAGCCGGAGGATAGCCCGACGGTTGCGGACGCCGTTGCGGTTGAGGCGGGCGCCGAGGGCTTGCGCGAGCGCAAACGCCGCGAGACGCGCGCGGCTATCGAGCGCGCGGCTATCTCGCTGGTGGACGAGCTGGGCTACGACAACGTGACCGTGGCCATGATCAGCGAGCGGGCTGTGGTATCGCAAGGCACGTTCTTCAACTACTTCCCCACGAAGGACGCCGCCATCGTGGGGCTGGGGCTCGCCGACCTCGATGCCGAAGCCGTCCATGCTGCCTACGACCGCATAGAGGGCACGCCGTACCACGCCACGCTCGCGCTGTTCCTCAAGGTGGTGCGCGATCTGGACTGGACGAGCGAGATCGCCGCCATGCGGGCGCGGCTGGTGGCCCAGACGCCGGCGCTTATGAAGCTGTTCCTAGACGGCACGTTCGGCTTCGTGTCCGAGTTCCGCGGCATTTTGACCACCTACCTGGAGCAGCATCCCGAGAGGCGCACCTGCCCGGACGAGCTGGCGCCTTCCGAGGAGGCGGGTCTCGTGGTGGCCGAGGCGCTTGAGGCGGCGAAGTTCGCGCTGGCCCGCGCCACGGCCGATCCCGATGCGTCGCTCCCCGAGGCGGCCGAAGTGGAGGCCGTCGTCAGGCGGATCGTCGGGTAGGGCGCCGCGCCTGCCTTCCGCGGTCTGCGTGCAGGACGCGGCCGGTCGATGGAAAAGCAGCGCATGAGCGGGCGCGCGCTTTCCGAAACCCCTACAATAACAGGATCGAACAATACGCGCGCCGCCGCGTCAGGCGGCGCCGAGCGAAGGAGGCCACATGCCCTGCGAGAACAACAATCCGGTCGTCGGCATCATCATGGGATCCGAGAGCGACATGCCTGCCATGGAGCCGTGCATGAAGCAGCTCGACGAGTTCGGCATCACCTACGAGGTGAAGGTGGCCAGCGCGCACCGCAAGCCGGCCGAGGTGCATGAGTGGGCCTCGACGGCGCACGAGCGCGGCATCCGCGTAATCGTGGCGGCCGCGGGCAAGGCCGCTCACTTGGGCGGCGTCGTGGCGGCGTACACCCCGAACCCGGTCATCACCGTGCCCATGAAGACGAGCGATCTGGGCGGCCTCGACTCGCTGCTGTCCATGGTGCAGATGCCCTCCGGCGTGCCGGTGGCCTGCGTGGCTATCAACGGCGCGAAGAATGCGGCCATTCTGGCCGTGCAGATCCTCGGCACCGGCTGCGATACCGCCCGCCAGAAGATCATCGACTTCAAGCGAGGTATGGCCGAGGCGTAGGCTGCGCCGACCGCGCCTCGCCCGGACGCGCGCGCATGGAGGCTGCCGGTTTTGCTATCATGGGGTCCACGAGAGTCCGGGCATGAGACGACGAGTGTTTCACGTGAAACATTTGTACGGATAGTTGGCGGCGCATTCTTTCCGTTGCTGTCCTGGCAACGGCCAACGAGTACCGAAGCAGGCGAGACGCATATGACGAAGAAACTTCTGATGGGAAACGAGGCGTTCGCGCATGCGGCGCTCGAGGCGGGCGTGCGCGTGGCGGCGGGCTACCCCGGCACGCCCTCTTCCGAGCTCATCGAGACGGTGGCGAAGCTCCACGCGTCCGGCGCCGCGCGGGGCGTGCATGTGGAGTGGTCCACCAACGAGAAGTCGGCGCTCGAACTGCTGGCCGGCGCCTCCTACGCCGGCGCGCGCTGTCTGTTCACCTGCAAGCAGGTGGGGCTCAACGTGGCGTCCGACCCGCTCATGAGCCTGAACTACGTGGGCGTGAAGGGCGGCCTCGTGCTGTTCGTGGCCGACGACCCGGGCCCCATCTCGTCGCAGACCGAGCAGGACACGCGCCGCTTCGCCGCCTTCGCGAAGATGCCCGTGCTCGATCCGTCCACGCCCGACGAGGGCTTCGCCATGATGAAGGAGGCGTTCGACCTGTCCGAGCGCTACCGCACGCCCGTCATCGTGCGGCCCACCACGCGCATCAACCACGCGTCCACGTTCTTCGACGTGGCCGATGCCACCGACGCGCGCCCCGTGCCGCCCGAGGGCTTCGAGCGCGATCCCAAGTGGATCATCTTCCCGCGCCGCGCCTACGAGGCGCACGGCGAGATCAACGAGCGGCTGCGCGCCATCGCGCAAGGCTTCCATGCCGAACCCGCGCTGGCCGCGTTCAACCCGATAACGCAAACGAATGCTTCACGTGAAACAGGCGCGCCGCGCCTCGGAATCGTGGCGGGCGGGGTGTCGGCGGCCTATGCGCGCGAGGCGCTGCGCATGCTGGAGGAGCGCGGCGTCGAGTTGCCGGCCTACCGCTTCTGGCAGGTGGGCACGCCGTACCCGTTCCCGGAGGAGACTGCGGCGCGGTTCGCGGAAGGCCTCGACCAGGTGCTCGTGCTGGAGGAGCTCGACCATGTGCTGGAGGACGAGCTGCTTCGCTTCGCCGGGCGCACGCACGCGGCGCTCGAGGTGCGCGGCCGCTTGACCGGAGACGCGCGCGATCGCGGCGAGAACGACGTGGATGACATCGCCGCGCGCATCGCAAGCTTCCTCGGCGTGCCGGGCGCCGTCCCCGACGCCTCGGCAGCGGCGGCTTGCGACGAGCCGCTGCCCGTGCGCCCGCCGGTGCTGTGCGCCGGCTGCCCGCATCGCGGCAGCTTCTACGCCGTGAAGCGCGCGCTGGGGAAGGCCCCGGCCGTGCTGTGCGGCGACATCGGCTGCTACACGCTGGGCAACGCCAAGCCGCTCGACGCCGTGGACACGTGCCTGTGCATGGGCGCGGGCATCACCATGGCGCAGGGCTTCGCCGTGGCCGAGCCGGGCAAGAAGCACGTGGCGTTCGTGGGCGATTCCACGTTCTTCGCCAGCGGCCTGCCCGGCATCGTGAACGCCGTCTACAACGGCCACGACGTGACCGTGTGCGTGCTGGACAACGCCACCACCGCCATGACCGGCTCGCAGCCGCACCCCGGCACGGGCGTCACGCTCATGGGGCCGAGGCGCGCGCCCGTCTCCATCGAGCGCGTGCTCCAGGCCGTGGGCTTCGAGTGCATCGTGCACGCCGATCCGCTCGACCTGGACGCCTCCGTTGCCGCCGCAACCGAGGCGCTGGCGTTCGAGGGTCCCAGCGCCATCCTGTTCGAATCGCCGTGCGTTCAGCTGGTGAGGCCGGGCGCGCCCGCGGCGGTGGACGCGGATGCATGCACCGGCTGCAAGAAGTGCATCACCGAGATAGGCTGCCCCGGCATCGGCTTCGACGGCGACGCGCGCGGCCCGAAGAGCGGCGAGCGCGGCCAGGCGTTCGTGGACGCGAGCCTGTGCAACGGCTGCGGCCTGTGCGTGCAGGTGTGCCCCTTCGACGCGCTTCGTGTTCCGTCGGCTTGCCAGCCGACGGATGCGGTCGACGCTGCGGCTTCCCGCAGCACCCGACCTCGCCGCGCTGACGAAGGCTCGCGTACCGAGGTGCGCCACGCCTCCGCCAGCCCGTCGATCTCGGGCACTGCGGAAACCCTCGCTGACGTTGGCGGACCTGGAGCTTCGGACGAATCGGCGGCGGAAGGAGGCACCCATGCGTAACGTGCTGTTGGCGGGCGTGGGCGGCCAGGGCACGGTGCTGGCTGCGAAGGTGCTGGCCCAGGCCGCGCAGGAGAAGGGCTGGCAGGTGCGCACGGCCGAGACCATCGGCATGGCGCAGCGCGGCGGCAACGTGGTGTCGCACGTGCGCATGGGCGATGGCGGGGAAGAGGTGCTGGCGCCGCTGCTGGCACGCGGCACGGCCGACCTCGTGGTGGCCTTCGAGCCGGCGGAGGCCGCGCGCGTGGTGCCGTTCCTGGCGCCTGGCGGCACGCTGGTCACGGCCACGACGGCGCTCCAGCCCGTCACGGCGGCGCTGTCGAAGACCCCGTACCGCGCGGCTGCCGTGGTCGCGCGCCTGCAGGAGCAGCTGGCCGGTGCCGCCATGCTCGTGGCCGTGGACGACGCGGCGCTGTGCGCGCAGGCGGGAAGCCGCAAGGTGCTGAACACGCTGCTCCTGGCCAGCGCGCTGAAGACGGGCTGCCTGCCGCTCGACCTGGACGACCTGCGCCGCGCCATTGCCGCCTGCGTGAAGCCGCGCTTCGTCGACCTCAACCTGGCCGCCATCGACGCGGTGGCGGGCGCGTAGGTCCTTCGGCCGCGCCTTCGTCTTGCGACTTTCCGGCCACCTCCCATGCAAATGAGCAGGGGGGTGGCGGATACCCTGTTATACTGAACGGTGAAGCAGGGGCGGCATGCCGAATCCGAACCGGAACGAGGGACGACATGGACGAGACGATGGAGCGTGCATGGCTTGACGAGGCCGTCGAGCTGACCAAGGCACTCTGGCACGCCTACCTCTTGGAGCCCACCGAGGAGGGCGTCCATTTCATCTTCGACTCGCTCTTCCAAAGCGATTTCTCGCTCATCGGCACGGGCAAGCACGAGATGTACCCCAGCCTCCCGGCGTTCATGGCCGGCCTCGAGCGCGACCAGGAAGAGGCCCAGGACATAACCTTCGAGATACTCGATGACTACTACGAGGCTCGTCCGCTCGACGAGCGTTGCTGCATCGTGTTCGGCACGCTGTGGGTGCGCGAGAAACCCAGCAAGCCCAAGCCGCTGCTCGTGGAGATGGACACGCGCTTCAGCATGGTGTTCCGCCGCGAAGGCGACCGTTGGCTCCTTGCCCACCTGCACCATTCGACACCCAACGTCGACCAGCGCCGCGACGAGTACTACCCCAAGACCGTGACGGAGCAGGCGAATGCCGCGCTCGCGTATTCCAAGACGCTCGAGCGCCGCGCAGAGATGGATTCAATGACCGGCCTGTTCAACCATGTGGCCTTCGAGGGCTACGTGAGCGAGGCCCTGGCGCGCGGCAGCGCGGACAGCACGTTCTTCATGATCGACCTGGACGACTTCAAGTTGGTGAACGACACGCTCGGGCACCCCGAGGGAGATCGCGTCATCGTGGAGTTCGCCGACGTGCTCTCCGACGTGTTCGCACGGGATGCGTACGTGGGGCGCATGGGCGGTGACGAGTTCGCCGCGTTCACCGAGTGCCCGCTCACGGCCGCGCAGGCCGAGGCGAAGGCGCGCACGCTCATCGAGCGCTGGACGGAGCGGTCGGACGGGCGCGTGAAGCTGGGCTGCTCCATCGGCCTGGCGTCCGTCGCGCGCGGCCAGTCGTTCCACGACCTGTACCACGCCGCCGACAAGGCGCTCTACGCCAGCAAGCGAAACGGCAAGGGGCGCTTCAGCTGGTAGGGCAGAGTAGCGGTGATTGCTCTGGGGCGAAGCGCGGCGGCGCTGTGAAGGCGCTGCGTTCCATGCGCCTCGTCTGGTGCTTGCAAACCGCTGCGAGGGACGCCTCGTCCTCATGCGAAAAAACGGCTTTGCTTTCCGCGGCCGTTCGCCTAGAATACCAAGCATGGTAATCGCGAACGACATCGTCTTCCTCCCAGCCGTGGTTTCGGCTGGTCGATGGCTCTAGCTTCAAGACTCGCCGTGGGCGGGCTTGAAGCGACCCCTGCAACCCCGCCAGCCATCCAACGAAACGAGGATCTCCCATGCAGCTGACCACCGACCAGTTCGCGCTCGTCAAGGAGCAGTTCAAGACTCTGAAAGCACGCTCGCCGTTCTACGCCATGAAGTTCGAGGGCATCGACCTGTCCGACGTGCAATCCCAGGAAGATTTCGAGAAGCTGCCGTTCTCCGAGAAGGACGATCTGCGCCGCGTGTACCCGCTGGGCCTGCAGGCCGTGCCCGACGAGGAGGTCGTGCGCATCCATTCGTCGTCCGGCACCACGGGCACGCCCGTCATCGTGCCCTACACGCAGCAGGACGTGACCGACTGGGCCATCCAGTTCGCGCGCTGCTACGAGACGGCGGGCATCACGAACACCGACCGCATCCAGATCACTCCCGGCTACGGCCTGTGGACGGCCGGCATCGGCTTCCAGCTGGGCGCCGAGCACTTGGGCGCCATGGCCATCCCCATGGGCCCCGGCAACACCGAGAAGCAGCTGCGCATGATGCAGGACTTGAAGTCCACCGTGCTCTGCGCCACCAGTTCCTACGCGCTCCTGCTGGCGGAGGAGATTGCCGAGCGCGGCATCCGCGACAAGCTCTGCCTGCGCAAGGGCGTCATCGGCTCCGAGCGCTGGGGCGACAAGATGCGCGCGCGCATCGCCGGCGAGCTGGGCGTGGAGATCTACGACATCTACGGCCTGACCGAGGTGTACGGCCCCGGCATCGGCATCTCGTGCGACGCGCACCACGGCATGCACGTGTGGGACGACTACGTGTACGTGGAGATCGTCGACCCTGCCACGGGCGCCCCCGTGCCCGACGGCGAGGTGGGCGAGCTGGTGCTCACCACGCTGCGCAAGCAGGGCGCGCCGCTCATCCGCTACCGCACGCACGACCTCACGCGCATCATCCCCGGCGACTGCACCTGCGGCTTCGGGCATCGCCACCCGCGCATCGACACGCTGACCGGCCGCACCGACGACATGTTCAAGGTGAAGGGGTGCAACATCTTCCCCGCTCAGGTGGAGGAGGTCATTGCCGCCACCGACGGCACGAGCTCGGAGTACCAGGTGATGATAGAGAACATCAGCGGCAAGGACGTGCTCACCGTGCTGTTCGAGACCCCGCTCGACGGCGAGGCGAAGACCCGCGCCGAGGAGGAGCTGGCGCTTATCTTCAAGGCGAAGTGCGGCTGCACCCCCGACGCGAAGGGCGTCCCCATGGGCGAGCTGCCCCGTTCGGAGAAGAAGACCAAGCGCATCTTCGACAGCCGGTATTAGTTCCGTTTGCCTACGGCAAACGGAATCAGCCGATGCTGCGGGCGGCTGAGGCACCCGGTCTTCGTGGGATCGCAGAAGCTCGCGTACCAAAGTACGCGTCGCCTCCGCGATCCCACGAATCTCGGGCACCTCAGCCGCCCTCGCTGACTTACTACGCCAACCTGCGCGGCCGTTATGCGGCCTCCGGCCGCATGGCCGGGGCGCGCGCCCCGGCCAACCAACCTGCGCGGCCGTTTTCGCGCCTGCGGCGCGAAGGCCGCCCTGCGGGCGGCCGGCGGCGGCTCTCCCGTGGTTTTCGCGCCTGCCGGCGCGAAAGGGCGCTCTGGCGAGCGCCCTGCTCAACCTGCGAGCCCGTTATGCGGCCTCCGGCCGCATGGGCGGATCGCTGCGCTTCCGCCCGATCAACCTGTGCGCCCCGAATGTTTCACGTGAAACATTCGTTCGCTAGCGGGAGAAACGAGGCGGTCTGCTCATTTTTTCGCTCGCTGAAGCGCTCCACTGTGATAAAGTATGCGCATGCATTCCGCGAAGGGACATATCGTCGTTGACGAGCGCTGGCGTTTCGAGCTGGCCGTCGCGGCCGTGTGCCGCGCCTTCGCTCCGCGTGCTTCCGAATGCCTCTCACCGTCTGCCTTGCAGCGCACGGTCGCGCAGCAGGATGACGGAACCTACCGCGCCCTTCCTATTATTCCTATCGATACCTCTAGCACATGGGTTTGCCCGTGGTGCTGCGACGTGTCGAACTCCGGCATGAAGCGCCCCGCAGCCGGCAAAGTCATGTGCGCCACCGCGCGGGCTTGTTCTTCGCGTGACGTTTCATATGAAACA
>HHCFC01400__coassemble_824_pt1 | contig 15036 bp, 14 predicted proteins | sample HHCFC01400__metabat2_low_PE_042 | metagenome-assembled genome bin HHCFC01400 | reverse complement strand
GGGTCAAGGTGCAGGACGGGTGCGACAACGCGTGCACGTACTGCATCGTGCACGTGGCGCGCGGCCGGCCGGCGAGCCGCCCCGCCGACGAGGTCGTGCGCGAGTGCGCGGCGTACGCTCGGGCGGGCGCGGGCGAGATCGTGCTCACGGGCATCAACCTGGGCTCGTACTGCGACGGCGAGCGCCGCGACCCGTCCGCGACGCGCCTGGCCGGCCTGCTGCGCCGCCTGCTCGACGAGACGGCGGACCTGCGCGGGCCCGGCGCGCTCCCCGTGCGCTTCCGCATCTCGAGCGTCGAGCCGCGCGACGTGGACGACGCGCTCATCGACCTCCTCGCCGCCGCCGACGGGCGCGTCTGCCGCCATCTGCACCTGCCGCTGCAGGCGGGAAGCTCGAAGGTGCTGCGCGAGATGGCGCGCCCCTACGACGCGGAGCGGTTCCGCGCGCTCGTGGAGCGGCTCTACGCCGCCGTGCCCGAGCTGGCGCTGTCCACCGACGTCATCGCGGGCTTCCCGGGCGAGACCGACGCCGAGTTCCAGGAGACGCTCGCCCTCGCGCGCGCCTGTCGCTTCGCGAAGATCCACGCCTTCCCGTACTCGCGCCGCGCCGGCACGCCCGCCGCCGCGCGCGCCGACCAGGTGCCCCCCGAGGTCAAGGCGGCCCGAGCCGCCGCGCTGCGCGCCCTCGGCGACGAGCTGCGCGCGTCCGAGCGCGTCCGCCGCGTGGGAACCGTCGAGCTCGCGCTGGTCGAGGAGGGCGGCGTCGCCATGTCGGAAAGCTACTTCGAGCTGCCCGCTCCCGCCGGGGCCCCGTTGGGCACGCTCGTGAAGGCGACGATGTAGCACGGCGTCTCCCGGCGCAGGCTCGTTCGGGCATCGGCTCGCTGCCTGTGCGCCCGGTGCCCGGATCGACCGGGCCTTTCGTCTCGGGTGCGCGCTCGAACGGCATAAAATCACCGAATTCGGAAAACTATGCCCCGTCTCGGTGGCTTCGGGAAGCGCTTTCCGGCATAGTGCCTGGTCGCGATTCCTCCTTTCCGGCTCAACCTCCGCTTCGGCGGCTTCGGGTCGCCCTCAACTTCCGAATTCGGTGATTTCCTACCATTCGCGGTGCTTGCCCTCCCCGAAACGAACGCGGACGGGCCTCTGCGAACCGGCGTGGGCCGACGCCCCGATCCGCTCCATTGCCCGCGCATTCTGCCATATGGCGTGCGTGTGGGGAGCTTCCCCCATAGGATCAGGTGTGATATGGTTTCCCGGATGACCGGGAGAGGACGGGAGGCGCCGATGGCCGATGACGAGGCGCGCGAGCGGGCGCGGAGGAGGCTCGAGGAGCGCCAGGCCCGCATGCGCGGAGGGGCGCCCGCTTCACGCGACGAGAGCGTCGCGCCCGATGCGCCCGACGCGCATGGGCCGATAAGCTCGGGCCGCCTCCGTTCGAGCCGTCCCGGAACGGGCAATCGACGCTCGTCGGAGGCGCACGGCCCGGAGCCCCTCTTCGCCCTCTCCGAGGCTGCGACGAACCTCGTGCGCGCCGTCGGGCCCAAGCGCCTCGCGATCGCGGTCGTCGCGGTCGTGCTCGTCATCGCGCTCGTCGCGGGCGTCCGCGGCTGCATGGCCGCCGGCGCGGCGGCGCCGGTGCCGGACGAGGCCGACCAGGCCCCCGTCCAGCAGCAGGCGCCGCGCGATCCCATCGACGAGGGCGAGCTCAAGGCCGTGCTCGGCGACGAGCTGGCCGCCCGGCTCGTCCAGGCGGCCGAGACGAGCGACGACGCCGCATGGATCGCCGCCCATCCGGACGCCTACGCCGTCGACGGGGCGGCCGTGCAGTACAAGCTGCTCAAGCTGGCGGCCACGGAGCCCGAGGCCCTGCCCTTCGTGCGCACGTTCCCCGATGCCTACCCCGCCGAGAGCGCACTCGGCACGGACGACCCTGCCTCCGGCCAGGTGCCGCGCCTCTACCAGTGGGATGCCCGCTGGGGATCCACCGTCTACAGCTCCACGGCGTTCGCGCTGACAGGCTGCTGCCCCACGTCGCTCGCCATGGTCTACCAGGGCCTCACCGGCAAAGGCGACCTCTCGCCCTACGACATGGGCAGGCGCGCGAGCGAGGGCGGCTACGAGACGCAGTTCGACGGCACCGACGCGACGTTCCTCGTCAGCGAGGCGGCTTCGCTCGGCCTCTCCTGCAAGGAGGTCGCTGCCGACGCGGCCAGCGTGCGCGCCGCGCTTGAGGGCGGGGCCGTGCTCATCTGCAACGTCGGGCCCGGCGACTTCACCGACAACGGGCACTTCTTCGTCGTCACGGGCATCGACGACGCGGGAAACCTTACCGTCAACGACCCGTACTCGGCCGAGCGTTCGAACCGGAGCTGGAACGTGGACGCGGTGCTGGGCCAGACGAGGGCGCTGTGGGCCTACCGGCTCGCGTGACGCGCTCGCCGGCGAACGGCCTGCAAGCGTTTCTCCGCCTCTCCCGCCCGCCTTGTGCTCCGGGTCCTCTCGGCGACGTTTCCATGCCCGCCGCTGCTCATTTGGGCACCTGCACTATATTCCCTTGTCGGTTCGATGACATCGAGGCCGGTCGCAGCCGCACGTGGTACAATGCCCCCATGACAGACCAGACGCAAATCACCCTCACGGCCCCGCAGAGCGTGAACATGGCGCTCATCGTCGGGCCGGCCGACGAGATACTCCATGTCGTGCAGGATGCGTTCGCCTCGCGCATCACCGTGCGCGGCGACACCATCGTGCTCGAGGGCGACCCGCTCGAGGTGCAGTCGCTCACGGCGTTGTTCTCCGACCTCATCAAGCTCGTGGAAGGCGGCGGCGAGCCCACGCTGGAGTACGTGCGCCACGCCATCGACCTGCTGCGCACGGCCGAGTTCAGCCCCGCTGCGCTGCGGGAGGACATCCTGCTCACGTACCGCGGACGGGCCATCCGCCCGAAGACGGCAGGCCAGAAGCGCTACGTGGACGCCATCCGCGAGCACACCATCACCTTCGGCATCGGGCCGGCGGGCACCGGCAAGACCTACCTCGCCATGGCCATGGCCGTGGCAGCGCTCAAGCGCAAGGAGGTCGGCCGCATCATCCTCACGCGCCCCGTGGTGGAGGCGGGGGAGAGCCTGGGCTTTCTGCCCGGCACCCTCGCCGAGAAGGTGGACCCCTACATCCGCCCGCTCTACGATGCGCTCTTCGACATGACCGACATGGAGCGCGCCAACCAGCTCATCGACAGCGGCGTCATCGAGATCGCCCCGCTCGCGTTCATGCGCGGGCGCACTCTGAACGACAGCTTCATCATCCTCGACGAGGCGCAGAACACCACGCCCGAGCAGATGAAGATGTTCCTCACGCGCCTGGGCTTCGGCTCGAAGATGGTGGTGACGGGCGACGTGACCCAGCTCGACCTGCCGCGCGGCATCTCGGGGCTCAAGGGCGTGCGCGGCATCCTCGAGGGCATCGACGATATTGCGTTTTGCGACTTCACCGGCAAGGACGTGGTGCGCCACTCGCTCGTGGCGGCCATCGTGTCCGCCTACGACGAGGCCACCAGGAAGGCATAGCAACATGGACATCCAGATCAACTACGACTACCGCAAAGACGAGCTGGAGAAGCTGCCGCTGCACGAGCTGGCGCAGTTCGTGCTCGCTCGCGAGGACAAGCCCTTCAACACGGAGGTGTCCGTGAGCTTCGTCACCGACGAGGCCATCGCCGAGCTCAACGAGAGGTACCGCCACAAGGAGGGCCCGACCGACGTGCTGTCCTTCGAGTGCGACGGCGTGGACGACGACCTGTCGGCCATGACGCTGGCCGAGGACCCCGTCTACGAGCTGGGCGACGTGATCATCGCGCCCGACGTGGCCGCCCGCCAGACACGCGAGTTCGGCACGTCGTTCGAGGAGGAGATCAGCCTCTTGCTCGTGCACGGCCTGCTGCACCTCTGCGGCTACGACCATATAGCCGACGACGAGGCCGAGGTCATGGAGAAGCGCGAGGCCGAGATCCTCGAGGCGTGGTCGAAGCGCACGGTGTAGCGGAGAGGCGGGGAGGCGGCGTGGCTGCGGAAACGGCGGTGGAGGACGATCTCGTGGACGTTCCCGACAGGGGCGGGAGCGGCGCGCGCGACGAGCCCCCCTGCTGCGGCGAGGGCTTCGTGCGCAACGACGCGGACAAGGGCGCCCGCTCGCGCTTCTCGCTCGTCTGCGCGTTCAAGTGCGCGTGGGACGGCATCGCCTATGCCGTGCGCACGCAGCGCAACATGAAGATACACTTGGGCATAGCCGTGCTGGCCGTGGCGCTGGGCTTCGCACTGCGCATCGACGGGGCCTCGTGGGCCGCGGTGATCCTCTGCATCGCCGCCGTGTTCGCGGCCGAGTGCGTGAACACGGCCATCGAGAGCGTGGTCGACCTCGTGTCGCCCGAGTACCACGAGCTGGCCCGCAGGGCGAAGGACTGCGGGGCGGGAGCCGTGCTCGTGTTCGCCGTCGTGGCCTTGGTCGTGGCCGCGGTGGTGTTCGGCCCGCGCGCGTGGGCTCTCTTCTTCGGCTAGCAAACGGCCGCTTCCCCTTGCTGGAACGGGCGACCGGGGGCGCCCCAAACATCGATCATAAGGATGCACGCTATGGATTTCCAACCGCACGCCGAGGGCTTCAAGTCAGGTTTCGTCACACTCGTGGGCAGGCCGAACGCCGGCAAGTCCACGCTCATCAACGCCATCATGGGCAAGAAGATCGCCATCACGTCCGACACGGCGCAGACGACGCGGCACCGCTTCCGCGCCGTGCTCACGCGCGAGGACTTCCAGCTCATCCTCGTGGACACGCCGGGCCTGCACAAGCCCCACGACGCCCTCGGCGAGGAGCTGAACACCTCGGCGCTCAAGGCGCTCGAGGACGTGGACGTGGTGGCCATGCTCATCGACGCCTCGCAGCCCATCGGCCGCGGCGACGAGTGGGTGGCCGCGCAGCTCTCCCGCGCTCGCTCGAAGAAGATCTGCGTGCTGTCGAAGGTCGACCTGGCGACGGAGAAGCAGATCGCCGCCCAGCGCGAGGCCGCCGAGGCCCTGGGCGCGTGGGACGCCATGGTGGGCCTGTCGTCGGCCACGGGCAAGAACGTGGAGGCCTTCGTGGAGGAGGTCGTGTACCTGCTGCCGGAGGGCCCCGCGTGGTTCCCGGCCGACATGGAGACCGACCAGCCCATCGAGGTGGTGGTGGCCGAGTTCGTCCGCGAGAAGATCCTGCGCTCGTTCCACGACGAGGTGCCCCACGCCATCGGCGTGCGCGTGGACGAGATGGAGTACGACAAGAAGAAGGACCTCCACCGCATCTTCGCCACGGTCTACGTGGAGCGCGACAGCCAGAAGGGCATCATCATCGGCAAGAAGGGCGCCGCCATCAAGCAGATCGGCACCGAGGCGCGCGCCGACCTGGAGCAGCTGCTGGGCACCCGCGTGTACCTGGACCTCTCCGTTAAAGTGAAGAAGAACTGGCGCCGCGACGCGAGCCAGATCCGCCGCTTCGGCTACGGCGAGGGCGCGTAGGGAGGCGAAGCCCGTGCGGGGGGCTGCCTGCAGCTTCGGCGCGGCGCCCTCTTGCAGGTATTGTCGCGAAACCGGCCATCGTCCGGATGCCCTGCCGCGCTCGCTGATTTTCCGTTACAATACGCAACGGAGTTGACTTCGCGAGGGAGACGCATGAGCATGATCTGTCCGAACTGCCGATCAGAGAACAAAGAGGGCGCGAAATTCTGCAACGAGTGCGGGTTTCCGCTGACCGGGCGCATGGCGGCCGTGGCCGCCGCATCGACGAGCGACGACACGCTGCGCTCGATAGCGGCCGAGGGCGGCGCCGCACCCGTTGACGATGCTGCCGCTGTCGACAAGGCGGCGGAGGGGTTGCCCGCGTGCGAGGCGGGCGCGCCCGAGGACGACGGGCCGGGGGCCGCGGAAGGCCCGGACGCCGGTGCCGGAGAAGCGGCCCCTGCGCGGCCGGCCGGCGACCCGGAGCCCCTCGCGTCCCCGGCCGTTCGCACGGCGCAGGGCTCGGGCCCGCTCGATCCCGCGAAGCTGCCGGTCATCGGCCTTGCGGGTGTCGACGTGGACGAGGACGGCAACGAGTTCGACTTCGGCGACATCGACGACGCTCCCGCCGCGGACGGCGGTCAGCAGGCAGCTGTGCCGAGCGCCGCGGTCACGGCGGACCTCTCGGGCTTGGACGAGTGCCTGGTGGATTCCAGCTATACGCCCCCCGCGGCCGCGTGGCGCTCGGGCGACACGATGGAGATGCCCCGCGTCGAGGGCAAGGCCGCGCCGAAGCAGAAGGAGTTCCGCGCACCCGACCCGCGCGAGAAGAAGCACGGCCGCGGCCGCGTGGTCGCCATCGTGATCGTGCTGCTGCTGGCCGCTGCGGCCGCTGCGGCGGGCATCACGTACCAGATGGAGCTCTGGGGCGGCAAGGTGGTCCCCGACGTGGCGGGCATGACGCAGGCCGACGCCACCTACCAGCTGGAGGGCAAGGGCTTCACCGTGCGCGCCACCCAGGTGAAGTCCGACGAGACCGAGGGCCTCGTGCTGCTCACCGATCCCGGGTCCGGCGGGCGCGCCGAGGAGGGCTCCGAGGTGGTCATCCACGTGGCGGTGCCGCGCATCGTCCCCGACGTGGTGGGCAAGACGCGCGACGAGGCGGCGAAGCTGCTCGAGGCCGAGGACTTCGCGCGCGTGACGTTCGCCGAGGAGAAGTCCGACACGGCCGAGGGAACGGTGCTGTCGGTGACCCCGGAGGCCGGCGAGAAGGCGAAGGCCTCCACGGACATCACCGTGACGGTGGCCGTGCCCTTCACGGTGCCCGACGTGGCCAACCAGCCGCTCGATGCCGCGAAGGCCGCCCTGGAGGAGGCCTCCTACGTGCCCGAGGTGGCGTACTACTACACCGAGGACGTGCCCGAGGGCACGGTGGTGGGCACGAGCCCCGCCGCGGGCGAGAAGCTGGCATCGGGCTCCTCCGTGACGGTGAACGTGGCCATGTCGCGCGCGAGCGTGCTCGTGCCGGCAGCGAAGGACTACCTTTCCAGCATCGGCACGATCTCCCTGGGCGGCACGACCTACGAGATCGTCTCGGTCGACGACGTGAAGTACACCGGCTACAACCAGACGTCGTTCACCGTGACGGCGGCGGCCGTGACCACGCTCGACGGCGAGACGGTGCGCGGTTCGGCCAAGCAGAAGAGCGGCACCATCGTCTGGGACGACAGCGACAACGTCGTGAGCGTCTCCTAGGCACGATGGCCAGCGCGACGTACACGGCGCGCGCCATCGTGCTGCGCAAGACGAAGCTGGGGGAGAGCGACCTTATCGTCACCCTGCTCGTCCAAGACGGCTCGCAGGCGCGCGCCGTGGCGAAGGGGGCCCGCAAGCCCTCGAGCCCGTTCGCCGCGCGGCTGGAGCTGTACTCCTCGGTCGACCTGCTGTGCTCGGAGGGCCGCAACCTGGACATCGTGAAGGAGGCGCGCATCGCCTCCTCCCATGAGCGCCTGCGCCGCGACTTGGAGCATGCGGCCTGCGCCGCGCCCATGGCCGAGCTTTTGGACCGCGTGACCCAGGAGGGGCTCGCGAACCCCCGCCTGTTCGCGCTCACCGAGGCGGCGCTCGGCGCGCTCGACGCCTCCAAGGCACCGCAGGCCCCGGGCGTGTGCGCGGCGCACCTGCTGAAGGCGCTCGCGCTCTCGGGGCTGCGGCCGAGCCTGTCGTCGTGCGCCGTGTGTGGGGCCGAAGTCCGGGGCGGTGCGGAAGCGGGGACGGTGCCCCTGTCCTTCTGCGAGGGCGGCATCGTGTGTCCCGCCTGCCGTCCGTCAGTGGAAGCCCGGGACGTGCCGGCCGCGACCGTGGCCTGGTGCAGGGCGCTCATGGGCTCGACGTTCGCCGAGATCGCCGAGCTCGACGTCCCCCCGTCCGCGTCGTTCGCCGTGCTGCGCTTCTGCCAGCAGTGGGCGCACGAGCACGTGGGCGCGAACCTGAAGTCGCTGAACTTCCTGTTCACCTGCGGCCTGTTCTGAACCGCGAACGCGTTACCCGGCACGGCCGCCGCCGGGGCGCGTACCTGCAAGGCGGCGGCCCGCGAAGAAGGAGAAGGAACCATGCATACCTACACCCCGCGCGGCGTCTGCTCGCGCGCCATCAGCGTCGAGCTGGACGGCGACCGCGTGTCCCACGTGGAGTTCGCCGGCGGCTGCGACGGCAACCTCAAGGCCGTGTCGAAGCTCGTCCGCGGCATGGCGGTGGACGACGTGGCGGCCCTGCTGGAGGGCAACACCTGCGGCCGCCGGTCCACGTCGTGCGCCGACCAGCTCGTGCGCGCGCTGCGCTCCGCTCAGGCGGCCGAGTAGGCCCAGAGGTTGCGGCACTGCCGTAGCACCGTATCGAAATCCCAGGTCTGCGCCGTGCGCTCGGGGCTGTTCGGGTCGCGGATCTCGAGGCGCCCGTGCTCGTCGATCCCCGCGAGCACGATGAAGTGGCCCGTGCTGGTGAAGTCGCCGGGCCCCATGCTGCAGATCACGGGCCGCCCCGCCACGAGCGCGCGGCGCACCGACAGCTCGTCGGCGGGCAGCTCCTCGGCGGAAAGCCCCAGCTGGGCGGCGCCTTCGGTCATGAAGGCCCAGGCCGTGCCGTCCGAGGAGGCGCATCCCATCCGCTCGGACAGCGCGCCGGCGTCGGCGGGGGAGAGGTCGCTTCTGCCCGTGAGCGCCACGTATGCCATGGCCAGGCACGTGGGGCCGCAGCCGGTCACCCCGAACGCGTCGCCGCCGTAGAGGGCCTGCGACCAGGCGGGGTCGCGCTGGTAGAGCGCGGGGACCTCGCCGGCGCGCCAGGCGCTGCGGGGCGTGCTCTGCGGGGCGTCCGGCGTGCCCGCGCCAGCGGCCGCCCCGCCGTGAGCGAGGGCCGAGAGCGTGCCGACGGCGTACCAGCCCGCCCCGGCGAGCGCGGCCACGAGCACGACGGCCAGCGCCGCGCGCACCGCGAGAGAGCGGCGCCTGCGCGCCGCGGAGGGGGCCGATGCGCGGTAGGAGGTGCGCGAGTACGCGGGCGCGCCGTTGCGTCCTATGGGCGGCATCGGCGCGGTGGCGGAGGCGCGCGCCGCGCGGCCCGCCGGCCGCCGATGCGCCGCGCGGTACGAGTTCGTGTACGTCATGGGTGCTTCCTTTCCTCGGTTCCTCCCTCCCAGTATCCCCAAGCAGCGCCCCCGCGTCCCTTGAGAACCGTCTACGGATCCCTTATGTTTTCCTTAATAATGCCCCTCCTCGCACCGTGGGCGGGGGCGGGGCCGATACAATGGCCGCAAGGAGAAGCGAGGGCCGCGCAGCGGCCCGGCGCCCGGAGGGCGCGGAACGGCGAGGAGCGGGGCGTGGCGGAGACGAAGCTCATAGCGGTGTGCGACGACGAGGCGGCCATCGCCGATCTGGTGGCCCAGCTGCTCGCCCAGGGCGGCTTCGAGGCGCGCACGTTCTACGCGGGCGCCGACCTCGTGGCCGCGGCCGGGCGCGAGGCGTTCGACCTCGTCGTCCTGGACATCATGATGCCGGGCATGGACGGGTTCGCCTGCTGCCGCGAGCTTCGGCGCACGAGCTCGGTGCCCATCATCTTCCTCACCGCCAAGGACGAGGAGATCGACAAGGTGGTGGGCTTCGAGCTGGGGGCGGACGATTACGTGGTCAAGCCCTTCAAGCCGCGCGAGCTCGTGGCCCGCGTGCGCGCCCGCCTGCGCCGCAGCGCGCCGCCGGCAGAGGGCGGCCGTGCGACCGGCGCCCAGCTGCTCGAGGCGCGCGGCGTGGCGGTGGACGAGGAGGCGTACGCGGCCACGCTCCACGGAGAGCCGCTCGCGCTCACGCCCAAGGAGTTCGCCATCCTCGCGTGCCTCCTTCGCGCCGCCGGACGGCCGGTGGCGTCGCGCGATCTGTTCGAGGCCGTCTGGGGCGAGGTGGCGAACGCCCAGTCCAACAACACGGTCATGGTGCATATACGCCATCTGCGCAAGAAGCTGGCCGCCATCGACTCCTCCCAGGAGTTCGTCGAGACGGTGTGGGGCGTGGGCTACAAGCTGGGATAGCGGCATCGGCGTCGCACGGACGGCCGGCGGCGGGTGCGGCGGATGCGAGGGAAGGGACGCGCGATGGATGCGAGCGGATTCAGCCAGGCGAAGCAGGACCAGACGAGACGGCTCTCGAACAGCGTCCTGCGGCGCACGCTGGTGAACGTGGTCGTGTTCGCCGTCGTGTACCTGGCGCTGTTCCTCGGCTTCATGAACACGCTGGGATCGAGCCTGTCGAACCTCGCGTACAACCTCGTGGGCCAGAATTACTGGGTGCATACGGCCATCGCGAACCTGTTCCTCGTGTGCGTGGCCGTGGGCTTCATCGCAGGAATCGTGCTGGTGGTGCGCTCGGGCATCAACCGGGCCCTGCGCTACTTCGACCTGCTGCTCGACTCCGTGACCGATGTGCTGGCCAAGAGCGAGGGCCCCGTCGTGCTGCCGAGCGAGCTCGCGCCCACGGCGCTGTTCTTGAACGGCATCAAGGCCGAGGGCGAGCGCAGCGAGCGCGCGGCGAAGGCGGCCGAGGAGCGCAAGAACGAGCTCGTGGTGTACCTGGCCCACGACATAAAGACGCCGCTCACGTCCATCATCGGCTACCTGACGCTCCTGGAGGAGTCGCCCGATTTGCCGGTGGACGTGCGGGCGCGCTACACGGGCATCACGCTGGCGAAGGCGTACCGCCTGGAGGAGCTGCTCGACGAGTTCTTCGAGATCACGCGCTACAACCTGCAGACCATCCCCATCGAGCGCTCGCGCTTCGACGGCGCGCTGTTCGTGAGCCAGGTGATCGAGGAGTTCTACCCGCTGGCCGAGGGGCGCTCCCTCTCGCTCGTCTTCGACGGGCCGGACGAGCTGCCCGTGTTCGCCGACGCGGGGCGGGTGGCGCGCGTGCTGAACAACGTGCTGAAGAATGCCGTGGCCTACGCCGACGCGGGCACCGAGGTGCGCGTGCGCACGGGGCTCGTGGTCGCGCCGGACGGCTTCGTGTGGTGGGAGCTCACCGTGACCGACCGCGGCCGCGAGCTGTCGCCCGAGCACCTCGAGCGCATCTTCGAGAAGTTCTTCCGCGCCGACGCCGCACGCGGCTCGGACGGGGGCGGCGCGGGGCTCGGGCTCGCCATCGCGCGCGAGATCGCGCGCGCCCACGGCGGGGACATCTACGCCACGAGCGACGCGGGCCTCACGTCGTTCACCGTATGGATCCCGCAGGGCCCGAGCGTGGGGAAGTGAGGAGGGCGGCCGCCGTATCCGCCGCACGCGGCATCCGGGCGCGGCCCGCAGCGGGCGTTCCCGAAATTCCAGCTTGAAATCGATCGGCAACAAAGGGCCGCTATCATGAAGGCGTTATGCACGTGCCCGCGCCGCCCGCACGGGACGCAACCGACCGAGAGGAGCCCCATGCCCGTCATCGAGCCCTACCGCCCCGACCTCGCCGCCCCCCTGCGCGCCTTCCTCGCGCGCTGCCTGCCCGAGTCGGGGCGCACGTTCGACCCGGAGGGGCGCCATGCTCACCTGCTCGACGTCGAGGCGGCCTACGAGGCCTTCTGGTGCCTTGTAGAGGACGGCGGCGACGTGGCCGGCTGCGTGGGCGTGCGGGCGCTTTCCAAGGACGTGTGCGAGCTCAAGACGCTGTTCGTTTACGAGCGCCTGCAAGGGCACGGCTGGGGTCGGCGCCTGGCCGAGCAGGCCATCGGCCTCGCGCGCTCCCGGGGCTTTCGGGCCATGCGCCTCGACACCATCTCCACTTCCGCGAACGCCATCGGCCTCTACCGCCGCCTAGGCTTCCGCGACATCGACCGCTACGACGACAACCCCCTGGCCGACGTGTTCATGGAGCTGGACCTGGTGCGGTAGCGGCCGAGGCCCTGCCGGCGGCCGCAATGTGGGCAACCTGTGGGTGAGGGCCACGGGCGCTTGCCCGCCCTTCCGGCATCGCCTACAATAGGCAGGCTGCGAAAACGCAGGCACTCTCCGCTTGGTCCGCATGTCTCACCGCATGCCCACCCAGAGGGGAGCGCAACGAGCGCAACCGCCCTGGCCGGGCGGGGGCGATGACGAGGCGGCGCGCGAGCGCGCCCAAGGAAAGGTGGAACCATGGCCGACAAGCTCAGCATCACGAAGGAGCGCACCGCGGAGCTCATCAAGGAGTTCGGCAAGGGCGAGGGCGATTCCGGCAGCCCCGAAGTGCAGATCGCCATCCTCACGGAGCGCATCCGCAACCTCACCGAGCACCTGAAGGTGCACAAGAAGGACAAGCACACGCAGCGTGGCCTCATGATGCTCATCGGCAAGCGCCGCGGCCTCTTGAAGTACGTCAAGAACCGCGACATCGAGGAATACCGTGCCCTTATCAAGAAGCTCGGCATCCGCGACAACATCTAGCACGAACCGGGAGCCCGCACATGCGGGCTCCCGCGCATAGGCGGCGGCGGGGACCTGCCGGACAAGCCGCCCGCCGCCCTCCGCGCGTCGGAGGGGCGCCGTCCTTCGGGGACGGCGGGGAAAGGACAGCCGGAAGCGCTCAGCTTCCTTCTGTATAGAGCGGTCGGAAGCGCAAGGGCGCTTCTGCTCGCGGCCCGCCCGCAGGGAGCGGACGGCGCCGAAGAAGCTTGGCCGCACTAGGGCGTCCAAGGCGAAGAGAAAGAAATGTGCATATGGAGAAAATCGTCGAATCCTTCGAGCTGTACGGGAAGCAGTACCGCTTGGAGACGGGCGAGCTGGCCAAGCAGGCGACCGGTTCCGTGGTCGTCACGCAAGGCGACACCACCGTGCTGGTCACGGCGGTCATCGGGCAGGAGAAGGACTACGACTTCTTCCCGCTCACGGTCGACTTCATCGAGAAGATGTACGCCGTCGGCCGCATCCCGGGCGGCTACCTGAAGCGCGAGGCGCGCCCCTCGGACAAGGGCACGCTCACGGCCCGCATGGTGGACCGTCCCATCCGCCCCGGCTTCGTGGACGGCTTCAAGCGCGAGGTGCACGTGGTGTGCACGACGCTCGTGGTGGACAGCGTGAACCCGCCCGACACCATCTGCGTCATGGGCGCGAGCGCCGCCCTCATGCTGGGCGCGGCCCCCTTCGACGGCCCCGCCGCCTGCGTGCGCATCGGCCGCGACATCGAGACGGGCGAGTTCATCGTGAACCCGACGTTCGAGGAGTCCGAGCACTCCGACCTGGAGCTCACCATCGCCGGCACGGCCGACTACATCTCCATGGTGGAGGCGGGCGCCGACGAGATCTCCGAGCAGGACATGCTGGCCGCCATGGCGTTCGGCCAGGAGGCCATCGCCGCGTTCTGCGAGGTGCAGCAGCGCTTCCTCGACCGCGCGAACATCCAGCCGGTCGAGTGGCCCGTGCACGTGGCCGACCCGGCCATCGCGAGCCGCGTGGCCCCGTTCATGGACGAGATGTCCGCCGCGCTGCACGACGCCGACAAGCTGTCGCGCATGGGCAAGGTGGAGGAGCTCAAGGAGCGCATCAAGGCCGAGCAGTTCTCCGACGAGGAGCGCGCCGCCTGGAAGGGCGACATCGCCGCCGAGCTCAAGAAGCTCGAGAAGAAGGCCATGCGCGCCATGGTCATCGAGACGGGCGAGCGCGCCGACGGCCGCGCGTCCGACGAGATCCGGCCTTTGCACATCGTGCCGGGCTACCTGCCCCGCGTCCACGGCTCGGGCCTGTTCCAGCGCGGCCAGACGCAGGTGATGAGCGTGGTGACGCTCGGCATGCTCAACGAGTGGCAGCGCCTCGACACGATCGACCCCGCCGAGGGCAAGCGCTACATGCATCAGTACAATTTCCCGCCGTACTGCACGGGCGAGACTGGCCGCATGGGCGCGCCGAAGCGCCGCGAGATCGGCCATGGCGCGCTTGCCGAGCGCGCGCTTCTGCCGGTTCTGCCGGGCGAGGACGAGTTTCCCTACGCCATCCGCGTGGTGAGCGAGGTGCTCGAGTCCAACGGATCGTCGTCCATGGCCTCTACCTGCGGCTCCACGCTCGCCCTCATGGACGCCGGCGTGCCCATCAAGGCGCCCGTGTCCGGCATCGCCATGGGCCTCATCAAGGAGGGCGACGACGTGGTCATCCTCTCCGACATCCAGGGCATCGAGGACTTCCTCGGCGACATGGACTTCAAGGTGTGCGGCACGGAGAAGGGCATCACCGCCCTGCAGATGGACAACAAGGCCCGCGGCCTGTCCGTCGAGATCCTGGCCCGCGCGCTCGCGCAGGCGAGCGAGGGCCGCGCCCACATCCTGGACGCCATGCTGGAGACCATCGAGGCGCCGCGCGAGGAGCTCTCCCAGTTCGCGCCGCGCATCGAGACGATCCACATCCCGGTGGACAAGATCCGCGACGTCATCGGCAGCGGCGGCAAGGTGGTCCGCGGCATCCAGGAGGAGACGGGCGCCCAGATCAACATCGAGGAGGACGGCACCATCCACATCGCCGCCATCGAGGGCCCGGCCGGCGAGGCCGCGAAGGCCATGATCCTGGGCATCGTGAAGGAGCCCGAGGTGGGCGAGCAGTTCGACGGCGAGGTCGTGGGCATCAAGGACTTCGGCGCGTTCGTCAAGCTGACGCCGGGCAAGGACGGCCTGCTGCACATCTCCCGCGTGGCCAACGGCCGCGTGGCCTCCGTGGAGGACGTGCTCGCGCTGGGCGACGTGGTGAAGGTGGAAGTGCTCGAGGTGGATCCGAAGACGGGCAAGATCTCGCTCGACCGCCTGGACAAGCCGGACGCGCCCGAGGGCGCGGGCAACGGCGGGGAGCGGCGCGAGCGCAGCGACCGCCCGCGCCGCGAGGACCGCGGCGAGCGCAGCGAGCGGGACAACCGTCCCGGCCGCAGCAACCGCAGCGGCAACGGCAACGGCCGCACGCCGCGCCGCCGCCACGAGGGCTAGCAAACAACGGGGAGGCCGCGGGGACGCGGCCTCCTTCTTTCTTCAGGGGC
>HHCFC01400__coassemble_1098_pt1 | contig 15535 bp, 10 predicted proteins | sample HHCFC01400__metabat2_low_PE_042 | metagenome-assembled genome bin HHCFC01400 | reverse complement strand
GCGGCGCAGCACCAGCGCCACGGCCACGACGACCGCGGCCCCCACGGCGACGCTCCATGCCTGCCCCGCCGGCAGCTCAAGCGCGAGCCCCGCCCCGCGCACGGCGAGCGCGGCCAGCCAGGCCACGGCGAACTGGCCGAACACCATGGCCAGCGCCCAGCGCCCGCCCAGCTCGCGCCTCACCGAGGCGATGGCCGCCACGCACGGCGTGTACAGCAGGCAGAACACCAGAAGGCCCAGCGCCGCGAGCGGCGTGAGGGCCGCCACGAGGCTGGCCGTCGACCCGAATAGCACGGACAGCGTGGACACCACGCTCTCCTTCGCCATGACGCCCGTGACGAGCGCCGTGGAGATGCGCCAGTCGTCGAACCCGAGCGGCGCGAACACCGGCGCGATCCACCCGGCCACCACGGCCAGCATGCTGTCGGCCGAGTCCGCCACCACGTTCAGCCCGAAGTCGAACGTCTGCAGGAACCAGATGACGATGGTGGCTATGAAGATGATGGTGAACGCGCGCTCCAGGAAGTCCTTCGCCTTCTCCCACAGAAGCTGGCCCACGTTGCGGGCGCTGGGCATGCGGTAGTTCGGCAGCTCCATGACGAACGGCACCGCCTCGCCGGAGAACAGGCTCTTGCGCATGAGCAGCGCCGCCAGCACGCCCACCGCCATGCCGCCGAAGTACAGCCCCACCATGACCGCGGCCCCGGAGGCCGGGAAGAACGCCGCCGTGAAGAACGCGTAGATGGGCAGCTTCGCCGAGCAGCTCATGAACGGCGTGAGCATGATGGTCATCTTGCGGTCGCGCTCCGACGGCAGCGTGCGCGCCGCCATGACCGCGGGCACCGTGCAGCCGAAGCCCACGAGCATGGGCACGATGGAGCGCCCGGACAGCCCGATCTTGCGCAGCAGCTTGTCCATGACGAACGCAACGCGCGCCATGTAGCCCGAGTCCTCCAGAAGCGACAGGAAGAAGAACAGCGTGACGATAGTGGGCAAAAATCCCACCACGCTGCCCACGCCGTTGAACACGCCGTCGATGACGAGCGACTGCAGCACCTCGTTCACCTGCGCCGCCGCGAGCGCGTTCGCCACGACGTCGGTGAGCCAGCCGATGCCGGCCTCCAGCATCTCCGACAGCCACGCGCCCACCACGTTGAACGTGAGCCAGAACACGAGCGCCATGATGGCCACGAACGCGGGGATGGCCGTGAACGTGCCGGTGAGCAGCTTGTCGAGCGCCATGCTGCGCGCATGCTCGCGGCTTACCCGCGGGCGCACCACGCACTCGTCGCACACGCGCTCGATGAAGGCGAACCGCATGTCGGCGATGGCCGCCGCGCGGTCCAGGCCGCGCTCGTCCTCCAGCTGGCGCACGATGTGCCCCAGCAGGTGCTTCTCGTTCTCGTCGAGGGCAAGCTTCTCCAACACGAGCGCGTCGCCCTCGGCCAGCTTGCTGGCGGCGAACCGCACGGGGATGCCCGCACGCTCGGCATGGTCGCCCACGAGCGCCATGATGCCGTGCAGGCAGCGGTGCACGGCGCCGCCGTGCGCGTCGGCTGCGCAGAAGTCCTGGCAGACGGGCGGCTCCTGGTAGCGCGCCACATGCAGCGCATGGTCCACGAGCTCGCCGATACCCTCGTTCTTGGAGGCGGAGATGGGCACCACGGGCACGCCCAGCAGCTTCTCCATCTCGTTCACGCGGATGGTGCCGCCGTTGCCCTCCACCTCGTCCATCATGTTCAGGGCCACCACCATGGGAACACCCAGCTCGAGCAGCTGCATGGTCAAGTACAGGTTGCGCTCCACGTTCGTGGCGTCAACGATGTTGATGATGCCGCGCGGTCGCTCGTCCAGCAAGAACTGCCGCGTGACCACCTCCTCGCTGGAGTACGGCGACAGCGAGTAGATGCCCGGCAGGTCGGTGACGGTGGCCTCCGCATGCCCGCGCACGCGGCCGTCCTTGCGGTCCACCGTGACGCCCGGGAAGTTCCCCACGTGCTGGTTCGCACCGGTGAGCTGGTTGAACAGCGTGGTCTTGCCGCAGTTCTGGTTGCCCACGAGCGCGAACGTGAGGGGCTCGCCCTCGGGCAGCGGGCGCTCGGCGTCCCTGTCGTGGAACTTGCCGCCCTCGCCGAGGCCCGGGTGCTCCACGCGCTCGGCGAAGCTGCGCCTCGGCCGCGCGCCGCCGAAGCGTTCGGCGTCGGCCTCGCGCTCGTCGGCCACCTCGATCTTGCGCGCGTCGTCGCGGCGCAGCGTGAGCTCGTAGCCGTGGATGCGCACCTCCACCGGGTCGCCCATGGGAGCGTGCTTAACCATGGCCACGTCGGCCTGCGGGATGATGCCCATGTCCAGGAAGTGCTGCCGCAGCGATCCCTCGCCGCCCACCGCCACCACGGTGGCGGTCTTGCCGATGGGAAGGTCGTTCAGGGTGCCCAACGTCTCGTCTCCTTGCGGCCGCGGCGATCCCCCTCGCCCGGCTTCGTTAGCCTGCGTTTACTTTTCAGGGATCATAGTACCGCGAATCGGCGCCATTGGCACGAAAAAGTTTTCCAAGGTGAACGATTTGTGAGAACCGTTCAAGCTGCGGGGAGCTCGATGCGGAGCACCAGCCAGCACGCTCCCTCGCACTGTTCCGAGCTCGCCTCGATGCTGCCGCCCATGCGCTCCAGCAGATGGCGGGCGATGGCCAGGCCGAGGCCCGAGCCCTCCTGCGCACGCGACGCGTCCGCCATGAAGAACGGTTGGAACAGGCGCGAGAGGGCGCTTTCGGACAGGCCTTCCGCATCGTTGGCGAACTCGACCGCCACGCGGCCGCCGGCCCCCGCAGCACCCGCGCCCTCCCCGGCCATCGACACCTCCAGCGCCGTCTTCGCGTACTTGCCGGCGTTGTGCAGCAGGTTCGCCAGCACGCGCTCCACCGCCTCGCCGTTCGCGCGCGCCAAAACGGCATGCTCCGGCACGTCCAGGCGCACGTCCAGGCCCCGGTCGGCCAGCAGGCGGTACTGCTCGGCCACGGACTCCCGCAACATGCGGCCCACGTCCACCGGCCCCAGCTCCAGCGGGACATCATCGCCCTGCAGGCGGGACAGCTCGTAGAACTGCGCCACCAGCCGCTCGAGCGACGCCGCCTTGCGCCTGACCGTGCCGAGCGCCTCGCGCGCCTCGGCATCGAGGGCCGCGTCGTCCACGAGCGCCAGGTACCCCCGGATGGACGTGAGCGGCGTGCGCAGGTCGTGGCTCACGTGCTCGACCTGCGCCTTGAGCTCCGCCTCGTGCCGCGCGCAGGCCGCCGCCTGCGCGCGTATGCCCGCAAGCGCGCGGTTCACCGTGCCGAGCAGCGCCTCCAAATCGGCGTCGGGAGCCGGCAGCCTCACGATGCGGTTGTCCTCCAGATGCCCCACGATCTCGCCCAGCTCCCGATCCGCCTGCCGAAGCGACCGCTTGAGCAGCGCGTACCGCGCGGCGAGGAAGGCCGCTGCCGCCAGTGCGACCGCCAGCAGCACCCCGAGGACGATCTCTGCCATGCCCGCGCCCCTTCCCATGCCCCGATCCTACAGCTCCGCCTTGCCCGCACGCCACAAGCCCACGGCACCGAACACTGCGATGCCCGCAATCCCGGCGATCAGGCACTTCGCCAATCCTTCAGGCGTATCCCACAGAAACTGCGCCAGGCCGCTCTGGTTGATGGCCACCTCGTTCGCAAAGAAGTTCGCGGGCAGCCAGCTTGCCAGCCGGGCCACCGGCTCGACGCCCAGGCCGATCACGTTCAGCACCGCCGGGATGACGCTCACGACGGCCACCCACACCAAGAACGCGGTGACGGTCTTCGGCAACGCAGAGCATACCGCACCGCCCAGCACAACGCAGGCCGCGGTGAATGGCAGCGCCGACGCCACGCCTTCGAGCAGAATGGCCACGGCCTCGGTCGACCCCTCCAGCAGAAGCACCGCGCTGCCCACGTACACGGCCAGGACCACGGCCAGGATGGCGAGCCCGAGCACCGTCGCCACGAGGCACTTCCCCAGGAACAGGTCGCGCCGCGAGCAGCCATGCGCGATGGCGTTCTTGAGCGTGCCGTCCTTCCGGTCGTCGGCGAACAGCACCCACACCAGCAAGCCAGCCATATAGAATAGAAGAGGCAGCATCGAGACGAGGTTGCTCATGGAGAAACGCACCGTGGCGTAGGGAAAGCCGGGCGTGGAGGACATGGCCCACAACAGCACGTTGGCCGCCAGCACGATGGCGCAGAGCGTGCCGGCGAACAGGTACGCCGCGCGGCCGTGCGCGATACGGTACGCCTCGCCCTTCAGGTAGTTCAGCATCATGCCACCCCCATCTCCGGCGCATCCCAGCTCCAGGGATCCACCTTGTCCTTCATATCGAGGTAATATTGTTCCAGCGACAGGCGCCGCCGCTCCAGTTTCAGAATGGACAGGCCGTGCGCGCTGGCGAGGCCGCTGTACGCCTCCATGTCCAAGCGCGGGTTCGCGATGCTCACCGTGCCGTCGCCGAGCACCTGGTACGTCGTGCATCCCAGCTCACGCTCCAACAGCACCGTGTAACACGCGGCGTCGGACACTGCTATCTCGATGCGGTCCGCACACCGCTCCCGCAACTCCTCGGCGCCCACCTGCTCCAAGAGCCTTCCATGCGACAGGAAGGCGTAGACGGTGGCCATCTGCTCCAGCTCCGCCAAGTGGTGGCTCGACAGCACCACGGTGATGCCCTTCTCGCGGTTGAGGCGTTGCAGCAGGGTGCGCATCTCCACGATGCCGCTGGGGTCGAGACCGCTCGCCGGCTCGTCCAAGATAAGCACCTCGGGCTCGCCGATGAGCGCCATCGCCAGGCCCAAGCGCTGCTTCATTCCCATCGACAGGTCCTTGCAGGTGCGGTCCCTCGCATAGGCCAGCCCTACCTCCTCGAGCATCCTGTCAGTCGCGTTCTTGCCGGGCACGCCCTTCTGGATGCGGCAGCACTCCAGATTCCTCTCCACGCTTAAGTGCGGGTAGAAACCGGGCTGCTCGATAATGCAACCGATGCGCGCCCTCTGGCGCTCAAGCTCGCGTGGAGAGTGCTCGCCGAAGAGCCGGATCTCGCCAATCGTGGGAAAAGCCAGGCCGCACAGCAACTTGAAAAGGGTGGACTTCCCCGCCCCATTGTCGCCCACCAAACCGAACACCTCTCCGCGCCGCACGGTCACGCCCACGTCGTCGAGCGCGGCAAAGCTGCCGTAGCGCTTGGTGAGGCCCCTTGTATCTATCACATTTTCCATCGGGTCGCTTCTCCTCTTTCTCGCATTCGCCGACCGTGGGGAGAACCTTACGCTACGGGCGCTTAATAAGTCCTCAAGAAAGGTTAAGGAAAGCGTAAAGGCGCAGGGGCCGCGCGGCGGCATGGCGGGCAGGGGCGCGGCGCTCGGCCGGCGAGGCAGCCGATGCGGCGGGCCTGGCGGGAGGCCGGTGCGGCAAACCGGCACCGAGCCCGAATCGGACGCTCCCGCACGGCCCGGGCGCATCCCCACGCGTCCGGCCGCTCACGCCAGCTTGAAGCCGATGCCCCAGACGGTCTTGATGTACTCCCCGTCCGGGTCGACGGCAGCCAGCTTCTTGCGGATGTTGCTCACGTGCACGTTGATGGCGTTCTCCTCGCCATAGTAGCCGCACTTCCACACCAGCTCGTACAGGCGCTCGCGCGAGAACACCTTGTCGGGAGCCTGCATGAGCGTCTGCAGGAGGTCGAACTCGTGCGCCGTGAGCGTTATCTCGGCGCCGGCGAGCGTCACGCGCCGGGCGGACGCGTCCAGCCGTAGGCCCCGATGCTCTAACACGGGGCCGGCGCCGCCGGGCGGCGAGGGCGCGCCGCCGCGGTACCGGCGCAGCACGGCCTGCACGCGCGCCGCCACCTCGTCGGGCTCGAACGGCTTCACGATGTAGTCGTCGGCCCCCAGGGCGAGCGCGTCCACCTTGTCCGCCAGGCCCGCCTTCGCCGACACCACGATGACCGGCAGGTCGAGCCCCCGTTCGCCGCGCAGGTGCGCGATGAGCTCTCCCCCGCTGGCGCCGGGCAGCATGAGGTCCAGCAGCATGAGGTCGAACGATCCGCGCTCGAGGTGCAGCAGCGCCTCGGTGCCCGAGTACGCCCGCGTCGGCTCGTGCCCGGCGCGCGCCATGATCTTGGCGAGCAGGGCGTTGATGTCGGGGTCGTCCTCCACGATGAGAATGCTGCTCGCGTCCACGCCGGCCCATCCCCCTTCCCGCGCGCCCTCGGCGCACCCTTCCGCACGCGCTTTGCGCACATGCCCTGTGCTGGATCCGTCTCCATTATCAACGAAAACCGCCGAGGCGTCGAGGCGAGACGAACGCATGCGAGGGCGCAGGCTCCTCCCGCCTTCTGCCGGCCGCCCGCGCTTTCGCAACAGGGATGCGCCGCCCAGACGGCAGACCTGCTGCCGAGCCGCCGCCGGCTATTTCGCTGCAAAACAGGAGAAGCGGAGGGAAGAGGGGGGATCTTCCCTCCGCTAGGAGGTGCGGCGGATGGCCAGACGAGAGGAGCCTCCGCCGCCGGGTCGGCGGACGATGGTCGAAAGCCGTTCCCGCAGGCTGCCAGCGGCCGAGCCGCTCCGAGTTCGCCTGCGCCGTTCCGTTGCGCTTTCGATGTAAGTTAGATTAAGCTAACATGAATTCGCGGGCAAGAGAAGTTACCTGCGTCGTACATTTTCTCCACAATTCGCGCACCCTCTGCCGTGCAGGCCACGGCAGCCCGCGCGCTCCCGGCGCGGGCGAACCCGGGACTCGGCCCTCGCTCGCCCATGCGGTCAAGCCGCCTTCACGGCTCGGACGATGCAGCCGCGAGAGCCCGCCTTGCGCCACGACGCCTCGTCGAATAAACGGCCCGGAATGGTCCGGAACTCGGCTTCCATTATTGAGCAATCGTCAATAAACAATGTTCAGCGATTAAGGAGCATCGCCGGCAGCGGTTTTTTGCACACTATTTACCGGAATGTTGCACGCACATCCTCCCGCGGACGGCTTCTGCGCAAGTCCGAAACTCGCGAACAGGGGAAACGCCGGCCAAGAGCACGAGGACGGCGGGCCGACGGCTCGCCGAGAGGGCGCAGCCGCCTCAAACGCAATAATCTGGTGAAAAACGTGCAGAAAGGGGCGGTTCTGCATTCGTCCCCGCCACCGCACCGCACCGCCCTGCCGGCAATGCTTCAGACCAGGCCGGCTTCGGCGAGGGCATCGGCGACGCTGTCGGCTTCGGTGATCGCGCGCACGGGGCGGCAGGGATTGCCGTAGGCCAGCGTGCGGGGCGGGATGTCCCTCGTCACCACGCTGCCGGAACCGATGACGGCGCCCTCGCCGATGGTCACGCCCGCGTTCACGGTCACGTTCGCCGCGATCCACACGCCGCTCTCCACCGTGATGGGCAGGCTCCGCTCCCACACGTGCCCGGTGCCGCCGGCGTCCTCGCAACGGGCGCGCTCGCGGGCGAGCAGCGGGTGCAGCGGCGTGACGAACGAGCAGCCCGGCCCCACCCCCACGTCGTCGCCGAACGTGATGGGCGCTCCGTCCAGGAACGTGCAGTTGAAGTTGAAGAAGCAGTTCCTTCCCAAAAACAGGTTGTAGCCGTAGTCCACCTGCGCGCCCGTCGAAAGCGAGGAGCCCTCGCCCACAGCGCCCAGGAAGCCGTGCAGCATCTTCATGCGGTCGGCGTCCAGCATGCCCTGCTGCGCGTTGAAGCGCGCCATGACCTCGCAGGCGCGGATATGGTCGCGCATGAGCGCCGGGTCGGCGCTGTCGAACCAGGCACCGCCGGCGGATGCGGATGCGGCGCGGGCCGCGGCCTTGCGGGACGGCACAGGCGATCCCGGCAAACCGGCACCCTGGGCAGGCGGGCTCGCGGGCGACCGGGTCGAGCCCCCGGCCGTCCCGGGAACGCCCGCCTCCCCCGCCAGCCCGAGGCGCATATGCAGCAGCGGGAAAGGGCGGCCCGCGCCGTCGACGGGCGAGCGGCCGACCACGACGAAGCCCGCACGCTCGTAGAAGCCCGCAGCCAGCGGGTTCTGCTCGTTCACGTCGAGCGTGCGCACGCCCCAACGCTTGACGGCATGGGCGAGCAGCGCGCCGCCCACGCCGTCGCCGCGTGCGGCATCGTCCACGAACAGCATCTCCAGATGGCTGTCCTGGGCGCCGGCGAAGCCCACGGCGACGCCATCCTGCCAGGCCACCGCAAGGCGCCCGACGGCAGCGAGGCCCGCGATATCGTCCTCGGAGAGGAACCCGTGCGTGGCGCGCACGGAGCGCTCCCACACCTGCGCCAGCCGGCCCACCAGCTCGGGCGCGCGCCCCTGCGGCTCGATCTCCTCGATGTCCATGGCTGTTCCTTTCGCATGCTTCCGCCCGGTCGATTCGCACCATTCTAGCGGAAACCGATGCCGTCGCCCATCGGAGCCCCCGTCCCATCGGCGCGTCCCATCGGCACCCACGCCGGCGCCGACATCCGCCGGCCGTCCTTGGACGAAGGGGCGGCCGACACGGGCGCGCATCATGCCCCGAAGGCTCCGTCACCGCACCGTGCGGACGCCCCGGCATCCTCGGGCGGCGGCTCGGGCACGATCTCCTCCACGAACCAGCGCGGGTCCTCGTGGAACAGGAACGTATGGGCGTTCCCCACCACCACGTCGTAGCGCACGCCCTCGCCGCCCACCTTGAGCGAGGCGCACCGCCGCCGCCCCAGCACGGCGCGCACGGGGAAGCGCCGCCCGTCGTGCCACGCCACGGCGCGCGGCACGACGGTGCCGTCCGCCAGGAACTCGGCCTCCACCTCCACGTACCGCTTCCGCCTGCCCGCAATGCCCCGCACCATGCGCCCTCGCGCCTCCTTCTTCCTTGTTCGCTCCCCCTTGTTCGGCCCCGCCGATTCGCGCGAAGCGCGAACTTTACCGCGCTGGTCCGGTTGCCGAACCGCCCAGGTTGGCGTAGTAAGTCAGCGAGGGCGGCCGTGGTGCCCGAGATTCGCGTGATCGCGGAGGCGAAGCGTACTTCGGTACGCGAGCCTCCGGGATCGCGCGAAGGCCGGGTGCCACGGCCGGCCGCAGCGTCGGCTTGTTCCGCCGTTCGGAGAACGGCGGAACCTAGAAGTACCCCACCGGGTGCACCACGTTGTCGCGCTTGACGTCCAGCTCCAGCAGGCTCTCGTCCAGCAGCTCGGTCCCGCGCTGGATGCACGTGTTGCCGAAGCGGCGGCGCAGCTCGTCCACGGCCTCGTCCAGGTCCTCCAGCACGCGCCGGCGTGCGTCGAAGGGCAGCTCCAGCTGCTCGGGCGCGTCCACGGGCACCAGGCCCGAGGCGCGCACGTGCAGGCCGCGCAGGGGCCGCGTCTCGTCCAGCGGCTCGTTTGCCACCAGCAGGTTCCAGGCCGCCCGCGCGATGTGCCCCGTCACGTTCGTCGCGCGCGGCAGCGTGACCTGCCGCCCGTAGCTGGACAGGTCGGCCGCGTCGCGCACGCCGATGGACACCGTGCGCGCGCGGAACCGCGCCTCGCGCAGCCGCTGCGCCACCGATTCCGCCAGCAGCCACACAAGCGCCCGCGCGTCGGCCTCGCACGCGATGTCGTGCGGCGCGGTGAGCCCGTTGCCGAAGCTCTTCACGGTGCGGTCCACCTCGTTCCTTGCCGCGTCGTAGGGCTTCACCGGGGTCGCGTCCTCGCCGCGCGCGAACGTGCGCAGGATGCCGCCCACCTTCCCCAGCCGCCGACGCAGCAGCTCGGGCGAGGCGCAGGCCAAGTCGCCGATGGTGTCGATGCCCGACGAGTGCAGCTTGGCGCGCGTGGCGCCGCCCACGTACAGAAGCTCGTCGGCGGGGGCCGGCCACACGAGGCCGCGGTAGTTCTCCGGCGTGACGGCCGTGATGGCGTCCGGCTTCTCGTAGTCGCTGCCGAACTTCGCGAATATCTTGTTCCACGACACGCCGATGGACACCGTGCAGCCCAGCTCGTCCTTCACCCGCTGGCTGATCTCGCGCGCCACGTCGAGCGCGCTGCGGCTGGACAGCGCGAGCGCGCCCGTGAGGTCGAGCCACGCCTCGTCGAGGCCGAACGGCTCCACGAGGTCGGTGTACTGGTAGTATATCCGGCGCGCCAGGCGCGAGTACTTCTGGTACACGTCGTAGCGCGGCGGCACCACCACGAGCCCCGGGCACTTCTCGCGCGCCGACCACAGCGCCTCGCCCGTCACGATGCCCGCCGCCTTCGCCTGCGCGCTCTTCGCCAGCACGATACCGTGGCGGCGCTCCTCGTGCCCGCCCACCACGAGCGGCACCCCGCGCAGCTCCGGCCGCTCGGCCTGCTCGGCGCTCGCGTAGAACGCGTTCATGTCCGAGTGGAAGATCACGCGCCGCCGGTTGCGCTCCTGCACGGGCCCCCGGTTGCACGACCGCTGCTGCGGCTGCGGGCGCGCCCGCTCCTGCGGTCGTAGCCGCGCCTGCTCCTGCACCTGCGCCCGCTTTTGCGAGTCGCCCCCGGCCTCCCGCCGCACCGCATCCGCCATGACCTCGCCCGCTTTCCGCACGCCTGCAGAGGCCGCGCCCGCCGTCGGCCTCCCGCTCCGAATTTCTCTAGAAGAACGCATGTTCGCATACTATCGGACGGCGCACAAGCGAACAGACCGTGGATTTCACGTAACGGCTCGCACCATGATTTCGCAGGTCAAATAACTGCTTCGATCATCTATCGGCCCGCGTGGACGGCATGTTGGGCGGCGCGCCAAGGCGGCGCACGCGGGCGGCGCTCCCCCGCCCGCGCGTCAGCGGGCGCGCTCCGCGCCGCCGCGCACCACGGCCGCCACGGCTGCGCACACGGCGGCGGCGCCGGCCACGGTGAGCGACGGCGAGCCCGCAAGCGACAGCGCGCCCGTCGCCGCCACGAGCACGAGGGCGCCCGCCTCGTAGAACGGCTGCGGGCCGCCCGGGAACAGGCGCACGGCGTCCAGGCCGCAGCAGAGCACGGCGGCGGCGTTCACGAGCACGGCCAGCACCAGCCCCGCTGCCAGCGGGAAGCCCGCCGGCAGCACGAGCGCCACGACCGCGCACGATACCGCGCTCGACACGGCGAGGCCCGGGAGCGAGTCCAGCGCGAGCAGCGAGAGCGTCCCGAAGGGCAGCCGGTCGCGCACGAGGCGCACGCGCAGGTCGTCGCGGAACGCGCGCGTGGCCTCGCGCGCGCCCTGCGGGAACATGATGAGCGCCGCCAGCCAGAACAGGAACGTCACCGGGCCGCCGGCGCCCGCAAGCGCGAGCACGCCGAGCGGCGCCGCGCTCGCGCCGAACGCCAGCAGGCTGGGCAGGCCGCCGTACTGGCGCAGGTGCGAGAGCGCCGCGCGCGACACGAGGGCGCCGGCGCCGGAGGCGAGAGGCAGGCGGAAGCGCACCCCGCGCGCGAGCCGGGCGGCCAGCTTGCGGCGGCGCCGGTAGTCGGCGACAGCCTGCGGGTCGAGCGGCGAGAAGGGGCCGAACGGCTGCAAGTCGGCGTAGAGCGCGTTCTCCACGATGACGGCCGTCCGGTCGATGCGCGGGGCCAGCAGTGCCAGCAGGCCGCCCTCGGCCGCGCAGGCGGCGATGCCCGCCGCGCAGGCGACGGCCGTGCCGGGGGCGCCAGGGGCGAAGGCGGCCGGCGGTACGCCCAGCGCGAGCGCGGCGACGCCGAGGACCGCCGCAACGGCCGCGAGCGCCAGGGCGACGGTTCCCCGGCGCCGGACGGCGCGCGGGCAGGCGAGCCGCGCCGCGCCTAGGAGCCACGCGCCGCCCACCGCCGCCGCGACCAGCAGCGCGGCGGCCAGCGCGCAGGCCACCGGCGGCGCGAACGCCCCCAGCCCGCTTTCAAGCCCCACGCCCAGCACGTACCCCGCCAGCGCCCCGGCCGCGGCGCCCGCGAGCATGGAGGAGGCGCAGCCCATACCCGCGATGGCGCGCATGCCCAAGGGTCCCGCCGCGACGAAGGGCATGTCGGCGCGCGCCAGCTTCACCGGCGACGTGCGCAGCGCCCGCACCGCCGCCCACGCAAACACGGCAACAGGCGCCAGCAGGCCCAATGCCAGCGCCATGGCCGACGATGCCGGCCCGACCGCGGCGAATGCCGCCGCCGTGGCGTCCAGCAGGGCCGCCCACATGAGCGCCGCCCACACCGCCGCGATGGTCGCCAGGTACAGCTGGTAGGCGCGCTCCCCTGGACTGCGGTCCTCCACGAGGTCGGTGCCGCCGAAGTGGACGAGCCGCACGAGAGCCGTGCGCGCATGCCGGGCGCGCAGCCATAGCAGCAGGCGGATGTCGCACAGCATGGCGTCAGCCCCGCCCGGGGACGGCCGCCGCCAGGCGCCCGCCCTCCACGTGCAGCAGCAGGTCGGGCTCCAGGCCCGGCACGTCGTGGTGGCAGCTCACGAGGGCCGCCGCGCCCTCGGTGCGCGCCGCGTCCAGAAGGCCGCTCAGCACGGCGGAGGCGTCCGGGTCCAGCGGCCCGTACGGCTCGTCAAGCAGCAGCAGGCGCGGGCGCACGGCCAGCGCCAGCACGAGCGCGAGCTTCTGGCGCATGCCGCGCGAGTACGCCGAGGGGCACTGGTCGCGATGCCCCGCCAACCCGAGCGCCTCCACGAGCCCGGCCGCGCGGGCGTCGTCTGCGGGCAGCCGGTTCGCCCTCAGCACGAAGTCAAGGTGCTCCCCGGCGGTCAGGTCGTCGTAGAAGGCGGGCACGTCGGGAACGAACGACACGGAGCGGCGCTGATCCAGCCGCTCGGGCCGAAACGGCCGGCCGGCAAGCTCCACCGTGCCTTCGGCCGGCGCGTCCCATCCGGCCAGGCAGCGCAGCAGCGTGGACTTGCCCGCGCCGTTCGGCCCGGTCAGAAACGCAATGCTCTCGGCCTCCAGAGAGAACGACACGTCGCTCCACACGTCGTGGCGCACGTAGCGGTACGCCAGCCCCTCCACCCGCAGCGCGGGCGCCGCAGCGCGCGGTTCTCCGTCCAATGCGTCCATTCGCCCTCTTTCGTCTTCCTGGACCGATCGCAAGGTTTCCATCAGAAGTCACACCAGGTTCGCTGTAGGGCAAGGGGCTCTGCCCTTGCCGTCAACCGAGATTGTCCTGCAAGTGGCGGCAAAGGCTCTGCCCTTGCCCTACAGGATGGTTCCGCCGCGAAAAGCCGATTGCGAAACTGTTGGCACAGTCCCGCCGGCTGGAATCGCCTCGCACTCCCTACGCCGCGGCCAGCCGGTCGAGCAGCGGGCGGAAGCGCGGATCGTCGGCCACGCGCTCCCACGCGGCATCGCCGGTGACGGCCAGCTTGCACTGCCCCCTCATATCGAGACCGCCGAACAGCGTGTCGGCGGTCGCCTGCTCGCGCTCCACGTCGGTCTCCGCCAGCTCGGGCACGAGGTCGAACAGCGCGGAGCGCCGAGGGAACAGCAAGCCGTCCAAGTCGAAACGCTTGAGCAGCCCCACGAACCGCTCCAGATAGGACAGCGCGCCCTCCTCGTCGCCGGCCCGCAGGCACGCCGTGGCCGCCGAGCCGCAGAACGTGGCGGCCTCCATGGGGTTCACCTCCTCAACGTCGAAGCCCTCCATCACCCCCTCGGCCGCCCGCAGCAGCGCGGCGAGGTGCGCCGGGTCCTCGGTGTAAAGCGCAAGCTGCATGCCGATGCTCTGCATCACGTTCATCTCGCCCCAGAACAGCATCTCCTGGCAGAGCTTCAGGCACGCCTCGCGCTCGCCCCGCATACTGTGCAGGCCCGCAAGCATCCCCTCGATGCCCAGCGGACGTGCGGGCTTCACGCCCTCCAACAGGGCGATGGCCTCGTCCATGCCGCCGCGCTGGCTGATGACGAGCGTGCGCACGACGCGCGCCGAGCGCACCAACTCCACGTCGTCGGCATTAGCCTCCACCCGCTCGGCCAGGCTGCACGTCCTGTCCAGCAGCTCCTCGGCGCGCTCCGGCTCCACGAGCGAGCGTTGCGAATACAGCGAGGCCATCTGCATGAGCAGGTTCCAGCACGAGGCGTAGTCGCGCACGAGCTCGTCCATGCGCGCGTAGGCGGCGTCGGCGTCTTCGGCGAACAGGCGGCACAGCTCCAGGTAGACGTCGCACACCTCGTCCTCGGCCAGCTGCGGCCGAAACGCGAACAGGTCGTCCAGCGAGATGCCGAAGTAGGCGGCTATGCGCGGCAGCAGCGCCACGTCGGGCAGGCTCTGGCCCAGCTCCCACTTCGACACGGCAGCCTTCGTCACGCCCAGGCGCTCCGCCAGCTGGGCCTGCGTGACGCCCTCTGCGCGTCGCTCGCGCGCGATGGTGGCGCCGATCCCCACATCGTTCATAGTGGCCTTCCTCTCTTTCGGGTCCCGGCCGCTTCCTGGGATTTGCCCGCGCCCGGGTCCGGGGCGCTTTCCGCGCTTCTAGTATGAGGGAGTCGCATTGGTTGACGCAAGCGATCATCGGTTGATTCTCGAACGCGAAAGTAGCGCACCGCGCGACCGGGCAAGGCGGCGCGGCGCGGCCCACGGCGCACGCCTTCTGCCGACGGCACGGCCCGCCGCCCCGCCCGCCTCCGGGCGCCCGCGGCATGCCCTAGAATAGGCCCCATGCAGAAGGACACCTTGAAATACTCCGGGATCGTCTTCCTCGCCGGCGCCAGCTACGGCGCCCAGGCCACCACGGTCAAGATCACCTACGCCGCCGGCTTCACCTGGACCCAGACGGTGGCAAGCCAGGCGCTGTTCGCCGCGCTGCTGTTCGCGGCGGCGCTGCTCGTGCAACGCTCGCGCGGCAGGCGCCTCGTTCCGCTCTCGCCGAAACAGGTGCTCGCCCTTCTGGCCCTCGGGTTGAACACGTGCATCGGCACCGTGCTCTACAACTATGCGCTCACCCTGCTGCCGGTGTCGGTGGCCATCACGCTGCTGTTCCAGTTCACGTGGATGAGCATCGTCCTCCAGCTGGTCGTCGTGCGCCGCCGCCCGCGCGCGGCCGAGGTCGTCGCCGTCGCCGTCATCCTGGGAGGGACGTTGTTGGCCAGCAGGGCGTTCTCGAGCGACGTGGGGGCGCTCGACCCCGTCGGCGTGGCGTGCGGGCTGCTCTCTGCCGCGAGCTGCACCTTTTTCATGTTCTTCTCAAGCCGCGTCGGACGCGGCCTGCCGCCCATCCAGCGCGGGCTCGTCGTGTGCCTGGGCGCGTGCGCGCTCGGCTTCGCGCTGTGCCCCGACTACTTCGCCAGCGGCGCGCTGCAGGACGGCATCTGGAAGTTCGGCCTGGTCCTGGGGCTGTGCGCCCTGTTCGTCCCCGTGGCGCTGTTCGGCATCGCCACGCCGCACCTGACGCCGGGACTCTCGGCCATCATGGCGTCCTCCGAGCTTCCCTGCGGCATCGCCCTGTCCGCGCTCGTCATCGGCGAGCCGGTGGAGGCGCTCCAGGCCGTCGGCATCGTCGCCATCCTCGCCGGCATCGCCATCTCGCAGCTTCCCCACATGAGGGCGCAGGCCGAGCCTGCGGAGGAAGCTG
>HHCFC01400__coassemble_1071_pt1 | contig 15825 bp, 17 predicted proteins | sample HHCFC01400__metabat2_low_PE_042 | metagenome-assembled genome bin HHCFC01400 | reverse complement strand
GCTGTCCCCCTCCTCGGTTGGTACCCTTGTGATGCGGCGGCGCGCTATTTGGCAGGTGCGCCTTCCGCCACGCGCAGCTGGGTCTCGTACCAGGCAAGACGCGCCCGGGACGTCTCCAAGATGGCGCCGTAGGACTCCACCTCGGGATCGTCGGCATGCTTCGCCTCCAGCTCGGCGACGCGCTCCCGCATCCCGTCGGCCTTCTTGCGAACCGCCTCCGCGTCGATGTTGTCCACATCCACGCCGAAGCGCGCAAGGACGGTCAAACGGTCCGCGTACACCTGCGTTGCACCCTCGTAGAGGGCGAAACGGCGCTTCTCGTTGCCGGCGGCATCCATCCAGAGCGTGAGGACGCCGGGGCTGTTCTTGGCCACGAGCATCTCATGGCCGCTCAGCACGCCGTAGTTGCCCTCGGAACCCGGGACGTCCGCGTAGGCGATCTCTCCCGAGAACAGCTCGCGCGTCGGCGTAGCCACCATGCAAAGCAGATTAGGCATGAGCTTCTTCCTTCGTCATTTCCTCGTAGGCCGCGTACACGTCCTCGATGGCGCCCTTGTACACGAAGCACTGCTCGGGGATATGGTCGCACTTGCCGTCGAGGATCTCGGCGAACGAGCGGATGGTATCCTCCATCTTCACGTACTTGCCGGGGTTGCCGGTGAAGACCTCGGCCACATGGAACGGCTGGCCCAGGTACTTCTGGATCTTGCGGGCGCGGTTCACGACGAGCTTCTGCTCCTCGGAGAGCTCGTCCATGCCGAGGATGGCGATGATGTCCTGCAGGTCCTTGTAGTTCTGCAGCACCTCCTGCACGCCCACGGCCACGCGGTAGTGCTCCTCGCCCACGATCTCCGGGTCGAGCGCGCGGGAGGTGGACTCCAGCGGGTCGACGGCCGGGTAGATGCCCAGCTCCGCGATGGAGCGGGACAGAACCGTCTTCGCGTCGAGGTGCGTGAACGTCGTGGCCGGCGCCGGGTCGGTCAGGTCGTCGGCGGGCACGTACACGGCCTGCACCGACGTGATGGAGCCGGTGGAGGTCGACGTGATGCGCTCCTGCAGATCGCCCATCTCGGTGGCCAGCGTGGGTTGGTAGCCCACGGCGGAGGGCATGCGGCCCAGAAGCGCGGACACCTCGGAGCCGGCCTGCGTGAAGCGGAAGATGTTGTCCACGAACAGAAGCACGTCTTGGCCCTGATCGCGGAAGTACTCGGCCTCGGTGAGGCCCGCGAGGCCCACGCGCAGACGCGCTCCCGGAGGCTCGTTCATCTGACCGTACACGAGGCAGGTCTTGTTGATGACGCCCGAGTCGCTCATCTCGAGGTACAGGTCGGTGCCCTCGCGGGTGCGCTCGCCCACGCCCGTGAACACCGACGTGCCGCCGTGCTCCTGGGCCAGGTTGTTGATGAGCTCCTGGATGATGACGGTCTTGCCCACGCCGGCACCGCCGAAGAGTCCCGTCTTGCCGCCCTTGACGAAGGGCTCGACGAGGTCGATGGCCTTGATGCCGGTCTCGAAGATCTCCGTCGTGGTGGTCAGCGTGTCGTAGTCCGGGGCCGGGTGGTGGATGGGCATCCACTCGGCAACCTCGGGCATGGGCTTGCCGTCCACCGGCTCGCCGATCACGTTCCAGATGCGGCCCAGCGTGTTCGGGCCCACGGGCATCATGATGGGGTTGCCGGTGTCGACGACCTCGAGCCCGCGCACCATGCCGTCGGTGGACGACATGGCGACGGTGCGGACGAGGTCGCCCGGGAGGTGCGTCTGCACCTCCAGCACAGTCTTCACTTCCCCGATGGGGGTCGTTGCATCCACGGTCAGGGCGTTGTAGATCGCCGGCATTTGATCCGGCGGAAACTCAACGTCGACGACAGCGCCGACGATGCGGACAATGCGTCCGGTCGCGCCCGTGGCCGATGCAGTGTTCTTGGTTTCAGCCATTTATTCCTCCAAAGCTGCGGCGCCGCCAACGATCTCCGAGATCTCGGTCGTGATAGCGCCCTGGCGCACGCGGTTGTACACGCGGGTCAGGGTGTTGACCATCTCGTTGGCGTTGTCGGTCGCCGACTTCATTGCGGTGCGGCGCGCGCCCTGCTCGGCAGCCGCCGAGTCGATGAGCGCGTAGTAGAACGTGTTGCGCAGGTAGGCGCGCATCAGATAGTGCATGACCGATTCGGCATCGGGCTCGAAGTCGATGTCGCCGGGCAGGTGGTCGAGGTCCTTCTCGCGGAAATGCTCGAAGTAGTCCTTCTCCTTGGGAGCCAGGCCCAGAAGCTCGGCGTAGCTCGTGGTGTTGATGGGCAGCACCTGCTGCTCGATCAACCGCTGCTCGGCCGCGTTCTTCGCATGGTTGAACACGATGATGACCTCGTCGAGCTTGCCCTCGCGGTAGCTGTCGCCGGCGAACTGCGAGATCTCGGCCGCCTCCTCGTACGTCGGGTCGGCCGAGAGGTCGCGGAACTCGAAAATCGGCACGATGTTGCGATAGCTGAAGTACCCGATGGCCTTCTTGCCGCAGGCGACGATCTCGACCTCGATGCCCTGGCGCTCCTTCTCCTTGATGAGCTTCTCGGCATGGCGCAGCACGTTGCTGTTGAACCCGCCGGCAAGCCCGCGATCGGACGCGATGACCACGATCAGAGCGCGCTTGACCTCGTCATGCGTGGCGAGCAGCGGCTCGGAGTCGAGCGGTGCGTACTTCGCCGTGGAAATGAGCATCTCCGAGATGGCGCTCGCCCACGGAAGGGCGTTGTACACCCGCTCCGAGGCGCGGCGGATCTTGGCGGCCGCAACCATTTCCATGGTACGCGTGATCTGCTTCGTCGAGGAGACGGAGTTGATGCGCCGTTCTATGTCGTGAAGGTTGGGCATGGTCTACCTGCCTTAAGCCGAAGCCGAGAACGTCAGCTTGAAGGCCTCGATGGCAGCGTTCAGCTCGGTTTCGATCGCGTCGGTAAACTTCTGCTCCTTCACAATGTTCTCGAAGATCTCCGGCTTGGAGGCGCGGAGGTAATCGAGCAGCTCGCTGCGGAAGCGCACGACGTCGCTCACCGGGATGTCATCGAGGTAGCCGTGCCCGCCTGCATAGATGGACACCGCCTGCTCCTCGACCGGCATGGGGTTGTAGCGACCCTGCTTCAGCAGCTCGGTCATGTGGGCGCCGCGGTTCAGCTGGTCCTGCGTGGCCTTGTCCAGGTCGCTGCCGAACTGCGTGAACGCCTGCAGCTCACGGTAGGACGCGAGGTCGAGGCGCAGCGAGCCGGCAACCTGCTTCATGGCCTTGATCTGCGCGGAGCCGCCGACTCGCGACACGGAGATGCCCACGTCGACAGCCGGGCGCTGGCCCTGGAAGAACAGGTCGGTCTGCAGGAAGATCTGGCCGTCGGTGATGGAGATGACGTTCGTCGGGATGTAGGCGGACACGTCGCCGGCCTGCGTCTCGATGATGGGGAGCGCCGTGAGGGAGCCCGCACCGTTCTCGTCGTTCATCTTCACCGCGCGCTCCAGCAGGCGCGAGTGCAGGTAGAACACGTCGCCGGGGTACGCCTCGCGTCCCGGAGGACGACGAAGGGTCAGCGACATCTGGCGGTAGGCCACAGCCTGCTTGGACAGGTCGTCGTAGACGCACAGCACGTGGCGGCCCGGGTTCTCGGCGGAAGCCGGCTTGCCGTCCTCGCCGTTGTACATGAAGAACTCGCCGATGGCGGCACCCGCCATGGGGGCGATGTACTGCAGCGGCGCGGAGTCGGACGCGGAGGCCGACACGATGATCGTGTAGTCCATGGCGCCATGGCGCTCGAGCGTCTCGACGATGCCGGCAACCGTGGAGGCCTTCTGGCCGATAGCCACGTAGATGCAGATCATGTCCTTGCCCTTTTGGTTGATGATAGCATCAACCGCAATGGCGGTCTTGCCGGTCTGGCGGTCGCCGATGATGAGCTCGCGCTGGCCGCGGCCGACGGGGATCATCGAGTCGATGGCCAGGATGCCCGTCTGCATGGGCTCGTGCACCGGCTTGCGGGCGATAACGCCGGGGGCCTTGAACTCCACGGGGCGCATGCCCTCGGCCTTGATGGGGCCCTTGCCGTCGATGGGCATGCCGAGCGGGTTGACCACGCGGCCGAGCATCTCCCTGCCCGACGGAACTTCCACGATACGGCCGGTCGTGCGGACCTGGTCGTTCTCCCTGATTGCCGTGACATCGCCGAGAAGCACGGCGCCGACCTCGTCTTCTTCGAGGTTCTGGGCCAGACCGTAGACGGTCTTGCCGCCCTGGCCGACGAATTCGAGGAGCTCGCCTGCCATGGCGTCGCGCAGGCCGTCGACGCGGGCGATGCCGTCGCCGATTTGGATAACGGTTCCGACCTCGCGAGACTCGATGTTGACCTTCAGGGCGTCAAGCTGCTTGCGCAACGCATCGTCAATGGACTTAGCGGTGATTTCAGTCACTAGCATTCACCTCCATCTGTAGTCGTTTTGAGCACGTTGCGGGCATGGTCGAGCTGGGACGCCACGCTGGCGTCGATGCGCTTCCCGTTCGTGCTCATGATGATGCCGCCCAATATGGACTTGTCGACGCTCTCGCGCAGGACGACGTTCGTGTCCAGATCGGCTTCGGCTTTTTCCGTAATGATGCGTCGCAGGGCGTCGTCCAGCGGAACCGCCGTCGTAACGTCCACCACGCACAGGTTCAACTTGCTCTGCAGCTGCTCTGCGTAGTTCTCGAGCACGCGGGGCAGCAGCGCGGCGTCGCCCCGTTCGGCCAGAACCGCCAGCACGTCGAGCAGGACCGGGTTGCAGCCAGCGAACACGTTCCTGGCAAGCTCGCCCCGCTGCTCGGGCGTGTAGCCCGGGTCTGACAAGGCAACGGACAGCTCCATGTTCGTGCGCATGGCCTCGGCGACGCGGACCATCTGGTCGCGCACCTCGAGGACCGCCTCCTGGCCGCCCGCCTCGAACGCCCCATCGAACAGGACGGCGGCATACACTGCCACTTCCTCTTTGACGATAAGACGATTAGTTGGCATCGAAACTGCCCGCCTCGTTCACGTAGCGCTCGATCATCTTGCGATGCTCGCTCTCCGAGAGGTCCTCGCCGATGAGGCGCGCCGCAACCGCGACGGACGTGTCGGCGACGGAGCTCTGGAGCTCGGCGATGGCAGCCTTCTTCTCCGCCTCGATGGCCGTGCGCGCCTTGGCGATCATGTCGGTCGCCTCGGACTGGGCCTTGGCCGTGATGTCGGCCTTGGCGGCTTCGCCGGTCTGCTTGGCGTCGGCCACGATCTGGGCCGCCTGGGCCTTGGCATCGGCCAGCTGCACCCGGTACTCCTCGAGCACCCGCTCGCTCTCGATGCGGGCCTCTTCGGACTTCTCGAGGGCATCCTTGATCATCGTCTCGCGCTTGGACAGCATGGCCTCGAACTTGGGCCAGCCGAGCTTCGCGAGGACGATCCACAGCAAGATGAAGATGACGAGCATGGGGATGAACTCCGCCATGTCGGGCAGGATGGCGCTGATGCCGCCTGCCTCCTCCTCACTGGCGAACGCGAGCGCGGGAAAAGCAAACGTCATGCCGGCGCCGGCAACTGCGGCAACCCCCATGCGAGTCGATGCTTTTTTCGCTCTGTCTTTCACGTTGTAACCTCCTTTAGCCTTCTTGCGGCAAATATGTCCGAATAAGGCCGAGTTACACGATGAAGGTCAGAACGAAGCCGATGAGGCCGAGGGCCTCGGCGAGGGCGGCGCCGATGATGAAGTTCGTGAACAGACGACCCTGCAGTTCGGGCTGGCGGGCGGTCGCGACGCAGCAGCCATAGCAGGCGATGCCGATGCCGACGCCGGGGCCGATGGTCGACAGGCCGTAGCCCACGAGCTTCAGAGCCGCAAGAACGATGGTAGTTTCCACAATTTCCTCCTTTTACCGTTTCCGAGCCAACCTCGGAGACTTTGGACAACCTGTTTATGTCAACCGGCCGTGGAGTGCCGGTATGAACCGTGGTTCCGCGCCCTAGGCGCGATGCCGCCCGCTCGCGCGGCCAGCGGGGACGATCTCCTAGTGGTCGGACGTCGCCAAGCCGATGTACACCGCGCTCAGGATGGTGAACACGTAGGCCTGCAGGAACGCGACCAGCACCTCGAGCGCGTACATGGCGAACAGGAACAGCATCCAGGCGATGGAGATGGCCCCCACCGCAACGCCCGCGCCCTGGATGGCGGAGCCGATGAACACGCTGGTGAGCAAGGCGAAGATGCCGAGCACCATGTGGCCGGCGAACATGTTGCCGTAGAGTCGCACGGCGAGCGTGAGCACGCGCAGCACCGTGGAGAAGAGCTCCAGGAACCACACGATGGGCACCATGACCACGGGCAGGCCGGCCGGCGCGAACGACTTGAGGTAGCCGCCCAGGCCCTTGACCTTGATGCCGTAGAAGATGAAGTACACGAACGAGATGGCGGCGAGGGCCCACGTGATGGAGATGGAGCCGGTGGGCGTCTTGCAGCCGGGGATGAGGCCCACGAAGTTGCTGATGAGGATGAAGAAGAACAGCGTGGCCAAGAACGGGATGTGCTTCTTGTAGCCGTGGCCGATGGCGCTCTCGCCCATGTCCTTCTTCACGAACTCGTAGCCGTACTCGACCATGTTCGTGAACTTGTTCGTGGGGATGAGCGTGAGGCGCTTCCCCGCCGTCAGCACGACGATGAGCGTGATGACGAAGCAGATGATCATCCACAGCACGTACTGGGTCATGCCGAACGAGCCCGAGCCGAACACAAAGGCCGGGTCGAACGAATGCTGCAGATGGGGCACCTCGGCCGCTAGTTGATCAAGTGGATTCACGTGTCTTACCTTCCCATCCTACTTCCGTACAAATGTATATACGCCGTAGCCGATTGCGCAGGCAACGAGCACCGCCGCTTCCGCCAAGACGAAGGGCACCGCCAGGTCGCGCGCAAGGACGACGCAGGCGATGGCTCCGAGGAAAAGGATGACGAACGACAACAGCACACCGAGCATCAGGGCGCCTGCATGGCCCAAGTTGCTGGTGTCGGTCACCCGCCTCGTCATTCGCAATCCGAGAAACAGCGGCAAAACGCCGAGCACCCCGGACAACGCCCCCAAAACGATCGCTAGTACCATAGCCTGCTTTCAAATCCATGCGCTTGCAGACGCACCCTATTAAACCGGTACGTATGATAACGGAACGTTCGATTTATTCTACGAGAAGGTAACAAAAACATCCGATTTTCGGGTGAGTGGTGGATAAATCCGGCAGAAAACTGAATAAACCCTGCGGTGCGGAAGGGCGAAACTGTATATTCGGAGAGAAGCGGAGGGGGAACTAATTGATAGGTGAATAACCCCATTTCAGGACCGGACGCCGTCCTCTCTCCGCCCTCTCCGCATCCTACCCCTCGAACACGCGCAGCTTCATGCCGGCTTCCTCGAGCATGGACATGGCCAGCTCGTCGGGGTACGGGTTCTGGTAGACGATCTCCTCGATGCCGGCGTTGATGAGCATCTTGGCGCACACGACGCAGGGCTGCGTGTTCACGTAGATGGACGCGCCCGTGATGTTGATGCCGTAGCGCGCCGCCTGGATGATGGCGTTCTGCTCGGCGTGCAGGCCGCGGCAGATCTCGTGGCGCTGGCCGCTGGGCACGCCGAGCTGCTGGCGCAAGCAGCCCGTCTCGGCGCAGTGGCGCATGCCGGTGGGCACGCCGTTGTAGCCGGTGGCCAGGATGCGGCGGTCCTTCACGATGACGGCCCCCACCCCGCGGCGCATGCAGGTGGTGCGGGTGGCGACTTCGTTCGCCAGCTTCATGAAGTACTCGTCCCAGCTGGGGCGGTGGTCGATCGTCTCGGTCATGCGTGCTTCCTTTCAACCTGTGGGGCGGCGGAAGGGCGGCGCAACGCCCAGTCGCTCGGCAGTCCTGCTCGCACGAAACGTCCAGTGGACGTTTCGGCTCGTGCGGAACTCGCTTGGTGAGCGCCGCGCCGCCCTTCCGCCTTCTCCGTTGCCGCGGACCGGGCCGGAGTCGCGCAGAGCGCTCTCCGGCTCGGGGGGTTCATGGATCTGCTCTCCCGTTTGGGAGGGGTTCGACCTGCGGGGTTCTCCTACTTCGTGCCGAAGATGCGGTCGCCGGCGTCGCCCAGGCCGGGGACGATGTAGGCGTGGTCGTTGAGGCACTCGTCAATGGCGCAGGTGTAGATCTGGACGTCCGGGTCGGCGGCGAGGACGGTCTCGATGCCCACGGGCGCCGCCACGAGGACGACGAGCTTGATGTTCTTCACGCCCTGCTCGCGCAGGTAGTGGATGGCCGCGGTGGCGGAGCCGCCGGTGGCGAGCATGGGATCCACCACGAGCACGTCGCGCTGGGCGATGCTGTCGGGGAGCTTCGCGTAGTACTCGTGCGGCTCGTGGGTGTCGGGGTCGCGGTACATGCCCAGATGGCCGACGAACGTGGAGGGCATGAGCTCCTGGAGGCCCTCCACCATGCCGAGGCCGGCGCGCAGGATGGGCACGATCACCATCTTCTTGCCGGCAACCTGCTTGCACGTGGTCTTGCAGATGGGGGTCTCCACCTCCACGTCCTCGAGGGCCAGGTCGCGCGTGGCCTCGTAGCCCTCGAACATGGCCAGCTCGCGCACGAGGGCGCGGAAGTCCTTGGACGAGGTGTCCTTGTTGCGCAGCTTCGACAGCTTGTGCTGCACCATGGGATGGTCGACGACGGTGACGCGGTCGTACTCTTTCGTCATAGGGATGCGCTCCTCGTTCCTAGTAGTCGAGTTCGGGGTAGAGCGGGTGGGCGGCCAGGAGCGCGTCCACCTTGGCGCGGATGTCGGCGAGCAAGGCAGCGCTTTCGGCATTGAACACCGTGGCGGCGATGAGCTGGCCCACCTCGTAGAAGTCGTCGGCCGTGAAGCCGCGGGTGGTGGCCGCGGCCGATCCCACGCGGATGCCGCTCGTGACGAACGGGCTGCGCGTCTCGTTGGGGATGGCGTTCTTGTTCACCGTGAGGCCCACGCCCTCGAGCAGCTTCTCGGCGTCCTTGCCGGTGACGTCGGCGGCCGTGAGGTCCACGAGGCACAGGTGGTTGTCGGTGCCGCCGGACACGAGGCGCAGGCCGCCGTCCAGCATGCCCTGGCCGAGCGCGCGGGCGTTCTCCACGACGCGCGCGATGTACTCCTTGTAGGCGGGCTGCTGGGCCTCGCCGAACGCGACGGCCTTGCCGGCGATGACGTGCATGAGCGGGCCGCCCTGCGCGCCGGGGAACACGGCCTTGTCGATGCGCTTCGCGATGCCCTCGTCGTTCGTGAGGATGAAGCCGCCGCGCGGGCCGCGCAGCGTCTTGTGGCTCGTGGACGTCACGACGTCGGCGTGCGGCACGGGGCTCGGGTGCGCGCCCGCGGCCACGAGGCCGGCGATGTGGGCCATGTCCACCATGAAGTACGCGTCCACTTCGCGGGCGATGGCGGCCATGCGCTCGAAGTCGATGATGCGCGGGTACGCGCTCGCGCCGCCCACGATGAGCTTGGGGCGCACCTCCTTGGCGATGCGCTCCACCTCGTCGTAGTCGATGGTCTCCGTCTCGGGATCCACGCCGTAGCTGGCGAAATTGTAGTAGCGCCCCGAGAAGTTCACCGGCGAGCCGTGCGTGAGGTGGCCGCCCTCGGCCAGGCTCATGCCGAGCACCGTGTCGCCCAGCTCGATGAGCGCCTCGTACGCGCCCAGGTTCGCGTTCGCGCCGCAGTGGGGCTGGACGTTCGCGAAGTTCGCGCCGAAGAGCGCGCAGGCGCGGTCGCGCGCGAGGTCTTCCACGATATCGACCTTCTCGCAGCCGCCGTAGTAGCGCTTGCGCGGGTAGCCCTCGGCGTACTTGTTCGTGAGCACGCTGCCCACGGCCTCGAGGACGGCGGGCGACGTGAAGTTCTCCGAGGCGATGAGCTCCACGGAGTCGCGCTCGCGGGCGAGCTCCTGGCGCAGGGCGTCGGCGACGGCGGGGTCTTGCTCGGGCAGGTAGGTCAAGGGCATGGCGGTTCCTTTCGGATACGGGTGCGGTTCGCGAAAGCGGCGTCGCTGATGATGCAGCTTATGCTAGCACAACGGCCCGCGCCGGTTGAGCAGGCACGGGCCGTCGGTTCGGCCTCACTTGGCTTCGAGGGCCATGATCTTCTCCACGCGGCCGGCGTGGCGGCCCTCCCCGAAGGGGGTGGCGAGGAATGCGTCGAGGATGGCACGGTTCGTCTCCTCGTCCACGAAGCGGCCGGAGAGCGTGACGACGTTCGCGTCGTTGTGCTCGCGCGACAGCTCGGCGAACTGCGGGTTAATGACGTTCACGGCGCGGATGCCGTCCACCTTGTTCGCGGCCACGGCCATGCCGATGCCCGTGCCGCACACGAGCACGCCGCGCTCGGCCGCACCGCCCGCCACGTCGCGCGCGACGAGCTCGGCGAAGTCCGGGTAGTCCACGCGGTCGTCGTTGCCGGGGCCGCGGTCGATGACCTCGTGGCCTTGGTCGCGCAGGTACGCCGCGAGCGCCTGCTTCTGCTCGAAGCCCGCGTGGTCGCTGGCGATGCTGATGTTCATGGGCGGTTCCTTTCCATTCGTCTCTCGCTGCTCTCGGTTCCCGCCACGCCGGGCGGGCGGCAGGCCGTCCTTGGGGCGACCGGGGCGTTTATCTTGCCATCGTGCGCTTCACGGCCTCGGCCCAGCCTTCCAGCAGCTTGGCGTGGCGGGCGTCCTCCATGCCCGGTACGTAGACCGTGTCCGACAAGCGCAGATCGCACAGGCGCGCGGTGTCCTTCCAGAAGCCGGTTCCCAAACCGGCCAGGTAGGCCGCGCCGAGCGCCGTCGTCTCCGTATTCTGGGGACGGTGCAGCGGCGTGCGCAAGAGGTCGCTTTGGAACTGCATGAGAAAATCGTTCGCCGACGCGCCGCCGTCCACCTTGAGCACCTTCAGCGGCAGGCCCGCGTCCGCCTCCATGGCCACGGCCAGATCGTGCACCTGGTAGGCCAGCGACTCCAGCGCGGCGCGCACGATATGGGCGCGGTTCGTCCCGCGCGTGAGGCCGTAGATGGCACCGCGCGCCTCGGCGTCCCAGTACGGCGCGCCGAGCCCGGTGAAGGCGGGCACCACGTACACGCCGCCCGTGTCGGGCACGCTGCGCGCGATGGCGCACGTCTCGGCCACGTCGTCGATGAGGCCCAGCTCGTCGCGAAGCCACTGCAGCAGCGCGCCGGCCATGAACACGCTGCCCTCGAGCGCGTACTCGGGCCCGGGCGTGCCCGGCGCGGAGGCGGCCAGCGTCGTGACCAGGCGGTTCGTGGAACGGCACGCCTCGCGCCCCGTGTGCATGAGCAGGAAGCAACCGGTGCCGTACGTGTTCTTCGCCTGCCCCGCCTCGAAGCAGCACTGGCCGAAGAGCGCGGCCTGCTGGTCGCCCGCCACGCCGCGGATGGGCACGCCGCGCACCACGCCGGGGTTCGCCGTCACGCCGTAGTCGGCCGACGAGGGGCGCACGTCCGGCAGCAGGGACGCGGGAATGCCGAACAGGTCGAGCAGCCACGGGTCCCAGCGCATCCCGTGGATGTCGTAGAGCATGGTGCGGCTGGCGTTCGTGACGTCGGTGGCGTGCACCTGCCCGTCCGTGAGCGACCACACGAGCCAGCTGTCCACGGTGCCGAACGCCAGCTTGCCGGCCTCGGCGTCGGCGCGGGCGCCGGGCACGTTGTCGAGCAGCCACTTGATCTTGCTGGCCGAGAAGTAGGCGTCGGGCACGAGGCCCGTCGTGTCCGCGATGCGACGGGCGACGTCCGGGTCGCCGCAGAGTTCCTCCACGATGGGCGCCGTGCGGCGGCACTGCCACACGATGGCGTTGCCCACGGGCCGGCCCGTCTCGCGGTTCCACAAGACCGTGGTCTCGCGCTGGTTCGTGATGCCGATGCTGTCCAGGTCGGCGGGCCCCAGGCCGTGCGACACCGTGAGCTCGGCGAGGGCTCCCAGCTGGGACGACAGGATGTCCAGCGGGTCGTGCTCCACCCATCCCGGGCGGGGGTAATGCTGCGGGAACGGGTTCTGCACCGCATCGACGACGCGCCCGTCGGCATCGACGAGCATGGCGCGCGACGAGGTGGTGCCCTGGTCGAGCGCTATGACGTAGGCTTTTCGCATGCGTGCTCCTCCATCCACTGTGCGATGTCGGCATAGACCTGGGCGCGGCCGGGCTCGTTGAGTATCTCGTGGCGCATGCCCGAGTAGAGGACCTCGTCCACGCGCTCGACCCCCGCGCCGCGCAGGAGCTCGGCGGCGGCGTGCACGCCCTTGCCGCAGCCGCCCACCGGGTCCTCGGCGCCGGCCACGAACAGCACGGGCAGGTCGTGCGGCACCTTGGCGGCACAGGCGTGCGTCACCACCTCGCCCGTGAGGTCGGTGAGCGTGGCGTAGCCGCCCGCGGAGAACATGGCGCCGCACATCTCGTCGGCAATGTAGGCGTCCACGACGGCCGGGTCGGTGGACAGCCAGTCGAACGGCGTGCGGGCGTTCTCGATCTGCTTGGCGAAGGCGCCGGCACCCAAACCGTCGAGGAAGGCGCTCCGGTAGTCCTCCCCCTTCGACGCCGCTATGCGGCGCGCGACGAAGTTGCCCGCCTTCGACAGCGCGAGCGGCTGGGTGCCCGTGCCGCAGATGACGGCCGCGGCCAGGCCCTCGGCGTGGCGGGCCAGGTAGGCGCGCACGACGAAGCTGCCCATGGAATGGCCGAACAGGATGTAGGGCGTCTGGCGGGAGTAGCGGGCCGCCACCGTGCGGCGCAGCTCGTGGACGTCCTCGACGAGCACGTCCTTGCCGCCGTGCGCGGGCAGGCACCCCAGCTTGGCGGGGTCGGGTACGCTCTTGCCGTGGCCCACGTGGTCGCTTGCGCACACCACGAAGCCGCAGCCCACGAGGAAGCGGGCGAACTCGTCGTAACGCCCCAGGTGCTCGGACATGCCGTGCACGATCTGCACGACGCCGCGCGGCGCGGGCGCACGGGTGCCCGCCGGGCGCTCGGGCGCCCAGATGAGGCCCCTGATCTGGGATGTGCCGTCGTGGGACAGGAAACCGATCGGAGCAGTGGAAACCGTAGCAGCCATGCGCGCCCTCCCCGGGAGTTGTTTGGAGGCTTCATTATACCCGAGAAGCCGCGGGCGGCGGGCAGATGGGTAGATGGGCGCGGTGGCTGGATGCCGGCGAGCCGGGCGGCCGGCCGTCGGCGGGCTGGACGGGCGGATGTCGGCGGACCGGCGGCCAGATGCTGGCGGGCCGGGCGGGCGGCCCCCTGTCCGGCTGGTCGAGCTCCCAGCACAGTAATCACCGATTTTGTACGCCCTGCATCCACCTCGGCAGGGCTTGCGCTTCTTCGAAGCCACGCGACCAGGCGAAACGGGAGCCGTTCGCACCGGGAGGCAGGGGAAGCGAAGCTTTCCCGCGCAAAAACGTCGAAATTCGGTGATTACTGTGCAGAATGGGGAGCAGCGCCCTAGGCGAGGGCGAGGATATCTGCGAGGGTCACGGCGCCCTCGCGCACGATTGCAGGGGGATCCTGCGTGCAGTCGAGCACGGTGGAGGCCACGCCGCTCGAGGCGCCGTCGGCCTCGTCGGGCACGATCGTGCCGACGCGTGCGGCAAGCTCGGGGTCGAGGGCATCGAGGGCGCCGGCGGCCGCACGGCCCGAGAGGTTCGCCGACGTGGTGGCCAGAGGGCATCCGGCGGCGCGGACGAGCGCGAGCGCCGTGGCGTTGTCGGGCATGCGCAGGCCGATGGTGCCCGCGTCCGAGCGGAACGCCTCGGGCACCTCGTCGGAAGCGTGCACGACGAGGGTGAGCGGACCGGGCCAGTACGCGCCCGCCAGCTTGCGCACGAGCGCGGGAACGCGCGCGCCGTAGCGGTCGAGGTCGTCCGCGCCTCCCACCAGCCAGGAGATGGGCTTGCCGCGGTCGCGCTCCTTCAGGTCGTAGAGCACGTCGGGGCCTGTCGCGGCGCGCACGGAGACCCCCAGGCCGTACACCGTCTCGGTCGGGAAGATGACCGCCTCGCCCTGCCTGAGGGCGCGGGCCGCCTGGTCGATCGTACTGGTTCGCATGGGGTTCTCGCCTTCTGCCGCCCTCCCTGCACCATGCGGGGAGCCGCCATTGTAGCACGTCGCCTCGTGCGCACCGCAACACGCGTCGCCGAGCGCCGCGCAGCCGGCCGGCTGACGGGAACTCACTGCGCGCCGCCGTCGGGCACCAGCGCGTACTTCTTCTTGATGCGCTCGAGCTTCTTCTTCCAAGGCAGGTACAGGGCGGCGAGGAACGCCACCGTTGCCGCACCGTGCATGAGGTCGAACGGCAGCGCGGCGCCGAAGGACACGAGGACGGCGGGCAGCGTGAGCGGGTGGACGAAGCCGATGGCGTTCCAGCCGTTCAGCAGCAGGCCGTACAAAAGCCCCGACGAGAAGCCGAACGCGAGCAGCGCCGGCGTGCGGTCGAGCCAGCCGCGGTCGGCCAGCACGCCGGCCAGGTAGCCGACGAGCCCCCAGGCGTACATCTGCCAGGGCGTCCACGGCCCCTGCCCGAAGAAGAAGTTCGACACGAGCGCGGCAAGCGCGCCCACCATGAAGCCGCTGCGCCGGCCGAACACTGCGCCCGCTAAGATGCAGATAGCCGACACCGGCTTGAAGTCGGGGATGGGCGCGAACAGCATGCGGCCGGCCGCCGCGAGGGCGGCGAGCACCACCGTGGGCATGACCTGCCGCAAGGAGGGACGCGAGGTCTCGAAGGCGGCGAAGAACACCCCCACTGCCGTAAGCGCCGTGGCCACGGTGAGCAGCGCGCTCTGGTCGAGGTTGAGGTAGGCGCACGCGGCCAGAACGAGCGGCACCGCCAAGAGCGCGGGCACCTCCAACGCGCGCAGCACGCGGGCGGCGCTCATCGGGCCGTCCCGTCATCGGGATCGAGCGTGTTAGCCCCCGATGCGCTTGCCCCCGACGCGGGCAGAGGACCGCCCTCCAAGGAGGTGCGCAGGCCTCCGCCCGGAGAGGCAAGGGGGCCGGGGCGGGTAGGAGCGCCGCTCCCGCCGTCCGGGCCGTCGTCGGCCTGCGGCTCCCCCGCCCCGGCGCGCCAGGTGCGGAAGAACGCATCGGGCACCGGGCGGTAGAACAGGTTGCCCGCGAAGAACTCCCCGGCAGGTTCCGTGCAGGCGGCCTCGCCGTCGAACAGCATGGTGGCGCGGTCGGCCACGCGGGCGGCGAACGCCAGGTCGTGGGTCACGAGCACGACGGTGGCCCCGGAGCCGGCGCAGGAACGCACCGCATCGGCCAGCACGCGCTTCGTGGGCGTGTCGAGGCCCTTGGTGGGCTCGTCGAGCAGCAGCAGGTCGGGGTCGGTGAGCAGGATCTTCGCGAAGGCGAGCAGCTGCTGCTGGCCGCCCGACAGGTCGTAGGGATGCCGCGCGGCATGCGCCGCGAGCGAGAAGCGCCCGAGCGCCGCATCCACCGCATCGTCTCCGTAGCCGCAGCCGCGCTGCCACTCGCGCAGCTCCTCGGCCACCGTATCGCACACGAACAGCGCCTTCGGGTTCTGCGGCAGCAGCGCCTGACGGGCGGCCAGGCGGTTGGCCACGCGCCCGCGCTCGGGGCGGAGAACGCCGGCCGCAAGGCGCAGCAGCGTTGACTTGCCGCAGCCGTTGCCTCCCACGACGGCGTGGACATCGCCCATGCGCACGTCCAGGTCCAAACCGCGCAGCACCCAACCGGCCTCGCGGGAGTAGCGGAAGTGCGCGTCGCGGAAGGAGAGGACGGGAGGCGCC